>Ga0308417_1002669_pt1 | contig 11694 bp, 7 predicted proteins | sample HotsprSampleOS65_FD_203528 | JGI IMG/M metagenome (GOLD analysis project Ga0308417, IMG submission 203528) | Hot spring phototrophic mat microbial communities from Octopus Spring, Yellowstone National Park, Wyoming, United States - 20090730_OS65 ... | reverse complement strand
GGGAAAGGGATATGTTGCGATGAGGCGACAGATGGGAATGATAAAGCCAGAAAAACCGCCCCGCCCCTGCCGATGACCAGAGAGACGTTTTCGATGGACCATTTCCACAGCCGCCGCGTCAAAACCGCAACTCACCATGGCGAGGAACAGTCGCCCATTGGCAAGACCGGCATCAAGGGAAACGGTCCACCCTTGCTCGATCAACGACACGGCATAGGGGACGCGTTTTTTCATACCGAGGTAACTTGCCACAAGATTGGATGTGCCCGTGGGGAAAAAGGATACAGGGACATCGGGTTGGACGCGGTTGACCAATTCGCTGGCTGTCCCGTCTCCCCCGGCTCCCACGAGGCAGCGGAGGTTTCCCTTTTCGAAATGCTTGTTAGCCAGCTCTGCCGCTTGAGAGAGGTTCGTGCTGACTTCAACCGAGAACCCTTTGTCGCGGAGAAGCCGAACGAAGGCCTCGACACGTCGATTTGATGGTCTTCGTCCCGCAACCGGGTTATGCAAAATAACGACGAGTTTGGAATCAGACGAAAGCTTATCCCGTTGCATCAATACCCGCCTAGGATCCAGGGTTACCGTTAGTTTTGCCTCCAACGACTGACATAACAATGCTATGATATCCCATTTTGTTTCTCACGCCAGTATCTGGACAGACGGGCAAGCCTTGGCAAGTTCAGAGAACCATTCAGGTTGCGTCATTGGCATTTCTTCCCAGTTTTGGGCGAGAGTAGGGCAGGCTTCACATTTGGTACTGCGGGCACGACAAGCGTGCCCCTCCGAGACTTCGCTCGGAGGGCCCCGCCTTTCGGGTCCGAGGCATGAGCTTTGGCTATCCATTTCAAGTCCGACGGGGACGACAAGCGTGTCCTGCAAGTTGCTCCTCGCTTCACCTGCAAATCTGGTGCACGGCCACAAGATTTGTTTGTGTTTCGATTTTAAGAGCGCGTCGAGCGTCATAGTGGCTGAGTACCTTCGTTCAGGATTGACAAATACCGATCATAAGCAAAAATTCGGTTTCGCCTTCGCCCGGTTATTTCGCGCGCTATACCAAGTTTTGCAAGGGTTACTACGCCTTTGGTTACTGCGGGAAAACTCAACCCCGTGCGTTTGGAAGCTTCCGTGAGGCTTAGCAGTGGTCGTTGACAAAGAATGTTGAAGACGCGCAACGCACTATTGCCCGTGCGACCCGATGCTTGGATTTTTTCAATATCTGCCTTGAACAAAGCCACGAGGCGTTGTGCAGTCTCGACAGCGTTTTGCGCGGTGTGCAAGACCCCTTCGAGAAAAAATTCGAGCCACGCTTCCCAATCTCCTTCCGCCCGTACTAGGTCCAGTAATCGGTAATAGTCTCCGCGATGCTGTTTTAAATACAAGCTAAGGTAGAGCAAGGGCTTTTCTAAAATGCCATCGTGATGCAGGATAAAGGCAATGAGCAGCCGTCCGATGCGTCCGTTGCCATCCAGAAAAGGGTGAATCGTTTCGAACTGGGCGTGGGCTAGCCCCGCCCGCACAATGGTTGGGTAGGGAAGGTCCCGGTTGTGTAGGAAACGTTCCAGGTCAGCCATACAGTCTTCAACCAACTCCGGTGGCGGAGGAACGAAATGGGCATTGCCGGGTCGTGTGCCTCCTATCCAATTCTGGGATCGTCTGAATTCCCCCGGCGATTTCTCGCTCCCCCTTCCACGAGAGAGCAGTACCCCGTGCATTTCTCGCATCAGGCGATTGGACAACGGGAAGCCTTCGCCAAGGCGTTTTACACCATACTCTAATGCGGCTACGTAGTTAGAGACCTCAACGACGTCCTCCAAGGGCACCCCAGGAACTTCGTCCATTTCAAACAGCAATAGATCGGAGAGAGAGGACTGAGTCCCCTCAATCTGGGAGGAAAGTAGTGCCTCGCGTCGTACGTAAGTGTAGAGGAAAATGCTCGAGTCAGGTAAAAGGAGCGTGATGCTGTCGAGCCGGCCGAGAGCAAGAGTGGCTTGCTCAAGCAAGCGGGCGCGGTGGCCAGCGAGGTCCAGGGGAGGGTTGGGCGGAAGCGGATAGGGGCAAAAAGCGCGAACCTTTTCACCCCCTAAGCGTGTTATGCGATATTCTCCTGTCGGTCCTCTTTTCATGGTCCCGGAGCTTTTTGCTGATTAACAATCATTAAATAACGCGGAACGCTATTAAAGGATATCCCTTTTCCGTTTAATCTGGTCGATTCAAACGGCCCACCGCTTTCAGCATCTTGTTGGAAGGCATGTCATCTGAACTTGAGTCACGAAACGGCAAAACAACCCCGAGGGGGATCCATTTGTTGCGTCCTCGTTGAAGGAACTTGCTCGTCGGGTCCACAAGAACGCCATTTGCCAATCTATTGCAGTTCGGCGGAAGCGACAAGCGTGTCCTGCGGTTTTGCTGGTTTCCGTGTATTTCTCAAAAAGTGTGGCCAGATGCGGCAGGTGTAGCAAAATAATACACCCGTAGAGGTGGCCGTTCGTTGAACGACTTGCCACAGTAATTACGCGTCTTCATAAATCATTTATGGGAAAGGTGTTGCATAAATGGATATCTTCTTGTTGATTTTGGAACGAGAATTGCTAAATTACAAGACGTTCGCTGAGGCTGGCCCGTGGGGTTTCCGGCGAGAGGGTGTCATGCGGGTACCTTGCCCTACCGCATGACGTCGCCACTGTGGGGGTGGCACGCCGGAAGCCCACTTTTTTATTTCCGCTCATCTTCGGCCAACCGTTAGTTCCGTTAATCACAGTTGCCGTGTTCATGGGCCACGCGACAAACAGCCCGGAGGGGCGCGCTCGTCATGCCCGCGGAAGTGAAATAGATAGTCCAATGTTGCGCAGCGGACCCGACAAGCGGGTCCCTCCAGAGGGTGACTCGTTGGTTGATTGCGCCAACCTCACGAAATCGACTTGCAAACCGAGCAGGAAGCAAACACCGCAGCGGGTTTAACGGTCCAATCCGGCAATAACCTGGCGAGACAACTCCTCAAATGGGAACGTTGCGTATCGACCTAACTGCCGCCGCTCGTAGCGGAGTCTGACTGCCGTCGCCTGGTCGGGAGCCCGGCTTAGCTCCTCATCGAATCGGTCGAGAAGCTCCTTAATCCGCTGTCGCCCCCGAGAAAATGCTTCCTGCGCCGCTTCTCCCAATTGTTTGACGCCATCATCCAATTTTTCAAATGCGGCATCATTCGGGCGTTCAGGAGCGTCGGCAACTCGTTCGGCAAATTCTCTCAATTGGCCTACCATCATGAACATTCGACTCGCGTCCAATTGAGTGACGATCTGGCCAGGGTCAGCCTTGACCTGAGAGGCCTCCCAGTTCTGGACAAAAGCGTTCAGTTCCTGAACCGCACCAACGTAATCTCGTCTCAGGAGCTTCACCCATGCCAGCCCCAAATAGGTAATCAGCTCCCGTGGGCGCTCTAATTTGAGGGCTTCGAGGACCCTTTGGGCATCCGCCGTTTGCCCCATTTTGATTTGAACGAGTGCATACAGAATGGTCGGTTCCGGTTCCTTGCCGGACAATTTCATCGCGGTGCGATATGTATCGCTCACAACGCGCGGATCCAGATTCTCTTGAAGTACCATGGCCGCCAATTGTCGGATGGCAGACTTGGCCTCGTCGGAAAGCCTGGGTGGACGATTGTCCGGCAGAAAGAGCCGCGGAGTCTGTTTGTTCTCCGCCAGGGCCGGGATCTGGCGAGACAAATAGCCGTAAAGCTCCCCCACCTCGATCCGTCCATCGCGGTTTTCGTCGGCCTTTCCCGAATATGCCTCGTTGAGAACTGTACTGAAAATGGTTCCTTCCTTTGACACGATCGAGGCTTGCCCCTCGGCGGATGCGGCGATCGCCGTCACGGTTCGGAAGGGGGCCATTCCAGGGGGGCCGGTGACCCCGCGGAGGGCCGCTTCTGCCGAAACGAACGGTTGTCCTGGAGGCTGATTTGGCTCGATCAGAGCATCAACGAGTAAGACCTTCGCTTTGGCTGCTGCTTGTTCAAAGGCATCGGCAACGAATTGGATAGCCGTGGCACTCGCCGCAAGTTGCTGGAGCTGACTCTCCTTGGATAAGAGAAAAATTTGACCGTCTGCATTCTTTGCAGCGTAACCGGCGTAATAAATGAGCACCTCCGAGTCGGCCTTGACGTTCTTGAGGAAGGCGGTCAGACCTTGTTCGAAACGAACACGGCTGGGATTGGCGAGGACCAGGGTTTGATTTCTTGGAAAGGCCCCTCGCTGGATCAGTACGTCGGCCAGGCGTTTCAGACCGTCCACGACGCCGGCGGCCTTGGGGATGTTTTGATCATCGAATTCCTCAACACCGACAAGTAGGGCAAAGCGTGTTGGGTTGGCCGGTCGTATGGCCACGATTTTGAGTGCCCGGCCGGTCGTTGCGCCCGGTGTGTCGTGCTGAATATCCACCTGATCTCCCGTTCGGAGATCGGCGAGTGTTGCGGGAGTCCCGCCGAGCGTAATCTCACATGACTCCGGCACGGTAAACTGGGCAGTCTTGCCGTCGCTTTTCAGAAGGATATCAACAGAGTTCGCTTCGAAGTGGACCTGCTGAATGGTTCCTGCCACCCCGAGGATGCGATACGCCTCGATGCGGTGAATGACGACGTCATGATCGATTTCAACTTGATCATTAGGCAAGAGATCCGTCGGTTTTTGGAGTTGCCCCGCGATGATCGTCTGACCGTTGACCGTCACAACGCAATTGGGCGACCATGGAAGCGCAAGTGTCTTGCCGGAATCACTCAGTGCAATCTGGAGGCGTTGATTCTGAGAATCAACAGCCTGTACAACGCCTTTCGATCGAACGACGCGATAGGCGGCAACACTCAGGGCGACGAATTCCTTTTCTGCCCGCTGATATGCTAACTCGACACGGTCCCCGGAAGTCAGATCTGTGAGCCCCACGGATTTCCCATCCAGCGTCTCATGCCCGTTTAGACTTATTGTCGTTCCCTGGGGAACACGAACGGCAATCCGTGGTTCTCCCGCAAGGCCAACGACCGTCAGGAACCCGGTTTCGGGGGCAATTTCTTCGATCTGTCCGACGAGCCGTTCGGGGCGTATAGCCTCAATTCGTTGAACCTGGCGCCCCTGATCATCCCGCAAAACGGTGATCGTAATCTGGTCGCCAGGTTGGAGGTCTCTTAGTAGCGACTTTTTGTCGTTGACAAAGACCTCATCCCACGAACGGATCTCACGTTCTTCTTTGCCCAAAGCTCCTCGATCGAGAATCAGCAGTCGAGCGTCCAGGAGGACCTGTTCCACGCGACCGGCGACCGGTTCAACCGCGGTAACCGCTGGCGGTTCTTTCTTTCCGCTGGGAAGAAGCATCAATGCCGATAGGATCAAAGAGCACACGACGGCTGCGATGGCAACGATTCGGGTTGTGCGTTTCCTTTTTTGTTCAGCAATCGCGGCCTCAGAGACCTCCTCAGGAACCGGAGGTGGCGTGACAACTCCGGCAGGCCGCCTGAGCCTTTGGAGGGCCTCACCGGCCGAGCGAATCCTCTCCTGTTGATTTTTCTGCACTAAGCGATCGACCACTTCGGCCAGGTCCTCTGGGACGCCTTCCAAGACGCGATGAATCGGCGGTAGCTTTTGGTCGGCTGATGCGTGCCACATCATCCAGGCGATCTGTCGATCCCGACCAAACGTGCTGAGTGTGGGAAAAAGAAGTTCGAAGTCGGGACCGCACATCAATTCGTAGGCTGTGAATCCCAGGGAATACAGGTCGCTGGCAGGGCCAACTGGCCCGAACTGATCGCTGATCAGCTCGGGCGCCATGTACTTGGTTGTCCCCTTCAGCAGACTTCCGTGTTCATCAGTTGCCCGGCGGGCAAGGCCAAAATCCCCTAATTTGACTCGTCCCTCCTTATCGAGAAGCAAATTGCTTGGTTTGATATCTCCATGGACAATTCCGTTTTTGTGCAAAAAGTCGAGGGCGTGCAGACTATCTGTGAGGATTTCCCGAAGAAAATCGAGGTCAATCGGGCCTTTTTCGATGCCTTTTTGGAGACTGCCCCGCATCAGCTCCAGAATGAGCCAACCTCGCGGCCGAACGACATCGTAGATCGTAATGACGTTTGGGTGTTGGAGCGACGCCAGGAGTTGGGCCTCACGCCAGTAGCGCTCCAGTTGCTTGGGATCACGGCGAAAATGGGGATGGATCTCCTTGATTGCCACATCACGCCCCAGCTCCCGATCGCGCCCGCGATAGACCGTGGCAAAATCACCCGTTGCCAGCGTTCCAATAATCTCATATCGTGTTGCGGCACCCATGAGAACCTCGTTTCACCTTCCGTCATGTCAGGGGTATCTTCCGCTCTGGCGTTCCTGACATCGCTGGAGGGAGCACTGCAAAGGGAACAAATCAATCCTTAAGAAGGATTCGCAGCAGCTCCTCCAGTTGTTGGTCTCGGGCACGACTACCCGTCAATCCAGTATAAGTGTTTCGACCACGTTCTGCGTAGAGCAGAAGCAAGACCTGGCGGTACAACTCCTTTTCACGCTTGAAATCACCCCGGCTGTGCGCCCAATGGGCTTCGCGCAAAAGACGCTGGTATTCGGCCAGCGGCTTATTAGGATTGAGGTGTGAATAATACTCCGCGGCGAGAGTTTGGCGGGCCTGCAATTTTTGTTCGGCGCTCCCCTGCCCTACCGATGACGTATCCACGAAGAGAAGAATCAAAGACGTGAGCAGACTGCCGGACAATACAAGAATGAGAAGCAGGGGATTGCTCGATCGTTTCTTCTCTTTCTCCCGCTCCTCTCCTGTGCGTTCTTCGAGATGAAGGTTGGGAAGGCTCCCGTCAGGGGCAAGGTTCCATTTTGGTTCCGCCGTTTCTGTGAGAATGAGCCGGGCGACCTTCTTGCGAGGAATTGTCAAAGATGTTTCACTCTTGACTGGTGAAGTTGCGGACGACGTGCCCTTCCCCTTCGGTGTCGGTAGAGCGACACGATCGGCTCGTGCATCCGCAGGCCGAGTGGAATCGGCCCCGATTTCTCCCCGCTCCGTTGTTTTTCCAGCGCCCGGTCGCTCGGCAGGGCCAGCAGCGGGCTTCGAGACTTTCGGCTCCTCTTTGCCAGTCGATTGAATTGTAACCGCGGCCGTTGGTCGGCCAGCAGGTGCCGCTTCGTCTGGACGTGATACCGGTCGGGTTGGCTTCTTCGCACTTTCAGTTGGCTTGGCAGATGCGGGCGGAGTTGCAAGCGGGACTTCCCCTGGGGGTGATGGCTGCTTAGGGCTCTGCGCTAAAACTGCGTCCGGTCGGAAGCGGTGACGGCACCAGGGGCACCCCACCGTGCGGTCCAGTGCCGCATCTCCTACATTCATTTCCGTTCCACAGAGAGGACAGTTGATCTTGACCGGCATTGGAGAGTTCGACCGTGATCCTTCGCTTGACCGTTACTTGTGACAACTCGGCATCCGCTGTGATCCCATATCGATGGTGCGATCTTTACTTATGAAACAACGTCCAAATGGTGGGAATACCAAGATGTGAACATGTCGCCACATCCACACGTTACCAAAAACCATCTGACAAATGTCGCTACAATCCGTCTCATGATTATTTCCGAGTAAGTTTTCACAGGGAAATTCCGAAATACAGATAGTTCATCAAGAATGGGCCGATTAAGATCAGAACAGCGGCGGCCATCACGAGGATACCGGGGAGCAACATATTGACACCTGCCTCCCCGGCAATCATCTCTGCCCGCTGCGAGCGCTTAATGCGGAGGACGTCAGCCTGCGTTCGAAAAATCGACGCCAAGGGCGTTCCCAAGCTTTCGCCCTGCAAGATCGACCCGATGATGCTGGTAATCTCGTCGTCGGCGAGGCGCTCTCTCATGGCAGAGAATGCTTCATAACGGGTTTTCCCCATCCGGATATCAGCCAGGACTCGCCCGAATTCCTCGGCAATTGGGTGACCCCGGTATTCCTCCACACCTTGTGCCAGGGCATTAAGGAATGTGGATCCAGCTTCCATCAGAAGCGTCAGCAAGTCCAGCAAAAACGGGAGGCGTCGTTTGATGGCATGGAGTCGCCGTGCCGCGCGATCTGCCAGACGCAACCGCAAAAGAAAGACTGTCAATCCGGCAAAGATCACGGCAATCAGGATGCCTCCCGAGCCGATCGCGCGAATCGCTACATAGAGGTACACCGGGAACAAGAGCAGGGCGATCAGTTCTAACTTGGCGAGGTACTCCTCAGCCAGCCAGAAGCGCGGCAGACCGGCACAATTGATGTGCCGCTGGATCTCTGGCAATGCGTCGCGAAAGGCGGCCCGATTGAAACGGGCCAAAAGTTGGATCCACGGTTGAAAGAGCCGAAAGAATCGATCCTGACGGCGCAGTTCATTGATCCGGCTTACGTCATAGCGCCATTCGGCCCCCTGCTCTAAGTCTTTGGTTTGAAAGACCTGCCAGAACCACTGGGTCAGCAGGAATCCTGCCACACCCCACATGACGCAGGCCAGTGATAAAAGTAGCTGGCTATGTTGAAATTGTCCTAACTCCATGTGTTCTCACCAACCGCGTTACTGTTGAGTCATGATGTTGTTTCTTTTCGTCAGATATCGGGCCGCAAGAGGGCACGTGCCCAGAGGTACGCCACCACGTCGAGGATCAAAGCCATCCCTAAAAGCAGGTGTCCCAAAGGCTGAGTGAACAAGAGTGTCGTGTTTGCCGGATCCATAAAGTAAAACCCGATCAAGAATATGACCGGGGCAAAGGCCATATAAATAGCGGATTTTCTTGCTTGCGCCGTTTCGGACAGGACTTTGCGTTCTAACCTTTGCAATTCCAGGACAGAGCCAGCGATTCGCTCCACGGTCTCGTTCAATCTGCCGCCGTGTTCATGACTTGCCAGAAGGGCGGCTGCAAAAAGGGCAAAGTTTTCACTCTTGAGGCGTTCCTTGGCCTCGATGAGTGTCCGATCAAGCGGCTTACCCAGATTGTATTCTGCCACAATCTGGCGGAATTCAGCGTTGATTGGGCGTGGGCACTGGGCTGCCAGAATCTCCAACGATTGAGCGAGCGACAAGCCGGCTTTGACGGCATTGGCAAGCGTGACCATGGCGTCGGCCAGTTGGTCTTCGATCTTGCGATGGTAGAGCTCCGCCAACCGACGCAAGAGATACCAGGGTACAGCGAGGAGAAAGACTGCCGCGATCAAAGCGAAGATTAAACTCCCCACAAAAAATGACAGTCCGACGAAGGCGGCAGCAATACCGATCAACCAGGCGAAGAGCCACAGTCGCAACCGCTGCGGATGGACGCGTAATCGCCGGAGCTTCTCGGCGATGTCGGCCTCCATTCGCAGAAAGGCATCAGCGATGAGATCGCGGCAGGCGTACACAATGAGTGCGACAGCCAGGCCGGTCGCTGTACATCCCAGAATTAAGAGGTCCCAATTCCCGCTCATGTCAATCCTGTCATCGTTTTTCGCCTTGCATACTGATGAATTCCGCACCAAATCCAGATTCCTCTAAGGCACCTGTTTCCCTTTGTTCGTCACTCTTGCCGTAGAGAAAATCCAAATCGAGCAGATCCTTATCAACCAGGGAGTCGATGAATGTTGGCAAGTATCCCGTCGGTTCGAGACTCACACCGTTTCGGAAGTTGAAGATATCGTGCAGGATCACATTTTTTGTTTCGGGATCCACCCCGACGACTTCTGTAATCTCGGTGATAACGCGGCGTCCTCCTGGAAGACGCGAGATATGGACGATCAAATCGATGGCCGAGGCAATTTGTCGATGAATGGAATAGATCGGCAATTCGGCGGCCATCAGAATCAGGACTTCCAATCGCTCGATGACCTCCCGCGCGGTATTGGCGTGAAGGGTTGTCAGCGAGCCATCATGGCCAGTGTTCATGGCCTGAATCATATCAAGGGCCTCTGGTCCGCGGCATTCACCGACGATGATACGATCGGGCCGCATGCGCAGCGCGTTGCGTACCAGGTCGCGAATCGTGTAGGCCCCCTGCCCTTCGACATTCGGCGGCTTTGATTCCAACGTGACCACATGTTCCTGATGGAGTCGTAATTCCACTGTATCCTCGATGGTGACGATCCGCTCGCGAAAGGGAATGAAGCTACTCAGGACGTTGAGCAACGTGGTCTTACCGGCTCCCGTTCCACCGCTCACCAGGATGTTCTTGCGATCAATCACCGAGGCACGCAAAAACGTGGCAGCAGCCTTGCTGATCGATCCCATTTCAATGAGATCATCCATGGTCATCCGTTGGACGGGAAATTTGCGGATCGTCAAGCAGGGACCTTTCACCGCCAGAGGCGGGATGATGGCGTTGACACGCGACCCATCGGGCAACCGCGCGTCAACCAGGGGTTGACTCTTGTCGATTCGACGTCCCACCTGGGCCACGATCCGTTCAATGATCGCTTCGGTCACTTTGTCTGAGATGAAACGCCGACCCGATTTCTCGATCACGCCGTTACGTTCAACGTAGATTTGGTCTTTGCCGACGACCATGATCTCCGTGATTGAGTCGGCCCGTAAAAGGTCCTGGAGGGGGCCAAAACCAAAAATCGTATCTTTCAAATCTTTTTTCAGTGTTCGAAGGATGAGATACTTCCGCAGCTCGGCATGAAGGTGAGGGCGGACGAGTCGAAAGGCCTCATTGAAGTGGTCTTCGATTCTTTGGACTTGCTCGGTTGTGTCTCGGCACTCGGCAAGCCGCAGCCGTTCGCGAATGAAATTGAGAATGCCCGCCAACTCGGTCTCGCGTTCCGGGACGAGCGTCGCCGGGATATCGAATTCATTGGCCCTTAGCCCCGTGATTTCGTACAGACTGTCTCGTCCCGATTCCATGATCAGACTGTTGACAAGATAATCGCGCAGCATCAATCCTGTGATTTCTTCCAGCACAGGTTCGTTTTCCGGCTCAAAGACCCGCAGCTCCCGGCAGATGTCCTCGATGTTGTTCTCGAGCAACATGATGCTTTCCGGGTCATTTGTCGGACGATTTTCAAACTCATACAAGTCCAGTCGCTCCAGCAGCTTTCGATGGATACGAAGTTCGAGATCAGCTACCAGAGATCGCAGATGGGACTCCAGCTCCTGGCGGGAAATACTGACAGCCTTCTCGGCCTCAAACGTCAGCGTATAGGGCCAGATTCGGACCTTTGTCCCCGGCGAGAAGACGACCGTTTGCCCACCAATGACCTCTTCATCACCGACCAGACAACTGTTCAAACCCAGGTTTTCCAGTTGTAAGCGCCCATCATCCGTCTGCCGAACAACGGCATGCCGGCGGGATACCAGGGGGCTGGGTAAAACCACCGTATTGGAGGCGTCTCGGCCAATAGTAACCTCGGACGAGTCAACCTCGATCATTGTCCGACGGCTTTCGTTGATCCGGTTATACCAGATTTTCATAAGCGACAACTCGTTCTCATATAACCACAACGCAATGAGATTACGTGCCCGGTCGGTTAATCTTCAATTGCCCGATGCTTCGCGCGAATGCAGAATGACGCCGACCTGCCGAAAATTCGTGGCTTCCAGCATTTTCCAAAGCCGTTCCGCCTTTGGTTCCAATCGTCCACTCTCCAAACGAACACTGATGGTGAGAACGTTTTCTTGTCCCTGTGGTAATTGGTAAGCCCGGTGGACTTCCGTGCTACTGAGTCTGTTTCCGATCG
>Ga0308417_1002667_pt1 | contig 11701 bp, 16 predicted proteins | sample HotsprSampleOS65_FD_203528 | JGI IMG/M metagenome (GOLD analysis project Ga0308417, IMG submission 203528) | Hot spring phototrophic mat microbial communities from Octopus Spring, Yellowstone National Park, Wyoming, United States - 20090730_OS65 ... | reverse complement strand
TTGTTTAACAATTGTTTTGTAAAGAAAACTGCAAAATGATTTGGAAATTATTTGAAATGATTGTATTATTGTGATGCAACGCCGTTCCATTTCGGACGGTGGAATTTTAAAACGGAGATGAAAAATGGAATACGCCATCAAAATCTTGGAAAATGAGATTGCTGCTTTGAAAAGCAGCATTTTTTCCCGTCAAGTTGAAAACGACCCCAAGTTTGGGGGAGAAGTAACTATTGACAATGTGTTTGAACCGTCAGATTATACTGACGGTTTTATAGAGTGGAGCAGAGAGCGTATTATGGAGATTGAGTCTGCTTTAGAAGTCCTGAAAAAAAATCGTTGAGCACCGTCGTTATCCCGCCCTGCGCATCAAACGCGGGGCGGGCATTTTTTATTTCACTTGAATTACGGGGAAAGTTATGGTTTCTCGATATGACTCTCTTATTAGAGAATTTCTTTTAGACAAGATGTTTTCATCGACTTCATTGGCGGTGCGATTTACCGCAAGCGCGGACGGTGCGATTTTGTGAAATGGCATCGGAAAAGAGGTAAGCCATATCGGTATGTGAAATACAAAGGTGTTTGCCTTAAAGCACATAGGGTTGTGTATCAAGCATATCACGGAAATCTGAGATGTGATTGTGTGATACATCACATCGATGGAAATGGATTGAATAATTCAATTACAAATTTGAAAATGGTAAAGCAGAAGACAAATTTGCGGTGCGTCCGACCGTTTCGGCGAACTAAAACGAAATACAACAATGAATGCATCTTTTGAAAATGCGAACAACGATGTTCGCGCGGTTGAAGTTGTTAACCGAACAACGGGAGAAGTCTCTTCGATTGATTTGAGTTCAATCGAGAGTGCTCTTGCGCTGGTCGAGCGCAATTCTTTTAAGAGGGTTGCGCAAATTGACTGTGAAATTGTTAGCCTTAAACCTTCTGAATCGGTTCAGGGGGTTTTTTGCGGTTTGGTCGAGTTGGAAGGGCAATGGGGGCGTTACAAGGCGGTGAAGTTATTGATGAACGCGCACGGCGTTCCCAGATTTGTCTTGCTTCCAGGTGTTCAGCTTGTGGGGCAAATTGAGAAGTTACCATTGATTCCCAACCAAACGCCTATCGAAATCGAGGGACTTTCCCTTGAGAAAGGCGAAAACGGAAATTATATCAAGTATGCAATTTATTTGCTGAAAGGAGAGTAGTATGGAATCGATAAATGAGTTTATGCTTACGATTTCGTTTTATAAAGAGCCGCATCTTAAAAGAGTCTATAAAAAACTCGATATCTCGAAGAGAAAGGAGATTATCGAGGCGTTGCGGCAAACTTTTAGGTATGAAATAGAGAAAGCAGAGAAAGAGGCGAAACCTGAAAAGGAGCGGGTAGGCAAGTAAATGAAGGGGTCGGAAAATCCGACCCCTTCTTATTTTAATGATTAAAAAAATAATATTGTTTTATGCTTTATTCTCTATTCAGCAAAGCGTTTAAAGAAATTGCAAAATCTTATCCTGTTTCAGAGCGTCGTGAAGTGAAGAAACAGGCATATGCTTCTTTTAAAGAACGAATGACTTCTCGTTTTTCCGAAAAGCAGTTGAAAAATTGGCTAAAGAATTACGATGGCGGAAAGGCGAAAACAAAAACGCAACGCATTTTTAGACGTGAGTTTTTTAAATCTGTAAGAGAAGTTAAAATAGAAGCAAAGCAACCGAAACAAGTCAAAGAAGTTTCTATTGAATCTGCTGAATCTACTGAATCCACAAAGCCTTCCTTATCGGATTCAGATAGAGCCTTCCTTGAAGCATTTGTTCAAAATCAAGTTTCCGATTTCCCGCCAAACTTCATTGAGTTTCTTTACTCGCTTATCGGAAACGACTTGTGGTCAAGTTTTTCATCTATTTTCAAAGCGATTGTAGAATATGTTGCGCGTGAAAAAGGAATTGATGTTAATGCAGAAGATATTTCTCGAGTTCAAGTGCGTGGTTATGGTAAAATGTTTAAGACGTTTCAGGGTATGAGTGATAGAACGACGGTTGCAAGTTCTTTAAAAAAAGCCGTTGCAAGCGTTCTTGAAGCGAACGGTTATGAACCTGCAATTTACCTCGATGTTTTTGAAGATGCTGCTAATAATCGTTTTGCATTTGAGTATTTGTATGGTCGCAATGATGAATATCGAGGTGATAAAGAGAGAGAAGGTGACTTTGATACTTTTATCAACGCAAACTTTTAAACTTTTAATAAAATGAATATAAACAACTTAAACGCATCGGAAGTTGTGATACGCGAAATGAAACAAATATTTCGCACAAAAAAGAAAACTGTTTTGTTCGGCTATTTTGATTACGAGTTAGAAAAGAAAACGAGGTTACAGCGTTATGAAGCGCAAATTGCGACTGAAATGAAAACGAGAGAGATTGAAAAGTTTATGATTCGTAAAGGCAAATTGGTTTTGCTAGGAGCGGATAGGCAATCTTACACGGACAAAGATTTTAGAATTATTGACAAACGACTTTGCTTGTTTCACAACGGCAAGATTTTAAAAAAGTCGCAAATCGCAAGGGCAATTCTAAAAAAAATTGTTGGCGATAGGAAAATAGACTGGCATTCAGACGAACTTTCTGCGGGTGCGTTTGATTACGCGCCTTTCTTTTTCAGGAAGGGCAATTACGAGAACGCTGTTATGATTGATTTATGTCGTGCGCACTACTCGATTTATTCACGATTAACATTTGATTTGAGACTACTTTTTAATAAAAATAATAAGTTTATTGGGTTTCGGAATGGTGAAATAAAATTTGATTCGGTTAAGCCAAACACAAACAAAGTTATTTTGCAGCGGATTTACGGGGCGTTTGCGTCAAAGTCATTCAGTATTTGGGACGGGTTAGAGTCGGAAAAGCGGATTACTTTTGACGAAACAAAAGGCTATAAGAATGAACTCTATTCTCCCACGCTTGTATTTGGCTTAATGCAGACCTTGCATCACATTGCAGCAGTTGCTGTTAAGTGTGGTGCTGTTTATGTTTATACGGACGGCTATATGTTTAAAAAAGGCAAAGAAACAAAGTTTATTGACTTTCTTGATGAATTAAATCTGAATTACAAAATTGAAAAGTTTGGTAACGCGGTTGTGTTTGGCTACAACTGCTATGATATTGGCGGCAAACGGGTTGGTGCTGTTAACACTTATTTGTCAAAGCGGCAAATTGAAGATTCAAAAGATAGGAAAAGAAGCGATGCGTTTAGAGAGATTATCAATGAAATTTTTGGAGACCATGTTGGTTATGAAAACACAAACATTGATTTTTCAGCGGTCAACTTTTTGACGGGAAAGGATATGAGAGGGAAAAATTTTAACCTTGCAAAAAAATGATAAAGAATTTTTTAATAAAAGTTGTATTTTGGATAATTGACTTAAAATTCAAAATCAAACTTTATAAAGCGATGAAAGAGAAAGAATTTGATGATTCATTTAACAACAACGGCAATAGTGGTCAAATCGAAGAAATCACGATTGAACCCAGCGAAAAAGCAGAGTCAGAGCCAGTGTTAGAGTCAGAGCCAGTTCAAGAATCACGTAGAGGACGGCGGAAAACGGAATTGAGGGCACACGCTGGAAAGGTGTATCGAGTTGAAGTTGAAACTGGATTGGTATGTGAGATAGACGGCAAGAAAATTCCGAAAGCGGAACGAAAATATTTCAGCGACTACGTCAGCGGCAATTTTGAACGCGAAGAACTCAAAGTTGAAAGTGAAGGAAAACCGCTTAATATTCCTGCTGACCTAATTCTAAATTTTGCGATTGTTCCGCTCAATAATCACATCGCTGAAAAAACAAAAGACGAATTGAAACTTAAAATCGGAAACGGTTTAAATCCTGAAAGAGAAAAGGCGGCGGCGGATTTGGCGGAACTCTTATCAAAATACATCGCTGAAAAAACGCGCGTTGCAAATCCGAATGAAGTTATTCTTGCGACCTCTGCAATTCTATTTGCCGCGCCGCTGGCTGTTTCATATTCAACAAACAAGAAAGAAGATGCTTGATATTTTTATTTATGTTACAATCGCTTTGATTGCAATGCTTATACTTGTTGCGTTTTATTTTACTTTCAAAGACGATGAATAGTCCAAAGAGACAAATCGCCGTTGGAACGCTGGGAACGGGAAAAACGACTTTTCTTCTTACCAAAGCCTTGCTGAATCACAGCAAGGTTTTTGTGTTTGATGCAAAAAATGACATTTCAATTTCATCGTTTCCCGAATCCAACAAGATTGCTAAAAAGCACAGCCGAATTGCAGTCGTGGAAAGCGTAATGACTTTTGATGACTTTGTAAAGTATTACGATAAGTTTAGTGTGTTTGTGTTTCGCTTTGAAGTCCACGATTTGAGCGATTACGCGGTAATGATGCGTTACATTTGGGCTATTGCGAAAGAAAGGCTTGACGATGTTGCGGTGTTTTTAGACGAAGCGGAGGTTTTTAATAAGAAGGGTTTTTTAGTTGAAATGTCGTGGCTTTCAACCAAAAGCCGTTCCCGAAACATTAGTGTTTATGCGACAGCGACGCGGCTTCCTTATATTGACAGGGCTTTGAGAGATAACACGACGGATTACTATGTGTTTTACACCACAAGCGACCGAACTATATCCGAAATTGAAGAACTTACATCTGACAAAAAAATTCGTGAAAAAATTTTGAAGTTAAAGAAGTTTTCCTATATTCACATCGATTTGAATATTCAAGAATCTCTTAACGGTCAAAGTAAAAATGTCGGTGTTTCAAGTTCCCAGCAAAATATTTGATGTGCTGTTTTACGCTGCAATAGGTGCAATACTCTATTTTGTTCTGCCTGTTGTTACAGATTTCTTTTCTGCAATTTCGGGAATGAATGAAACACTTGTCACGGCGTTGAAAGATGTGTTTTTGATTTGGTCAGCAGTCTATTTGGCTTCAAAGCACAAGTGTCAAAAAGAAAACAATAATAATAAATAACTTAAAACATATTTGAATATGGACTTTCTAAAAGAAGTGTGGGCGTTCATTAAGACGCCAAGGTTTTGGACGTGGTTTGCAGTGATTACAATTGCAGACTACCTATTTTTCAATCGCGCGCTTTTGTTCGTGCCGTTGATTCCGCAACTTTACAAGTTTTACGACATGGTTGGTTTGAACAAATTATTAGATATGTTCAAGCCGAAAACGCAATCGAGTGGCGGAACGAGAACTACACAAACTACACAATCATCTACAATTTAAACTTAAACCTATTTTATTATGAGACTCGGAATTTATCCTTACGATCGACGCCAACCTCTTCGCTGGCTTGATGTATTTCCTTCTAACCAGTCTTCTATTGTTTACACCCCAAAACAAGACTTCATGGCGTCACGAATGTTAGTAGATTGCACCTGGACGCTTACAGGTGCATCACTCACGGCGTTTCAAAATATTTTGACCGCGATTAACGCGGCGAGTGTTTCGTTTAATCAAAAAAGCCAGTCGGGTCGTGATATTGCACGTCGTTTATTCACTAACGCAAACTTTCGTTCTCAATTTACCGACCCTCTAAACCTTAATTTTAATTTATACGGAAACGTGCCTTGCAAAAATCAAGTGAACGCAACCGACCTAATGTTGCGAGATATGATATTTTGCGGCGTGAATCCGTTTGTTGAATATAATAACAGCACTGGATTTTTGCGGATTGCGTTTTGGATTCATTTTGAGCGTCCGTTTATGAACGAAAGTGCGACCATTTTTAGCGTCAAGAATCAAAATACAATTCGCGTTGATTTGCCTAATCTCACATCGAGCGGCGGCTCGGTGAACCTCTATTACGCTGCAGGGGTTGTAGAACAACGTTATCTCTTTTTTGAAGGCGCGAGAACAATTCAAGGCGTTGCACCAATCGCAAATATTAGCATTGATGAAAGTTCGATTCAGAGCGTCTATATGTATGATAATGCGCAAATTAACAATATCACGCGCTTGCAAACGTATGCCAATGGTGTTTTAGTCGATGACGCTTTTCCTGAAATTTCATATTACAACGCCTCGCTCGATGCACATACTTATCCCGTTGTGCATAATAATTATGTGTCTGGTCAACCTGTTTCAAGCACGTGGGATTACGGATTTTGGAAAGTCTTTGAACACCCAGTTTTGAATTTGCCGACCACGTCAAATAAAAACAGGAACATTTTGATTCAGGTTGCGCTGAATAACAACCAAAACTTGCGCTATTTCTACACGAAAATTTTAGAGACAGATGCTGCGCGTCTCGAGAGTGAGCAAATTGTGCAAAACATGCAAGGTGTTTTCTCGCGTTGATTGCGTTGATGCTTGTTCTTTGGCGACCTGTGGGAAAGGCGGCGGCATGGTGTGGTCGCCGCCTTTTTTGTTTAACTTAAACGATATTAGCAATGTCAAATCCGAATTTCAACAAACAAGCGTTGATTCAAGATATTTATAGAGCCGCAAACCAAGTCGGTCCCGTTAACAATAGTGCTGCAAGTGCAAGAACAATTAACCAAGCAATTAACCCGTTCCGCCAATACATCATGGGACCGCAGAAAAATAGTCAGTCAGTCGGAATCTATTTGCTTGAACAACTTTCAAGTTATCGTGGAGATAGTCAAGCGGTTAAGATGTTGCAAGAAGGATATAAGTTTATTCAAGAGCCGCTTGTAAACGATGTTTACGCGGTCGTGAAGGATTACGTGGATAATAAGCCCGACATTCCGACTCTAATGGGAAACGTCGCAATGGTTACGAGTCAAGTTCCGCCGCCAGCGGGACCAATATTGACGGGCGTTGCGGCTACGATTGGAATTGTAGCAAGTCTATTAGGCAACGATAAGCCGCCGATTCCGCCGCCAACCGCTGAAGATTTGATTAACCAAGCGTTTATGCAAGAAATGGTCGGTGTTTGCTATAGAATTACTTTGCCAGGCAATCAAGTGAGATGGATATTTAGAAATGAAGCAAGAACAAATGAAGTTGTTGATAACACTGGTGCATTTTACATTGGTAAAAAATATATGTATCCGTATCTCAAAAAGATTTTTGAGACAAAACTTTACGGACAAGTCACACAAGAGCCACAACGAATGTTGCAAGATTCAGGCGAATATGGCTTAACAATTGGAAACCACACAAAAGATATTGATGAATTGGCACTTGAAAATAAAGTTAGAAGCGAACAAGGGGGTAGATATTTGTGGTGGTTACTTTATGTTTTTAATCGCATGAACGACTATTGGCGCGGTCGAATGCTCGGAAATTCAAACGAAGAAAAATGGGCGCGTTCGGCTTATTTCCTTTCCCGCCAATATTATTCAATGTTATTGCAACGCCATCTGCAAACAATGACTTACTACCAAAAATTAGTCGATGTCATTGCGTTTATTACAGGCAAAATGCAAGCCTTCTATGTTCACGACGACGGTGTAACGATTACAAATCTTAATCCGCAATCACCAACATTTGATTTCGGCGGAAAAAGTCCGCAACAAATTCTTTCTCTTTATATTCCTGAAAATAACAATCAACGCCAGCAAATTCAAAATAGAATCAACCAATTACGCGGTGAAGGCAAACAGGGAATCGCTTATGTTTCACGACCACTCATCGAAGCGACGGGTGCTGTTTTTGATTTGACAAATCTTGAAAGAAGAGTTATTCTAAAAGCATTGCGATACGGTGTTTTAGACGTGCCGCAAAATTTTGGAGACGATATCGATATTCCAAACTTCAGCGGAATTTCAGGCAAACAAGGTGCTTTATATGAATATTTGTTGCGCTTTGCTTATAGTGCTTTGCCTTGTTACATCGAAGGCGTCGGTGTCCCTGAAAAAATTGGTGTGCGTGAAATAATTTATCCGAATCTTTATACCTTCAAAGGTATTTACACCCAACATGCTACGAGTGCAAACGGGTTTAATCAATGGAGCGGAAAAATTAAAGACGATTTTAGACAAGCAATTCAAAATTTGCAGAGTGACCAAAGACTGTTTAAACTTTGTTTATTGAGAAAAGCAGTCTTGCAAAAAGAAGAAATACAAAATGGTGTTTATGTCAAAGACTTCTTAAACGATATTTCGGTGAGCGATTTAAAAGCGGAATTTCCGGATATATCCACAATACGTAATACAATTACAGAATTGCGTGTAAATAGTAACATTAGATTTGATGAAAGTAAAGTCATTCGCACTTGGTATTACTTCACGAATGACTTGCCGCCTGGACTTAGTGAAGACGAAATCCGACAACTTGGCGGAATCTATGAAAACACGACAACTAATAGTTTGAAAACGGCGGCAATAATTGGAGCAGGCGCGCTGGTCGCCAAACAAACAGGTGTAATATGATTAGGTTGATTTTTAAAATCACATATTCGCACGAAACAAGAGCATCACTTGCACTACAAACTTACAGGCGTGATGTTAATAGCATCAAGCGAATTATTGATAACGCGCTTAATTTGCGTGCGAAACTTATATTTGATTCAGCACCATTCCAAACCGTTGCGCTTGAAACCAGCATTGAACAAATCACTCAAGAAAATAGAGTTATTAAGATTGTCGTTAAAACCAATCAAACTAAACTTGTATCTGGTTATGAAGCCGCGTTAAACGGCACAACGCTATTCGTGTTTGACGGCGTTGCAAGATTGGTAATGAATCAATTTCAGAGAGATGAATTTTTATTAGGTGACTACATTCAGAGCGTCTTTATCGATGTAACAGGCGCAAAAGAAACAAAAACTCCAATTGGGCAAGTGTTAGACCCCGTGACCGAACCTATTAGCAATCTTTGGGAAAGCATTAAATTGCCTATCATCATTATCGTTTCGGCGGCTGCATTAGTAGCAATCGCTTATTTCGTCTATAAAATCTTTGAACTTAAATCTTTAAGCAAATGAGCAAGATAATTGAACTAATCCGTCCTGAACAAGCCGTGAAGGGCTTTGATAAAAAGAATTTGTCAAAGTCGACTTTGGAGGCGTTGAATAGAATAGAGCGGGAATATGTTGTTTACAAATATAGAGATATGGTAACCTTTCAAGATTCTGCATCGCTTTCAGTTGCAGGCTTTGGAAATTTTATGTCAAAAAACGAAAGGTTTATTATTCCTGAAATCTTTCCCGCGAAAGCGGAAACCGACAAGATTGGATTCCAGCGGTTTGCGTTGCCAATGATTAGAAATATTAATTTGGCTGAAACTCAAAGTATTTTTTTTAATCCGCAATATCAAGAAGTAAAATATGAAATGGAAGTGTTATCCACACGCAACTATGTGGCATACGAATTTTATCCGTATGATATTCCATTGTTGCAATCTGTTAACGATACAAATTTAAGTGGAGTTTTAATTGCGATTGATGTAGGCGCGGCTACAAAGGTAAGGTTTTGGCGCACGGGCGGAAAATTGATTAATTATATATTGCCAAGTTATTCGTTAAACATAAACTTTCATATCCACGAAAACCCATATCCGCTGTTTGAGTATGATGTTGTTCCATACACGCGCAATTATATTTATCTGTTTGTTGGAACGACGGTTTCTGATTATTACAATTATCACCCGATTTATACACCCCCACAATTTATTGACCAAGTGCCAAATGTAGGAGCAGATGTTTATTCGCCGAAAATTAAAATGGAACTATTCAGTGAAGATTATTCAGCGCAACGGTTTGAATCGGGAATAACAGCTGGAAATGTTCAAGTTATCAATCAACTTAACAATCCTATTTTTAACGTAAGCAACGAATTATGCGTCGTTTTTAAACTTAACGGAAATTTCACAGGAGATGGTAATGCGCCAATTTTTATTTTTGAACCTTTTTACAGCGAATCAAACATTCCTAATACTCTCATTTTTAAAACAAAAAATATTCAAGAGCCTTTTTCAAGTTTAACGATGAACAAAATAAAATTGCCTATTAAAGCAACATCGTTTTCTACTGGTTTAAACATAAACGGTCTTTACTACACAATAGAACCTCGATAACGATGCTATCATTCAAGCACGAAAAAGACAAAGAAGATTACGACGCGCTCAAAATAGACGAACGCATTTACAACTTCTTACAAGCGTTAGACAAAGAACGCACCAATTACGTCGTAACCTCTCTAATCCGAACGCCGCAAGAAAACGAAATCGTGGGCGGCGTTGAAAACTCGTATCACTTAACAGGACACGCAGTTGATATTCGGGAATGGAATATCAACGCAGAACAAACCGCAAGACTTCTACAAATTGCACAAGAGCATAACTTAAAACACATAAAAAGCAAAGCACATCACTTCCAAACAAAAGACAAAAACTTCTATCCAGTAAAAAAAAAAGTAATAATCAAAATACAAAAACCATTATCATAATTTCAATCGCAATTCTATTACTAATAATTTTCACAACCTTAACCAAAAAAAGAAAATGACTTACACTGGAGAAGATCAAGACGAAAGCAAAAACGCCTTAAAATCGTATAAACCCCTGTTTGAACAAACAAGTATCGCAACGAAAGGCGTTGAACGAGTGATGAACTCAGAGCAAGGCGCAATCGAACTCAGAGCAAACCAACCAGCTCCAGCAGGCACAATTCCGCCTGAAGTCTTATTAAACAGAAAAGATATTACAGGAGGCTCTTGCACCGAAAGCGTAACGGCAGGAATGTGCGGAAATATATTTCCTATTGAAGGCGGCGGCGGCGGAACTGGCGGCGGAACTGGCAGCGGCGGAACTGGCAGCGGCGGAACTGGCAGCGGCGGAACTGGCAGCGGAACTGGCAGCGGCGGAACTGGCAGCGGCGGAACTGGCAGCGGCGGAACTGGCAGCGGCGGAACTGGCAGCGGCGGAACTGGCAGCGGAACTGGCAGCGGCGGAACTGGCAGCGGCGGAACTGGCAGAGGCGGAAACACACCAACTGCAGACGAACAGGAAGTTACAGCGGATTTTGACCATTATGATAGGCTTCGCCTGTGGTTTAAACAATATCTCGGCTACAAAATTAAACCTGGCAGAGACTTTTTCGACTGGCTACGAGATAACTCTGCAACCGTTAATTCAGCATTATGGATAACTTCACTCGTAGCCGCAACGCTGTTAATTATTAAGAAAAAATATATCCTTGCTATGGTAATCGCATTCGGCACATTCTTGTTCAAAGAAAAAGTTGTTCCCGTTGTCCCGCGCAAAAAGTAGCAAAAAAAAAGGGCGGATTTTCCGCCCTCATTGTGTTTGAAACCCTATTAGACTGGGTCAGGAAAGTCCACAAACAGCACTTTTTTTGTCAAAGCAGTCTTAACACTAACAGAAACTTGATTCCGATACTCCATAATTGATTGCTCAATCATAGAATCAAGATCTTCAAGGCTTTCTGACGTGAAATAAAAGTTAATCCTTCTAAAAGCACCATCATCTTCTCCATGATGGGCTAAAATAGGAAAGCCGCATAGATTGCCCCGAAAGACTTCTTCTACGAACCCTCCCTCATTTTTCGGCAACCATGCCGTAACAATCGCTCGACATTCGGATTCCGAGCAATACTCATACTTTACTTCAAATTTGATTAACATTTTTCATCTCCGTTTTAAAATTCCACCGTCCGAAATGGAACGGCGTTGCATCACAATAATACAATCATTTCAAATAATTTCCAAATCATTTTGCAGTTTTCTTTACAAAACAATTGTTAAACAA
>Ga0308417_1002658_pt1 | contig 11734 bp, 7 predicted proteins | sample HotsprSampleOS65_FD_203528 | JGI IMG/M metagenome (GOLD analysis project Ga0308417, IMG submission 203528) | Hot spring phototrophic mat microbial communities from Octopus Spring, Yellowstone National Park, Wyoming, United States - 20090730_OS65 ... | reverse complement strand
TCGGGCCGAGGGCGCTGCGCTACTCGAGGGCTCCGCGCCCTCGGCCCGATCCACCACGGCCCCGGATAGGGGCAAACGGAGAACAGGTCCAAGTTATCTGCGGTAGGAAAGTGGGGAGCACGTCAGGTGGGCACGCGCATCTGGCCGTGCTGCGACACTTCGCGGACCAGCCGGAACCCGGCCTGTCGCTGAGCCTGATCGCACGCGAACCACGGGCACTCTACTTCGGGATGATCCCAGGTGTGATCGCGCGCGACTACGACCTCGACGCGGCCGCGATCCCGCTCGCTCCGCTTGCCCGTGCGGCTCGAGCGCAGGTCCTGACCGCCGAGGTCTGCGGCATCGACCTCGCGGCGGGGTTTGTCCGCTGCACGAGCGGCGAGGCCGTTCCCTTCGACCTTGTTTCGCTCGATATCGGTGGTGTTGCTGACCTTTCCGTTCCCGGGGCGGTCGAACACGCTCTTCCCACTCGCCCGCTCGAAGGGCTGCTGACGCGGCTTGCGGAGCTCGATTCCCTGGCGCGGCACGGGCCGACGCCGATGCTGGTCGCAGTCGTCGGCGGCGGAGCGTCGGGGTGTGAACTCGCTCTTGCGCTCACCGCACGCTACCGCCGCGCCGCCCGGATCACGCTCGTGAGCGGCTCGCCCACGCTTCTTCCCAGCTTTCCGCGCGCCGCCGGCCGTCGGATCGAAGACATCCTGACGTGGCGCCTCGCTCGTGTCGTAGCGGGTGCTCCGGTAGTCGCGCTTGAGCGGGGGCTGCTGCGGCGGGCGGACGGCGCCTATGCCCGCGTCGATGCCGTGGTGTGGGCGACGGGGGTCGCGGCGCCGCCGTGGTTACGCGCAACCGGCCTTGCGCTCGACGAGCGGGGCTTCATCCTTGTGGATAGAAGCCTGCGCAGTGTTACCGATCCTCGCGTTTTTGCCGCCGGGGACGTGGCGGCGATTTTGGGTGCGGCCGTACCAAAGGCGGGGGTGTGGGCAGTGCGGGCGGGGGCTGTGCTGGCGGAGAACCTTCGCCGCGCCGTGCGGGGCGAGCCGTTGCGCGTCTGGCGGCCCCAGCGCCGCGCGCTTGTTCTGATCAACACGGGATGGAAACGCGCGATCGGCGTCTGGGGGCCGTTCGTGTTCGAGGGACGCTGGGTCTGGCGCTGGAAGACCTCGATCGACCGCCGGTTCATTGACCGCCTCCGCCTCGCCGACACCCTTTAATGACCACCGTTGCCGACACCCTTAAAGGGTTCCGCTTATGCCTCCACGGCCCGCGTCGGGGGCCCCTCAGGCCGCGGCGTCTCCTGGCCGCCAGTCGCGAAAGAAGGCATGGCCGATCTCAGCGGAGACCGAAATCAGCATCCGCTGCACCCAGTCGAGGAATTCGTGCAGCCCGCCAGCAATGATGCGCTCGATGCTTCGCTCCTCGAGCCCTGCTCGCACCTCCTCGAGCCGTTCGGCGGGGCGCGCAACCTGCAGCCCATAGCGGTGGCGCAGTTCGTCCAGGGTCGCCTCGGCACGCCGAATGCAGCGCAGCGTCGAGCGCGGAAAGGCGCCATTGAGCAGCAGGAAATCGGCCACAGAGGCGGGGGTGAGCCCGCGCGGATGCGCCCTGCGGTAGGCATGGTAGCCGGCGGCGGCGCGCAGCAAGGCATGCCACTGGGAGAGATCCAGCGCGGAGCCGACATCGGCAACACTCGGCAGCAGGAGATGGTACTTGATGTCGAGCAGTCGCGTCGTCTGGTCGGCGCGCTCGATCTGCCGCCCGAGCTCGAGGAAGAGCCAGCCCTGGTCGCGGAAGAAGGTGCCTTCGGCGATGCCGGTCTGCAGCTGCACCGCCTCCTTGATCCTGGTGAGAAGCGAGGACAGCCGGTCAGGGGCGACATCGTTCTCTGAGAGCGCCGTCGCCCAGCTATGGAATTCGTTGATCTGCCGCCACATTTCGGTACTGATCAGTGGCCGCAGCATGCGCGCGTTGCGCCGCGCGGCGATCACCGCCGCCGGAATCGAGGTCGGGTTATCGGCATCAAGCAGGTAGAAGCGCCGCACCGTCTCGGGGCTCAAGGTGCCGTAGCGATCACGGAACGGAACCTCGTCGGCGTTGATCCGAACGACACTCTCCCAGGCCTGCGCTGGCCGGCCCGGGGACTCAAAGGTCTGGGTAACGTCGATGACGCGCGCCAGGTTCTCCACCCGCTCAAGGTAGCGCGCCATCCAGAACAGCGACTCCGCGTAGCGCGCGAGCAAGGGTGCGGCGGAGAGCGTGCTCATTCCTGCGCCAGAACCCAGGTATCCTTCGAGCCTCCGCCCTGCGAGGAGTTGACCACCAGACTCCCCGCCCGCAGCGCCACGCGCGACAGCCCACCCGGCAACACCCAAGTGTCGCGGCCGGTAACGGCGTAGGGACGAAGGTCGAGGTGGCGTGGCCGCAGCCCGTCAGGTGTAAGCGTCGGCGCGACCGAAAGCCAGATCACCGGCTGGCTAATCCAGTTCGCCGGGTCGGCGAGCAGCTTGCTGCGAGCGGCTTCGAGCTCTGCCCGCGAAGCGCGAGGACCTATGGTGATGCCGTAGCCGCCGGATTCGCCCACCGGCTTGATCACCAGCCGCTCAAGACCCGCCAGAGTCGCAGCAAGCCCTTCCGGTTCGCGGCAGATTAGCGTCTCGACGTTGGCGAGGACCGGCTCCTCGCTGAGGAAGTACCGGATAATCCGTGGCATATAGGCGTAAATCGCCTTGTCGTCCGCCACCCCGGTGCCGACGGCATTGGCAAGTGCAACGTTTCCCTTGCGCCATGCCCTGATCAGGCCCGGAACGCCGAGAAGCGTGTCGGGGCGGAACACGGTTGGGTCGAGGAAGGTGTCGTCGATTCGGCGGTAGATCGCGTGGACCGGAGACAGCCCGCGCGTCGTGCGCATGAACACGCGGTCATTCTCGACCACGAGGTCAGCGCCTTCGACCAGCGGCACCCCCATCTCACGGGCGAGAAAGACATGTTCGAAATAGGCGCTATTGTAGATGCCGGGCGAAAGGAGGACGATCTGGGGGTCATCAACGCCCTGCGGCGCGATGTCGCACAGCGCCTCGAGCAGCTTCACGCCGTAGCCGTCGACGGGGCGAAGCGCGATCCCCTGCATCAGGTCCGGGAAGGCGCGCAGCATGGCATGACGGTTCTCGATCACGTAGGAGACGCCGGAGGGGGTGCGCGCGTTGTCCTCAAGCACGCGGAAGGTTCCCTGCTCGTCCCGCACGATGTCGATGCCGCAGATGTGCACATAGGTCCCGAACGGCACAGGGAACTCGCGCATCTCCGGGCGGTAGTTCACGTTGCCGAGCACGAGATCGGCCGGTACCGCGCCGTCCTTGAGGATCTTCTGGTCGTGGTAGACGTCGTGCAGAAAGAGGTTCAAGGCCTGCACACGTTGCCGCACGCCAGCCTCGAGCATGCTCCATTCCGCGGCTGTCAGCACGCGCGGAACCGGATCGAAGGGCAGGATGCGATCGATCGCGTCCGCCTCCGTGTAGACGGTGAAGGTGATTCCAAGATTGAACAGGTCGCGTTCCGCTTGGGCGGTGCGACGGCGGAAATCCTCGAGAGAAAGGGCAGCGAGCCGCCGCACGATGAGCCCCAGTGCCCCACCGTCGCCCGAGCGGGGCGTGGTCAATTCGCAGAAGTAGGGGCCGGGGGTGTAGCCGTCGAAGACGCTGGACGGCGCGAACGACAGGCGGTCGAAAGGGGCGCGCAGTTCGGCGGACATGTCTCTTCCCGGTCACCGCGCCGGTGGCCGGCGTTCCCAAGGCACAAGACTAGAGCGAATTCGAGCGTGTGGCCAAGGCGAAAGCTTGCAGGCGGCGTGGCTTTCGCCGATAACCGGTATCGATTTACGGCGGCCTTACGCTGCCGCGACGACCCCGGGAGTGAGCGATGCGTCATCTCGTCTTCAGCGCCGTCGCCTTCGCCGCGATCGGGCTTGGCGCGGCCGAGGCAGCCGCGCAAGCTTGTGTCAACCCACGCGAGAAAGCAGCGTTCGACCTGCGCGCCTTGCAGACCCATCTCATGGTCGGCGCCCTCTCCTGCGGCATGCACGACCGCTATAATGCGTTCGTTACCCGCTTCCAGACCGACCTCGCTGGCGCGCACCGGAACCTATCCGCCTACTTCAACCGGGTGCACGGGGCGCGCGGCCAGCGCGACCTGAACGAGTATATCACCGCGCTGGCCAATGCGCAGTCGCAAGAGGGAATCCGCCACGGAAGCTCGTTCTGCGCGAGGGTCGGCCCGATGTTCGATCGCGTGATGGCCGCTTCGAGCGGCAACGATCTCGTTCTGCTCGCTGCCCAGGCGCACCTGCCTCAGGCCTATGCGGTGAGACCGTGCGAGGTGCGGACAGCACAGACCCCGCCCCAGCAATCGACAACGCCCCGTCGGTGACCGACCTTCCGCCGAAGGACGACTGGCCGGCTGGAGCCGCAACGGTTTTCGCTCTGTTCTGCAGCCGTTTCGAAACAGCCTCGCACCAACGCAGCCGCTTTCATCGTCGCAGCTACAGCTTTGGGGCCCAGCGGCGATTCGGCACCGGCCCTGCACAGCCGATACCGGGCGACCCTATCGTGCTCCGAACCCTCCGCACCCACTTTGGCCAAGGCTCGTTGCGGAGCGGAACGGCCTTCGCGCGACGCTGACCGCGTCGCGCAATGTGACCACCCTGGCTGGATGCAGCCCGGACCTCGTGCGCCGACCCTCGCCGCGGCCCGCCCTCGCCTCCCGGGCCATAGCCCCTGATCCCCTCCGCTTGGCAGGCCCGGTCATCGCCCGCCTGATTGCGCCAGCGAATGGCAGGCGGTTGGCGCCGAGGCGCCTACAGCGGGCAGGCGACAGGCAACCTGCTGCAGGTCAGCCGTAAGGCGGATCGCACGCGACTGCACCCGCGGTGTAGATCAACCGCCTCGCACGGATTGGCGGGACCGATTTCCACGCGATCGGAGATTGCTCTCGACATTTCCGGACCCCGCGCGTGTGGGCGCCGCTCCCAGAGGGCCTTGTCTGGCAGGTGGTCCGAGCCGTCATGGGCAGGTCCTGTGCGGCCACGAACCAAGGTGGAAGTCACGCGGTTCCCTGAGCCAACGCCTGCAGGACGACGAAGACCAGAGCCAGGGGGTCCGATACACGCGTCTCGTGAAACGTGAGGCAAGGCGGCCGGCCCTCAGCGTTCGCCAGCGGGTGTGTAAGGCGCCGCGTTGCGCACTGTGTCGCGAACGTCTCGGCCGCTTCGGCCGGAGCAGAGCCTCGGAGCCTGCCACGCCGTAGTGGTTGCTCGGCCTTGGCCGAGCTGGTTGACGGGCAGGCCACGACCGCTGGTGACCGGACCGAGCAACTTACGGCCGCGGCCATCGAACATGATTGCCACAACGAAAAGGGGCGCCCTGGGCGCCCCTCGTCGTTGCGCCTTCGCAGAACAGGCTTAGCGAAGGACGATCTCGACGCGGCGGTTTTGCGGCTCGCGGACGTTCGGGCCAGTCGGTACAAGCGGCTGGGTGAAGCCACGACCGGTGATGACCATCTGCGTGCGTGGAATGCCACGACGCTCCAGTTCGGCCGCGACCGCATTCGCGCGGCGAACAGAGAGCGCTTGGTTGTAGGCCGCTGTACCAACGGTGTCGGTGTGTCCGGTGACCTCAATGCGGGTCGCCTGCACGCGCGGCGCGTTGGCTGCCGCCTCGGCGATGATCTCGCGTGCGCGGTCCGTCAGGGCCGCGCTGTCAAAGTCGAAGAAAACGAGATAGGTACGGGCGGGCGCCGGGGCTGCCGCCGGGGCCGGAGCCGGCGCGGGGGGCGGAGGCGGTGTAACACCGAACGCGTAACGCAGACCGACGAGGAAGGTGTGGTTGTAGTTGTCGGCCTCGACATTCCGGCCGAGACCGGCTGCCGGGCGAAGGCTGAACTCGTTCTGCAACGTGCCGAAGAAACGATACTCGGCGTTCAGGGCAAGACCCGGCACCGCATCGATGGGTACCGAGAGGCCAACAATGCCCTGATACGCGAAGTTGTTATCCGTGTCGTCGACGGCCGTAACGCCGGCTGCCCTTACACCGTCCCCATTCGTCCAGGCCCAGCCGGCACCGGCACCGAGATACGGGAACAAAAAGCCGAGGCCCAGATCGAAGTCGGCAAGGGCGTTGACCATCACGCCGTAAGTCTTTTGGCTCCCGCCAGGACGAACTTGGCGGGTCCCTGCGATCCTGATGTCGTCGACGCTGTTGTCGCGGTAGTTGCCCTCGAGTTCGACGCGAGCGCCAAGCCAGGGAGCGAGCCGGCCGAAACCGTAGCCGATTCGGCCAATGACGGCCCAGCCGCCGTCGAATGTCACCTCACTGTTCGGTATCGCGGTCGGCTTAAAGGACAGATCGGCGTCCTGAACGATGTTATAGCCGCCCACCAGACCAATATAGAGGCCGTCTACCGGCTGGGCGCTGGCCACTGCAGGCAGGACACCCGCCGTTGCGGCCAGAAGCGCTGCGCGAAGCTTCATCCTCTTCCCTCTCCTTACCCCAACTCGAGCGTGGCCGGCGGGTGCGACACACCTCGCGGCAAGCGACGCCGACCCGTGCAGTCCCTGGCACCTTAACCGACCAAGGCCACGCTTTCACCCAGGACCAGAGGATTTTCCGGGCCTGTTGCAGATAAGCCACAGTGTGGCGAGCCTACCCGGCCGTTGCGCTCGACCTTGCTCCGCCAACCGGCAAAGCGGCGAGGGCACGGAATTCCTCGGCTCTTCGTCGCACCACCTCGGCATCATCCCGCGGGCGATAGAGCGCCCGGCCCACGGCAAAGCCGCTCGCCCCAGCCGACTGCCACGGGGAAATCGAGCCGGCGACGATGCCCCCCACGGGCAGGATGGGCAGCGCCGGCGGCAGCACAGCGCGCAAGGCGGCAAGGTGGGCGGGGCCGCCGGTCTCGGCCGGAAACAGGCTTAGCGCATCCGCCCCGGCCTCGAGCGCGACGAAGGCTTCGGTTGCGGTGAAGACCCCCGGCAGAACGACGAGGCCAAGGCGATCAGCATGCGCAATCAGGCGAGGGTCGGCATGCGGCATCATGATCAGCCTCCCGCCGGCCTCCGCCACCTTCTCGACCTCGGCGACCGTACGCACCGTGCCGGCTCCAACCAGAATGTCGGCCGGCAGCGCCTCAGTCAGACGCGCGATCGAGGCCAGGGCCGCGGGCGCGCTCAACGGAACCTCGACCACGCACCAGCCGGCCTCGACCACGGCCCGGGCCACTGGCACCACCTCCTCCGGCGTGATGCCGCGTAGGATCGCCACAAAGGGACAGCGCGCTAGCCAAGGCGCGATTCGCGAGGGTTGCACCACCGGATTAAGGGAACTCGACCACGCGGTTGCCGCCCCCCGCAACTAAGCGGAGGCAGGCGAGAGACCCGACCCGCCGGCAGCACGTCCTGGCCCGCCGGTGCCCCCGCGAGCGCTGGCGCACCCGTGAGTCCAGGGGCTTTCGCCGCCTTCGTTCGCCCGGCCAGTCATCTGACCAGTCGTGCCTCATGCTCCAACGGCACCGTTCGCGACCCGCACGGCACGGTCAATCGCCGCCAAGACCCTCGCCCGGGTCTCGTCCGGGCCCAGAGCCGCGGCGACGTCAAAGACCGGAGGCGAGGTGGTCATGCCGGTCAGCGCAGCGCGCAGCGGCATCGCGACCTCTTTGAGCTTGATCCCCCGGGCCTCGGCAAAGCTGCGGGCCGCCTGCTCGAGCGCTACCGGCGTCCACGACGTCCCGTGCCAGGCCAAGATCAGCTCACGCAAGGCCTCGCAGGCGGGCGGAGTGAGCAAGGCCTCGGCCTTCGGTTCGAATGGCAGCGGCACAGGATGGGCGAGGAACACCGCCGAGTCGGCGAGCTCCTCAAGCGTGCGGGCCCTCTCCTTCAGCCCCGGCATAAGCGCGCGAAGCCGCTGCTCGACTTCGGCTCCGACCGGGCTGCCGAGACGCCGTTCGAGTCGCGGAAGGGTCTCGCGGACCAGCCGCCCATCGTCCGCCCGCCTGAGCCACACGCCATTGAGGTGCAGAAGCTTAGCGTAGTCGAAGCGCGCGGCGCCGCGCCCAACGTCGCGCAGGTCGAAGATCGCCGCCGCTTCGGCCATGCCGATGATCTCAATGTCGCCGTGCCCCCAGCCGAGGCGAAGGAGGTAGTTCGCGACCGCCTCTGGCAGATACCCCTGGTCCCGGAACTCGAGCACCGACACCGCACCGTGCCTCTTCGACAGCTTCGTCCCGTCCTGGCCGTGAATCAGTGGAATGTGGGCGAAGGCCGGGCGCTGCCAGCCGAGCGCATCGTAGAGCTGGCACTGGCGAAAGGTGTTGGTCAGGTGGTCATCGCCTCGGATGACATGGGTGATGCCCATATCGTGGTCGTCAACCACGACGGCGTGCAGGTAGGTGGGCCGTCCGTCGGAGCGGAGGATGATCATGTCGTCGAGTTCGCTGTTGGCGACCCGGACCGTGCCCTGCACAAGGTCCTCCACCACCGTTTCGCCCTCGCGCGGCACCTTAAGCCGGATGGCGCCAGGAACCCCTGGGGGCGCCTCAGTCGGGTCGCGGTCGCGCCAAGCCCCATCGTAGCGGGGCGCCCGCCCCTGCCGCAGGGCTCGCTCGCGCATCGCCTGCAGTTCCTCGGCGGTCTCGTAGGCGTAGTACGCCCTGCCTGCGGCGACCAGGGCCTTCGCCACCTCGGCGTGACGACCCGCCCTTTGCCGCTGGAACACGGGCGGCTCGTCCGGCGTGATGCCGAGCCACGCCAGGCTCTCGAGGATCTGCTCGACCGCGCCAGGCACCTCGCGCGCAGTGTCGGTATCCTCCAGCCTGAGCAGGAAGCGGCCGCCGTGCCGACGCGCGAACAGCCAGTTGTAGAGCGCAGTCCGCGCCCCTCCGATGTGCAGGAAGCCGGTCGGCGAAGGGGCGAAACGGGTGAGGACCGTCATCTCGAGGCGCTTTCCGGCATCGCGTTAGCACATCCGCGGCGCGCGCGCTAAGCTGCACGACGTGGTTGCAGGACGCTGAGCGTGCTCCAGGTCCCTCGGCCGGAAGCGGGCGTAGCAGCCGGGGTTCCGGCGAAGGGGCGGCAGTTTGCTGCCGCCTCCGCGGCGATGCCTCCCCTTCCCTGGCTCGCCGTCGCGTTCGGTGCCGGAATCGCAGTCTATTTCGGCCTCGATGCTGAGCCACCCGGCTGGCTAGGCGCGGCGGCCGCCGTCGCTATCGCTGGTGTCGTCCTGGTCTCGGCCCGCTCGCGGCTGTTCGCGCTCGCGGTCGCCGGCCTTGCGGCGGCTCTGGGCTTCGCGGCGGCACAATGGCGGACCGCCGCCCAGCCGCCCTTGCTCGACCTGCCCGCGCGCGCTGTGGTCGTGGAGGGGATCGTGGCTGCGGTCGACCTTCTGCCGGAGGGCCGGCGTATGCGGCTCGCCTCGCCGGTGCTCGTCGACGAGGGGCGAGTCCTGTTTCGCGATCTTAGGATACGGCTGCATCGCACCGATGGCTCCGATTTTGTCCCCGGCGAGCGGGTGAGAGTCAGGGCTCTCCTTCGCGCTCCGGCATCGCCGGCCTCGCCCGGTGCCTTCGATTTCCAGCGGCACGCTTTCTTCGCCGGCCTCGGCGCGGTCGGCTTCGCGCTCGCCCCGGCGGAACGCCTCGGCGCGGCCGCGGAGCCTCACGGCGGCGCCGTTCTCGCAGGCCTGCGGCAGGCGATTGTCGAGCGAACCCTTGCCGTCCTTGGCGGAGTGGACGGTGCGGTCGCGGCGGCTCTGCTCACAGGCCAGCGCCTTGCGATCCCCGAGCCCGTGATGGAGGATTTGCGCCGGGCGGGGCTTGCCCACTTGCTCGCCGTCTCCGGCCTTCATGTCGGCATTGTCGCCGGCCTCGCCTACCTCTTCTGCCGCCTCGCCCTCGGCCTGTGGCCGCCGCTCCTGCTGCACCTGTCGGCGAGAAAGGTCGCAGCCGTCGTCGGGGTCGCGGCAGGGTTCGGCTACATGCTGTTGACAGGCAGCCAAGTGCCGATGCGGCGCGCGGTCGCCATGGCGGCCCTGTTCGCCCTCGCTGTCCTCTGCGATCGCAGGCTCTCCGCCTCGCGCGCCCTCGCCTTCGCCGCCTTCGTTGTGCTCGCTCTGCAGCCAGAGGCTCTTCTGGGGGCGTCGTTCCAGATGAGTTTCGCCGCTGTGCTTGCGCTCGTCGCCGCCTGGGACGCGCTGCGGCGAACCTGGCTCAGCCCGAAGCGCCACCAAGGCGTGGGGAGGCGGGCGGCGATCGGCTTCGCCGCGGTGGCCGTGACCTCTCTCATCGCTTCCGCCGCCACCGCGCCGTTCGTCGCGCACCATTTCCACAACCTGCCGCTGTACGGGGTGGTGGCGAACGCCGCGGCGGTGCCGCTCGCCAGTTTCTGGATCATGCCCTGGGGGCTTATCGCCCTCCTCGCGATGCCCGCCGGCCTCGAGGCCCTGGCCCTGCAGCCCATGGGCTTGGGCATTTCGGCTGTGGTCGCAGTGGCGCGAGCGGTCTCGTCCTTGCCCTTCGCAGCACCGGCCCTGCCGGCCTCGCCTCCCTGGACGCCGGCAGCCGCAGGACTTGGCCTCGTGCTCCTCTGCCTTGCCCGCCCGACACTGAAGCTGGCCGGGGTTGTGCTGCTGGTCGCAGGTCCCATCGCAGCCGTCGTTCTGCCGAAGCCCGATCTCTTGATCGCACCAGATGGTCGGGCGCTTGCCCTTCGAATCGATCGATCGTGGCATCTCGTGGTGCGGCCGAGCGCCGACCGCTTCGTGCTCACGCAGTGGCGGCAAAGATCGGGCGACGCGCCGTTCCATAGCTTCGACCCGCGCGCCGCGCCCTCGCCTGCTATTCGCTGCCAGGGCGAGGCCTGCCTCATCGGCCCCGAGGACGGCCCGCACGCCACCTTGCTCCTGCGCGAGACCGCGGTCTCGCCTTGGTGCGGGCGCGCGCCCCTGATCGTGTCGTTGGATCCTGTGCGGGGGCGTTGCGCTGCCTCGATTGTAATTGACCGGTTTGCCCCCTGGCGCAACGGCGCCTACGCGATCCGGCTCGCGGGAGCAGAGATCATTGCGGATGCAGCCTGGCGGGGCGCCCGCCCGTGGGTTTCGTTCCCCGGCAGGCGTCCCGCCAACTCGGCTGCAGACCCTTAACCCAAGCTCAGGCCCAAACTCTCCGCGCCGCGACAAGCCTAATCGCTCCAAGCCCGAGCAAGGCGAACGTGGCAGGTTCGGGCACTGGAAAGAGCTCGTTCCGCACCCGCACGCCAACGTCCGGGTGGTTGCTGAACACGCCGTCCACGCCGCGGCTGAAGAAGAGCCGATAAGACCTGGGGTCGTCGGTTAGTGTGTAGACATGGACCAGAAGCCCCACGCTCTGCGCGGTGGCGATGCAAGCGTCGGTCGCGGCCGGAGCGTTCACGCCAATGCCGTCAGCGAAAGCGCGCAAGGCCAAGGCGGCTTCCCGCGTCTGCGGGCAGGTCGGCACCGGCGGGAACCCGGACCCGTCGGCCAGGGTGAAGGTGAGGGCGACCAGTGGGAGATCAGTCCTTGGCCGCAGGTACTGAAGCACGGTCGGAATGAAGGACTGATACCAAATCCCATTGATCAGAACCGATGTGCCCAGTCCCGCAGTCCGATGGACATGATGCGCCCGGGCTGATCGACGAGGCGGTTCCAGGCATGGCAGCAGTGATCGACGATGTCGTCGT
>Ga0308417_1002655_pt1 | contig 11739 bp, 11 predicted proteins | sample HotsprSampleOS65_FD_203528 | JGI IMG/M metagenome (GOLD analysis project Ga0308417, IMG submission 203528) | Hot spring phototrophic mat microbial communities from Octopus Spring, Yellowstone National Park, Wyoming, United States - 20090730_OS65 ... | reverse complement strand
TCGGAAAAGCCCCGTAGCCTGCGCCGGAAAGCCCCGCAAAGGCTCGAAGCCCGCACACCCCCAACCGCGCGGCCGCCCCCAACGACCCTCACCAACATCCAGCCAGACAGTTATTCGAGGTGTCCTCTTGGCCCTGGCGATCGCGGCCGAGGAGGAGGACTCGCGGATCTACGCCCTCTACGCGAGGCGCCTGCGCGAAAATTACCCGGCGACCGCACGAATGTTCGAGTCGATGGCCGAGGAGGAGAACGCCCATCGCAGCCGCCTGACCGAACTCTATAGGGCTCGCTACTGCGACATCATCCTGCCGATCCGCCGCGAGCACGTCGCCGACTTCTTCGTCCGTCGTCCGGTTTGGCTGATCGAAACCCTGCCGCTCGAGCGCATCCGTGCCGAGGCTGCGGCGATGGAACGCGAAGCCGAGACCTTCTACCGCCGAGCGGCGGAACGGACGACGGATGCGCAAGTGCGTGCCCTGCTCGGCGATCTCGCCGCCGCCGAAGCCCGCCACGAGCTTGCTGTTGCAGCCATGCGAGAGGAGCTTGCGGCGAGCGGAGCCGCATCCGAGGAGGACCTCGTCGCCCGCCGGCAGTTCATCCTCACCTGGGTGCAGCCCGGGCTTGCCGGGCTGATGGACGGGTCTGTGTCCACGTTGGCGCCGATCTTCGCCACCGCCTTCGCCACACAAGATCCGTGGACGACATTCCTGGTGGGGCTTTCCGCCTCGGTCGGCGCCGGCATCTCCATGGGCTTCACCGAAGCAGCCCACGACGACGGCAAGCTCTCCGGGCGCGGCTCGCCGGTGAAGCGCGGGCTTGCTTCCGGCGTGATGACGGCGATCGGCGGCCTCGGGCACGCCTTGCCTTACCTCATTCCCCATTTTTGGACCGCGACTGCGATCGCGCTTGCCGTGGTGTTCGTTGAGCTCTGGGCGATCGCGTGGATCCAGAACCGCTACATGGAAACTCCATGGCGCCGGGCGGTGTTCCAGGTCGTGCTCGGCGGCAGCCTCGTGCTGGCCGCGGGAATCCTGATCGGCGGCGGCTGATGCCTGCGCCGGCCCGTCAGGCCGCGGTCAGAGAGCGGACGAGGCCGAGCGACAGGGAGGGCCACGCGACGCAGAGCGCGAGCTTGACCGCATCCGCCGCAAGGAACGGCAGAACGCCCGCGAAAATCCGCGGCAAGGCGACATCTCGCGCGATGCCTCCGGCGACGAACACGTTCAGCCCGACGGGCGGCGAAATCAGTCCCATGCCGACAACGATCAGCACCAGCACGCCGAACCAGATCGCGACCTCGTCGCGCGTGAGCCCAAAATCGAGCGCGGTGATGAGAGGAAAGAACACCGGCAGGGTGAGCAGGATCATCGCGAGCTCGTCCATCACCGCGCCGAGCAAGACGTAGAGGACGAGGATCGCGACCAAAACGCCGATTGGCGGCAGCGCAAGCCCTTCAAGCCAGACCTGCAGCATCTCAGGCGCCTGGGTCAGCGCAAGAAACGCATTGAACACGTTCGCCCCGAGCAGGATCGCGAAGATCATGCCCGAGGTCTCGGCGGTCGCGCGCAAGGCTTCGCCAAGCCCCCACACGCCGAAGCCGCGGCGCGCGAGAGCGACCATGAGCACCGCAACCGCGCCCACCGATGCCCCTTCTGTGGGGGTGAACACGCCGCCATAAATGCCGCCGAGGACCATAGCGCCGACACCGAGCACCGGCACGACGCGTCGCAACGCGTCGCGTTCTCCCCTCGCCTCGCCCTCTCCGGCGAGATCAGGCCGAAGCCTCACCGTCACCGACACGGCCGCAGCGTAAAGACCGACTGCGAGCAGACCTGGCAGAAGGGCGGCGAGGAACAGCCTCGCGATGTTCTGTTCGGTGACGATCGCGTAGATCACCAGAATGACCGACGGGGGAATGAGGATGCCCAAGGTGCCGCCCGCCGAAACGAGGCCGGTGGCGAAGCCCGGCGCGTAGCCAAGGCGGCGGAGTTCCGGCAGCGCAGCCCGGGTGAAGGTGGCCGTGGTCGCAACCGAGGAGCCGCACACGGCGCCGAAGGCGCCGCAGGCCACGATGACGGCAATCGCGGGCCCCCCGCGCCTGCGCCCAAAAAGGTACTCCGCCGCTGCGAACAAATCGCCCGCCAGTCCTGCGCGTTCCGCGATCGCGCCCATAAGCACGAACAGGGGGATCACCGAGAGGGTGTAATTCGCGAACAGGTGGTAGGGCGTGCCCTTGAGGTAGTTGAGCAGGATGGCCCAGCCAGCGATCTTCGCGTAGCCGACCCCGCCGACGACCAGCATCGCCAGCGCGATCGGACAGCGCAGGACGATCAGCACCAGAAGAGCGGCAAAGCCCTCTAGTGCGGCGAGGATCTCTTGCGGCACGCCGGTCAACGGCGCGGGGAGGCCTCGGCGGCGAACCCGCGGACGAGGGCAGCGAGGCCGGCGAGAACAAAGGCAGCCGCACCAATGCCGGCAACCCACCAGGTGGAGAGGCCGAGCGCCATGGTCACCGTCCCTGTGCGGTGCAATTCCGCTGCCGTGACGAACAAGCGCTCGGCGAGGACGATGCAAACCCCGGCCCAGAGCAGGAGCCAGACGGAATCGATTGCCTGCTGCAGGCGCCGGGGAAGCCAGAGGGTGAAGCTCGTGACCGCGACATTGGCGCCACGTGAGGCAGCAAAGGCGAAGGCAGCAAACAGAGCGATGGCCGAGGCGAGCGAAACGAGTTCGAAATCGCCACGGATGGCGCGACCGTCCAGCCAGCGGCGGAGCACGCTCGCACAGGTGAGAAGCGCGGCAGCCAGCAGCACCGCACCTCCCGCAACGGCGAAGTGGCGTGCGATGAATGCCGGAACCTCAACCGCCGGGAGCTTCTGCCGCACCCTTTGCACGCCGGCTCCGTCCCCGAAAACCCGTCGCGGCCGATCACGCCCGGGCGCGGCTGACCTCGGCGATCAGCGCACGCGCTTCCTCGAGCAGGCTGCCACCGTCAATGTTCCGCTCGCGCATCGCCCGCAGCCAGGCCTCGATCACAGGCTCAGTCGCACGCTGCCAGCGGCTGCGTTCCTCCTCCGAGATGGTCACGATCTCATTGCCGCGGCGGCGCACCTGCTCGGCCACCACCGGGCCCTGCTCGTCCCATACCTTGGAAGCCATCTCGGCCGCCGCTTCGCCAGAGTTGCGATCGAGGACGGCACGCAAATCGGCCGGCAGGGAGTCGTAGCGCGCGCGGTTCATAGCCAGCACAAAGGTCGCAATATAAAGCGTGGGGCTGCCCGGGATTTCGGTGTGATGACGAACCATCTCGTGCAGGCGGATGGCGGGCACCACCTCCCACGGCACCACAGCCCCGTCGATCACGCCCTGTGACAAGGCTTCGGGAACTTGTGGGATCGGCATGCCGACCGGCGAGGCGCCGAGCGCGCGCAAGGCTTCGCCCGCTTGGCGGGTGGGAAAGCGGAGCTTGAGCCCGCGCAAATCCTCCATCGTACGAACGGGGCGGCGGGCATGGATCACGCCGTGGTCATGCCCCCAGGCGCAGAGGATGTGGGTGTCGGCGAATTCCTCGCGCAGTCGACGGTCGAAGAGCCGCTGCACGGCAAGCGCGTTCACGGCGGAGAGCCGGTGCGGCACAAAGGGGAGCTCGAACACCTCGATTCGCGGAAATCGGCCGGGCGTATTGCCGGGCAGCGTCCAGACGATGTCGACCACACCGTCGCGCGCCTGGTCGTAAAGCTGGGGCGGGGCACCGCCGAGCTGCATCGCGGGGAAAATCTGCACGCGCAGCCTACCCCCGCTTTCGGTTTGCACCTTCTGCGCCCATGGCACGAGGAAGTTTCGGTGCACGTTGCTGACCTGGCCGAGGAAGTGGTGGAGCCTGAGAGTCACCTCCTGGGCGCGAGCCGCCTGCGGCCGAAGCAGCGCCGGCAAGGCAACGGCACCAGCGAGAATGCCGCGCCGAGGGATGCGTATGCCTTTCGTCATGGTCCGTCTCCCGCCCTTTCGCTTGGTTGCCCGCTCTAAACCACGCCGCACCGTCGGGCGCAACGGCCGCCTCTCAGCCGCGTGCGCCGGCCTCGTGCATCCAGGCGACGAGGCCCGCCACGGCCTCCGCCCGTTCGATTGCGACCAAATGGGCGGCGCGGCGCAGAAGCACGAAATCGGCGCCGAGATCAGCGGCGAGGGCTTCGCCAAGCGCCGGCGGCGTGGCAGGGTCCTCCGCGGCCGAGACCACTAGGGCAGGAACCCGGCGGGCAGGCCTCGTGCCGCGCAGGTCGAAGCGGCCGATGGCACGGCAACAGGCGGCATAGGACGCACGGTCGACGCCAAGGAAGGTTTCGCGCACGGCGGCAAAGCGCTCGGGTTCGCGCGAAGCAAAGGCGGGCGTGAACCAGCGCGCGAGCACGGCGTCCACGATCGCTCCCAATCCTTCGCGCTCGACCACCCTGGCCCTCTCCTCCCAGGTCTCGGGCGAGGGGATGTGCGCCGCGGTCGCGATGAGCACGGCGGCGGAGAGGCGCTCCGGCGCGCGGCGCATCAGAAGCTGCCCGATCAGCCCGCCGATGGAGAGGCCGACATACAGCGCCCGACCGCCATATTCAGCGATCAGCCCGGCGACCCGATCGGCGATCGCTTCGAGGGTGAGCCCTGGGGCGGGAGGGGACCCGCCGTGCCCGGGCTTGTCGAAGCGCAGGCAGCGGAAGCGCATGGACACGCGCCCCGCCACCTCGTCCCACATCGCCAAATCGGCGCCCAGAGAGTTGCCGAAGACGACGAGCGGCTTATCGATCGGGCCATCGAGGCGGTGATAGAGGGTTACCGCACTGGGCTCCGTCACGTCTTCCTCCCCTCTACCGACAGGCAGCGAAGCAGGCGTGCCGTTTCGCGCGCGCGCGTTGCGGCCGCAAGGGCGAAGCGCGCCCCGGCTTGTGTGGCGGCTTCCAGCGAGCAGGCTTCGGCTGCGTCTTCATGCCCTGCGGCGCGCAGGGCCGCGGCAAGCGTCACGGCTGATCCCGCGCGCACGCTTTCGGCTGCGTGCGCCACCGCCTCCTGCGCGCGCCTGCGTCCAAGCCGCGGAGCCAACGTCTCGGCAGCCCTGTCGGCGAACACAAGCCCTGCCGTCGCGGCGAGATTGGCTGCGATCCGCTCGTCCACAGGTTGCAGGCGCGGAGCAAGCCGCGCAAGCGCCGAGGTTGCACCGGCAGCGAGCGAAAACAGAGCCGGCAGAGCCTGCCACTCCGCCTGCCAGCCTCCCCCGCCCCGTTCCTGCTCCACGGCCATCGCCGTCAGCAGCGACGAGGCTAGACCCGGGGCGAGGTGGTGCGCGGCAAGGATCGCCGTCTCCCAAGAGGGATTGCGTTTGTGCGGCATGGCCGAAGAACCGCCGCTGCCAAGACCGCCCTCCGCCACCTCGCCGACGGCATTCGCGCGCAGGTCGCAGAGGTCGCGCGCGACCTTCGCCTCCGCCCCGACCACGCCGGCAAGCCAGGCTCCCGCTCTCGCGATGCGCCATCTCCGGCCGTGCCAAGCAAGCGGTTCCGCTGCAAGGCCAAGACGCGCGGCAAGGCGAGAGACGAGCGCGGGGGCGGCATCGCCGAACGCGGCAGCGACCCCAACCGGGCCGCCCAGCGAGACCGCCGGAACGAGGCGGAGGAGTTCGGGCAGTTCGCCTGCGGGTTCAGCAAGGCCCAGTGCCCATTGCCCCGCGCGCGCGCCAAACGTGGTTGCTGCGGCCGCCTGGCCGTAGGTGCGGCCGACGCAGACGAGGCCCGCGTGGCGTTCGGCGAAGGCGGCGAAGCCGTCGAGCACAGCCGCAAGGTCGTCCGCGATTAGCCGGAACGACCGCGCGAGCAGGAGGGCAAGCGCGGTGTCGAGCAGATCCTGGCTCGTCGCGCCGCGATGGAGCGCCCAGGCGAGGTCCGGCGGCAGACGGGCCTCAAGCGTGGCGAGGACGCCGATGGTCGGCACAGCGGAACGTCGCGCATCGTCCGCAATCGCGGAGAGGTCGAACATCTCCGGAGCGACGGCGCGGATCGCCGCGGCAAGACTGGGCGGAGCGAGGCCGAACTCCGCCTGGACCTCGGCCAGCGACGCTTCGACCTCGAGGATGGCGGTGATCAGCGCGCGATCAGACCAAATCGCGGCAAGCCGCGGTTCGACCAAGACCGCGGACAGGAGACTGGTCTGGAGCATGCGACGGCGCGCCTAGCCGCGCTCAGCCAGCTTAAGCGGGGGGCAGCCGCAGGATGGCGCGCGCCTCGGCGACCGTCGCCGGCCGCCTGCCGTAGTGCGCGCAGAGTTCGACGACGCGGCGCACCAGGGCGGCGTTCGAAGGGGCGAGCGTCTCGCGGTCCAGCCGGACGTTGTCCTCGAGCCCGGTGCGGCAGTGCCCTCCAGCGGCCAGGGACCAGCGGTTCAGTTCGAGCTGATGCCGGCCAATTCCAGCCCCGGTCCAGGTCGCCTCCGGCTCGAGCCGGCCGAGCGTGCGGACGAGAAAGTCGAAGGTGTCGCGGTCAGCCGGCAGCGCATTCTTGACCCCCAACACGAACTGCACGTGCAGGGGCCGAACCAGCTTGCCGGCCTCGGCCAACGCGACCGCATTGAACAGCATGGCAAGATCGAACACCTCGATCTCCGGCTTGACACCCCAGCGAAGCATTTCGCCGGCAAGCCAGTCGATCAGTTCGGGGTCGTTCTCGTAGACGCGGGTTGGGAAGTTGCACGAACCGGTGGCGAGCGAGCACATGTCCGGGCGAAGGGGGATCATGCCTCCGCGCTCGCGCCCTTTGCCCGACCGCCCGCCGGTGGAGAGTTGGATGATCATGCCCGGGCAGTGCTTGCGGATGCCCTCCATCAGACGCGAGAACCGCTCCGGCTCCGAGGTCGGGCGGCCCTCGTCGTCGCGCACATGCGCATGGACGAGGGTCGCACCGGCTTCGAAGGCTTCGTGGGTGGATTCGACCTGTTCGCTGATCGAGATGGGTACTGCCGGGTTGTCCCTCTTCTGCGGCAGCGAGCCCGTAATCGCGACCGTGATGATGCAGGGTGGCCCACCCGTCATGTCCTCCCTCCCCTTCGCCGTGCGCCCGTTTTGGGATCAGAGGTCGAAGAACACCGTCTCGTTCGGCCCCTGCAGGCGGATGTCGAAGCGGTAGAGCCCCGGCGCGATCGGCTCTGCGAGCAGGGTGGCACGGCGCGCGACCGGCACGGCGGCAAGCACTGGGTCGCGCGCGTTCCGCTCGGTCTCATCCGCGAAGTGCGCGCGGGTTACAAGCGGGCCAAGAAGCCCCCGCGCCTGCACGATCAGCCAGAGATGGGGGGCTTCGTCGTCGCGCGCGACACCGGGACGAATGGTGCGGAAGCGGAATTGTCCCGCCTCGTCCGTGGCTGCGCGACCGTAGCCGGTAAAGCCCACAGCGGCATCCCAGCCGCCGCGCGCATTCCTTTGCCGGGCCTCGATCAGCGCATCCGTAACGGGCATGCCGTCGCCGTCGAGAACCCGCCCCAACAGGGTCACGCGATCGCCCTCCGCCTCCTCAGTCGCGATCTCTTCGGTCGCCCACGGGGCGAACGGCAAGGCGATGCGATTCGGCACGAGGCCGATTGCGAAATAGGGACCGACCGTCTGCGTCGGCGTCTGACCGAGACGGTTCGGCAGCGACATCACCCACACTCCCACGGTGTCACCGCCGGCCCGCGCAGGACGAAATCGAAGGCGTAGCCGAGCGCGTAGCCTTCCACCGTAAGATCAAGGTCGAAGCGCGCAATCAGACGGTCGCGCGCGTGTTCGGGCACGCTCAGAAAAATCGGGTCGTGGGCGAGGAGCGAGTCACCAGGGAAATACATTTGGGTGACGAGCCGGTCGGCGAAGTGGTGGCCGAACAGCGCGAAGTGCAGATGAGCCGGGCGCCAGGCGTTGCGGTGGTTGCGCCAAGGGTAGGCGCCTGGGCGGATGGTGACGAAGCGGTACCGCCCCTCGCCGTCGGCGCGGCAGCGGCCCACGCCGAGGAAGTTGGGATCGAGCGGCGCGTCGTGATCGTCCACCGGGTGGCGGTAGCGACCGGCGGCGTTCGCCTGCCACAGTTCGACGATGGTGCCGGCGACGGGGCGCCGGTTCTCGTCGACCACGCGGCCGGCAACAACGATCCGCTCGCCAAGCGGTTCCCCGTTCGCGCGGCCGTTGCGGGTCAGGTCGGCCTCGATGTCCGCCACGACGAATCTAGAGGTGTCCGGTGCCGGAACGACCGATGCGGCCAAAGGCAGCGGAACAAGAGGCTCGCGCGGGCCGCGGCGTGCCGTCGAGCGGTAGCCAGCGTCGAGCCAAGCCGGGTTTGCAGCGCGATCGCGTGGGGCGAGAGGGGCGTCCGGTGCCGCCTCAGTCGAGCGGGAGTCCGACATAGTTCTCCGCGATGACGGTTCGCGCGGCGTGCGAAGACGCCACATAGCCGCGTTCAGCTTCCTGAATCTTCCGTTCGAACGGGACGATGTCGGGAAAATGGTGCATCAGCCGAGTCATCATCCACGAGAAGCGTTCGGTTCGCCAGACCCGGGCCAAAGCGGTAGCCGAATACGCGTCGAGCGCTGCCTCATTGCCCTCGTGCAGGAAGCGCAGGGCCGCCTGCGCGGCGTACCAGGCATCGGCCGCCGCGAGATTAAGGCCCTTCGCCCCAGTCGGCGGCACGACATGTGCCGCATCGCCAAGAAGGAGGAGGGGGCCGACGCGCATCGGTTCGGCCACGAAACTGCGCAAGGGGGCGATCGACCGCTCAAGTGCCGGCGCCTCAGTGACGCGCGCGGCGATATCCAGAGGGAGGCGACAGCGAAGCTCCTCCCAGAAGCGCTCCTCTGGCCAGTCCTCGAGCCGATCGCCGGCTGCGACCTGAACATAGTAGCGGCTGCGCGTGGGCGAGCGCATGGAACAGAGGGCAAACCCTCGTTCCGAGGCTGCATAGACCAGCTCCTCGTGCGCAGGCGGCGCGTCGGCGAGTAGGCCGAGCCAACCGAACGGATAGGCGATTTCGAACACCGCGAGCGCCTTCGGCGGCAGGGCGCGCCGGGCAAGGCCGTGGAAGCCATCGCAGCCGAAGACGAGACGGCAGGAGACAACGACCGTCTCACCGCCGCGGCGACACACCACCCGCGGCGCGGCGTCTAGCCCCTCGATCGCCACGGCTTCCGTGTCGAACAAGAGCGGCAGGCCTCGGGCTTCGCGATGCGCGATCAGGTCGCGCACCACTTCCGTTTGGCCGTAAACTGTGACAGAGCGCCCGGGAACAAGATCGGCGAAGGCGATCCGCACCGTCGTCTCGCCGAACGCGAGCAGGAAGCCTTGGTGAACAAGCCCCTCGCGGTCAAGCCGGTGGGCGGCACCGATGCGACGCAGGGTCTCGACCGTGGACTGCTCGAGCACGCCCGCACGCACGCGCGCGAGAACATAGTCGCGCGCGCGGTGTTCGACGATGACGGTGTCGATACCGGCTTCCGCGAGAAGGGCGGCGGAGATCAGCCCGGCCGGGCCGGCGCCAATGATGCACACGTCGGTTTGCACAGTGTTGGGGCTCCCACCCCTTCGAAGACGATTGGTCTGCGACAGGTGTGGCGAACATAGCTGTGTCGCGGTGCAAGGCCAGTGGCCGAGGCTTAGTCCGACGACCTATGGAACGGGCGCGGGACGCGGTCTTGGGAGCCGGCTGAGAGCGCTCTCGTGCGAAGTTTTCGGGCTGGGGGGCAGCGGCATCGTGCGTTCGCGCTGCTCCACTTCGCCTGCCTAGCTAACCGACGCAGCGCGATGAGCCGCGGGAGGAGGCATGTCCGGGCAGGCGAGGCCCCAGGGGGCATGGGTGCCCTTGCGGCTGGTCCTTGGTAGCGATGTCGGGGCGGGAGACGAAACGCCTCGGCCTCGTTCGCCGTCAGGGGGACTCCACGGCCTGCCCCAGCGGGATCGAAGGGGGCTCAGTAGTCTCCAAGGGCGCTTCGGGCTCTGAGGTCAATTCGGGCGGTGAGCAAGTCGGTTGCGAGGTTGGCGCTCTCCACGAAACGAAGCACATTGGTGGGCGCCGCGGCGGCGATGAAGATGAGAGCGAGAGCGACAGCAAGGCGCTCGTGCGGGCCGGCGACCGCGAAGGTGATGAGGGCGGCGAAAGAGGGCAGGCTGTGCAGGACATAGAGAAAAGGGGTCTCGCCAAACGCGAGATGAAGGGAGACGTGGAACAGGAGAAAGCCGATGGTGGCGAAGGCAACGTCGCGCCGCGGCGATCGCAGCGCCGACCACAAACCCAGGACACACAGTCCCACCCAGGCGCATGCGCCGGTTCCCCCGACCCGTCCAAGCGCAGCCAGGGGAAGGTCATAGAACGAAACCATCCTACCGACTGAGGCATTTTTCATAGCGACACCGCGGACGCGAGGGATCGGTGCCACGGCAGCAAAGATGAGAAGATTATTCAGACGGTCTGACCAAAGGAAAGGGGCATCGGTGAAAAGCGTTCGAACTTGATGGTCTTGTAGCCTGTAGGGCAACGGAAAGTTGGAGAAGCCAAGAATTTTGCTTAGGTCATAGTAAAAATTTTTGCTTAGGACCATTCTTTTATGCTTGAACCAATAAGCCTCAATACTCGGTAAATTTAAGATCACAGAGACGGCAATGGCTGCGATCATCAACGATTCTGGGATTGGAAAGCGTGCGAGGACCGCAAGCCCGCCCGCCGTCCAATTGGTGACTGTGATCGAACCCGACAGGGCCATGACTGCCGCCCATACCGGCGTGTTCCAAGTGCTAGAAGTCGCCAGCAGGGCAAAAGGAACAGCAATTGTAAGAAAAGCGAGCGAATACGTCTCGGGTACCCCTGCCCAGTGTGTGAACGCCGCTGTGCTGAGGGCACTCGCTGTCGCCAGGACTGAAGGCAGAGGTTGGACCCCGATGCCGCGGGCCAATGCATACAGCGCGGCAGACGTCAGTGGAACAATACCTAAGAAAACAATCCTGGCACCAAATAGCGGATCTTCAAACATGGCTCTTACAAACCTTGAAGGCAAATGCACCATTGATAGAAAGAGAGGATGAGTATTTACTGTTGGGTGATATTGTAGGTTCTCAAGATCTCTCCCGAGAAACAAATCCATGATGCACGGAATATCGGAGTCGTGGTAAATATCCAAAGAAGAGATTGGTCTGCTGTCGACCAAACGAAATGGGTGCGCCCAGACGTCGTTGAAAAAGAATGAGGTCGCGTACCAAATGTAGGCGGCGGCGATCGCCCAGAGCATGGCCATCGCCAAAGCATCGACCCGAGTGAGCGAAACCGACGCCGCTGACCTGTGCAGCGGAGCCAACAGCCGGTCCACCCCGTCCAACACCGCGCCAAGCCAACGAGCAGCTGTTCGGCCACTCAGCCGGCCTATCGCGCTCTTCAATGGCCTCTCTCCCGCTTGCGGTATTCACCTGCTCGGTTCTAAGCCGCCGCCTGCGGAACCGCGTGCTTTCAGGGGGCGTGACCGCCGATCACCACTCTTGGCACTCGGAGTTGGTCTGGGGGCTGACCTCGTCATAGCAGCCTGCGGCGACTGCTTGCTCGTCCTTTTCATCTTCTGAACCGGACCCGGTTCCTTGGACACTCGGACACCTCGAATAACTGTCTGGCTGGATGTTGGTGAGGGTCGTTGGGGGCGGCCGCGCGGTTGGGGGTGTGCGGGCTTCGAGCCTTTGCGGGGCTTTCCGGCGCAGGCTACGGGGCTTTTC
>Ga0308417_1002651_pt1 | contig 11751 bp, 12 predicted proteins | sample HotsprSampleOS65_FD_203528 | JGI IMG/M metagenome (GOLD analysis project Ga0308417, IMG submission 203528) | Hot spring phototrophic mat microbial communities from Octopus Spring, Yellowstone National Park, Wyoming, United States - 20090730_OS65 ... | reverse complement strand
AACCGACTCTCCGGCGGGATGGAGCGGCTGCACCGGCCGTGTCGGCTGCAGCGGTCGGGACGATTGTGTTTGCCGGGAATGCTGCAGCTGCGGGACCGGCGGTTGTACGCGGGGCGGCTGCGGCGGCCGAGGCAACGACACGGTGTGCGCGCGTCCGGACGGTCCTGATCGCGGCGCGGGCATGCGCGTGAACGCCCCGCCGTGCATCGGTTCGTCGGATGCTTGGGCTTCGTGCCGTTGCGGCTGGATCGATGACGACACCGGTTGCTGGTGTTGCACCGGCTGCCTGCCGGCGTTGCGCGGCCGACGACGATGTCGTCGCCCGGTAGGTCGGGGATGCGCGGATGGAGGCGGTGCCGGATTTCTGTTCCCGGTATTGTCCTGTTGATTCATGTACGGGTACCACCTTCTCTGGATGAACGGGGGTAATATTTCGGGTGGGAATGAACGGCATCCGGCGCGGGCCAGTGCGACCCGTGCGTACTCGTACGAGTCGCCCCCGAACACCGCATACATGGACCGGAGCGGATTCGAACCGCCGACCTCTCCCGTGCGAGGGGAGCGTTCTCCCAGTTGAACTACCGGCCCACAGCGGCGCATCGCTCGCACGATGTGCCTATGCTCTGTCTACAAAAATACCACCTGCTTTGCAAGCGCTGTGCCGTCACACAGCAACGGGCAACACCTCGCGGGCGATGCGCACGATGTCCGGGTCGAACCGCCGGCCGCTCTGTGCGTCAAGCTGGCGGATCACCTCTTCGTCCGCTGCGCCGCTCATGCGCAGTTCCTCGACGAACTCGGCGACGGCGATGATCTGGGAACCGGTCGGGATATCCTTCCCCTTGAGCCCGTCTGGATATCCGGTGCCGTCGAACGCTTCGTGGTGATGGCGCACCACCGGCGCCACCGATTTGAGCAGGTTGATCTTCGCCAGCATGTCAGAGCCGATGGCGACGTGTGCGCGCTCCGCTTGAGCCCGCTCCATGATCCCGGCGGCGCCCTCCAGCTCCGTCGAGAACCGCGGCGACAGGTACCCGATATCGTGCAGCAGCGAACCGAAATAGATGTCGCGGTATTCCTCATCTGAGGAATCCAACCCCATCTCCCGCCCGATCAGCGTGGCCAGCTTGGTCATGCGCCAGTACCGGCCCGTGTAGCGCGGCCGGACGGTTTCCACCGCTGATACTAGCAGCTCCGTCATGTTGACGAAAAAGTTCCGCTGGTTCTCGTTGAAGATGGCGTTCATGATGGTGACCGCCGCCAGCCCCGCCAGGCTCTCCAACACCCGTTGATCCCGGACGGTGTACTGCCCATTGCCGCGTTTGTTGAGGACCTCGGCCACCCCGATGAGACGATGGTCGTCGCCGAAACTGATGGGTACCGCGAGAATGGAGCGTGTGCTGAAGCCGCTCTGCATGTCCACCCGGCCGGTGAACCGCGGGTCCTTGGAGGTGTCGTTGATGATCTCCGCCTTCTTCGATACCGCCACGGCTCCGGCGATCCCCTCCCCGAGGCGGACGCGGATTTTCTTGAGCACCGCCACTTTTTCACCGGTTGCGACCTTGAAATACAGGTGGCGCTTGTCGTCGTCCAGCAGCATGATCGAGCTTGCCTCAGAGTCCGTCAGCCGCTCCGCCGCCTCTCCGATACGTTTGAGCAGGGCGTCGAGCTCCAACGTCGAAGAGAGGCTCTTGACGATTTCGAAAATCTCCTGCAGCCGGTCTATGTCGCCCGTCGCGGTTCGTTTGTCGTTCATTGCCGTGAGCACGCCGTGAAAATTTCTTCGTAGGTGGTCAGGCCGCGGGACACCTTGATGAGCCCGTCAACCATCAGCGGCCGCATCCCGGAACGCAGCGCCGCCTCACGGATCGGGGTCAGCGCCACTTCTTTCATGCACACGGTGCGCAGATCCTCGTTCATGATGAGCAGCTCGTGCATCGCGGTACGCCCCTTCATGCCGGTGCCGCCGCACTTCTTGCAGCCCGTCGCTTTCATGAACGTTGCCTGGGACAGGTCCACGTGGTGCTCCTTCAGGATGCGCAGCATCTCCTCCGAAGGATGGGGGTCTGGCTGCTTGCAGTCTTTGCACAGAGTTCGTATGAGCCGCTGCGCGAGCACCGCCTCCAGCGTGTTGACCACCATGTACATGGGAGCCCCCATCTCGTGCAGCCGGGAAACCGCCGAAGTCGCATCGTTGGTGTGGATGGTGGACAGCACCAAGTGCCCGGTGAGCGCAGCCTCCATGGCGACGCGCGCGGTCTCCTCGTCCCGGATCTCACCGACCATGATGATGTCAGGATCCTGGCGCAGGAATGCGCGCAGCGCGGTGGCGAAATCGAACTTCTTTTCTCCCATCTTCAGGTCGGGGTTGACCGGCACCTGCACCACACCGTCCAGCTCGTACTCCACCGGATTCTCCGCGGTTATGATTTTTTCCGCCGGATCCTTGACCTTCTGGAGAGCGGCGGTCAGCGTGAACGACTTGCCCGACCCGGTGGGACCACACACCAGGATCAGGCCGTACGGTTTGGCAAGGGATTCGGTGAACGCCGCCAGTGTATCGGGCAGGAACCCCAGCTGTTCCAAGGGGAGACCTGCGCCGGACCGGTCCAGAACGCGCATGACGACGCTCTCGCCGAATATCGTGGGCACGATGTTGACTCGAAACTCTATGGGCAGCCCCTTGGCCCGAACTTGGATGCGACCGTCCTGCGGGATGCGCCGCTCCACCAGGTTCATGCTGCCGCTCATGATCTTGATTTTGGAAACGAGCGCGCCGCGGAACGAGATGGGTATCTTGAACGTCGCCTTGCGCAGCTGGCCGTCGACACGGTAGCGCACGAGGATGCGTTTTTCGAAGGGTTCTATGTGGATGTCCGACGCCTTCAGGCGAACCGCTTCCAAGATGATTGCGTTGACGAGTTTCTCCACCTCGGGCGCCGAGGCGTCCACCTGCATGATGTCCGTCTGCTCCTTGGCCTGCTGCTCCAGCGCGACTTCGCCGGAGGTGTCCAGGCTCGCCAGCAGCTCCTGGGTCAGTTCCCGGGCGTCATCCATGAGGTCGTCGCGGGACACCTTGACCTGCGCCGCCGACGCATCCTCCGACGTCTCCAGCGGCTGTTCCTCGGTACCGTACAACTCGTCGATCTTCTCACGAACGTCATCGGGCAGCGCGAGGTATGGTATAACCCGCAGTCCTGTACGGAACTGAAGGTCCTCAAGGGCGAAGAGGTTGCGCGGGTCCATCATGGCGATGAACAGCATGTTCTCTTCCTTGTTGAACGGTACCAGCTTGTTGCGACGGCAGGTCTCCACCGGGATGATCTTCGCAACGTCGGGATCTATCTCGATGTCCTTCAGGTCCACCACTTTGATGGCCCACTCGATGGAGATCGCCTTGAGGAGGCGGTGCTTGTCCACCTTCTTGTGATTCACGACGTACTGTTGGATGGGGGTGTCGGTGCGCTGTGCCTCGGCCGCCATCGCGTCGACGTCGGCACGCTGCAGCTGGAAGGTGTCTACGAGGATGTCCTCGATGCTCTTCTTGACGGGTGACATAGTGGTCTGAGCGCATTCTCCTGATCGTACCGAACGGTCGCCGGGTATCCGCTCGACGACCTTGAATGTTTTTGTATAAAATATGTCACTGCAATAGCAAGTTGCACTATCGAACCGTGTACGGTGGAATACGCTCAGATGGATGTGGTGATCAGCGTCTCGGTGTCGCGGATGCCCGGGATGCGCCGGATGCGCGAGGTGATGATCCAGCTGATTTCGTCGAGATCCTTGGCCTCGACGTCCAGCACCAGGTCCCAACGGCCGAACACCGCGGTAATGTGGGTGACGCCGTCCACCGCCCGGAGCTTCTCCAGCACCTGCCGCTCCTTCCCCGACGCCATCTTGACGAGTACCAGCGCCGCTGTCATGCGATCCTCCCTGTCATACGATCGGTCCCGCCCCGTTCCCGAACCAGCATCGCGCGTATTCCCTGCGGATGCCCGATGTCCGCCACGACCACCCTGCCGAACCAGCGCCGTGACCCGGGACGGAACATGCCGGGTTTGGCGAACCCCATGGCGACGGTGATGGACGCGCGCACGGCGTCATCCCCCACGGGGCGACCGGTATCGGCATCCAGCCCGGACGGAACATCCACCGAAACCACCGGTATCCCGATCCGAAAGCAGCGGCCGACGCGCTCAATGAGCGCTGCATAGACACCCGATGGTGGACGAGACAATCCGGTTCCGAACAATGCATCGACGATAACGGCTGCGCCGCGGAAAACCCTTTCAGACATCCGTTCGGCAACGCCGATGCACGGGATACCCATCCGACCGACAATCGTCGCATTCACGGCGGCGTCGCCGGAATACGCAGACAGGAGCGCGGAGTGCACCACCACACTGTGCACCCCGGCGTTGACCAAGTACCGTGCGGCCACCAACCCGTCGCCGCCGTTGTTGCCCGGTCCGCACACCACGACAACCCGCCCGGCACGCCGCGTACGGCGCATCAGCCGCATCGTCTGTTCCGCGACGATACGACCGGCATTTTCCATGAGCAGTAGCGTGGGCATGCCGAAGCGCTCGTGCGCAATCCGGTCGGCGGCGCGGCACTGCGCGGCGGTTAGCGGCGTCGCGTGAGCCATGCACGCACCTCCGATGCGCTGAGCGTGTTGAGCAGATCGCCGGGTCCCAGCCACGCGCGGCGCGCGACAGACACTCCGAACCTGATGCCGGAGAGCGCGGACGCCGCGTGACTGTCCGACCCGATCAGCAGTTGCACGCCCGCCGCGCGTGCTGCACGGGCATCGGTATCGGCGAGATCCAGCCGTTCCTGCGAGGCGTTTATCTCCAGTGCCGTCCCGCGGGACGCCGCGTGCACGTACACCGCCGGCAGGTCCAGCGGGTACGGGTCCCGCTCGCCGATCATGCGACCGGTGGGATGCGCCAGTGCATGGACGTACCGGTTGTCCAGGGCGCGTTTGATGCGATCGGTCATCGTCCGTTCGGACATCTTGAACCGCGTGTGAACGGCGACGATGACAAAGTCCAGCGAAGCCAGCACGTCATCAGCATAATCCAGGGTTCCATCGGGAAGGATGTCCACTTCGGCGCCCACCAGCAGTTCCACACGGGTCGCGGCGCGCGCGGCGTCAACCGCACGGAGTTTCTCCGCGAGTCGTTCCCGCGACAAGCCGCGGGCGACGGTCAGACTCTGCGAATGATCCGTCAACACCAGCCACTCGTATCCACGCGCTTCGGCGACGCGCACGATGGTTGCGATATCATCCATCCCGTCGCTGAAGTTCGTATGCACGTGGAAGTCGCCGCGAATGTCCCCCGGTTCTACGAGGCGGGGGAGCGTCCCATTGAGCGCAGCGGCGATTTCCCCGCGATCCTCGCGGAGCTCCGGCGGTATCCACTGCAGGCCGAGGGTGCGGTACAGATCCTCTTCATCGGCGATCGGCCGCGGTCGGCCGCCTTTCTTCGGCGCTATGCCGTACTCGCTGACGCTCAATCCGCACCGGAGCGCGTGTTCGCGCAGGGCGATGTTGTGCCGCTGCGACCCGGTGAAGTACTGCAGGGCGGCACCGAAAGTGCCGTCGGGAACGATCCGCACATCCACCTGGGTGCCGCCGCGCACGCGCACGCTCCACTTGGTCTGACCGCGGGCGATGACTTTTTCAACCGACGACTGGGCGCAGAACCGGTCCAGAACGGTTTCTTCAGCGCCGCGGCGGAGGCTGCAGAGAATGTCCAGGTCCCCGACGGTCTCGCACCGGCGCCGCAACGAACCGCACGTCTCCCACCGCACCACACCGGCCCCCGCGAGTGCCTGCGTAACCCCGGCGGCAAGCGCATCGGCGTCACCCAGCAGCATCCGCCTGCCGGCCCGTTCCCGGAAAGCGATGCCTTCGAGAATGTCCCGCTCAAGGGTCGGGCCGAACCCGTCCAGCGCACGTAACAGCCCCTGCTCGGCCGCACGCCGCAGCGCTGTCACGTCGGTCACCCCCAGCTGATGGAACACCTGCCGCGTGCGTTTCGGCCCCATACCCGGGATCGCCAGGATTTCGAACACACCCTGCGGGAAACGACCTTTCAGTTCGTCGAGTTCCCTGATGTGTCCGTGTGCGAGGAGTTCGGTGATTTTGTCGGCGATGCCTGACCCAATGCCGGGCACCGCGGTGAGCAACGCGCGGTCAGCGGCAAGAACCTCCACAGGCGTGCCCAGACTTTCAACGACCCGGGCGGCGCGTTGGTAGGCGCGCACCTTGTAGGGATTCTCTCCCACGAGCTCCAGGAGCACCGCCATCTCGGACAACGCTGCGGCGACTTCGCGGTTGTTCATGCCGGTGTTTGACGGCGGGAACGGCGCGGTGCTCCGTGCCGCCGATGTCTGTTCCGTTTCATGGTTCGTTGACAAGGTATATCTCATTTTTGTACGAAACTGCAATACACATGAAAAGAACCGGATTCGCCGCGGTTGCGGTGTTCACTCTGTGTGCCACCCCGGTGTTCAGCCAGGGATTCCTCATCGACTTGGTCTTCGGCATGCTCCCGCCACAGGTACGCAGCGCATTCAAAGGTGAAGGGCTGGAATCGGACCAGCTCCACTACGGATTCGGCAACTGCGCGTTCACCGCCCTGGGATACCTGTCATCGGAACTCGAGTACTCCCTGGGGGACGCCATCCACCAGCGCTACACCTTCGTCAATCCGACCCTGTACTCCTACGCGGGAAGCATCGCGCATGTTTCGACGCCGCTGGTCGTCGGGATACGTCCGGGCTGGCAGCTGGAGCTGGAACTCGGGTATGGCGGGACATCCTACGACCCGTCCACGCTGGAGCGGGCACAGAAGTTCTACTTCGCCGGGATGACCGGGTTCAACTGGCGGATGTTTCAGACCCCACGGGAGACCCGATTCGGGGTGGCGGTCAACATGGGGATCGGCTACAAACTGAGCGCGGTGCTCAAGGATGAGATCTACTGGCTGGCGCAGGCGGCGTGCGCGATCATTCCGCAACGCCTCGTCCTGGGAGCCGAGTATTTCGACACGCTCAACGGCGGGAGTCTGCTGATATACGCCAACGAGACACTGAAAAGCCGTTCAAAAGAGACCGCCGTCTCGACGGGTGTTACCTGGGTCATCAACGAACGTTACGCACTTAAATTGGCCGGCGTGATACGCGACATGCGGATACTCACCCCCAAGTCACCGGATGAGATCACCCGCATGAGGTTCACCGGTGTGGTCCTGAGCCTGTTGACCTTGTAGGCCTACCGGATCGCCAGCGCCACCAGAACACCCAGCATAATGAGCCCCAGCAGAGCCGCGAGCAGCCCCGCGACGGGCAGCAGCAGCACCGCCGCCACATGCCCCGCGCTGAAACGGTAGCACCGTCGCAGCGCCCGGCCGACTCCGACCAGGAACCCGATGAATGCCCCGAACTCAACGACAGCAAAGAGGGCGGGCACTCCCAGGTACGAGGTGATGATGCCCGCGGGGAGCAGCAGCAGGTATGGTGCGTAAGCCCCGAGCAGGTTAAAAAACAGGTCGTAGATGTCGCCGTAACGATACACCACCGCGGCAAAGAAGTGCGCCCACATCAGGAAAACGACAATACCCATCAGCGAGAGTACTGTTGCCGCAACCCATCCGCCGAACGCCGCCGCCGCTCCCGCCCCGCGCACCAGCGCCGCTCCCAGGACGGATGACAGCACCGCTCCCGTGAAAACCACGACCGCGGATCCTCGCCCGGACCGCGATACCGCGCCGCCGAAGGCGGTTTCCACCAGCGATGTGCCCATGTTCATGGTTTCAACTCCAGAATGATGGTGACCGGCCCCTCATTGACCAGCACCACCCGCATGGTAGCTCTGAACCTGCCGGTGCAGACCGGAATCCCCTCCGCACGCAGGCACTGCACGAACTCCTCGTACAGCGGTTCCGCCATCTCCGGGCGGGCGGCGGCGGTGAAGTCCGGCCGGTTCCCGTGGGAACACTCGCCGAGCAGCGTGAACTGTGAAACCACCAGGATTTCGCCGCCGATATCCCGGACCGAACGATCCATACGCCCGCGTTCGTCGTCAAAGACACGCAGTGCGGCGATCTTGCGTGCGAGTGCGGCCGCTTGCACGGCGGTGTCGTTCGCGGAGACACCGACCAGCACCAGCAACCCCCGACAAATCGCCGCACCGCCACCTTCGTATTCCACCGAGGCGGATGACACACGCTGCACCACCGCGCGCACCGGTCACTCCATGAGATACGCCACGCGGAACCCGGTGCGCATCATCCGTTCCACCGGCGATACCGGAGCGCGGAACTCCCCCACCAGGGAACGCAGGTAGTCGCGGAAATCGGTGTCCCGCACCCACTCCACTTTCCCGGTGATGCCCGCCAGGTTCTTGAGCGCTTCCACCGCGTCATCTTCGCTCCCCAGCTGGTCCGCCATCTTCAAATCCACCGCACGCGGCGCCGGAACGATCCGACCGTCCGCGAAGGCACGCACCTGCTCCGGCGTCATGTCCCGACCCGCCGCCACCGCGTCCACGAACTGGTCGTATGCAGTCATGACAATGTCCTCGAGAATACGGCGCTCCTCCGGATCCATCTCCCGCCAGGGCGAACCGATATCCTTGAACCGTGCGGACTTGACCACCACCACCTTCACGCCGATCTTCTTCATCAGGGCGCTGAAGTCTCCGGTCTGCATAATCACGCCAATGGAACCCAGGATGGCGCCCGGGGTGCACACGATCCGGTCCGCCGCAGAAGCCAGGTAGTAACCGCCGGACGCGCACAACTCCGGTACGAAACAGACCACGGGTTTGCCGGTTTTCTCATCGCGCAGCTTCATCAGTTGGGCATGCAGCTCCTGCACGGCGCCCACGGTTCCTCCCGGCGAGTTGATGCGCAGCAGAATGCCTTTGATCGAGCTGTCTTCGGCGTACTGTTTGAGCTTCCGGACGATGTGTCGCGCGTCCCGTACCAGCCAGCGGTCTCCTGCATCATTGTAGTAGATGGGACCGCTGACATCCACGAGCGCGAACCGCGGGGCCGACACCAATGGAACCGCACCCAAGCGCGGATGGGTCGCGAGCGTTTCGCCCCGACGCACCAGTATGGCGACGCCGAGAACGACGCTGAGGCAGAACAAGCCGATGATGACGGCATTCCCGTATTCACGTTTCATGGGAACAATACTCCTTCGCTCCACAGGGCTCCTTCGTCCGCACCGTGCATCACGGCGGCGGCGAACGGTATATCAGTTCGTATATCCGCCGACTCTCCCGCCAGACGGCGTGGTCGTAGTCCGACACGCCGGCGCGGGCGGCGATGTCCCGCAACGACATTCCCCGGGCGCGCTGCTCGGCGAGTCTCCGGAGGTCGGCGGGGCCGGGGGACGCCGCTTCGGAAATGAGAATCAGGCGGATGAGCTCCAGCTTCCCGAATCCTGCGGCGGAAATGGACCGCACCACATCGCGCGCGAGAGTGGGGTTCAACGATACGGCGGCGACGGTGGATACCCCGATCGCTGCCGATACGGATTCGGGCTCCGTTCCCTCATCCGACGCAGGAACTTCCAACAGACTCTCGTCGAACAAACCATCAGCCGTTGTGCACGGATGCGGTACCTCCCGTGCCGATTTCGTCCCCGTGGATGTGTCCGCTACCACAGGGTTCGCCGTTTCCGGGAAGAACCACGCCAGCAGCGGCTGGAGCATTCGGTCGTCTGAAATCACGTATGCGGCGGTAGACGCATCGAACGCGGCAGGCGAAATAGCCGCTCCGAACTGCACGGTGTCCGCTCCCAGAACGGCCGCAGCGCAAAACGCGACCGCTGCACTACGAATCCGATGCACCAGACTGCCTGGACTACACATCAACATTTGCATTTTCTTTCACATTACAAGGCATTTGTGAGTTTTTCCGGCTTCGGGAACGCATCCTGGAAACCCCCGATTATCCGGATTTTATCCGACCCCTTGCGTCCAACCGAACCGTTGGTGAGGCTGTTGAGACACTCCAGATACTCCCGCCCGCTCGCCGGCGAAAGGTGCGCGTAGAACTTCTCCGTGGTCGTCACACTCGCGTGCCCCAACCACTTGCATATGTGGAATATGCTCACCCCCGCCATCGCCAACTGGCTCGCGAACGTATGCCTCAGGTCATGGAACCGAACGTTCACCAGCCCCGCACGCCTGCACGCGAGCTTGAACTGGTGGCTGACAAAGTGTACCGTCCGGGCACCGAATACAGGTTCATCGGGGCCTTTCCCGCCGCCCCAGAGCCCGTGCAGCAGCCCTTGCAGCGCGCTGTTTATCGGGATGTGCCGCGCCTTCCCCGACTTGGACCGTTCAACGAATATGTCGCCGATGGCAAGAGTCACGTGCCGCCACCGCAGGTCCACCAGCTCGCCCCGCCGCATCCCCGTGTGCAACGCACCGAGGATATAGGGCTGCAACTCGCGATGGGCGTGCTCCAGCAGGCGGGCGATATCCCCGGCGTTGAGGAACCGTATCCGGGCTACCGACTTCGCCTCAAGCTGCACGAGCATCGCCGGGTTCACGCCGGTGTACTTGCGCCACAGGATCATCTTGTTGATAATAGCCTTCACCAGCGCATGGTACAGGTCCACCGTCCTAGTCACAAGCCCGCGGCGCTTCAGCTCCGTGCGCATGTCCTGGATGTCCTCCGGCGTGATGTCCGCCAGCCGCTTTTCGCCCAGAAACTCGTTGAGCACCCGTATTCGGCCCCGGTCGTCCACCCATGACCGTTTGTTCGGCTTGGAATGCTTTTCAAAGAACAGGTGTGCCGCATCCGCAAAGGTCATCCGCTCCTCCACGTTCACCCCGCCGGCAAGCTCGCTGCGCTTGCGCGCTTCCGCCCGCTCCGCCAGCTGCCGCGACGAAAAACGCTTGCGGTACTCCCGACCTTTGTACAGGAAGCGGTACTCCCACGAACCGCTCGAAGTGCGAGTCACCGTCATTCTCCGGCCTCCTCGCCCCTCGCCGGTACCGACCAAGCATACAATAAAACCGTCGCTGTTCTCAATACCCGCAAAGATGACGGCGGGCGCTGCGCAGGACGTGAGAACAGGACCAACACACCGGCGGGACCCATACGCTCACTTGAACCCGAACGGCACCCGTACCCGCGCCGCCACCCAACGCTCAATCAACACCTCCGGAAACCGCAGGCTCCCTTCAAGTCGCAGGTACGGAATGCGTCTGCGCGCCACCCAGTCGTAAATCGTCTTGCGCTTCACGTTGATGCGCCGCGAAAGCTCAGCCACCGTCAGCAGCCGGCCGAGGAAAGAACCGCCGTTGACAGGTACGGCGCCCGGATCAAATGCCGTATCACCGGAGCAATCGGTTGAGAACGATGTGAGGACGGAGGGTGAGACCGGTAACGACGGTGCCAATGGTGCGGATGCTGTCGATGAACCGGCGGGGACATCACCGGTTCCGGTCTGTCCGGCTTTTCCGGCGGACGTCCCACCAGCCGCTCCCGCCGCCGAACGGGAACCGGCCGCCTCAGTCAACGATAATCCTTTGGGCACCTCCCGGGATAAAATGCGTTTCATGCTGTGTACCTCCGCAAATCTTGTGTTGCAACCCACCAATCATATGCCTATGGCACCCCTCATCCTATGCTCGTTATTCTCACGCTTATTCTTTGGGCGTCCGTGTGTCCGCAGCGTTGTTCTTGGGCGTACACGCCCGCCCCGCTTCGCACT
>Ga0308417_1002649_pt1 | contig 11756 bp, 7 predicted proteins | sample HotsprSampleOS65_FD_203528 | JGI IMG/M metagenome (GOLD analysis project Ga0308417, IMG submission 203528) | Hot spring phototrophic mat microbial communities from Octopus Spring, Yellowstone National Park, Wyoming, United States - 20090730_OS65 ... | reverse complement strand
AAGACGAGCGGAATACTTTCCCGAAAGGCACAACAGCCCGTTGAATGGGCCCGTTCGCAGATTCTACCGGCCAAGCATCGAAACCCACAGAATATTCGCCGCGACAGTGCCGCCCAGGCCGACCGTTTTCAACGGACCAGTGTGGCGGCTGGCTGCAACTGGTGATCGCCCGCAAAGACCATCTGAACCGACCGGATGCCTTCGCGTTGGCTTCAATGCCTCCGCGATTTTCCATTCGGGAGTCCGAGCAACAGGCCAGCGGCAAGGAGCGCCTGGGCCGCAGCCGTTAGCGCAGGATGCGGCATGGCTCGCTCGGCCTTCACAACTTGAGCCATCGACCAACGATCGGACCGTTCCCAGCCATCGACCGTGCGTCGCCAAGGGTCGCCCTTGCCCAGCAGCACGCCAGTCAAGAGTAGGGCAACCGCTAAAAAAATCGCCGTGCACAATACATGCGTGCGGCAGCGAATTTGCCGGACGGAAGACGTGCGTTTGGTTCGATGGGCCATCGACGGCCACAGTGCGGCAACCGCCGGGCCAAACGCGAAATGCGGAGCGGCGTATCGTCGCAACTGTCGATTCGGCTGGCATTTCCGGCTCGCGGTCGTCGATGGTTCCGCGTTGTTTTTTTGCAACGCGATGAACACGTGCGCGAACGTGCCGCCTCGCGATGATCGACCGATTCAACGCCCGGGGAAGCTCGAAAAGCCCCCCAAGAAACGCAACACCCCGGCTTTTCCGCCCAAGCAAATATGTAATAAACCACGGATTATTTAGTGGTGTCCACGGCACAAAGGCGGCCCTCGATAATTCGACCGAAGTCGTCGATTAGAAAAAAACGCAAGCGGGGCCTCGGCGGCCCAGGTCGCTGTGTCGCGAGGGCGGTCGATTCGCGAATTCCGCCAGCCGAAGATCAGCCAGGTCGCTTGTCATCATTCGCGGCCGGCCGGGCTATTTCGTTCACGCGATCATCCCCAATGGGGGCTTCACCTTTTTGCCGAAAGAGGCGGCTCGATCCCTTTTGCATGAAGCATAGACACGACCTATACTTTCATGGCCATCCGAAGACCCCCCTTGTCTGCCAACGGCACATCGCGTGAAGAGCTGCCGGAAGCCGAGACAGGCCGCATGTCGAAAGAGGCTGCAAGTCGAGAGAGTTTGTCGCGGGCAGGACGGACGACACCACCGAGAAGACTCCCGCTTTCAGGGGCGACGGTATGCAGATGTCAGGATCAACACCGGTGATCGATTTGAATCGCGTAATCGCCGGGGCTCAGCTCCCGGCGTTGCCTCAAAGCGCTATTCGGCTTCTGGAGCTGTCGCAGAATCCGGAGATCGGCGCTGCCGAGTTCGCCGCACCGATCGAGGCCGACCCGGGCCTGACCGGCCAAGTGCTCAAGTTCGTCAACTCGTCCTACTTCGGGTTCGCCCGCGAAATCTCAAGCGTCAAGCTGGCGATCAGTTTGGTGGGCATGAGGACCATCAAGAACTTCGCTCTCTGGAGCGCCGTCTTCAGCCTAATGCCCAACCCGAAGTGCGGACCGTTCGAACTGAAAACCCTTTGGCAAGATTCGCTGAGGCGGGCGCTGTTCGCCCGCGACATGGCCCGCATTCTCGGGGCAAAAGAATGCGAAGAGGCCTTCGCCGCGGCACTGCTCCAAGACATGGCCGTGCCGATCCTGGCGAAGGAAGCCCCCCAGGTCTATGTGAAACTTTTGGAAGCTCGAAACGACGGCCGCTTGCGCCTATCAGCGCTCGAACAGCGCGTATTCGGATGGACCCACGCATCAGCCGCCGGGCTGATGGCGCAAACGTGGAACCTGCCCGACACCTTTGCCCGACTGATTGAACGTCATCAGGATATCGACTACTGGATGACGCAGGCCTCGCAAGACCCGTTGGGATTGGCCGTCGCTCTTTCGGCCTTGTTGCCGCCGGTAGTCGATCCCGTTTGGCAAGAACGGGACCTCTTCTTGAATTGCTACAGTCGAATCGACCGCCCGGGCAAACCCGAGCCAGAGGAACTTTTGACCGCCGTCGACACGGGGTTCCGCGAGTTCGCGCCCGTATTGAAACTCAGCACGCCGGCCAAGTCGATCGTCGAATTTCTCCACGAGGAAAGCGTCGTCGTTTCGTAGCTTCACGGTCTTCGACACCGACACGGATTACGGGCCATCTTCGCCGGACGGCATCCGACCTGCCGATGGGAACACGGCCGCACCCCGGCGTCTGCCCGCTTGTGCAGCCCGTCGGAAAAAGACCACACAAGCCCCGTGCCAGCATCGAATTCCTCGGCAACGACTCAGCCGGGAGTTGGCAAACCCGAATTTTTCAACGGGCCGATCAAGGCGCGCTCGCCGGTGAAAAACGCCCGACGGATATCGCAGTTCGGTTCTCGGCAATAGGCCCCTTGCCGCCCTACTTCTTCTTCGGCTCGTCGTCCGTGAAGAATCGCCTCGGCACCGAGGGCGTATCGATGACCGGCTCGGGCGTTTCAGGCTCGGCGCCCTTGGGCGGCGGCGCCCCCTCAACTTCGGTGGACGCTATTTCCACTCGTTCGCCATCCGCATCAACATAAACGGTGAAACCGATCTTTGTCGTCTTGTTGAGAATGGAAAGCACGCCGACCAACCCGGTGAAACCCTCGTGAGTGGCATGAGCCAGCTTCCGCAACTGCTCCGCTTGGTCTTTTGTCATTCCCGGCGGCTGCTTTTTGACGAATTCGTCGGCCTGCCTGATCGAATTCTTAGCCAAGACCATCTGTTGCTGCGCGTCGCTTAATCGTCCCAGCGGTTCGGGGACGCCCGTCTCGACCCGGCGGAAGTTCGGCTCCCAAAGAATACGACACTGGTTTCCCTGAAGGGTCAAGCGAAAACGAAGCACCAAGGGGAACTTGAGAAACTCCTCGTCTTTGTCGCCCACCTTCCGTTTGACTTTTTCGTTCTTCTCGTTGATCACAAGCAACAGTTCCGACTTGCTCGAATCCACCCGCCCCCGTTCAGTCACAGGCGGCAGCAGCACGTCGGCCGGCGAAATCTCCACTTTCATATTCGACACGTCGGGCTTCTTGATCTGCACCCGAACCATGTTCGACTCGGGCTGCGTATCAAGCCGCACATTGACAGGAATCGGCCTGGGGCGGTCGAAATCGAGCAAGATCGGCGCCACCGGCTGAGGCTGATTGAACGCCACGAAGTGGCTGGCCTCTCCCGAAACGAGCTTCAGACCGCAATTGCGAAGTTGATTGGCCCGGCCCGGCGCCTTGACCGCCCCGGCCAGCCATTGAACCAGCAGTTTTTCGCCGTCGAGGCTCACCCGCGCCAGTTCGACGCGTTCGGCCTTCTGGCCCTTCGTTTGCTCGACGATGGTCCACGCCTTGCCCGGCGAGGAGGCATCGGGCGAAAGCTCGAAGTCGAACGCCTTGAACGCCTGCCCGCCCAGCAATTGAACGCTCAGCGGCTTCTCGGCGGCCAGATTCAACGGCGCAATCTCCTTCGGCTCGCCGACCACTCCTGATTCCGCTTCCTCCTTGGGCACCTTCGGCAACTCAATCGCCTTCGGCGTGTCTTTGAAAGGTTCGTACTTGGGCGGCGGTTTCGGTTTGTCTGCCGGCTTCGGCGGATCGGGTTTCTTGGTTTCGGCGGGTTTGTCGGGTTGTTTCGGCGGTTCGGCGGGTTTCTCATCCGGTTTTGCCGGGGCGCCGGGGCTGTCCGTCGGCTTCGCCGGATCTTCCGCGGACGGCGGCGTCGCGGGTTGCGACGAACCCGTGTTGCCGCCGCCGTTGTCTGCCGATGTCGTCTCCCCTTCACCCTTCTTCGGTTCCTCGCCCGGCGGCGTTCCGGCGGCATTTCCTTTCGCGCCGCCATCTTCCCCCGAACCGCCTTGCTGTGTGGCGACATCGCTGACCCCAGGCTGGCCTGTTTGCGGAGTCGAAGGCTCGTCGGCGACGATCACATTCGTTCGGTGCTTCACAGCCGACGACTGCGGCGCCGGCTTCTTGGCGATTCCCTGCTTGTCCGACGAACCGCCCAACCAAACAAATGCCGCCGCGACAATCCCCACCACGAGCATCACGGCCACCGCACCCACGCTGCCGATAATCATCTTGCCTCGCGGAGTGCGCCACAACGCCGAAACACGAGCGAGCACGGTGCCCTTTGCCGCTTCTTCGTCAGGCTCGTTCTCCTCGTCGGAACCGTCCGTCGGCGGTTGCTTTTTGGCAGGCTTTTTTCCCGCCGCCTTCGCCTTGGTTCGCGGACTCGTCGCGGCCAAATCCAAGACCGGGAATTCGCCGCTGCCTTCGCTCGATGAACTTGCCTCCTCGTCATCGATCGCCTCGGCCCTTTTTAGCGAGGCCGGGCGCTTTTTGGGCCGCGGCGTCAAACCAAGTGCGGAAATCGCCTCCGCGACCTCGTCGGCCGATTGATAACGATCGGCCGGGTCCTTCGCCATCATCCGCTCGCAAATCTCGATCAGGCCTGCCGGCACGTCTTCGCGCAAGTCGCTGATCGGCGCGGGCTCGACGCGCTGATGCTTGAGAATCTTTTCGTGCAGCGTTCCCTCGGGAAACGGCGGCCTTCCCGTCAGAAGAAAGTAGAGCGTGCAGCCCAAGGCATAAATGTCGGCCCGATGGTCGAACTCCTCGCTTTCGAGTGCTTGTTCCGGGGCCAAGTAATCGACCGATCCGAGAACCGATTCGTCCGTCTTCCCGTTGTCCGATTCGGCGCGTCCGACCAAACGCGCCAAGCCCATGTCGAGAATCTTCAGCACCCGCTGGTTGTTCACCACCAGGTTCGACGGCTTGATGTCGCAATGAACGATCTCTTGTTTGTGGGCGTGGGCCAACCCCTCGGCTGCCTGCCGGACAAAATCGGCCGCCAACGCGCAGTCCAGCGGGTCGTCGCGTTTGACCATCTGCTCCAGGTTCACGCCATCGACGTACTCCATCACGATGTAATAGCGATCGCCCTCTTGATCAACGTTGTAGGCGTGAACAATGTTCGGGTGATCCAACGCGGCAATCGCCCGGGCTTCCGAGAGGAATCGCTCCAGCGAACCGGGTTCGCGCCCCACTTGCTTGCCCAACACTTTGATCGCCACGCGGCGATTCATCATAATGTGCTCGCCGAGGAACACGCTACCCATCCCGCCGCGGCCGAGCAGTTCGATCAGCTTGTACTTGCCTAAGAAGAAGGTGCTGCGTCCGGCCAGCAGTTGACCGGCTTGCCACCGCGTCAAGAGGCTGTGCCTCGTCAGCAGCCTTGCCGCGGTTACGGCATCGTCGGCCTTCCCGCCGCTCGATTCGACAAGCTCTCGGGCTTCGGCCAACTGCTCCGCCGAAAGCAATTTGCTCTTTTCCAGCAACGTGAAGAAGTCGTCCGCGGTAGCAATCGCCATCGATGGCTCTCCAACCACCTACTGATGTTCGTCAAACCAAGCCGGGTTTCCGCCCCAATAACGCGAACACCGATTACGCTTCACCGAACCAAATAAAAATAACGCGTCTGCCGCCAACAAGTCGGCAAACTTACATGGTTTGCGAAGATCAATTCGACCACGATTTCCTGAGGTCAACACAACCAAAATCTCAATCGGTCCGTAAATTATCGATGCCGGCCGAGCGTGCACTCGTCGCTGCACGCCCCCAAAGCCACGATCAGCCCCGATCCCGCTCCTACTCCGTTCCGGCGGTTCTGTACCTCGCGCGGCGCGGAACGGCTTCTTTCTCGTTGGCGAAAATCGCTCATTTCGGCATGCGACCAGTTTAAAAGATTTCGTCGCTGTATGCTCCAAACAAACCCTTGCCCTTCGAAAACTGGCCGCGCACAAAACCAGCCGCCCGACGGGCCAATCGCAACGCGCCCGCTCCGCCGGATTGCGTTCACTCTAGACTCCCCCCGCGCTAGCCAGTCTATCCGTTTGGGCGACAGATTGCAAATGTTTCTCATGCCGAAAACACCGCCGCTGCGGCAGGTTGCGACGTGCCCCCGCAGTGAGCCGACTTGGCCAAAAAACCGCTCCTCTTGCCCCTTCCCATTCGCCTTCTCTTGTTCGCATGAGAACGCCGGGATTGTCCGTGTGATCGGAGCCTGGCTCGCCCGCGCAGATCAGCAACACGGCTGCGGGCGATCGGGGAGCCGCGGCCCTTGTCGCCCACCGGCGGCGTTCGGCGCTCGTTCCGGCTCGCGCGGACGGCTTCACCGGCGTCATTCGACCGGCGACATTGGGTCAAACACGTTTCTCGTCCCGGGACCAACGCACTCAAGCACTTTTCGGCCAAGGGTTTTCGGCGGAAAACGCTCGCCTTGACACACTTTGCCCCACTGATACAATCCGAATACGAATGGGCAATATTCGGCGATCATTGCGACCGGCCCGGCTCTCGAAAGGGGCCAGCGACTCATGAAATGCCAGAAATGCGACAAGCCGGCGACGTTTCACATCACCGAGCTGACGAGTGGAAAGCCGGTCGAACTGCATCTCTGCGAAGACCATGCGCGCGAATACCTGGCCGCTTCCGGAAGCGAAAACACCTCGCCCGGCAGCATGGCGTCGTTATTGGCGCAGCACATCATGGCTCAAAAGATGCAAGTCGGGCAGACGGCGCAAGAGCTGGCCGAGCTTGATCAGCAATCGTGCCCCTTCTGCGGAATCACCTTTTTCGAGTTTCGTAATCAAGGTCGGCTGGGGTGCCCGCACGATTATACGGCCTTTCAGCCGCAACTGGAGCCGTTGATTCTCAACATCCACGGCGAGGTGGAGCACGCCGGCAAGCGGCCCCGAAAATCGCCCAAGGTCAGCGAGCGGCGCACCCTGTTGATTCGCCTCCGCCGCGAGATGAAGGAAGCGGTGAGCGAAGAGCGCTACGAGCGAGCTAAGGAACTGCGCGACGAGATTCGGCGGATTGAATCAGAGCCCCTCGCATGAGGAAATTCGGAGAGCAGGCTGTGGATCTGAACGATCTGACCAAATCAACCGGAGAGTGGCTGCGCGGCGCCGGTCCCGAAAGCGACATCGTGATCAGCAGCCGCATCCGCTTGGCCCGCAATCTTGCCGAGTTCCCTTTTATTTCGCGGGCAGACGACCAGCAGCGGGCCCAAATCGAAAAGCTGATGAGCGACGTGGTGCGCCAATGGCACGACGACGGCCAACTGCTCTATTTCAACCTCGACTCGCTCTCGAATATCGACCGACACTTGCTTGTCGAACGGCATTTGATCAGCCGCGAATTGGCGGAAGGCCGCGGGCCGCGGGCTGTCGCCATCGATCCGAAAGAAACCTTCAGCCTGATGATCAACGAAGAGGATCATCTTCGGCTCCAGGTGCTTCAGAGCGGATTCGATCTCAAATCGGTCTGGGAAAAAATCAACCGCATCGACGACATCATCGAAGAGCGCGTCGTTTACGCCTTCCACGAGCGTCTCGGCTACCTGACGGCCTGCCCGACGAACGTGGGCACCGGCTTGCGGGTGAGCGTTATGCTGCATCTGCCCGCACTGGTGATCACGCGGCAAATCGAAAAGGTCTTCCGCAGTTTGCAAAAGATCAACTTGGCCGTTCGCGGGCTCTTCGGCGAAGGCTCGCAGGCCATGGGCGATTTCTACCAGATCAGCAATCAGATCACCCTCGGGCGCAGCGAAGAAGAACTGATTCGTCAAGTCAGCGAGGTCGTCCCGGTCATTATCGACTACGAGCGGCAGGCACGCGATTTTCTTATCAAGGAAAGCCACGAAAGCCTTCACGATCGCGTGAGCCGCGCGCTGGGTATTCTATGCACCGCGCAAACGATCAGCTCGGAAGAGACGATGCATTTGCTTTCAAGCGTGCGGATGGGCGTCAACCTCGGCCTGCTTCCCGAATTGAAGATCCCGTCGGTCAACGAGCTGTTCATCCGCACTCAGCCGGCCCATCTGCAAAAACTGGCCGGCGGAGAACTGGAAAGCGCCGACCGCAATATCGAGCGCGCACGGTTCCTGCACCGCTATCTCAGTCAGGAAGGCGGCGGACAAACGCGCGGCGAGTCGAATTGACCGAGCGAGTCCGCGCACGAACCTACCGCTGCCGCGCAGCCGCCCCAGCCTCTGAAGGGCGACTGCGACTCGATGCTCGCTCTCAACGCTTCCTATAACGCGCAATCACTGCGCCTTGGCCGCGATGGGGTCTTGCCGGCAATGGCAGTGTCTTCCGCGCGGCCGCAAACTGCGGCGATTCGCGCTGCGGCGTCAATTGCCGCCTCGCTGCTGGGCGACAATCGCCGCGCGGCTTTTCAGCGCGTCTTCATTCTGCGGATCGATTCTGAGCACCTCGTCAAAGTTTTCGATGGCCGACTCGAGATCGCCCAGCTTGTAATACACGTAACCGCGATTGCTGTAGGCCGCGGTGAAGCGCGGGTTCAGTTGGATGGCCTGCGTGTAGTCTTCGATCGCGGCCGTCAGCTTGTTCTGCTTGCGCAGCGCCAATCCTCGATTGTAGTACACCTCGGCGTAGCGCGGATAAAGCTCCAACGCACGGCTATACGCCGCGATGGCCTCGTCCAGTTTGTCGGCCTTATGCGCCTCGACGCCCTGGCGATAGGCCTCCTTAGCCTTCTCGCGGCGGGCCTCGATCGCTTGTTCGAGCCGATCGATCGTCTTCTGGGCCGCAACGTCGTCTTGAACCCAGCTCTTGTACTCCTCGACCGGCCGCGCGTCGTGAAGGATGAGGTAAACATAGTCCTCCGTCGCCTCGGGGATTTTGTCTTTCCCGGCGCGAATCAGCGCCCGATGGAAGCGGGCCTCGATCAACGAATCATCCAACTTCAGCGCCTCATCCAGGTCGGCGAGGGCCGCATCCGTCTCCCCCCTGCGCAAATGGACCCATCCGCGATAGAACCAGGCCATCGGATCCCGCGGCATCAACTTGATCGCCTCGTCGAGATCGGCCATGGCCTTGTCGAACTGTTGTTTGCGTCCCAGGGCAAACCCGCGTTCACGATAGGCTTCGGCGAAGTCGGAAGACAATTCGATGGCCTTGTTGAAATCGTCGATCGCCCGGTCGAATTCGCCTTTCCTCGAGTACACATACCCGCGGTGAAACCATGCAAGACTCCCCTGCGGGGCCAGTTCGAGCGCCTTGTTCACATCGGCCAGCGCCCCGTCCAAATCGTCGATCAGCGCCCGGCAATAGCCGCGCTCGTTCCAGCCGTCCGCGTCCTGGGGGTCGAGTTTGATCACCGTCGTATAGTCTGCAATGGCGCGGCGCACATCGCCCATCAGCTTGGCCGCTTCGGCGCGGCTGACAAAGACGGACGCATCGTTGGGGGCCAACCGAGCAGCCTGATTCAAATCCGCCATCCCGCGCTCCAGGTCGCCCATCAGCGCGCGCACATATCCGCGGTCTCGATAGGCGGGGGCATACCGGGGGTCGAGACGAATCGCCTCGTCGAAATCCGCCAGCGCCTTCTCCATCTCGCCGGCACGATAATAGCAGAACCCGCGATGGAATCGCGCAACCGCGCTTTGCGGCTGCAAGCGAACCGCTTCATGGAAATCGCTCAGCGCCTTTTCCGTCTGTTGCATCTCCACCCGGAGCAAGCCCCGCTGAATCAGGGCATCGACAAACGCCGGATTGATCGACAACGCCCTGGAAAACCGCGACTCCGCTTCTTCGTACTTTTCACTGCGAAGTGCGGCAACCGCCTGATTGAACAATTCGACCTCGGGCCGCGCCTCGATGATCCCGCCTTCGCGCAATCGCGGATCGCCCGGCGCATCTTGCCGCGGATCGCGGCCGAACAGCCGCGGTCGGAGCGGCGGCTCCGCAGCGGCGTCGCCCGCGGCCGGCTCGTGCGGGCCGAGAGGCCGCGGCCGTTGTCCTGACGATTGCTCCGCAAACATCACGAACACCAGCAGTAATGCCGCACCCGTCGCAAATACTCTTCTCATGGCTTCCCACCTGAAAACAGCCTTGTCGAACAATTCGCTATTGTGTTCCGTACATTGCGCCAACATCCCGCGCGCTGTCGCAGGATGCTGCATGAAAACACGGTTGTTCGCCAAGGCCTCCGATAAACGCTCTGAAACGCCGGGGACTCGCCTCGCCGTGCACGGCGGCTCGATCCGGTCGATCTATGAACCACGATTATAGTGGAACGGCGATGTCTGTGTCACGGCCGGAAAACTGGGAATACAACGCCCCGAACACCTCCCACGGCGACGCAAAAGCCGCGCCGGCGGCTGCGGTGCGCGAACCGCCCGGTCATCGCAACGGCCGACGGCGTTGCAAGGATTGGAACCGGCGAATCGGCCTTATCGGTTCCAATCGTCTCGGGCATAGCGGTTTCGAACCAGCGTCTCGGTCAATTCTCGCGGCCAATCGCTTCGGACGGTCTCCGCCTGAAAGGCAGCGGCGATGGCCGCTCGCAAGGCCGCCGGCTCGACATCGAGGTTGGCGACGAATTGAGCATGCGCCCGATCGCCGCGATAGGCCGGACGACGCGGCGGCATCAGCAGCAGGCGGTCGATCAAGTCGATTGGAAACCGGTAGAGCATGGTTCCGTGATAGAGCAAGAAGTTCCGGCGACAACGCATGCTGTTGCCCGAAATCTTCCTCCCCCGATACGTCAGATCACTCGTGCCCTCGCGCAAAACGGCGAACCCCAGACGAGCCAATCCGTCCGCCAGCGTGCCGAGCACGAAGCGATGCGTCGCCTCGATGCCGGCCGCGTCGGGCCTGGCGTTCCGTCGGAGCACCAGCGAATACATCAAGCAGCCAGGCCCCGCCACAATCGCCGCACCGCCGCTGCCGCGGCGCACCACGGGAATGCCGGCGCGGCGGCATTCGTCGAGATTCACCTCGATCTCGACCCTCGATCCGCGTCCGACAACAACCATCGGACGGCGCGGCTCCCAAAGGCGCAGCACCTCGCGGCCGTCGTCTTGCTCCTCCGCCTCGCAAAGCAGCGCTTCGTCCAAGGCGACATCGGCGAACGGGTCGCTCAGCGTCAATTCCAGCAAGTCCATCGAAAACCGTTCCCGTCGTCGCACGGGACGAAGATTGCCCGCATCGCGGAGCGGGCCGTCACGGACGACAATCTTCGATCGCTTCATCGATGCTCGATTCGACCGCATCCATCACACGGTCGAGCTGTTCGGCGGTAATGCATAAGGGCGGCATGACGACGACCACATTTCCCAGAGGCCGAAGCCACACGCCGCGGCGGCGCACGGCATCGCACACCCGTCCGCCGATCCGCCATTCCCAGGGAAACGGAACCCCCGCTGCGGGATCGAGCATCAGTTCAATCCCCGCGATCAGCCCGCATTGCCGCACGCTGCCCACATGGCTCAACGCCTCGAAGCGGCGAAGCCGCTCGGCAAGCTGTGCAATGCGCGGCTGCATTCGGGTGAGCGTTTTCTCGCTTTCGAAAAGCTCGATGTTTGCCAACGCGACGGCGGCGCCCAGCGGATTTCCGCCGTACGTGTGGCCGTGAAAGAACGTTCTGCTTTCCGCGTACCGTCCGAGGAACGCCGCGTAGATATCGTCGGTGGTCAGCGTGGCCGCCAAGGGTAGATACCCTGCCGTGATTCCCTTGGCCAAACACATTAGATCGGGGACCACATCTTCTTGCTCGCAGGCGAACATCGTCCCGGTGCGGCCGAAGCCGACGGCCACTTCGTCGGCGATCAGAAGCACGTCGTATCGCCGAGTCAATTCCCGCACGCCGCGCAAGTAGCCCGGCGGATGCCGCACCATGCCGGCGGCACACTGCATCAAAG
>Ga0308417_1002648_pt1 | contig 11756 bp, 6 predicted proteins | sample HotsprSampleOS65_FD_203528 | JGI IMG/M metagenome (GOLD analysis project Ga0308417, IMG submission 203528) | Hot spring phototrophic mat microbial communities from Octopus Spring, Yellowstone National Park, Wyoming, United States - 20090730_OS65 ... | reverse complement strand
TCTTGCGAATCCTGAAAAACGGACTGCTCGTTGCGATGATTCTCGCTGGGATCGGCTACATAATGGCGATTCTGGCCGGAGTCTGGCTGGCGGAACAACCGTCCTTCAGCCGCGGCACCAACCCAGCCAGCGAGGTTCAAGAGATAACGGCTCGGCTGAGTCGGCAACTGCCCTTGGCCCTGGCATTCTGGGGCTTCGTGGTCAGCGTGTGTCTCGAAGCCTTCTTGGGGCTGATACCCCGGGGAACCACCGCCAAATGTGCCGAGAAATCTGCGGTCAGCAGTAGTGAAAATCACGAAGCGATTTCCGCTGCCCGTCCGCAGAGTGTATCCGCAAGCGAAGCGAGTCAATAAAGCAATTCTGGCAGTGCTCGGCAGACATTTGCTGCGACCCAAGCCATATCGTGGGGTAAGCGATCTTGATCCAGGAGCAAGAGATCACGATCCCGAGCCGTCGTCGTGAGAGTTTAGGGAAACAATGATTCCACGTGAAGAAATCTTGCAGCGACTCCGGGCGCAGGTGGCGGCCGGCAAGCTGATCATCGGCGGGGGAGCCGGGATCGGATTGTCGGCCAAGTGCGCGGAGCAAGGTGGCATCGATCTGATTATCGTTTATAACTCCGGACGATTTCGGATGGCCGGCCGCGGCTCACTCTCGGGCATGATGCCTTACGGTGACGCGAATCAGATCGTCGTGGAGATGGCCCGTGAGGTTTTGCCTGTCGTCAAGAACACCCCGGTGCTGGCCGGTGTCTGCGGGACCGATCCGTTTCGTTCGATGCCCCGGTTTCTGCGGCAACTTCAAGACCTCGGCTTCAGCGGCGTGCAAAATTTCCCCACAGTGGGGCTGATCGACGGCATGTTCCGGCAAAATCTCGAAGAAACCGGGATGGGATTCGCACTGGAAGTGGAGATGATCGCCGCGGCATCGAAGCTCGGCATGCTTACCTGTCCGTATGTCTTCACGGAGGCAGAAGCACGGGCGATGGCGGAAGCCGGCGCTGATGTGCTGATTCCCCACCTGGGGCTGACGACGAAAGGCATGATCGGAGCGCAAACGGCGATGACGTTGGACGACGCCGTCGTTCGCGTTCAAGCCTTGGCCGACGCGGCCAAAGCGGTGAATCCGGATATCCTGGTACTGTGTCATGGCGGGCCGCTAGCCGAGCCCGCAGATGTCGCTTACTTACTGCAACGAACACAAGGCATTGTCGGCTTTTTCGGAGCCAGCAGTATCGAGCGTTTACCCACGGAACAGGCCATCACCGACTGTGTGCGGCAGTTCAAAAACCTCGGATAACATGCCCGCTTGGCCGTCAGAACTTTGCTTGGACACCGCGACAAGGGCATTGTCTTTGCTGAGCAAAGTCCCGGCGGACGCTAGAATCGCTGTGCAACACGCGATCATGATCGTTACCTAGTCAGCATGGGAGTGGTCGATGCGTAACCTTGTAAGTGCCATCGTGGCGATATTCCTCTTTGGCGGAACTGCTGCAGTTGTCCGCGGGGCGGACTGGCCGCAGTGGCGGGGACCGAACCGGGACGGAGTCGCTGCTGCGGAAATCACGGCCTGGCCGATGACTTTAACGAAGCAGTGGTCGGTCGAGGTCGGGGCGGGACATGCCGGCCCCTTGCTTGTCGGAGAACGTGTTTATACCTTGACGCGGGTGGGCGATGTCGAAGTGGTCCAAGCCCGGAAGTTAAGCAACGGCTCGGTGCTGTGGAAACAGCAGTATGCGGCCGCTGCAGAACTTGACCCGGTCGTCGGCTGGCACGGGGTTTCCCCGAAATCGACGCCGTTATACCACAATGATCGGCTTTACACGTTCAGTATTGACGGTGTGGTGCGTTGCTGGAACGCCACCACCGGTCAGCCGGTCTGGGAGCGATCGTTCGCAAAGACATACCGGAAATCCTGGCCGTTATACGGAACTTCGACTTCGCCGATGATGGATCAGGACCGGCTGATTGTCTGGGTCGGCGGGCATGATTCCGGCGCACTGACGGCGCTGGATGCCGCAACCGGCAAGTCGGTCTGGACCCTGGCCATCGATGGCCCGAGCTACGCCTCCCCCGTGATCGGCAAACTGGCCGGGCAAGAGCAACTGGTGACCTTCTCGCAGAAGTTTCTTGTCGCGGTCGATCCACGATCCGGAAAAGAACTGTGGAAAAAACGCTTCGTCACCAGTTACGATCAAAACTGTGTGACACCGCTCATTCACGGAGATCGCTTGATTTATTCCGGGTACGAGAAATCGCTGTTCGCAGCGACCGTGAATCGTACAAATGCGGGCTTCCGCCTCAGCGATGCCTGGGAAATCCGCGAACATCCGCTGTATATGAGTTCTCCGGTCCGCATTGGCGAGAAACTGTTTGCTTTATCGATGGCAAATGGAGGCTCGTTGATTGCCGTCGATCTGAACGACGGCACGCTGCTGTGGCAGCAACCTCGTTTCGGGGAATATGCGGCCTTGGTAGCTGTGGGAACGGATTTGCTGGTGCAAACCGATAAGGGCCAGCTGCTCGTGATCCCCGCATCAGCAGACCGCTATCAAGCCGCTCGAAACTATACCGTGGCGGAAGGCAAAACCTGGGCTCATCCCGCAGTCGCCGGCAAACAGATTCTCATCAAGGATCAAACTCACCTGACCTGCTGGCTGGTCCCGTAGCTAGTACAATCGATTCTCTCATGCGAACCGCGTCCACGATGGTCAGCGGTGACCACCCGGGCAGGCGTGATGAGGGCATGCCTTGCCGCCATCACAATCGCCGAACGTCTGCCGTCGGGACAGCCTGATCCAGACCGGACCGGCAGGAACCATGCAAAATGCTGGCTGCCGTTTTGCTCCCACAATCACAGCCGATGTCGATGCAACAACAGGCAGACTGTCGGACAGTCCCTGTCGGTTCCCGGCTTTTCGGCGAGATTGTTCAGACACTGTCAACATCAATCCAGCGGTTAATGTCGGTCCGGCAATGAGCCGTGGCTTGTTGCCGTTCAAATGTGGCCCGGTATGCAGCGGCCCAGGTCGGGCCAAGTTGCGGCATCGCCGCGAGGGGGATCGTCGGATAATCTCGGAGAATGACGACCTCATCGGGGCTCTCGGCGGTGAGGACCGTGGCCGGAAGAACGGCGGCCGCGGTTTCACGGATCGGGGCATCCATCTGCACGCCGGGGCTGGCGAAAATGGCGATTTCATCGCGACGCCAGGGACCGGGCCCGATCAGGCTCGGCTCAGCTTCCTCGAACGCACGCAAAAGCGTCCGACCGACTTCGTCGGATGTGCCGAAGCGTTGCCAGAACATTCCGGTGAGATCAACGACCCCGAGGCGTTCGTTGAGGTACACACGGGTGTCTTCTTGAATCAGCCGCAGAAGACCAGCCAGGCCGTCTGACGAGTTCAAACAGGCTTGATACAAACCGCCACTTTGCTGGATAAGCGAACCCTGAACGGCCCGATCCAGGGCGAGCAAATCATCGTCGTTGAGAACATCCAGGAAGCGACGAGCGGCCTCGGCCACAGAGCTGCAGCCCACGGGCAGCAAATCCCGCTGATTCGGCAAGTAACTGCTTGTGCTGGAGTTCTGCGAAAGCAACGGCAAAAGGCCTTGAACACGATGGCGGCAAGTCGTCAAGTCGTTCAACAATCCGCTTAGCACATCCAACAGACGCTGGTAAACATGAGACAGTGCCCGGCTCAGAATGCATTGCAATTGTGCTTCCGGGTACTGGCGAATCGCCTCGGTAAACTCGGCGATCGCTGGCTTTCTCATCCCGCGTTGATAATGGATGTAGCCGACCAGCAAATCGTAAGACCGGCCGCTGGACTGATCCAGTTCCTCGACGCGTGCCTTTTCTCTGAGGCGGTAAGTTTCCAGCAAACCGAGAAATTGCCGAAGCGCTTCTTCCGCGCCGGCGGGGCGAAATTCTGCTTGTTCGACAAGATCTAAAAACAGTTGCTGCGTGTCCGCCAAGGCCAGTTCCGCCCGCCGCTCGGCAGCAGCGGCAAGTGCCCGCTCCGTCTCGGTCGGAATAATGTGCGGTCCGGAACCCGGCCGACCGATCAGACGACGAATCTGATCCACCACTACCGAAACTCGCTCGGGCTCGGGCAGACGCCCCAACCACCCCTTCGGAATCAGCGGCTCGATGAGCGGTGGAATCCATTCTTCAATCCGGCCGCCCAGGGATTGATCGAGCAACTGCTGGAATTCCTGTTGCAGTTTCGTGGAATCCAGACCGAGGGTTTCCCAGTGACGCTGCACCCAGTCGGGAATTCGGGTGCGACCATCATCGGCATTCGGAGTCACCCAGTGATGCACCAGGGCATGGGCAAGCAACTGAGCAGTGCGGGAAATTACTTCCCCACGCGGCCAGGCAAAGCGAATCAATCCCAGCGAGCGGACAAGGCCGGGTTGTGGCGGCGACGCCGGCGGGGGCACGGACTCATCGAGTAATCGGCCGATCTCGGTGGTTAACTCGAGCCGCAGCAGTTCCGCGGGTACGCTCGCCGGGTCACGGTCTGCCGGCAAAAGTTCCAGAGGATTACGACTGCCGGGGGCGGGGACCGACGAGGACGAACGCGTCACACTCCAGGCCCCACTCGTCCGGGAAGTGTTGGCCGCGGATTGTCGGATCGTTCCTGAGTGACTGATCGAGCCCCGCGAGGTGTGGCTCATCCCGGTCACGCCCGAGCCGCTGCCCGGTGCCGGGCTGGCATTCAAGCCGCCGGGGTAACCAGGAACGAGATGCACACGGCGAAACGGCGGGCTGGCATCACGCACCAGGCCGGGGCGATCATCGTACATGGCCGAAAACACGGTCTCGGGCCAACTGAAATGATTCAACTCGGTCAAGGCGGCATAGGTATTGGCCAGGGTTTGCGCGTGGGTTTCCCCTTCCGGAGGGATCAGGAAAATGCCGATAATTTCCGGATCGCTGTAACCCAGCCGTTTCAATCGAGCGCGAATCGAGTAGGCCAGATCGAAAATCATAGCCCCGCCCGTGCCGCCGCCGAGGCCGGCCACCAGATAGACTCGCGGCCGATTGCTTCGCAACGCCAGCCCGGTATTCGCCAGCGTCGTCAACAGGGCATCGGGGTGGAGGCACGCTTCAAGTTCTGCCTGGATTTTTTGAATCAACGGCCGGTAATGATCGCAAAACGCGAGTCGGCCAAACAGTCGAATGCCCATCGTCGCCGGCTGGCGGGGCAGTTTGTACAGCAACTGAGGGTCGAACCAGCCTTCAATTAATGACCGGCCGGTTAAGCGGGGTTTCAAATAATGCTGGGCGCGATTCAGCCGGGCGGCAAACACTTCTTCCGGACGGAGGCGAGCCAAGCCCGGGAGCGGGTCTGCCGTCGCTTGCTGCACGGCCTCGGGGTCGGTATCGATGTACAAGGTTCGGATGGCGGGAGTCCGCTCGGGTAAGCCAAAGCGATCGCCCAGGGCTTTGCGGAATCGTTGTAAAACACGCAGCCCGCTGAAGCCAGCCCCCACAATCAGGGTCGGGAAAAGACTCCCCGGGCCGCGCTCTTCCGGCGGAGCCTCGACGGCTGGAAACGACTCACTTTCGGAAAGTTCCTCGCCGCTGACCAGATCGGATCCCGCTGCCGCTGTCGCGGAGCCGGTGAACTCAGCGTCGCCTCGGCTAATCACAGGAGCCGCCGCGGCAACCAGCGCCGATTCTTCTGATCGCGACGGCAACGTCGATGATTCTGTCGGCGGCCGAGATAACGAATTGGCCGAGGGAATCCCCGACTGCGTCGGGTCTACAGTCCGGGAGCCAGCGAGTGGTTGTTCATCCTGGCGAGGATAACTTCCGGACAAATCGGGATGAACGTCGATCCGCTCGGAACGGTTCGCCGAATCAGCGGGAGCCTGAGCTCGATTGACCGCATCAAGTAAAGCCGAGGGCGGTGCGGCGGGCAAGCCGACCCGCAGGGCAGTGTCTGTGCCTTCCCGGAGTGCTTGAACAAAGGCCGTGCAACTGGGGAAGCGATCTTCCGGGCGTTTCGACAATGCCCGTGCAAGAGCGGGTCGATCGGAAATCGGGCTTGGCGAAAGGTTCGGCGGCATCTGCAAATGCTGCATCAGCAGCTGCTGCATGGTCGTGCCATCGAAGGGCCGTTGTCCGGTCAGCAATTCTTGATAGACACAGGCGAGACTGTACTGATCGCAGTAACGGGAAATAATGCCATCAAATGTTTCCGGTGCGGCATAAACCGGGGTAATGCCGCCGGTCACCTGGGCCGCCATCCCCTCCAGATCCTTGACCTGGCCGAAGTCCGCGACCTTAACGTGATTGTACAGCAAAAATAAATTTTGCGGCTTAATATCCAAATGTTGCAACTGGAAGCGGTCATTCATTAAATCGAGGACTTCCGCCGCTTCGCTCATGTACTGCAATAATTCCGCCCGGGGAATTCCTGGATGCCCCTGTTTGCGGTATTCCCGGAAGCGATCCCAGAGATTGCAATCGGCCAGTTCCATTGTAATGAGCAACCGGCCATCAACCACATCATAGCGATCCAGTGCGAGCAAATACGGGTGGCGGACCTGCTTCACCCGTTTGAGCGCCTTCAGTTCTTGCTCGGCAAAGCGAACGAGATCGCGATCCTGACTCCGCAGGTCGCCGAAGATGATTTTGATGGCTTTGTAAATACCCCCAGGGGCCTCGGCTTTCCAGACTTCGCCGAACCCGCCACTGCCGAGGCGCTCGATAAGCCGGTAGCCCGCGATCGGCTCGGACTGGCTTTCGAAGCGAACGGTCATATCAGGGTCCAATACGCATCAGGAAAAACATTTTGCCAAGGGAACGCCTGTAACAGCTCAAATACACAAAGTTATCACCAGGTCAGGGGCTCTTGCCCTTGGACCGGACGCACCGTCCGCAGCCGCTCTCATGATCCACTCCAGGGAATATCGATTCGTGTATGAAGCGGTTGATCGGCATGGCTGACGTAGGCTTCCCGGGCAATTTCGCCACCTGCGGGTAACAACGGCAGCGATACTCGGGGATATTCTCGATAAACGATAATATCCTGGGTCTCGGCAGCCATGAGCAATTCCAGCTCGGGGAAGGCTTGTTGCGCCAGTTCCCGGACGCGTTCGCCCGCTGGGCCTGCGGGTGTCGCCACAACCACGGCTTCGCCGGCAGGCGGTTCCGGCGTCATCGCCGGCGTGGCCGCGTCATAAGCTTTCCGCAACACTGCCAGCGCTGCGGACTCCTCAGGATATTTCTCCAAGAAAATTGCCGCCGGATCCGAACTGGGAAACTCCGCGTCGAGGAACGACCGCGCCTGATCCGTTAACAGATTCAAGAACTCACCAGAATATTCTGGCTTGAGGCAGACATTGACGAGGCCGCGAAACCGTTGCTTGACCTGTTGTTGAAGAGACTGGTCGAAGCTGAGGATCTTTTCCGGAGGGATCTGACCCAGAAACTGGTCAGCGGCTTCATCGAAGTTATTGCAACCTGCTAGCAAAAGCATTTCTCCAGGGCAAGCAGGTGCCGTTGCTGTCACTTCACTGGACAGTTGCCCAGCTAATTCACTGAATCGTTTCCGGCAAAAATTCACATCCTGGCGGTATTCTGGCAAATTGTTAAACAGCGTCCGATACATTGCCACCATGCTATCGAGGTAGATGCATTCCAATTTTTTCTGAGGAAACTGTCGCAGTAATTCCAGCAAGTCGGCCATCGCTCCAAGTTTCCAGCCTGATTCCAGCATCCCGATTTGCTGCAACAACCGCGTCAACAGTTCGGCGACTTCCCGGCGACGTTGCTCGTGCGTCGCTTCCAGTTGTTCTAATGTCGTCCGCAAGCGATCGCCCAGCATGTTCAAGGCTTCCTCGGCACCTGCCAAGCGATACTGTGGCTGCTCGATAAACGACACCGCAATGGTGGAGAGATTTGTCTCGGCTTCGGCGATTAATTGTTGACGAGTCCGTGCCACCACCTCGCTGAGGCTACCTGGTAAATCACTCTCCGGGCCGGGCTTCCCCACCAGTTTCAGCAAGCTATCCAGCACCGAGCAGACGGTTGCCGCATCGATTCGGCTTCCCGTCGGTGTATTCGTCCGGATCAGCTCAAGGGCATTATGAAAAACACTCGTCGGTTCTTCCCCTAAAGCGGTTTTTACGGCGGCTTCAAACCGCCCCCGGATCGAGTTCGGATCCAGTTGCCGTTTGTGCCACTGTTCCGCCAGCCAGAGAGTAATCGGTTCCCGAAGATGGCTTGTTTCCCGGGACGACCACCGTTGCAACAGCCGTTGCGAAAATCGCCGGATCGCAGTGGCAAGTAACTGGGGCCGAGGCCAGTGGAAGCGGTAACTCCCGAATACTTGCGCGAAGAATCCTCCGTCCGTTCCCGTATTCCGCATCTGATCCAGCACCGGACCTGCCGGCGTCAGCAGTTCAAGAAACAGCGACTGAGCTGCGTTGCCGAAGGACCGCGACTGGTCGCGCTCTTTGTTCGTGCGCGGCAACGGTAACAGCCCGATCCGATTGAACGGCGGCTCAGGGTCGGAGATCGGGGCTTCCGTTGTATCAAAACGATAGACATAGCGATGCTCGGGGCCAAAATAACTTAATTCGATCAGAGCGGCAAAAGTGTTTGCCAGCCCGACGGTTCGTGCCGAGGTCGCCTCGGCTGGCGGCACCAAAAAGTAGCCGACGGTTTGCGGCTTGCGGTAGCCGACGCTTCGCAGTTCATGGCGAACCACGTAGGCGAGATCGGTGATCATCCCGCTGCCGGTCCCACCCGCCAGCCCGGCGAGAAGATAAGCTCGAGGCCGATTACTCCGCACTCCCAAAGCGGTCGCTTGCCCGGCACGTTCCAGTGGCTCATCCGTCAAAAACGTCTCGAGTTCCTGGCGTATCCGCTGCGCAATCAGGCGATAATTGTCGCACAAGGCAAGGCGGCCGAAGGGCCGGACCCCGGCCGCCGGACCAGGATTTTTCGGCAATTGATATAACAAGCCCGGCGGCAGCCACGGTTCCACCGGAGGCAATCCTTCCCGCTGCAGATAATGCGCCGGTCGATTCAATCGCGCCGTGATGATTTCCGCCGGCCGAAGAGCGTCAGGCCCCTGACTTGCCGCGCTCGTCGTTTCCGGATCAGTATCGATAAACAGAAAGCGGAGATTCGCCAGGACATCACTGCGGCCGTAGCGTTCGCGGATCAAGCGACGCAGGCTGAAAAGCAGCGACAACCCGGTCTGGCCGATTCCAATCAAAAGCGCCGGGAACAGCACCCCCGAGCCGGTTTTCTCCGGCGGCGCAATGCCAAGCGTTTTCATCCGGCCGGTTTGAAAGACAGCCGGTCGTTGCAGCGTAATGGCGGGTGCTGGACCGCCGCTACTTGCCGTTTGCGGTGTCACCAGTTTCGGCGTGACCAGACTGGGAAGCGGGGTATTGCTCGGAGCCGGTCGAGATGGCCCCGGAAACGGCGAGGTCGGCGGCCGCGGCGACACAGCCGGCGAAGGTTGCGGTAGCGGCAGCGATCCCCCACGCGCCATCAGCAGCTGCGGCGTGGCAACCCGAGTCGTTGTCGACAGCTCCGGATCGTTCCGCCGGGGCTGTTCCGTCATCCCAGCCTGACGCAACGCCTGGACCATTTCCGAACAACTCGGCCAACGCTGATCCGGGATCTTGGCCAGCGCTCGTTCCAATACTGGCCGATCCGAGTCTGGCAATGCTGACAAATCGGGCGGGCTATTCAGATGTTGCATTAACAACTGCTTGGTGTTGGCACCAGTGAAGGGACGTGTCCCGGTCAGCAATTCCTGAAAGACAATCGCCAGGCTGTATTGATCGGTGTAGCGGCTCAGGTATCCTTCAAAGGTTTCTGGGGCCGCGTAGACTGGGGTCACCCCTCCCGTCATTGTCCCGCGAGCGCCTTCAAAATCTTTTGCCAGCCCAAAATCGGCCACCTTGACGTGATTGTGGATCAAAAAAAGATTCTGGGGTTTAATGTCCAGGTGCTGAATCTGATACTGATTATTCATTAAATCCAGTGCTTCCGCGGATTCTTCCATATAGCGGAGCAATTCCTCTCGGGGGATGCCGGGCAATCCCATCGCTCGACATTCGCGAAAGCGATCCCAGAGATTCCGGTCGGCGAGTTCCATGACGATGATCAATTGACCATCGACAATGTCGAACCGCTCGAGAGAGAGAATGTACGGGTGGCGAATCGACTTGACGCGATTCAGGGCTTTCAGTTCCTGCTCGGCCGGCTTTCCTTCTTCGTCGGCGCTGTCCAAGTCGCCGAACACGAATTTCATGGCTTTAAGCAAGCCGCCGGGCGCTTCCACCTTCCAGACTTCGCCAAATCCGCCGCGCCCCAGCCGCTCCACCAATCGGTAGCCGGGTAAAGGTTCTTCCTGACTGACCAACCGAACCGGCATATCCGTGTCTTCCCCGACGGGGATTTCTCCGAACCTTACAACACAACCTCGGAAATTCTCAGAGCTTGCTGACGTTACTCTAGTTCAAAATAGAAGTTTGGCAAAACCTGCCGACGTTCGGGGTGAAAAATCGTTTCCGACAAATCGGAGCAGTTCCACGCGACTTTTCCGACTCTTTTCCGTAATTCTAAATCTGGTATAGTTCGACACCAGTGGTATGACCTGATTCGACGGCCCTTCACACTGTTCACAGCGAATCTGTATATTCACTCCATGAATCGTCAATCAATTTATGCCTTGTCGATCAAGCAACCCTGGGCAGCCTTGCTGGTTTACGGGATAAAGCAGATCGAGATCCGCACCTGGAAGACGCGTCGTCTCGGTCAGGTCCTCATTCATGCTGGGAAATTGCTGGATCCCCGCCCGGAAGCCTGGCAGTGGATCACCACGCCCCGCTTGCACGAAGCGACCCAGCTGCGGGGCGGCATCGTGGGCACGGCTGAACTGATCGACTGCATCGAATATTCAACGATAAATGCCTTTCACGCTGACTACCAGCGACATCTGAACGCCCCGGAGTGGTTTCGCCCACCCCGGATGTACGGATTTGTCTTTCAAGACGCACGTCCGCTCCCCTTCTATCCTTGCTCCGGAACTACCGTCTTCTTTCGCGTGCCAAGCTTCAAGTTGGAGTAGGTTCCGGGTTCCGGATCGAGTAAGATACCGGCGCGATTTTCCCAGTCGTTACCGAACTGTCAGCTTTCCTGGGTGGGAATTGTCATGAGCGAAGGATCGCGCAGCGGCTTGCTGGTGAGTGTTCAGTCTGCCGAAGAAGCCCGTCTGGCACTGGAAGCCGGCGCGGATCTGATCGATGTCAAGGATCCAAGCCGAGGAGCCCTGGGAATGGCTCACCACGAAACCGTGGCCGCCGTTCTCGCGGTGGTCAATCAGCAGGTTCCGGTCAGTGCCGCCCTGGGGGAATGGCGAGATTCGCTGCTGACCGATGCTCACTGGCATCTGCAGTTGCCTTTGAAGTACGTTAAGTGGGGTCTGGCCGGTTATCCCGCCAGCCCTGGCTGGGGGGAAGATCTCCTCGACGCCCGGCGAGAATTGCCCGAGGGTATCGAACTCGTGGCGGTGGCCTACGCCGACTGGGAAAAGGCGAATGCCCCCGCACCCCAGGAAGTCGTCAAGTTCGCCAAGCGTTACCGTTACCGGGCCTTCTTGCTCGACACTTATTGCAAAAGCGGTGGCAAAACCCTGCTGGATTGTCTCAAACCAGCCGAGATCCAGGAACTAGTTGCCAGCTTGAAACGATCCAGCATTCAGGTAGCCCTCGGAGGAT
>Ga0308417_1002646_pt1 | contig 11764 bp, 4 predicted proteins | sample HotsprSampleOS65_FD_203528 | JGI IMG/M metagenome (GOLD analysis project Ga0308417, IMG submission 203528) | Hot spring phototrophic mat microbial communities from Octopus Spring, Yellowstone National Park, Wyoming, United States - 20090730_OS65 ... | reverse complement strand
CCGGCAATGGAGGCCAGAGCGGCCAGCTTGTTGTTCAGCTTGATGGGATAGTTGAGCGGGTCCTGGGACGAGCGGTTCTTCGTTTGATACAGCTCTTCCTCGACGGCGGTGAGCTTTGCAGCCAGTTCGCGCGCGGGTTTTTCGAGCGCCTGGCTGCGCTTGCCCCACGCCTGCACCTGGGAGCGGACTTCGCGGATTTTCAGGATGGATTCGTGAATTTCGGTCAGTTTATCGCGGATTTGCAGGAGGAATTGCTCCTGTTTTTCGAGATCTTCCTGCGTGACATCGGCCAGCCTGGGATCCTTGCGGACTTCGAATTCCGTCTCGAACGACACCTTGCCGGCGGAAAAGCGGGCGCGGTACCGGCCCGGGGCCGCTTTGGGTCCGCGCACGGAGCCGGCCCACAGGATGAGGTTCGGAATGGACTTCGCATCCTCGTGCCGCAGGTCCCACACGAAACGGTTGAAGCCCCTGGCCGGCTGGAAGCGCGCTGCGGGCTGGCCGCGCCTGGGGCCTTCCTCGGCTTCCCCGCCGCCCTCCTCCGGCGCCTGGCGGGAAGAGAAGCGCCGGATGACCTTGCCCCGCGCGTCGAGGATCTCGAGCGCAGCCTCTCCTTCCGGCGGCTCATCCAGCCAGAAATGGAACACCGCGCCGGCGGGCGGGTTTTCGCCCGCGGCCATGCCCGGCCGCACGGGCGCGTGGCCGGACTCCATGCGCCAGGCGGGCTCCACCGGGAAGAAGCCGTTGCCGCGGCGCTTCCATTCGTGGAGGACGGGCAGGTCGTCAAGGACCCAGAACGAGCGCCCCTGCGTGGCGACGACGAGGTCTTTCATTTCCCTGTGCAAGGCGAGGTCGGTGATGGGGACCACGGGCAGGTTCAGTTGCAGCGATTCCCACGAGGCGCCGTCGTCGAAAGAGACGTACATGCCGGTTTCCGTGCCGGCATACAGGAGCCCGGCGATGTTCGGGTCTTCGCGGATGACGCGGGTGAAGGCGTCCGCCGGAATGCCCGCGGTGATCTGCTTCCAGGTCTTGCCCCGTCGGCGGTGCGGTACAGGTAGGGCCGGAAGTCGCCGTGCTTGTACATGGTGGCGGCGAAGTAGGCCTTTTTCGGATCGTGCGGGGAGGCTTCGATGGAGTTGATCTGGATCCACTCCGGCATCTGCGAGGCGGGCGGCGTGACGTTGCGCCAGTTCTTGCCGCCGTCTTCGGTCACCCAGACAAGCCCGTCGTCGGTGCCGGCCCAGATGAGGCCGCGGGCGAGCGGGCTTTCAGCGACGGCGAAGATGGTGCAGTAGTATTCGACTCCGGTGTTGTCTTTGGTGATGGGGCCGCCGGAAGGGCCTAATTTGGATGGATCGTTGCGGGTCAAATCGGGAGAAATGGCCTCCCAGCTCTGGCCCTCATTGGTCGATTTGAAAAGAATATTTCCGGCTGTATAGAGAACAGTCGGATCGTGCAAAGAGAAAAGTATGGGAAAATTCCACTGGAAACGGTATTTCATTCCGTCGGCGCCGTAGCCCATGGGGTTGTCGGGCCAGACGTTGACGGCGCGGGTCTGGCGCGTGCGGTGGTCGTAACGGGTGAGGTAGCCGCCGTAGGAGCCGGCGAAAACGATGTTGGAGTCCTTCGGGGAGGGCGCGATCCAGCCGGATTCGCCGCCGCCGACGGGCCACCAGTGCTCGCGGGTGATGAACGCGCCGGGCGAGCGCGAAGGGATGCGGACGGTGGTGTTGTCCTGCTGGGCGCCATAAATGTTGTAGGGGAAGTCGCGGTCGAGCGCGACGCGGTAGAACTGCGCCGTGGGCTGATCCTGGCTGGTCCAGGTGCGGCCGCCGTCGGTGGAGACGCTGGCCCCGCCATCGTCGCCGTTGATCAGGCGGTTGTTGTCCGCCGGGTCGATCCAGAGGTCGTGATTGTCGGAGTGCGGCGTGGGGATGGGGCGGAACGTGGCGCCGCCGTCATCCGAGCGCCAGAACTGCACGTTCTGGGCGTAGACGCGGTCGGGGTTCTGAGGATCGGCGTGGATGTGGGTGTAATACCAGGCGCGCTGGCGAAGATTGCGGTTGTCGTTGACGCGGCGCCAGCTCTTGCCGGCGTCGTCAGACCGGAACAAGCCGCCGTCTTCGGCCTCGATCTGCGCCCAGACGCGGTCGGGGTTCGCCCCGGAAACGGAGACGCCGATGCGGCCGATCATGCCCTTGGGCAGTCCGGTGTTGCGCGTGATCTCTGTCCAGGTCTCGCCGCCATCGGCAGACTTGAAGAGACCGGACCCTGGGCCGCCGGACTCGAGCGACCAGGGCGTGCGCTTCACGTCCCAGAGGGCGGCGTAAAGCACATTCGGGTTGGATGGATCGAGCACGAGGTCCACGGCGCCGGCGCGGTCGTTCCGGTAGAGAACCTTGCGCCAGCTCTTGCCGCCGTCGGTGGTCTTGTACACGCCGCGCTCTTCGGAAGGATTGAAAATGGCGCCGAGCACCGCGGCCCAGGCGATGTCCGGGTTTTTCGGGTGAACACGGACCCGCGGGATGTGGCGCGAGAGCGGGAGGCCGGCGTGCTTCCACGTGCGGCCTGCATCGGCAGACTTCCAGACGCCGTCGCCGTGGCTGACGTTGCCGCGGATGCAGCCTTCTCCCATGCCCACGTACACCGTATTCGGGTCCGACGGCGCCACGGCGATGGAACCGACGGAGCCGGTGCGGAAGAAGCCGTCGGAGACCGCCAGCCATGTTCTGCCGGCGTCGCCGGTCTTCCAGACGCCGCCGCCTGTGGCGCCGTAGTAGAAGACATTCGGCTGGCCGGGCACGCCGGTGACAGCCGTCACGCGTCCTCCGCGGTAAGGGCCGATGGAGCGGTATTTCAGGTTCTTCCAGGCGGGCGCCGGTTCCTGCGCGGAGACGGCGGCGGCCAGAACGAGGGATAGAGTCAGCAGCATTCTGCGCGTCATATGGGGAAACTCACCGAATGCGTTTATTGTATGTGGAGTTAGGCTGGGAAGAGGAGGTGGGTGATGAAGCGTCTGGCGGCGGTCCTTGCGGCCGCGGTCTTGTGGGCGGCGCCCGCCGGGGCGACGTTCATTTGCACGCTGAGCGGGACTCCGGTCAGCGTGTCGACTGGCGGATTGGCGGAACAGGTGGGCGACGTCGCGCTGCAATGCGCGGGGCCGGCCAACCGGACGGTGAGGCTGAGCCTGTCGGTGGCCTTGAGCCATGCGGTGGCGAATCCCATCGATTTCGCCGCCGGGGATGCCGGCGGCGTGAAGCTGTGGCTGGATTCCTCGGGCGCTCCTGTCCTCCTGCCCGTGACGCCGAGGCTGGCCGGCAACCTGGTCTTTTTCGAGAATCTGCTGCTGACGTCGAACTCCTCCGGCGCGCTGCAACTGCGGGTGAGCGGGCTGCGCGCCGAGACAGCGCCGGTGGTGACGGCGAGCGTGCAGATCATCGCTGACACGCCCATGCTGCTGCCATCGAACCAGGTGGTGGTGGGCCGCGGCGAGGCCGGGCTGCTGGCGTCGGTTTTGCCTGCGGCGCCGTGCTGCGCCGGCCCGCCGATGCCGGACTCTTTCGACTGGAGCGGGGTGATGCAGCGCCGCCCGGCCATGTCGGCCGTGCGCATCACGGAAGGCCACACCAATGCTTTGCAGCCTCTGGCGCTGCTGACGGCGCCGGATCAGGCGGGGCGCGTGCTGATCCGGATGAAAGGGCTGCCGCCGGGCAGCCGCGTGCTCGCGCCGGATGCCGTGGCCGGCAGCAACGCCCAGCAGGCGACCGCTACCGGCGCTTTTGCCGCAAGCGCGCATCCCGGCTTGTACAATCCGGGCGCGGGGTCCTCGCTGCTGCTGAGCCGGGTTCCGCAGGCGGGAAAAGATGGCGCGGGGGGAGTGCCCCTGATCTGGCCTGGCTCGCCGCTCGTGCTGGGTTCCGTAGGCGAAGCGCGGGTCGAGGGCGACGAAGCGTGGGTTGTGTATCAGGTGATGGACGCCGATGCGCAACGGCTGGAGAGCGCGGAGATTCCGCTGTGGGTCTTCACGCCAGTGCATCGCGTCAATGAAACGGTGATCGTGCGGACGGAAGTGCGGCTGGCGCCGTTGTCCGACAGGCCCGGATTTGTGCCAGGCGCGCCGGTGCCGCGGTTCCGGGATACCGCCGTCAATCCGGACTGCGGCGCCAGGGGGGATTGCGATGCGCCCTATTTTCCGGCGTTGTCTGTGGTCCCGAGCCAGACAACCGAATTCACGCTGCAATCCGGCGGAGGGCTGAAGGACGCGTATCTGTTCATCCGCAATGAAGGCGGCTGGTTCATCGAGTGGGACTCGAGCCTGCGGTATCTCTCTGGCGACGGCTGGCTCTTGCTTCTCGGCACGGCCGGTTATTCCGAAGGCAGCTTCCATTATCAACTGAACCCGAAAAACCTGACGCCCGGCGAGTACCTTGCCGAGATCGTGATCCGGCAGAAGAACTCCCCGACGGGCGTGAACCGGACTTTTGTGATCCCGGTGAAGCTCACCGTGACCGAAGGCCCTCCGCCGCAACCGCCGCAGCCCCCGCAACCGCCCGCAGCGCCGGCGCCGGCCGTTTGGGGGGCATTGACTGTGCCGTTCGGCCTGGACGGCCCGTTCGCCGCGGGTGGGCTGCTGCGGCTGATCGGCCTCTTTTTCGCCGAGGAGACCACGGTGACGGTGGGCGGACTGCCCGCGCAAGTAGTGTCCGTACGGCCCGGCGAACTGGTCGTGAGAATCCCTGAAGGCATGGATCGTGGGATGCAGCCCGTGGTGGCGGCCAACGGAGAGCGGCGGAGCCTTCCCCTGTACGTGCCCGTGCTGCCTGTAGCGCCTTCGATTGCCGCGGTGGTCAATTCCGACGGCGAGGTGAACAGCGAGACGGCGCCGGCGGTTTCCGGTGACAGGGCCGTCTTGCAGGTGACCGGCATCGCGCTGGCCGATGAGCCGGTGTGGGTGAATGTGCATGACCACTGGCAACCGGCCGCGAAAGAAGGCGGCGCGGCTCCAGGACTCCATGCGTTGAAAATCCGGATCCCGGACGGCTGGCCCGCGATGATGACGGCTGTGCGCGTCTGCGTGTCTGGCCCCACGGTGGACAGCATTTGCAGCCATCCGGCGCCGATCTGGATCGGCGGCCGGCCGTAGAGGGCCTTCTTTCCGGCGTGAGCCACGCTCCTGCTGCCTTGTGGGCGTGGTGTGCGGAGGTTCCATTCAGGCCGTCCCGGCCGGCCAGACTATGCCCGCGCTAACCGTTGCTTCGGCCACGGCGGCTGGAGTGTTTCCAGGAATCGCGTTTCGGATGGGCGCGGATGCCCTAGGATCTCCCCTCGTCGTCTTGAGCCGCGCGCCGGCAAAAATGCGCTGAACAATGAATGCCCGCCCGCGAACGGACTCGCGGGCGGGCAGAGACATTTCAAACCGAGGACTTACTTCTTCAAAGTGCGGATGAATGCGATGACGTTGTCGAGATCGCCGGGCTGGAGCGCCTTGAGCAACGCTTTATGATTGGCCGCCTCATTGAATTTCTTGGTTATCTCGGCGTCTTTCATCGCCTGCACTTCCTTGCCGCCGAGCGGAAGCAGCTTCTCGCCAAACTTCTTCTGCATGGCAGGCGTGCCCGCGCCATCTTCGGCATGGCACGACTTGCAACGCTTCATGTACAGATCTTTGCCCTTTTCGGCATCGCCGGCGCCCGAGGCGGGCAGCACCACAACGGCAGCAAAGAGGACAGGAACCAACAACCGGAGCAATTTGCGCATGAATCAGACCTCCATGTTCAATTATACGCAACCGGCTGAGGGAGCGTTTCACTTCCCTGAACGGGCGGCTGCAGATCGCGGCTTCAATTGCCCGGGCGGCCGGGCGCCGTGTACTGGATTTCCTTCGGTCCGTCTTCAGCGCCGACAATGCGGATGGTGCGCACTTTGGGTTCCGGCGCCGCGGCTGGAAGCGCGACAACGCCGGGGCCGCCCCGGACAACGGGTTTCATCCCATCGGGCATCTTGCCCGCCGAGCCGCCAAGGAACGATTCGAGCGCTTGCGCCCCGGCCTGTTGCACGACCGCTTTGCCCATCTCGATGCCCCGCTCCAGATCCTTCGCGGGCACATCCATCGACAGCGCCACTTCCTTCCCTCGCTGCACGATCTGCAACTGCCGGAGCCACGAAGCCGCGGTGTTGTCTCCGCCCATCATCCCGGCGAACTGAGCCAGCCCCGCCATGTTCTGCGCCGACTGCTCCGTATCCGCCGCCAGCAAGGCGGTCACCCGCAAGCCGTCCCGCAGGGAAACACCCATTTCCACCCACTCAAGCCCCTGGAGCGGATCCGGATTGCCGGTTCGCTGTGGCTGCTTTTTCGGCGGAACCGTGGCAGCGATCCAGATCTCGGATTCGCTCGCCAGCCGTGCCGCCCGCCCGGCAAGATCGGCGTCCAGCACCCCTCCTTTGCCGCTGAGCACAAGGTTCAGCGCCTTGCGGTCTCCCATCAACATCAGGCTGTCGCCCACGAGAGCGAGCAGAGGCTCATCGGGTTTGGCCTTCGGCGGGACGAAAAGGTCCGCGCCTCTGAACTTCTCCATGGCGGTTCCAGGAGGCAATTCCTTCTTGAGCCGGCTCCGGTCGATCTTGCCCTCGATCGCAACGACGAACCCCTCCGGCGCCTCCTTCATCGCGCCTTCCAGAGCCAGTCCGGAGGCGATGATCCTCTCCACCGATGTCAGCGCTCCGAGTCCCATCCCGGTGCTGGACAGCGTGGTCTGCGCTCCCGCGAACTGGCGCTGGAGAATCTGCGCCGCCGCCGAATTCCTCGCGCGGCCCCAATCGACGCCGAGGATCCATTTCGCCTGCGGGTGGACCAGGCGCCAGGGGTCGCCGGTCAAGCCTGCCTGCTGGCCCCCAGCCGCCATCCATGGCACCAGCGTGCCGGCCAGCAGCAGGACGAGTCCGCGCATTGTGGGCATAGTTGCTCTCCTCGGTCGTCCATCGGGAGAAACTCGCGGCAACTTTATGGTGCTCCTGCACCCGCCCTCCGGCAAGGCCAGGGGGTTCGATGGAAAATATAGAGATGACTGGTTCCCGAAGAAAGGAATGGCACTCCCTTGGCTGAACGCGCGCATCCGGACGACCCCGGGTTTCAGGGTACGGTTTACGAAGACAGGATGCACCAGCGGTACCGCTTCGCTTCCCGATACGCAGCCGGGCTGGATGTCCTGGATGTCGCCTGCGGGACTGCCTGGGGCTGGAGGGATCTGGACTCGCCGCGCTCGATCACAGGGGTCGACATCTCCGAGCATGCGCTGGGAGAGGCCCGCAGGCTTGGTTTTCTCATTCAGGGAGCTGCGGCCGAGATGGAGCGGCTTCCCTTCCGCGCGGCTTCGTTTGACGTGGTCACCTGTCTGGAGGCGATCGAGCACGTGGCTCCCGGTTCGGCGGCGGCGTTCCTCCACGAATGCCGCCGTGTCCTGCGTCCGGGCGGGATCCTGGTGCTTTCCACGCCCTTGAGAAAGGACGACAAGCACTCCGGGAACCCGTGGCATTCGGCGGAATACTGCGAAGAAGAGATCCGCGGCCTTCTCGATGCCGGCTTTGAATGTCTTGAGTCGCGCGTGGATATCGAAGCCGACCCTCCCGTTTTCCTGTACGCCGGGCGCCTCCGGAGCGAGCCTGCATCATCGACAGGCCTCCGTTGGCGGGATAGCCGCAAGCAGGAGCTTGCCGCGGCATGGCTCCATTCCACTTCCTCACAGAACGGATTCCGTTTCACGGTGCAGGGGACCGAAACAGTCACTTCCACATCGATCGGCTTGCTGCTGGCGGAGGGGCTTGGCGCCGCTCCCGATGCAAAGCACCCGTTCATCGAGTTCATTCGCTCGGCGCAAGATCCCGGCACCGGACTTTTCCGCGAGCCGCTTGCAGCCTCTGTGCCGCTCGTTGGAGAAGAGCACGACGGCGAATACCATGACTGCATGACCACGTATTTTGCCCTGCATGCCCTGGATGTGCTGGGTGAAAAACCACTGTATCCTCTGCATTTCCTGGACGATTTCCGGCAACAAGAAGCAATTACGAACTGGCTGGAGGGACTCAACTGGGCCAATCCCTGGCGCGAAAGCAACCGCATTATGCACCTGCTTTCCGCCTTTTTGTTTGCCCTTTTGTGGGACCGGAAGCCATGGGCGGCGGACCGGTACCACGACGTACTGGATTGGCTCGACATGCGGCAGGACCCGCGCACCGGCCTCTGGGGCGCCGAGCGCGGAGCCTCTCTGCTCAACGCCGTCGCCGGGGCCTACCATTTCGTGCCCTTTTACCGGTATGCGCGCCGGCCGGTGCGCTGCTGGTCAAAAATCATCGATGCCTGCCTGGAATTGCAGCACGAGGACGGACTCTTTGCTCCAACGCCAGGCGGGGGCGCGTGCGAAGACCTGGATGCGATCGATCTGTTGTGCACCGGGGCCCGCGACGCAGGCCGTTTGACTCCAGAGATCCGCCGGGCGCTCACACGCGCCTTCTGGGCCATCTGGAACATACAACGCGAAGACGGGAGCATGCCTTACTCCGGCGCCGCCGGCAACGCTGTCTACCGGTTTTCCAGTTGGCCCGCCATGGAAGCCCCGCGGGGCGGCGGCGACGTCTGGGCCACATGGGTTCGTTTCACCTCCCTGCACACGATCCGCGCGCTGCTTGGCGAGGATCTCCCGCCCATCGGCCCGTGGACTTTCCGCCGGCTGCCGGCGCTCGGGTTCCACCTGCAAGAGGCTTCGATTCCGCCGGATGCGCCGCCGGAGCACCGTCCGATCTGGTTCCGCCCGCTGCCGGCGCCGCCAGAGCCGGCGGCGCCCCGCGTGTCGGTGGTTGTCACCTGTTACAACCTCGGCCAGTATCTCCATGAAACCCTGTCGAGCGTCTGCAACCAGACGCTGCAGGAAGTGGAGACCGTCATCATCGACGACGGCTCCACGGACCCCTACACCATCGCCCGCCTCGACGCTCTGGCCGAGGACGGCTGGCGCGTGGTGCGTACCGAAAACCGCGGGCTGCCCGCCGCACGCAACCTAGGCATCCGCGCCACGCGCGCCCCGTTTGTCTGCTGCCTGGATGCCGATGACCGCCTCCGGCCCGAATACCTGCAGAAAGCGGCCTCGGCCCTGGAGGCCAACCCGCGCGCGGGCTTCGTCACCTGTTTCTACGAACTGTTCGACGAGGGGCAGGGCTGCTGCCGCTATCCCCGCCCGCGCCTGCCGCGCATGCTGGCCCGCAACGAGGCCGTTGTTTCCAGCGTGTTTCGCCGCGACGCCTGGGCCGCCGCCGGCGGCTACAGCGAGGACCTGCCGGCCATGCAGGACTGGGATTTCTGGATCACGCTTCTCGAGAAAGGATGGGAAGGCGAACTGCTGCCCGAGGTGCTTTTCGATTACCGCATCCGTAGCGGCTCGATGTATTCGGAAACCAGAAAACCGGCGCGGTACGCCAAAATATTCTCCCTAATTGTTGCAAGACATCGAGAATTATTCGCACAATATCTGGAAGAAATCCATTCCCTTAAAGCCCGCTTTTTTGCCGAGCTCGTCGAGTTTTCTCTCCGGCAGGAGGAGTCCTGCAAGCAGGCCGTGCGGGAGTTGCAGCGCCAGATTGCCCGCCTCCAGCAGCCGGCCCCCGCGCCGGTGGAGGCCCAACCGGAACCCGCGCAGCCGGAAGCGGAACCAGAACCCGTGCAGCCGGAGGCCCAGACAGAACCCGCGCCACCCGTCCACCCGCTGGTTCCCCCGTCACTCGCGGCTACGGCCGCATGGACGCTGATCCATGCTCTGCATCCACGCGACCGCTGGCGCGGGCTTCGGAACCTGTGGCTGCTCGTTCGGGTCCTGTCTTCCGGGCAACTGCGGGAGCTCTGGTATTCCTGCTTTGACCCGTTCGGATACTGCCGCCAGCGTCCGGACATCGTCCGGGCGCGAATCCACGCCTCGGTGCACTTCGCACTGGCAGGCGCCTGGGAGCAGGCGGAAGCCTCCGCCGAGTTCAGCGTTTCGCGTTACTGGGCCAGACACCCGGATGTGGAGCAGGCGGGCTTGAATCCGCTGCTCCACTATCTCTGTTACGGGCGCCGGGAAGGCCGCATCGCCATTCCGGCGCGCGCCTCAGCGCGGTTCGAGGACTTCCCCGAGGGAGTGCGGCGCGAGGGAAGCTCGGTGGCGGATCCGGTCGTCAGCGTCGTCATTCCCTGCTTCAATCTCGGGCGCTATGTCGAGGAGGCTGTGTTTTCGGCGCTGCGCCAGACATTGGAGGGCGTGGAAGTCGTGGTTGTCGAAGGCGGCTCCACGGACGGCGAGACCCGGCTGCGGCTGCAACGGCTGGACAAAGCGGCGCTGCCGTCTGTGCGGGTGCTGTATCGTGACAAGCCCGCGCTTGCCGGAGACAACCGCAACTTCGGCATCCGGCATGCGCGGGGGCGCTACATCTGCTGCCTCGACGCGGATGACCTGCTGGATCCCTCTTATCTGGAGTGCGCCCTGTTCGCGCTCGAGTTTGGCGATGCGGATTTCTCGTATCCGGCGGTCCGGGAGTTCGGCGCCGGCTCGGTGCTTTGGCTGACGCCGCAGCCGCGCTGGCCGGACATTGTGCGGGAAAACCCGGTCAGCACGGTGGCCCTGTTCCGCCGCGAAATTTGGGAACGCATTGGCGGGTATCGGGATTGGGGCGTAGGCAGAGACCATGTGCCAGAGGACTGGGATTTCTGGATCCGGGTCATGGCGGAGGGTTGCACCGGCATCTCCGTCCGCGAGCCGCTGATGCATTACCGGGTCCGCCCCGGGAGCCTTTCCCGCAAGGACACAGGAGGGACGGCTCAGGTGCAGCGGCGCATCGCCGCGCTGCACTCGGAGCGGATCCGCCAAATCCCGCCGCCGCGGCCTTTTCCTGCCTTCGGCCGTCTGAGCTGGGGCTGTCTGGAGGCCAGTCCCCGGCCCACGGTCATGCTCGTGATCCCGTTCTTCACGATCGGGGGCGCCGAGCGGATCTTCGTCTCCCTGTTTCGCGAGTGGCGCCGCCGCGGCGTCCGGGTCATCGTTGCGACCACCCTGCGGCTGCCGCCGCATGTCCCCAACCGGATCGATCAGGTCCGCAGCTTCACTCCCCATGCCTATCAGATCGCCGAGCTTTTCGAGGGAAGGGAGGATCTGCAGGCCTCGTTTCTTTATTTCCTGATACGGCGTTACAAGCCGGAGTTTATATTTACCGCCGGGAGTGATTTTCTGTATTCATATTTGCCGGCCATTCGCCGGCATTTTCCGGAAGTGCGTGTGATCGACCAGCTCTTCAACGACCAGGTGCACCTGCCCACGAACCGCGCCTGCGCGGCGTGGATCGACTGCACCAGCGTGCCGAACCAGCGCTTCGCCCGCCGCCTGGCGGAGGAGTTCGGGGAGCCGCCGGAACGCGTCGCCGTTGTCAGGCAGTGCATCCGCATGCCTCGCCCCTCGGGGGTCCGGCCGCCGGCCGGGTGGCCTGCCCGCTTCGCCGGCCGCCCTGTGATCGGGTTTTTTGGCCGGGTTTCTGCCGAAAAGGCCCCGTTCGATTTCCTGCACATTGCAAAGAAAATTCACTCGCAATTTCCTGACGCCCGGTTCGTGATGGCGGGCGACGGGCCGGATTTGGAGGCCGTCCGGGCCATGATCCGCAAGCTGGGCCTGGAGGATGTTGTCCATGCCGCCGGCTTCGTCGACGGCGTCCACGACTGGATGGACGCCTGCGAATTCACCATCCTCTG
>Ga0308417_1002644_pt1 | contig 11779 bp, 10 predicted proteins | sample HotsprSampleOS65_FD_203528 | JGI IMG/M metagenome (GOLD analysis project Ga0308417, IMG submission 203528) | Hot spring phototrophic mat microbial communities from Octopus Spring, Yellowstone National Park, Wyoming, United States - 20090730_OS65 ... | reverse complement strand
CTGGGAGCCGATCTTGAGCACTCGAGCGAGATGCTCCCGACGGTTATCGCGCCATGCGGTGGCGGCGCGGGTCAGGGAAGACCCTCAAGCAGCAAGGAGTGCTGAACGTGAAGAACGCTTGTCTTTGGGCCCTCTCGGCCGCACTGATGTTTTTGACCGCTTGTCCGACCCTGGCCCAACATGTCGGCGCCTCGCCGGCCGGCGGTCGGCCGATGGCCGCTCCGCGGTCGTCGAACATTGCGCTGCTCAACGTAGCCTACCTCTTCGACAATCATCCCCGCCTCAAGCAGATGCGCGAAGAGATGAAGGCGGACGTGGAGCGGGCCGATGCCGCGGTCAAGGCGGAACAAGAGAACATCAAGCGTTTGGCCGAGAAGCTCGATCAGTATCGAGGCACGCCGGACTTCAAGGCCGTCGAAGAGGAAGTGGCCAAGCGGAGCAACGATCTGAAACTCCAGATCGCCCTCCAACGCAAAGAGTTCATGCTCCGCGAAGCGCGGATGTACCACCAGACCTACCAAGAGATCGCCGACGAGGTGAAGTATTACTGCGAACAGAACGGAATCGACGTTGTTCTGCGGTTCAACGCCGACAAGGTCGATTTGGAGAATCCGGAAAGCGTGCTGATCCACGTGAACAAGCCGGTGGTGTACTACGCGACCGATCGCGATATCACGGGCATCGTGCTGACGACGATTTACCGCCGTTACGGCATCGACCCGGCGAATCCAGAGCGGGCGGCGACTCGGCCGGGAACCCCGACGCGGCCGGCCGTGCCGTTCAACCGGTAGACTCTCTAGGAACGTCGGCCTCGCGGCGCCGGCAGGTTTGATTGCGTCGGCCCGCGGTTCCGCCGGCGCCGGTGGGGGTATAAGTTCCGATCATCGATCTTCGGGAACCTATGGCCGTTTCAGGCCGCTTGTGCGATACGGACAGCGCCGAGCGGCTCCGAAAACGAACCGATGCCTGCGAGCCCGCGGATCGCCAGCTTCAAGTCACGGATGACGAGCCGGCCGCGATGTACCGCTTTCGACGACAGCAAACGCTTGCCTCTCCGGCCCTGGTCGAAGGAATCGGCTATTGGAGCGGAGAGAAGGTTCGGGTGGAGTGCCGCCCCGCCCCGCCCGATTCGGGTATCGTCTTCGTTCGCTCGGATTTGCCCGAACGGCCGCGGATTCCCGCGACAGTGGACTACCGCATCGACGCCTCGCGGCGAACCGTACTGCAAAACGGATCGGCGCGCGTCGAAATGGTAGAGCATCTTCTGGCCGCGCTGGCCGGCTTGCAGATCGACAACTGCGAAGTGTGGATCGATCGCTCGGAGCTGCCCGGCTGCGACGGCTCGGCCAAGCCGTTCGTCGACGCCTTCGACGCCGCCGGGATCGTATGCCAATCGGCCCCCCGCGCCGCCCACTTCGTGACCAAGCCGGTGCGTTTGTGCCGCGACGGAAACTGGATTGAAGCGCTGCCCAGTCCCGACGGCCGCACAACCCTACACTACGTGCTCGACTACGGGATCGGCGGACCGATCGGGCGCCAGGAGCTGGAAATCGTGCTGAAACCGCGCAGTTTTCGCGAGCGGCTGGCCCCAAGCCGCACGTTTCTCCTGGCCGCCGAGGCCGAGGCGCTCCGTGCGCAAGGACTGGCCGGCTGCGTCACCGCCCGAGACCTGCTCGTCTTCGACCAACACGGCCCGATCGACAACCAGTTGCGGTTTCCCGATGAATGCGTGCGCCACAAGCTGCTCGACCTTGTCGGCGACCTCGCCTTGGCCGGCACAGATCTCGTCGGCAAGTTTCGGGCGTACCGCAGTGGGCACAAACTCAACGCCGAACTGGTCCGCCAGTTGACGGCCGAATTCGAGCTTGCCGCCGATGTTCGTCATGCTGCTTGAATCAACCGTGTTTCGAGTTTCGAGGCTTATACTCTTCGCAAGCTGAAATGATCGCTTTTGTTCCCGCCCAAAAAGACGCCATTTCGCGCCGTGCGAGGTCCATCTTTCCCCCGCGCGATGAGATGACCGCTTCTTTCCGGCGAGAAAAAGCTCGTTTCGCGCCGTGCGAGGCTCATCGAAAGCAACGTTCCAACCCCGCAACCGCCGCGCCGTTTCCGGCAAACATGGAAGGAACCTATCAATGGCTGTCTATATCGCCCCTCAATCCGTAGTCGATCCTCGCGCCGAGATCGACGATGACGTCCAGATCGGCCCCTTCTGCGTTGTCGGGCCGCATGTCCGCATCGGCCGCGGCACCAAGCTGGAAAACAACGTGACCCTGATGGGGCGAGTGACCATCGGCGAAGACAACCACATCTACCCGGGCGCCGTGATCGGCGCGGAGCCCCAAGACATCAGCTACGGCGGCACCGAAACCGAAGTCATCATCGGCAGCAACAACATCATCCGCGAGTGCGTCACCATCAATCGCGCTTCGGAAAAAGAAGACGGCATCACGCGGCTGGGCGACCACAACTTCCTGATGGCCTGCTCTCATGTCGCGCACGACTGCAAGATCGGCAGCCATGTCATCGTTTCCAACGGAACGCTGCTGGCCGGCCATGTGCATGTTCACGACCATGCGTGGCTCTCGGGCGCTGTGGCCGTTCACCACTTCGCCACCATCGGCGCGTACAGTTTTGTGGCCGGTTGCAGCGCCGTGCGGCACGACGTTCCCCCGTACATGCTGGTGGAAGGGTTTCCCGCGCGGCCGCGCTGCATCAACAGCGTGGGATTGAAGCGCAACAATTTTGCACCGGAAGTGATTCGCGCGCTGGCCGAGGCCCATCGGTTGCTCTTTCGCGCCCGAGTCGGCCTAGAACACGCATGGGAGATCCTGCGCGGCAACGGACAACTCTTCCCGCAAGTGAATCATCTTTTGAGTTTCGTCCAGGGGCAGCACGAGGGCGACCACGGCCGCGCCCGCGAACGCCGCCGGGCGGCCTGACGACTTTCCCCTGGGCCGATGGCGCGCGACGGCTGCCGGCGGCGACGGCGTCCGTTTCGGCCGGCCGCTCAGGCGGCCAAGTCGGGCCTCCGCCATCGATCGCCCACGGCGGCGCCGACCAAATCGGGTTCGCCAAGCACAAGCCTCGGAGTAGTACGATGAACAAGCTGCGATTCGCTGTGATCGGCGCCGGGCGGATGGGTTCCTTTCATGCGAAGAAACTCGCGTCGATGGCCGATGTGGAGCTAGCCGCCGTCGTCGATCCGAACGCCGAGGCGGCCGAGACGTTGGCCCGATCGCTCGCCACGGTCGCCCGAACCGACTATCGCCCGATGTTGCGCGCCCTCGATGCCGCCGTGGTCGCGGCCCCTTCGGCGGCGCATCATGCAATCGCTTCTGATTTGCTGGACGCAGGCGTTCACGTATTGGTGGAAAAACCGATGTGTCCGCGCCGCGACGAGGCCGATGATTTAAGCGATTTGGCCCGCCGCCGGGGGTTGGTGCTGCGCACCGGTCATGTGGAACGATTCAATCCCGCGTTTGCGGCCGCCCGGCGAGAGATCGGCGTTCCCGCGTTCATCTCGGCCAGGCGTGAAAGCCCCTACACGTTTCGTTCCACTGATGTGGGCGTTGTGTTCGATCTGATGATTCACGACATCGACTTGGTTCTTCAACTGGTTGGCGGACCGGTGCAGCGCGTCGATGCGTTGGGTTTGTCGGTGGTGGGACCGCACGAAGATTTCGCCGAGGCCCGCATCGTCTTCCAGAGCGGCTGCACGGCCGTGCTGACCGCATCGCGCGTTAGCCATGAAGCAGTCCGCCGGATGCAGCTTTGGCGGTCGGATCGCTTTGCGACGGTCGATTTCGCGGCGAGAACGGCCCGGGTGGTCCGTCCGAAATCGGCGGACGAAGCCGGGATTTGCTTCTCGCGATTCTCTCCCGCCGAAGTGGAGCAGCACAAGGCCCAATGGCTATCGGAGCTATTGCCCTGTGAGGAGCTGGCTTTCGAGCCGGTCGATGCGCTGACGTTGGAATTGCGGCACTTCATCGACGCGGTACGAACGCCGCGGCTGCCAACGGCCGAGCGAGAAACCGGCCGCGAGGCGGTGGCGCTGGCCGAGCGAATCGTCGAAGAGATTGCTCGCCACGCCTGGGACGACGAGATCGACGGCGCCGTTGGGCCCCATGCCCGCCCTGCCGTGCCCTTCGTACCGCAGCCGCGGTTCGCCTCGGAGGTGCTTTCCGAAAATCGCAAAGCCGGTTGATTCCGACTGGGCTCGCGCTTTCGCAGGGCGCCGCCGATTTGGCCGATGGGGCGTTCTTTCTGCCTTCTGCACCCGTTGCCCTGCGCCCGTTCGCTCAGACACAATCCCTCGGGTTTATTTGCCCATATTCACATTCATTCGCGTTTATTCGCGTCCATCTGCGGCCAATCACTTCATTGGCGCATATTCGCGTCCCTTCGCGATCAATCGCGGCCGTTCGCGTGGATTCGCGGTCGTCAGGCCAGATCCCGGTCTTCGAAAAGCAGCAGCGCCAGCAATAGGGCCAGGCTCGTGTAGAGTGCCGAGTAAAGTGCCGCCCATGCCAGATAGTCGGGGGGGATCGGCCGGCTTGCGGAGATGGCCGTGTACATGCTGAAGTAGTCGAGCATCGGCAGGACGGCGGCGAAAAGCTGCGCGATGAAATATGGCAGCGCCTGTTGCTGCGACGCCACATGAACCAGCGTCGGCATCAGGTGTCCCAGAGCATAGATCGATGCGCAGATCATCAGATTGGGAATGAGCGGGAGGCGAGTCGAGATCGCCAAAGCGATCGCCGCCAGCACCACGACTTCCATCATGCCCAGGGCCAAGCCCGGAGCGGTCTCGGCGATTTGTTGAAGGCAATCAGCGGCCGTCGGATCGGGCGAGGAGGTTTCGCGGGCTTCATAGACGGTCTTGTACGAGACGGTCGCCAGGAACAATCCGCCCAGCAAGACGAACATCAGCGCCGCGGGTGTGAGAACTCCCAGGAACTTGCCGAGGATGAACTCCAATCGGCCGATGGGCTTCGACAAGACGGTCACCGCAATTCGGCCTTCGATCTCTTCGGCTACCGAATAGCTGGCCGACCAAACCGCCACGATCACCGCCAGCAGCATGATCGACGTCAAGCCGCCGTCCTTGAGCATCTTGATGTCTTCGCCGAGCGTGTTGTACGAAATGAAGGGCGAAAGAATCAGGAAGAAGGCGCCGATCGCCAGCAACACCCAGAACAACGGTTGCAGCAGCCCTTCCTTCGCTGTTACCTCGACCACGGCCGCCATTCGCGGCGCCGCCAGTCGCAGCAATCCGGCAAGAAGAGCTCCGGCCACCAAGACCGCCACCATGCCCAAAGCGACGACCCACAGCGGTCGAATCCAGGCCGGCCATGCCGCCCACAATAAAGCCTGCTGGACCATCAACTCCATCGAAACCGCTCCGCTATGCTCAACGAACCGCTAGGCAATGATCCGAAATATCGGTCCGAAACGAAAAACACCGGACAAATCGCCAAAGGAAACCGCGAAAACGAAAAACGATCCGAGCGCAAACAACACGCAACCGCCCGCTTCGCTCACTAAATACGCAATACCGCCCGCCGCGGATCGTTAGCGTCCGAATAAATCTTGCGGGAACGACAGGCGGCGAACATGCACACCCCGCATAACCGGCGGGCCGTTGCCGCTGCCGCCGGGCGACACTCGTTCAGGCGATGCTTGTTCAACGGTATAGTATTTCGAAGCCCGAAAACCCGCCCTGAGCCGGCCCCTCGACGCTTTCGACCCGCCGGATGAACCGCCCCATCGTCCGGTAGATGTCGGCCGCAAACCGGTCGATTTCGGCGGCATCACCTTCCACAACAAGCTCGACGCTTCCGTCGGGCATGTTTCGCACATAGCCGCTGACCGAACGCCCGCACGCCAACTCCCGCACGGTGAAACGGAAACCGACCCCTTGCACCCGGCCGAAGTACCGCAACACTCGTCGCCGGCCAGTGTCACCCATGGCCTTGCCCGTTCTTCCGCTCAAACAAAATACTTCACGGCGGCAAATCGCGCCGACGCACAGCCCAACGACAACCGTCGGTCATCGCGCGTTGCCGGACTCTCATTCGACGGTCACCCCCCCGCCGGCAGCTTGCCCTGCCGCAGTAACTCGCCGAAGGTGGGCGACTTATCATCACCCGGAACGCTGCGCTTCGATTCGACCTTTTCCAGGGCCGCATCGATCTTGGCATCGTCGTCCTTGTCGTTCTTTTCAAGATACTCATTCAACGCCCTGCCGTAAGCGTTGCGGTTCTTTTTGCTCTCTCCTTCGTGACACACGTTGCAGCCGGCCTTCTCATAAGCTTCGCGCAATGCGGCGTCTTTCGGCTCGGCACTCTCGGCCTTGATGTAACGCTTCTCGAATCGTTCCTTGAATTGCTTCACCGCAAATGCCGGACTCGCCGACAACGCCGCCACGCCCAACGTCGCCAGAAGGACCGTGGGCCACAACGCCGCTTTGCATAATCGATTCATGCGATTCCCCTTGACAAAATCACAGTGGAAAACATCGGAAGGAAATCCATACCGCCCGAGGGGCAGGTTGGCCACCCTTTTCGTGCGGGCAACCAACCTGCCCGCAAACAACCAACACGATCGAGTCTCCCTTGGTCGGCCCCCCGATGAGCGTGATCGCTCTGATGCCCATGGCTATGCTGTCTCGGCTCGAACAAAGGCACCCGGCAGCCGACGGTCGCCTCGGCGCCAACGATCCCAGTCGAGAACCCGAGCGCAGCCCGCGCGGGAGCAAAGCGCCAAACGCCCCTTGGCTCCTCCGGCGGTCGCTCTGCCAAATGCGCGGCCTCAGTCACTTTTCCTCGGGACGACTGCGCAATTCCTCTCGCAGTTCGGCCCAGCGGGATCGAAGTTTTGCTAGTTGATCCGCAAACGCAGCATCGCCGGCGAGGTTGTGTTCCTCAAGCGGGTCGGTCCGCAAGTCGTACAATTCCTCGACCAACGGTTCGCTGCCGATCCAGCGGATATACTTCCAGCGCTCGCCGCGCACCCCTTCGCACGGCGGGATGATTTTCGGCACCGACCGGTGCTCGTAGAAGAAATCGACGCGCCAATCCGCGGGTGTCTCGCCGCGAAGCAGCGGGACCAGGCTTCGCCCCTGCATTGCCTTCGGCACGGGCAAACCGGCCAAGTCGAGCATCGTCGGCGCCAGATCGACGTTCAAGGCGATCTGGTCGATTCTCGTCCCTTTTCGATCGGCGGGCAAGCGAGGGTCGTAAATCAACAGCGGCACGCGAATGTCTTCCTCCCACATGAACCACTTGTCCGCCAGACCGCGGTCGCCCAAGGCGAAACCGTTGTCGCTGCTGAAGACGATCACCGTGCAGTCGGCAAGTCCCCGTTCTTCCAACGCGGACACAATGCGCCCCACCTCGCGGTCGATGCCGGAAATCAACCGATAGTAATCCCGCAGGATCCGCTGCGCCTTTTCCGGTTCATCGAAGCGCCACGTCCAGCGCCGGCGGCCCTCGCTTTTCTTGACAAACTCGGGCAAACGTTCGAAGGCGGCCTCGGTCGCGGTCGGCGGCAGCGGAATCCGTGCGCCGGCATAGAGCGGCTCGTCTCGCGGATCCGGTTCGAACTCGCGCGGCTCGCGGTCGCGTGCGTGGGGGGCGTTGAAACTCACCGACAAACAGAACGGCCGCCCTGAATCCTCGGCTCGGATGAACTCCAGCGCCTCGTTGCCGAATTGGGCGGTGCGATGGGTTCGAGTCGGGTCGTTCGGGTCGATGAAGAATCGGCCCGCTTGGCCGGGCAACCCGCGCCAATAGTCGAAGGCTTCGGACTGGGCGGCAATCGCCGTCGGGCTGCCCACCCCGTATTTGCCGATGAACCCGGTTCGATACCCCGCCTCGCGAAACACCGCCGGATAGGTTTGCCGCCAAGCCTCCGGAGTGAAGGCCGTTTGGAAATCCTCGATGCCGTGGCGCAACATCCATTGACCGGCAAAGATGCTCGCCCGACTGCTCGCGCAGATCGATGTGGTCACGAACGCATTGCGAAAGACAATTCCCCGACTCGCAAGCCGATCGAGATGAGGCGTTTGCACAATGCGGTCGCCCATGAAGCCCAGCGTGTTGAATCGCAGATCGTCCGCCAACAGAAACACGACGTTCACCGACTGGCCCTTCGGCCCAGGCTCCGCCGCGACGGCGCCGCTACAGCAAACGGCAACAGACAGCGCGGCCGCCAATAGGCACGGGACGACGGCCAACCGCGCCGAAGCAAACCGCGGAGCGTTCCTCGCGGGCCGCTCGCTCGGCCTCTGCCAACGGCCGATTCGCATCGCTCGCGATCCATTATCGAGCGCCCCCTTATCCAATCGTTCGGATGCATTCAGCGTGCCGCTGTGTCGCACGTCGCTTCCTTGCCGACCACATGCCTTAGTCGCGGACGCTAAATTCATCTTGGCACCTTCGATTGGTCGATCGCAACGGAGCCCTGCGACACGGATGCGACGATCGGCTGTCAGGCAACAGACCCCCGCTCGCCGGCAACAGAACAACCTCAGTCCGCCGTAAAAAACGTTTCGCTGCTCCGCCGGTAGGCAACGGTCGAGCACAGCCCGGCCCTCGAAATCCGGCCATGATCGGCCGGATTGACTGTCGGCTCAACTGTCGGCTGCCGTGATTGACCGCCGGTCGCGTAATCCGCTTTATTCTAAATCGGGCCGACGAAAACCGAAAGCGTGGCAACCATAAAACCCTCGAAATCCGGCCGAGAACCCGCTGCCGTCGGTCGCTGGTTCTTCGGCCGAGAAAACGAGAACCCCCGGGGTTGGCGGTCCGACGCGATTCGCCCGTTTTCGCAACGGTCTGGACCTGTCTCGAATTACGGACCGGTTTTGCCAGCAACAACGAGAAATAGGCCCTTGCCGCTTTCGCTTTTCGGCGGTTGCAGTAAGATGTTCCAATTAGGTGGGGTGCTACGGCGCCAGAAAACACCAAGAAGACGGCAGCCGGTGTCGCCGGTGGTTGGGCGTCGGTCGGGCGCAGCGATTTGCTGTCCGCAGCTCACCCCGTCGCGTGACTGTATCACAAGAGAGCGAGCGACCGCTGGTTCGCCTTGCCATCCCGTCCTTTCGCCCGCAACGTCCCTGTGCAAGCCATTGTGGCGGGCGGAAGCAGCACAAAAAAGAACGCACGGTGCCGGAAGAAGTCGAACGAGGCGAATCCTCGTCGCGGCCGTTACAGCAAATGCAACTAGATCGCTGTCGTATCGTCGTTCGAGAGCGTGATTTCACGCAGTTGCTCGACCTGGCGTTTCGAGTCGCCGGAAAGCATCTTGGGCCGTTGGCGCTTGCCTGGGCGTGCGGGGTGTTGCCGGCAACAGTCTTGTGGACCGTCGCGATCGGCCTGTGGGCCGGTTTATTTGCGGCGGGCGGCACGATCGCGCCGACCAATCTCGAAGTTCTTGCCCGATGGCTTGACTCGCCAGAAGGGGCGTTTGCCCCCGGCTATGTCTTCTTTCTGGCCGTTGCGGTGTACTGGACGGCCCCGCTGGCGTCGTCGCCGCTAACGCTCGTCCTTGGCCGACTGCTTTTTGAGGATCGCCCTTCGTTGCGGGCCGCGGCCGGCCAATGGCTCGATTCGCTCCCGCAACTGCTCGTCGAAACGGTGGTGCGCCGCGGCCTGTGGATGCTCACGATTGTCGGCGCGGTTGTACCGGCAGCCATGCGCGTTTACGCCGCGGAAGTCATCTTGCTCGAGCGCAATCCTTGGCGGCCGGTGCGGGGACGAATCTCCACGCCGCAGCGGATTGCGGGGCTGCACGGATATTGGTTCGGAACCCTGTTCGCCCGGTGGCTCGTTTCGGTGGTCGCCGCGTTCGTTCTGACGGCTTCCCTTTGGTTGTCGCTGCGCGTGGTGTGTCAGGTTCTGTTCGGGCCTGGCGAGCTGTTCTGGGATTTTCTCGTTTTCTATCCGCTCAGTTTGGCTCTGACCACCGGCTATTTCGCCGTGGTGCGGTTTCTCAGCTATCTCGATCTTCGTATCCGTCGCGAAGGCTGGGAGGTGGAACTGCTGCTTCGGGCCGAGGGCGACCGGATCGCTCGCCGGACGTCGTACTGACCTGGTTCACGCACCGTAATCCCATGATCGCCGCAATAACACATCCGGCTTCGCTTGCCCGCGGAAGCGCACGGCTCGGCAATCGGCCTGCCGCCGTCGCGCTGGGATGGTGCCTTGCGTGTTTCGCCGGGGCAACCATTATCGCGGCTACGGCAACAAGCGCGCTTGCGGCAACGAGCGATGAACAGGCAGTAGCCGACGGCAAGAAGGCCCTTGAACAAGCTCAGCGATTTCCGTGGTACGACCGCGTCAACGATTCGCTCCGCCCGATCGATTTGCCCGAGCCGGAAGAGCTTCAGCCGCTGAAGCAGCCCGTCGATGCGAATTGGCTGCGGCCCGTGGTTTGGGTGATGTTGATCCTCACAGCGGCGGGGGTGCTGCTGGCCGCGGTTGTCGGCCTTTCGAAACGGCGACGCGCGCACTCCGCGCCGGTCAAGAACGCAAGACGAGGCCGCATCGAGCATTTGGGCTTCATTGAAGACGATACCCCGGGCGACTATCTCCAACTTTGCCTGCGGGAAAGCCGCGCCGGACGGTTCGAGCGGGCAATCGTGTACCTGTATGCCCACCTGCTCACCGAGTTGAACGATCGCCAATTGGTGCGATTGGCCCGCGGCAAAACCAACCGCCAGTATCTGCGCGAGGTAGCCGATCCAGCGATGCGGGCAGCGATGGAGGTCATTGTCGGGGCGTTCGAAGACGCCTATTTCGGCCGCCACCCGATCGAACCCGCGCGGTTCGAGTGGTGCTGGCAGCAGTGGCAACGCATGAAAGCCATGTTTGAACCCGTCCCCGCCGTCGTCTCATGAAACGCAACACATCGTTCGATTCCGTTTGCACCGATCCCGTCTGGCCGCTCGCGGCCGACGGCCTCGCAGGCGCGATCGGCCGCGGCATCGGAACGACGATCGCGGCACTGCGCGTTGCGGCAGCGGTTGGTTTGATGTGCTTCGCCGGCTGCGGACCGGAAGAACTGCAAACGGCCTACGGGCGGCGGCTTGCGCCCGGGGCGTCGAAAAGCATCAACGGCACAGCCGTTTTCGCGGAGATGTTCGCCCAGCGAGGCCATACGGTTCTATCGCGTTCGGCCTTGGGGAAATGGCTCGACAGCACCGATTGCATCGTCTGGTTTCCCGACGATTTTGCCGGACCGACACCAGCGGTTCGCGAACGGCTGAGCAAATGGCTGCTCTTCGGCGAGAACAGGCTGTTGATCTACGTCGGCCGCGATTTCGACGCAGGCCCGCTCTATTTCGAAAAAACTCTTCCCACGGTCGAGACGGAACGGCGGCATCAGTACGAGGCGATTCGAAACGCCCTTGTCGAGCTGCATACGATGCGCCGCCAAGCGGCCGAAGTCGGCGATTATGGTTGGTTTGAACTGGACGACGCGCCGCCGAATCGCGCGATTGGCCCGTTAAGCGGTCGGCGCGAATGGATTGAAGGTATCGACCAAAGCAAACTGGAGATACGTTTGGGCCGTCGGCTCGTCGCACCCGTCGGCTCAGAGGTTCTCTTGGCGTCAGACGGCGAGGCGGTGATCACTTCCACCCCGCTCGGCTGGGGCCGTTTGGTGCTCGTCGCCAATGGCTCCTTCTTGCTCAACGCGACGCTGGTCAAACGGGAACATCGCAGATTGGCCTCGCGCCTGATCGACTTGGCCGAACCGGGGAAGCGGAGGGTCG
>Ga0308417_1002638_pt1 | contig 11789 bp, 7 predicted proteins | sample HotsprSampleOS65_FD_203528 | JGI IMG/M metagenome (GOLD analysis project Ga0308417, IMG submission 203528) | Hot spring phototrophic mat microbial communities from Octopus Spring, Yellowstone National Park, Wyoming, United States - 20090730_OS65 ... | reverse complement strand
ACACGCTACTTTGGCATCGGGGTCGAGGCGCAAAAACTCGTCCAGTATGGCATCGCTGATCTGGTCGGCAATTTTGTCAGGGTGTCCTTCCGACACGGACTCGGAGGTGAATAGATAAGGCATGCAGCTAGTCGTAAGATGAATGTGTTTAATGAAACGAAAAAAGAAATGACGGCCGTTATTTTTACAGAAAACCGCGCAAAGGTAGATATTCACCCCCTGTAAAGGAGGATGACCGCCCGCTAATCGGCATTAAAAAGTGTGCTCAGACGCAAAGCCGACACACCCCCCTCCTTACAAGTAGTAGGGCAGCCAGCGGCACTCCTGAATAATCTGCTCGTAGAATTTTGTTTTTTTGTACCGCTTTAGGCGCTCGTAATAGCCGAGGTATGCTTCGGGCAGCCGCGGAACGTGCCGGCTGCCCGGGCGGTAAGGGCAGTTGGGTTGACTAAACCACTGCTTTTGCTGGCAACGAGCAGCCATAAAAGCGGCGCGAGCCGCCAATTCGGGGTTGCGCGCCTCCGCCAAGGCTCGCTCAAAGTAGGAAAGCGCCAAGCTGACGTCGATGTTTTCCCAATTGCCGTTTGGAGTGTTGGGCAAGGGAAATACCGGCCCCTTGGCCAGGCGAGTCCAGGTGGCACCGCTGCGATAAAAGTCGGTCACTTCCCACTCATATCCAAAATAAGACATGTTGTAGTACGCCAGACCGACCAAATAAAAGTACCAGGCGGCTACCGCATCGTTCATAGCGACGGCTACTTTGGCCCTTTGATCGTACTCGATAATTTTTTCGGCAATCTCTATCCGATTGAGCACCAGGCTGTCCGAAATGGGGCGATGCACTCTTTCGCCGAAGACCTCTTTAAAGGGACTAAATTGCTCCAGATAGAGGGTTTGCGCCAAGGGAATTTGTTTGAAGACGGCCAGCGCTGCCTCCGGTTGTCCGCGGGCGAGCAGGTAGGTGCCTTTGATCTCGAGTAAGCGGGCCAGGGTCTGCTCGATGCTGGTGTCGGCCGTCATGAATTTTTGCAAAAACACATCGGCATCTTTTTGAGCCAGCCGGATGAGGTCTTCTAACTCCTCCATCTGCGGATTGTACACGATGGCGTCCGGTCCGTAGGCCAAAACTACTGCTTTGCCGGGGTGCCCCTGGGTAGCGTACTGCGTGGCGATAAAGTCTTGAGCGAAATATTGCAAAGCCGGAAATTCTCGAAAAATCGCTTCCTTTTGCAAATCGAAGTAGGCCATGTCGGTCGCTTCATCTTCGCCGTCGAGTTTGAGCACTTCGGCCAGCAGCTGCCACACTTCGATTTGCCGTTTGAGTATTTTGTCGTAGGGCTCGTTGGTCAGTTGCTCTTCCACGCGCTTCAGGGTCTGAAAACCGGCCACTCGGTCATTGGCCAACAGCGCCAAGTAGCCGCTTAGCGCCAGCCATAGCTTAGGCTTTGGCACCTTGCCTTCACGGGCAATACGACGCACGAGGCGTTGCAGGTCGATGAGGCGAACGGCCGCGGCATCTTTCTTTTCCAAACGTGAGGGAATGCCCCTCTTTCGCTCGGTGAAGAGAGTATGCAAGAAAACGCGTTCGATTTCCTGTACCATTCCGACGAGTACGATTTCTACGTGCGGGCTTTGCGGCTCTAAGCGGTAAATTGCCTCCAAGTCCGAAACCGAAAGTGGGCGATTTTTTGCCGCCCAGAGAAGGTGGAGGGTGGCTCGTTCTGTGTCGTCCTGACAAAGGCGCAGCGCGGCCTGCCGGTCCTTCTCATCTTTGAGGTAAAAACTCCGAAAGGCTTGTATGCGCTTTGAGGCGCAGTAGCGAAAAATAAGGGCGTACCGATAGGCGGCTTCTGCCGTCTTCCCGAGCCGCTGCAGCGCACCGGCCATGTGGCCGAGTGTCCAGTAGTAAAGGATGCTGGGGCGCCGGCGGTCAATCTTTGGCATAAGGAAATTGTACAGGTCCACCGTCTGCTGCCACTGCCCGGCGTAGTGGGCCAAGCGCACGATTTGGTAGGCATAACGCATGCGGAGGAAATGGGAAGAGGTGCGCAAAAAGCGCTCCCGGCCTTCCTCGATGAGGCGCTGCATCTGTTCCTGGTCGCGCCGGGCAGGTGTCCATCCGTCGTTAGTGGTGGTGACGTAGGGTTCGCATTGGCGGGCAAATATGAGGTAATCGAGAGCGTCTATACATCCGTTGTAAGCCAGCACTTCGGCGAACGCGTTGTCTATGAACGGATACGGCAATTGCTCAGGCGCCGCACGCGCGAAGGACAGGTCGCGCAGCATCAACAAGTCGTTTATGCCGACTTGGTAGACGATGTAGTCCACCTCTTCGGGTTGAGCCAAACGGCAAAACCGCTCGCGCCATTCGGCGATGTTTTCCTCGCGCTGCAGCGCATCTTGTTTGCCGAAATAGGTGCGCTCGTAGTAATCATCCCAACGGGTAAAAAAAGGCGCATAGGCGGCGTTTTTGGGTATAATATCGGGCAACAGCAAGGAGTATCCCCAAAAGGGTTGGGCTCCGGGCACACAGTTGCCGTTGCCCTGGCCGTTCCCCTCTTGCCGGTGCGCAGGCGTGAAGAGGACAAGGCTGTAGAGACTGACCAGAACCACAGATCGCATAGGCAATGTTCCGGGCGATGGCCCTCGGTTATCGTTTTCGCGGCGTGTTGGGCTCCTCGTAATTAATAGTTCCGCCCCACATTCGCATTTGACTTAGTATCCATTGCTGCCGGTTGCGCACCAGGACCGTAGGGCGCGCTGCGTTGCGCTTTAGCGGGTTGGGCAGCACGGCGGCCAACAGAGCGGCTTCCTCTCGATTGAGGCGACGGGCGGGTTTATTAAAAAAGTGCTTGGCGGCGGCTTCTGCACCGTAGATACCGTCACCGAATTCGATGACGTTTAGGTAAACGGTCATAATGCGCTCTTTGCTCCAGAGCGTCTCAATCAGGAAAGTGAAGTATACCTCCAAACCCTTGCGTATCCAAGAGCGCCCCGGCCAAAGAAAGACGTTTTTGGCGGTTTGTTGGCTAATGGTGCTGGCTCCTCGAAGCCGGCGACCTTTTCTATTGTGCTCAATAGCCTTTTCGATAGCCTGAAAATCAAATCCCCAATGCTCTAAAAAAGCCTGGTCTTCTGCGCAAACGACGGCCAACTGCAGATAAGGGGAGAGGTGTTCGAAGGGCACCCAATCTTGCTGCCAGCGCACCGTCCTCCGGTGGTCGGTGGCCTGCTGAACGGTTCGGATAATCATCAACGGGGTGATCCATACCGGCACAAAGCGATACAGGATGACCCCGCCCACGGTGATAGCCAAGAACCAAAAGGCAAGGCGTGCTAATGCCCTGCGGAAATAAAGAAGCCACCGCACCTGCCCTTCCTCGCGGCGAGGTAAGCGGTCGTACCACCGCCTTAAGAGCTGTCTAAGTACGCGCACAGCCGCTATACGTAATGTCTGCAAGGGTTAACGAGAAAAAATCGGGGCACTCCTCTTCCGCTGACGGACGGCGGATCACCGCTCCCTTTTGCGGACAAAGGTAGGGCGAAGGAAAATTTTCCTTGCGCGCTCTCAAAAGTGGTCAGCGCCGATAGGATTGCCCTTCGCGTAGCATTCTAATAAACTTGGTGGCCCTGCGAATCTTCCGGCGATCGGGATGGTCGAAGCGCACATTATTGCCGAAGATTCTGAAACCTGCCCAATAGTACGGGTGAGCAAGAGCGGTCGAGTCAAGGTATGCTTGCTGGGCGCTCTGGAGCGCATGGGCTTTGCTACGAGTGCGCCGCTCGAGCAATTGGTTGTACATTTTTACCATGATTATGCCGGAGGCCCTATCCTCAACGGCCCAGTCTGCTCCTACTACACTGGCTACCCCTGCGTAGCTGAAGGCTTTTGTTATACTCAAAGCGTACGGTTGCTTATAGGACGGCTGTGCAGCACTACAAGTCGATAGCACCAGCAGTGAAGTGGAAAGAGACCGCTCCAGTACGTCGGGTGGGTATATGTTCTCCGGGCCGTTTGCTCCACTCCCTTTCCAAAGGAGTACGGCGCCGGTGTCGGCTCTGCCGTGGCCGATGTAGTAAGCGACATGCTCTTTCTTTATCCGGTCGAAAAATTGCTCTTTGCTGATGGTGTCACCGATTGCGATAACGCCTTTGTTCCTTCGAATTTGCCGGAATTCCTCTTCACCTCCTTCCAGTTTAGCCTCGTTTGGTTTCAAAACAACAACGCGAGGCCTAATCGGCGGCTCTTTCGCTTTTCTGCTGATCAGCCAGTGGTTGGCCGAGTAGGCGTAGTAAAAAGCGTATTCCTTCATTAGGTAGGGGTACTCTGCCACGCGGTCTGCCCGATTAACAGGAGGCTCGGCACTAATGAGGGCCGCAAAGGATACCTTGAAGAGGTCCTGGTCGGGGATAATGCCGATTCGGTCCACGCGGTTGCGGAGGTAATCCTCTACCGGCCTGAAGAGCTGGTTGTACAAGCGATAGGCCGGCTTGTAAAACAGCTGCATGCGCGCCGTCAGGCCACTCATGGCGCTCGTCAGCGAGTCTATTGTTCTGACCAAGGCATCGGCACTTAGCGGTACGGTAGTTATCTGAATAGGTTTCCTTTTTTGGAAAATGAAAACGTATAGCGCCTTATGGCCTACGAAGTAATCAAGTACAGCTTCTCGCCTGTGTAATCTTCTTATCATCCTCTCGCTTTCAACAGGGCTGTAATTGCTTATGGGGAAGTGCTCCAGGTATGACCGATAGACCTTTTCAGCCTCGGCCAACTCGCCGGCCACTTGAAGAAGGTCACCTGCGTTTACCGTATCTCCTTGAATCAGGTGCTGATATTTGGCCACCTTTTCCAGACAGACGGCATACTGACTGGGCGTAGCGGAGATAATGAGGCTGTCTTTTTGTTTCTCTTGTCGGCGATCGAGGGATACGATTAACACCAACGACATAAAATCCTTGCTGCGTTGAGCGACCTCAAAGGCCTCTTCCAGGTGGCAGATGTCGCCGTCGCACTCATATTGCAGCAGGGCAGCTTTGATATATAGCTCGGAGATGCGCCGAAGCCGTTGGTCTAAGTACAAGCACTGATCGACGGTTTTGGCCTGTTGGCCGAGCTCGGCGATTTGCTCCTGCGCCTTTTTCAGGACATCGGTGGCTGCATGGAGCTCTTCCACTGCGCTCTTCTCCTGCTCGTACCGTATCAGGTGAGCGCGAGCGTTCACTTCCAGGGCCTCTACTCGCAACAGCCGGGTAGGATAGGTCTGATTGGATGGCGCTTGTAGAAGGCGCTCGGCGAGCCCAATGTGCAATTTAGATTTATCTAAGTCACCCTTTCTCAAATGCCAATCAACGAGCATAATGTGCAGCCGAACGATGCGCGGGTGAATATCCGAGAGCGTATTCTGGTGTATTATCCGAATGGCCTCTTGCAGCGCGGCTTCAGCCCTATCCCATTGGCTCGCCTCCGCGTACAGTTGGGCGCGCCGGGTGAGAATTCCGGCCCACTCGAGCGTCGCAGTGTCAACGGGCTGAGGGAGGGCAGTATGTAGGAGGGCTTGGGCTCCCGACAGGTCACCTATTACCCTCAAGAGTTGGCTTTTTATGTCTAAAGACCACAACCCCAAGCGGGACTGAACCAAAGGGGGCAGCCCTTTAAGCAATCCATAGCGATGGAGAGATTTTTCCGCCAACTCCGGAGCGCTCTGGCGTTGCGCTAATGTAGCCAGTAGCAAATACGCCTCTGCCAATAGCGCGACGTCATCGGCATTTTCTTCACACCACTTCTGCACGTACAAAGCGCTTCGAGTAGCCCGGCTGTATTGCTCTTCTTCGCTGTGTAAGTAAGCCAAGGCAAGCCACCACATCGCCTCGTAGCGCGCTTTCGGACCGGAAAAGACCCGCATCCACTTTTGTGCGCGGTCCAAATAAGACTGGGCCGCCTCGCTACCCAGCCGGACATGCGCCCCTCCCGCCCGCACCAGGGCGTGAATCAAGCCTGCAGTGTCCACTGTGGGCGTCGAGGTCCTGTAGTACAGGATGAGTTGCTCGGCATATTGACAAACCTTGAGCCAGTAACCCTTTTGCTCGCAAAGAGCAATGGCATCCTCCACAGCCGGCACCAAGTAAGGGCATTCCGATAAATCCGACACCCAAAGGCCGTCTAGGCCATTAAAGTAATGCGCCACCGCCTCGTCGTACTGTTGAGCAGCCGACAAAGCTCTTCCTAGACAAATCTGGGCATGTTTGGCCATACTCGATGAGGAAGATTTAGACAGCTCCACGGCGGCTTGATGGAACGCCTCGAAGTGCTCCACCGCCAATAGCGGCTGGTTGCGTTTCAGGGCGATTACTCCCAACGCTCCACGGCACAGACCTATGTCCCAACGCCCCCCCGCTCCCTGAATCCCGGCGCGATCTATATGAGCGTATAAACACGCCTCTGCAGCATCCATGTTTTCTTCATACGGAATACGGCCGAAAAGCCATTGAACTACTTCTTGGGGAAGCTCGGGAATAACCGCCTCTGGGCATCCTAGTGCTTCATCAATCCCTCTACCGCCCAGGCTATCCTCCCTTTGCCCGATAACTCTTGGTGAAAAGGCATAAAATGACAAACTTAGCAAAAAGAAAAAGTAGCTTGCTTTCATGTATCGTCGTCAATTTTACGGCGATTTTCGATATTCGTGAAATTTTGTCGCAAAACTTGCCTCCAGCGTCTATTCTGTACCGTCTAGACCGGCAGTGTTATGTCGAGCAAGGAACACCTTTGCGATGTTTTAATTTGATCGCAGAAAGCCCGTAACGTTAACCTAAATTCCTGTACTTAACCATGATTTTCCGCAAATCGTACACCGATGAACAAATCATCAACCAAATTAAGGAGGGAGGCATGGGTCGAGAGGCTATACTGCACTATCTCTTTGTAAACTCAGGCTGGCGCATGGCGGCGGTGCGGCTCATTCGCTCATTGGGCGGCTCACCGCAGGATGCGGAGGATGCCGTTCAGGAGGCTTTTGTAGTGTTCGACCACCATATACGATGCGACCAATACAAGCAGATAGGAGGGCTTAAAAGCTACTTCTTGGGCATCTGTCGCGGGCGCTGGTATTCTAATCGCCGCAAAGTACGCCGTTTGGTTTTTAGCGATAATCCCACATCTCATCAACCTCTACCCGGTGATGACCCAGAAGACCGGCTGCTGGAAAGCGAACGCCGCGAGCGCTTTCGGGCTGTGCTACACCAGTTAGACCCGCGCTGCCGCGAGTTGTTGAGCCTAATTCGGGTGAATTACTCGATGAAAGAAATCGCACAAGCTTTTAATCTGGGCAACGAGAACAACGCGCGCCAACGCGTCTTCCAATGCCGCCAAAGGTTGGCTAAATTATTGAAACAAAATCCATTTCTTAACGAAGATTTGCCTTGAGGACGATGAAGCAAGATTTTTATGAACAGATTGAGCGGTATCTTCTGAACAAGATGTCGCCTTCAGAGCGAGCAGCCTTCGAGGAGGAACTCTGCCGAAATCCGGAGTTAGCAGAGCAATTTGCCCTCCAAAAGCGCGAGCACGAAGCGATGGACATACTGGTGCAAGAGCGCCTGCGCGCTCAATTGCGCCGTTGGTCGGTCGAGCATCCCTTGCGCGAGATAGCCCCGTGGTATCACCACCGGATGGTGTTGGCCGCCGCTACCCTCTTACTCCTGCTGGCCGCTCTCTATTTGGCGTGGCCTTTGGCAGAACAAGATAGAGAAATCGCCCGGGCTGATAATGCATCTGACCGGGACTCCACCCCGTCGTTGACGGTGAAGAAAGAGCAGTCGCCCTCGGAGACAATTGCGGTATCACCCACTGCAAGTAGTGGAAACGAGCGTTACCGACAAATCCGTGCCATAGCCCGTAAGTATAAGTATGAGACTTTTTCAATACCTACACCGAGCGTCCTTCGAGGAGAGGAAGAGGAAGAGTCCACCTGCTGGGCTGTAGACTCCGCACTTGTAGCGCTTGAGAAAAGGCAATACACTCGAGGTATTCAACTCCTCAAGCAGGTACCGGAGGAAGAGATGAAATGCTTTGTCGAAGCCCGGCACCTTATAGGAAAGGCCTACTACCTAAAAGGCAAGTACAAAGAGGCGCGTTCTTATCTGGAGCAGGCCTCAAATATCTCAGACTACTGGGACAAATGCGAAGCAGAGTGGGAATTGGCCATCTGCTACCTCTCTTCAAATGAGATACCCCGGGCTTTAAGGCTACTCGAAAGCATGGCTCCCGACAAGGGGCACTGCCGACATAAAGAGGCACGCCAATTGCTGAAAGACCTAAAACCCCTCCTATAGGGGGCATCCCTATTCCTCTTGAGGAAAAGAGCGACGCATTTTATCTTCTTTTGAAAGTAGGCGCAAGGTAGCCAGCTCGCGGTATTTCACGCGCATCTCTTCTGCAGGAGAGCCGAAATACGTTTTTCCGCCCTCTAACGACTTCGACACGCCGGAACCGGCCAGTACTACTGCGCCTTGCCCGATACGCACTGCTTGGATGACGCCCACCTGCCCGTATAAGACGACGTTGTCTTCTATGATACTCGCCCCACCGATGCCGACTTGGGCAGCGAAGAGGCAATTTTTGCCGACCACCACATCGTGCCCGATGTGAATTTGACAGTCCAATTTTGAGCCGTGGCCGATTACCGTGTCGGAGCTCACTCCTTTATTGACGGTGCATCCCGCTCCGATATCTACGTGATCTTCGATGATTACCCTGCCTCCGGAACGCCATTTTTGATAAGAGCCGTCGGAGTGCTTTTTAAAATAAAAGGCGTCACTGCCGATGATGCAATTCGGCCCTATGTTGACGTGGGCGCCGACAAGGGTATATTCACCTATATACGTATTAGCCTGGATATACGAATGCGCACCTACAACGGCGTGCGCAGCAATAACGACTCCGGGTTCGATGATGGCCGTGGGATGTATCTGCGCCAAGTGGCTAATAGGGGTAATGCTCGGCTCGAAAGGCCTGTGCTCTCGAACGAGAGTATCGTACACCTCAAAGGGATTGTCCACCACTAAGATGGCCTTACCCGGCGGACAGGGCGCCGGAGCGTTTAGCAAGATGACCGATGCTGGGCTGTTGAGCGTGCGCTGAAAGTATTTCGGCACATCGGAGAAAGCGATGTCCCCCTCCTCCACTCGGTGAATTTCATTAATACCTTGGGCGAACAGGTTCTCGTCGCCGATGAGTTGCGCGCCAAAACGCCGAGCCAGCTCGCGCACAGGAATGGGTTTGGGAAATTTCATGGGAAAACGCGTCCTTGCTTAAACGGGTAGGCAAAAGTAAGGGCTATTTGCATGTTGTCGCCGTCATCGGCAACGAGTGGGAGAAGACACCGCGCTTTTCTGCAGCCGGCCTTGACGGGACGCCGAGGCTCCGCGACCTTTGCCCGGTCAAGAAACAACCCCTATTCGACATGCCCATCTCATCGCTGCCTATTTCCGCGATTATCCTAACCTTTAACGAGGAAAGACAGATTGCGGATTGTATTCGCTCACTGTCAGGGGTGGCAGGTGAAGTCTTTGTCGTTGACTCCGGCTCTACCGATGAGACGGTTCCTCTTGCGCAGCAACTGGGTGCTCAAGTTGTTTACCATCCCTTTGAAGACTATAGCCGACAGCGAAACTGGGCGTTGGAAAATTTGCCTGTGCGATACGAGTGGGTTTTGCACTTAGATGCCGACCACCGATTGACCGAAGCGCTGAGCCATTCCCTTCGGCGCACGTTTTCCCGGCCTATTCCTCCTGACGTGAACGGCTTTCTCATCAGTCGCCGCACGATTTTTTTGGGTAAATGGATTCGGTACGGTGGCCATTATCCGGTCTATCACGCCGTCCTGTTTCGCCATGGAAAGGGCTACTGCGAGCGGCGCCGCTACGACCAACACTTTTGCGTGGAGGGAAAAGTCCTTCGACTCTCTGGCGACGTAGAGGACATCGTGACAGAGTCGCTTTTTCGCTTTGTCGAGCGCCACAACCGCTGGTCTTCTTTTGAGGCAGCGGAGCGGCTTAGCGCCACGGCCGGTGCCATGGGAGTGTTGAAGCCCAGCCTTTGGGGAACGCCTCAGCAGCGCCGGCGATATTGGAAGCGCTGCTACGAGCGCCTCCCTCTGTTCATTCGCCCTTTTCTGTATTTCTTCGTGCGCTACTTTTTGCGCCTCGGCTTCTTAGACGGACGCCGCGGATTGATCTTCCACGTGTTGCAAGGGTTCTGGTTTCGCTTCCTGATCGATGCCAAGATATATGAACAGCGCCACTCCGCCTGAATATACGCTAGGCTTAAACGTGTATCACGCCGATGCCTCGGCCGCCCTTTTTCGCGGCAATGAGCTGCTCGTCGCTTCGGAGGAGGAGCGCTTTCGGCGGATAAAGCACTGGGCCGGCCTGCCCACAGAAGCCATACGTTTTTGCTTAAACGAGGCGGGAATCGATCTGGAACAAGTAAGTACGGTTGCCGTCTCTCGGCGACCCTGGGCCAGAATAGGGCACAAAATCGCTTATGTGCTGCGGCGAAGACTATGGTCAAGCCAGTTGACCGAGCGAGCGGGCAATGCCCGCATGGTATTGTCTTTAAAAAAAGATTTGCTGCGGCATGTAGGCAGACCTAATACTCGCTGGTCGGCTTCCGTACATTGGGTAGAGCACCACCGCAGCCATCTGGCCTCTGCCTTTTGGGCTTCGCCTTTTGATAAAGCGGCCCTGCTTTCCATAGACGGGATGGGGGACTTTACTTCCTGCATGCTGGCTACGGGAGACGGCAATCGCCTTCGCGTTCATCAAAGCATTCTATATCCGCATTCGCTAGGGTTCTTCTACACGGCTTTTACCCAACTGCTGGGTTTTTCTAATTACGGCGACGAGTACAAGGTTATGGGGCTGGCCGCCTACGGCAAGCCCGTCTTTGCGGAAAAAATGCAGCGAGTCATCCAACTCAGACCAGAGGGCCGCTTTGTGCTTCGTCCCGAGTATTTTCAACACTTCTCCGAGGGCATCAGCATGTCCTGGGAGGGCCGGCCACATGTAGGGCCGCTTTACACGCAGCACTTTCTGCGGGAATTCGGGCCGCTGCGCGCCCCGGACGAGGCCATCACCGAGCGCCACTGCGATTTGGCGGCATCGGTTCAGGCCATGAGCGAAGCCGTTATCTTTCACCTTGCCCATTATTTGCACCAACAAAGCGGCTTAGAAAACTTATGCGTGGCCGGAGGTGTGGCGCAAAACTCGGTAGCCATGGGAAAACTTCGCCGGCATACTCCCTTCCGGCGGATATTCCTTCCACCGGCCGGGCACGATGCGGGCACCGGCATCGGCGCGGCGCTCTACGTGCTGCATGCGCAAAAACAATATACCCGTACGCCGTTCCGCCATCGAGCCTACTTAGGCTACCAGGCCTCAAAGGCCGAAATAGAAGCCGCTTTACGGCAGAGCGGTCTTCGGTGGGAGTATTTGGACGACCAATCTCTTTTCGAGCGGACGGCCGACAGCCTCGTTAACGGAGAGGTAGTAGGCTGGTTTCAAGGGCGAGCAGAATTCGGACCGCGAGCCCTGGGAAACCGGTCTATTCTCGCCGACCCGCGCCGAGCAGACGCGCGGCAGCGCCTCAACGAGCGCATCAAGCGTCGGGAGAACTTTCGCCCTTTTGCACCGGCCGTGTTGGTCGAGTTTGTGCACGCGTTCTTTGAAGACGCCGACGAAGTGCCCTACATGGAAAAAGTCTACCTCATCCGGCCGGAAAAGCGCCATCT
>Ga0308417_1002634_pt1 | contig 11796 bp, 12 predicted proteins | sample HotsprSampleOS65_FD_203528 | JGI IMG/M metagenome (GOLD analysis project Ga0308417, IMG submission 203528) | Hot spring phototrophic mat microbial communities from Octopus Spring, Yellowstone National Park, Wyoming, United States - 20090730_OS65 ... | reverse complement strand
CCCGATGGAACCAACCGTACCCATCGTGCGAACAGCCCACCAGCGTCTCAATGTCGAGATATCGCGCGGATGCGCCCACCGCTGCGCGTACTGCCAGGCGGGCCATACCTATCAACCCATGCGCATACGGCCGCGGGAGATCGTCCTGGAGGCGGTTGAACGAGGGCTGGCGGCCACCGGCTACGACGAGGTCGCCTTAACCGGATTCTGTGTCACGGCCTATCCGGATCTGCCCGGCATCCTTCGCGAGATCAAACGCCGCCATCGCCGGGAGCGCGTCTCCGTCAGTTTGCCATCACTGCGTGTGGACGACATCACCGATGAGCTCGCCGCCGAGTTATCAGAACCCCGCCGCGCCTCCATAACCATCGCACCGGAAGCGGGAACCGAGCAGCTGCGCGCACGTATCGGCAAGCGCTTCAGCGACCGGCTGCTCTACGAAAAACTCGCCCTCCTGCACCGTCACGGATTCCGCAAGGTCAAACTGTACTTCATGCTGGGCCTTCCCGGTGAGACGGATGAGGACGTTGCGGCGATTCCAACCATGGTGCGCGCCCTCAAACGGCTGTTGCCGGGCATGTCGTTCGGGATCACCGCATCACCTTTTGTTCCGCGCCCGCACACGCCATTCCAGTACGCAGCCATGTGTACACCGGCGATTCTGGCAACCCGGCTGGAGTACCTGCAGAAACATCTCGGAAGAGATCTGAAGCGGACATCCATCAAAGAGTCGGTCCTTGAAGCCTTTCTTGCGCGAGGCGACGAGCGGGTTGGCGCTATAGTGGAGTCGGCATGGGCAGCAGGTGCACGTTTTGATGCATGGAGCGAGCATTTCCAACCGGGCCTCTGGTTCAGCATACTCAAGGCAGACCCAGGACTCCTGGAACAGACCGTGTTCAACGAACGCTCGGTGGACGAGGCATTCCCCTGGGGCATGCTGTCTTTCGGACGGGACAGCGCGTCGTTGTACCGCATATACTCCGCGGCGATGCAACCGCGTACCTCTACGGAACCGACTCCATGGGGCTCATGGGAGGTTCTGAGGGGTGGGGTCGTGCCACCTCCGCAGGCAGAGGCGCGGCCGTCGCTTGCGCCGGTCACGCTGCGTTTCCGTTTCTCAAGACGTGGATCGGTGCGATACCTGTCGCACCTGGATCAGATAGAAATCATTCGTCGGGCGTTGCGGGCCTCGGGATTGCCTTTGGAGTACTCGCACGGGTACAATCCCCAGATCAAAGTCGCATTCGGCCCACCCGTGCCGGTCGGCTGGGAGAGCGACACTGAATACGCGGATGTGGAAGTATCCCGCCTGCCCGATCTGCGGCAGGTATGCGACTCGGTATCACGAATGCTGCCGGTGGGAATGATGGTACAGGCGGCGGGTGTCGCCCCGGCGCATGCCGAGGCCCTCAGCGCATTGGTCAACATGATGACCTGCGAAGTGGAAATGCCGAAACCGGCAGATTCCGAACGACTCCAGACATTCCTGTCTGCGGAATCCTTCCCGTTGTCACAACGGACGAAGAGCGGTGTACGGACCCTTGACGGCCGCGCCATGGTCCGCTCGATGAGCATCATCGGAGAGTCGCGAGTCCGGATAACCATACGCGTGCTGCCCGGCGCTTCGGTGCGCCCGGAGACGATCGTCGCCGGGGTGTTCGAGCTGACGGAAGAGGAGCGGGCATGCTGCGTGGTGCGCCGCACTGCCCTTCACGTGGAAACTCCGGCAGGCCTTGTGGTAGACGTGTCGTGATCCGCTCCCTGCGCGGACGTACGGAGTTCACAGCGGTGTTCTTCACGGTCTCCTGGTGTTGTGCGATGCCGGTGTGTGTGCTCCCCGCTTCCACCACCGCCGCAGTGGCGTTGCGCACACAATGGCTCTCCGTTGGAACCGACGTCCGCCCGGCGCTTGACGAGATCCGCGTCTCCACCCTCGCCCCCTGGTTCGATCGTTCGCTCGCGGCCCTCACCGGTTTTCAGATATCAGTCCGTCTGCGACAGGCTGACCGGGCCGCCGAATACTGGAACGATTTTTCCGATCACTATCCGATGCGACAGATCGGACTCCTTGAACTGGCGAAACAGCATGCACAAGGGGGGGATACCGCCGTCGCCGAACAACTGCTCTCCCGTGCCATCTCCGACGACTCTCGATTCATCGAGGCACGAAGGATCCGCGCATCGCTGCGTGAGAAACTGCACAACTATCGTGCGGCGGCTGCGGACTACGAAATGATCGCCATGCATATACCGTCGGATCCGACCGCCATCCGTGACGCACAGACGATGCGCCTGCGGGCAGCGGTCAGTCAGGAAGCAGCGTCGCCGATCGAGAAGCCTTTCGCACCGAGTGCCATAACGGCGGCACCGCTCCCACTGGCGATATCTTCCAGTCCGGAAATGGCGATCGGCATTTCCACCCAAGACAACGGCAACCTCCTGCGCGTCCGCTCGTACAGATTTTCCGTTGCGTGTGATTTTTCAGTGACTGGCCGTGATGGGAAACCCATCCGCTCGTACCCGGGCGGCACCGGTCGAATCTACGAGGTTACCTTCACACCGGCTAAAGGACACATCAGCCTCGCTGACCGCGCCGCAGGCAGAACGCACCTTCTCCCGACGCAGGGATTCCGGATCGTACCCTCAACTTTTTCCACCTTCAGTATCGATTCCTTAACAACGCCCCGGAGCACTCTCCGACTGAACAGAATCTATCGCGGTGTTCTTGAGGTTTTCCCGTACCGGGGAGAACGACTCATCCTGGTCAACCGCATCCCCATGGACGCGTACCTCCTGAGCGTCCTACCGGCGGAAATTGGGGCAGACAAACCCGTGGAAGCTCTCAAGGCGCAGGCGGTCGCCGCTCGGACGTACGCATGGTACGCACGCGGATCCTGCTTCCACAAGACGTTTCACCTGTGCAGCGGCCAGCACTGCCAGGTGTATCGAGGCGTTGCCGGTGAAAACGATGCAGTGCGCCACGCGGTCGCTGCGACAGCAGGTGAGGTTCTGATATACGAGGGACGTCCCGTAGCGGCTTTCTATCATGCCAATTGCGGAGGAATGACTCACAACGGCACAGAAACCGGCTGGAGCCGCGCCCCATACCTTCGAGGAACGATAGACGGCCCTCTCGCCGACGTGTCGTTCAACGACCACGCTGCCCTGTACCGGTGGTACCTGTCGACGGGTTCATACTACAGTGCGGCATCGCAGTACATACGTCAGGGCCAATTCCGCTGGGTGCGCGTGGTTACGCGTCGTGAAATGTCCCGCCATCTCAACCGGTTCATGCGCATAGGCGAGCTCAAGTCTGTGTCCGTACTGAAGCGCAGTGCAACCGGTTTGGTGCAAGCGGTGAAACTTACCGGTGTATACAAAAAGACTCCGGTCTCGTTCACCGTTACGCGGGAACACCTGATACGCGCGTACCTCGCGCCGGGTGGCATCAAATCGGCATCGTTTCTCCTGGAATACGATGTCGTTGCCGACACCTACTACCTGTGGGGAGCCGGTTGGGGACACGGCATGGGTATGTGCCAGTCGGGGGCATGCGGACTTGCGGAGCGGGGAAAAAATTATGTAGATATCCTTACACATTACTATCCGGGTGCGGTCACATCCCGACAGTACGGAACACCACCTTCAGAATGTGTATCCGACATCCCGGTCGTGCGAGCTCCTGGAGACAGCGTTGAATCAGAGGACGGCGAGTGGTTGATGCTCGACTTCGGCGACGAGATCCATCGGGTTGCCGAACAGGCGGATGAAACGCCCTGAGAGAGAAGTGGTCCGGAAAAATCCACATGCCGTGACCTGCTCAGTTGTTCGAGGCAGACACGGAGAGGTGCGTGAGTGGTTTATACGGCTCGCCTCGAAAGCGAGTGTCCTTTCACGAGGACCGGGGGTTCGAATCCCTCCCTCTCCGTACGAATGCCGTTGATACCCTTGGGGGATTCGAAGCCGGGCGAACGCCGAGCGAGCAGCGAGGGGAGAGTTCGGCCGGCGGGCCGCGACAAGCGGAGCCTGGGGGCGGAGCGCGGAGTGGGAATCCCTCCCTCTCCGTACGAATGCCGTTGATACCCTTGGGGGATTCGAAGCCGGGCGAACGCCGAGCGAGCAGCGAGGGGAGAGTTCGGCCGGCGGGCCGCGACAAGCGGAGCCTGGGGGGCGGAGCGCGGAGCGGGAATCCCTCCCTCTCCGTACGAATGCCGTTGATACCCTTGGGGGATTCGAAGCCGGGCGAACGTGTCTTTACAAAAAGGAATCGACACCTCAACCGCGGGTATGAATAGATGACCCATCACGATTGGACACTTCTTTCACTTGCGGCCGGTACAGCCATACTGATATCCGGTTGTGGCATGTTTCTGAAGCGACTCCTGGTGAGCTATCTGCGTCGTATGAGCGCCCAAACCGAGACCCGTGTTGACGACATCGTCATCAACGCACTGGATCGGGTCTTCCTGCTGTGCTTCGTATTTCTTGGTTTGGCTGCGGCCGGTGAGATCGCCGGGCACCTCCTCTCACGTTTCCTACCGGTGTATCAACGTGTGGTGACGGTAGGTTTCATCGGCACGATGTTCTGGTTTGTCGCCGAAATCATCGGTAATGCGATGGATGCATATGCGGAACAGATCAGCCATGCGCTTCCCGCGGTCACCATTTTCAAGAATCTCGGCAAGGCGGCGGTTCTTCTGGTTGGTTTCCTGGTGATTCTGCAGACGCTCGGCATTTCCATAGCGCCGATCATCACCACACTCGGCGTCGGTGGACTGGCGGTTGCCCTCGCCCTCAAAGACACCCTCGCGGACTTTTTCGCCGGTCTCAATATCATCGCTGGACACAAGGTTCGGGTCGGTGATTTCGTTAGGTTGGAGACGGGAGAGGAGGGGTTCGTTGTCGACATATCGTGGAAAAACACCACCATCCGCCAGCTCTCAAACAACCTCACCATCATTCCCAACTCCAAGCTTGCGGCGAGCACCGTCACCAACTACTGCATGCCTTCCAAGGATCTCGCCGTACTCATCAATTTGGGAGTTTCGTACGACAGCGACCTGGAACACGTCGAGCGAGTTCTCCTGGAAGTGGCACGGGAAGTCATGCGCACCGTTCCCGGCGGTGTCCCAGACTTCGAGCCGTTCATCCGCTACAACACATTCGGGGATTTCAGCATCGGACTGACCGTCATCATGCGCGCGAGGGAGTTTGTGAACCAGCACCTCCTCAAACATGAGTTCATCAAACGCGCCCAACGACGGTTCGGCCCTGACGGCATCCGGGTGCCGTTCCTGATACGTACGGTGAATCTGGCCGCCGGCACGACAGACCGGCATGCCGACGAAAACAGCCATGCAAGACATTCTTGACGCCGTCGTATCGCATCAACCGTGGAACCGCAGGCGGTCCCACCGGTATGCATAGCCGCAAGCTGCTCATATTCGATTTTGACGGGACCATCGCGGACACCCCGATCTATTTGGTCACCATCATGAACAAACTCGCGGAACGCTACGGTTACAAGACCGTTGAACCTCACGAGCATGAGATCCTGCGCGGTATGTCCGCCCGGCAGGTAGCACGCCACCTTAACATATCGTTTTTCAAGCTGCCGCTGCTGGTTCGTCGATTCCGTCAGGAGGTACGCCGTGAGATCGACGCCCTCCAACCTGTCCGCGGCATGATCGCACTGATCACCCGGCTCCGGCAGAAGGGCTACAACATGGCCATCGTGTCGTCCAATACGGAAGAGAACATTTCCCGTTTTCTGCGCAACAACTATCTCGACGTTTTCAAGTACATTCACTGCGACCGCCGCACCGGCAGAAAAGACCGCGCTCTTGCGGCGTTCCTCCGCAGACACGCAGTCTCCTCTCACGACGCCGTCTACATCGGCGACGAACATCGGGACATTGTCGCCTGCCGGAAGGTAGGCATACCCATTATCGCGGTCACGTGGGGGTTCAACTCGCCATCGTACCTGATGCAGGGGGATCCCGATTACATCGTCACATCACCCGAAGAGCTTCTCTCGACGATAGAACGTGTTGCCGGGTGACAGCGGGGTTGATTTTGCAAGGGATAATTTGTACAACAGTGTCCGCGTGGACGGAGGCAACCGGTGGAAACATTCATTATCGTAGCGGGCACGGTGATGCTTGCGGGCTTCTGTGTGCTCATCGTATACTTGGTGAGTACACTCATCCAGATCAAGCGCACCGCTGAAGAGATTGAACAGACTTCGCGGCGAATCAACCGACAGCTGGAACATCTGGAGAGCATCGGTACCCGGTTGAGCTCTGTCGGAGGGATGGTTTCACCGGTGACATCTATGCTGGCGTCCGCGATACCGGGATTTGTCGGATGGCTTCTAAAAACAGTATTTCGTTGGAGGAAGTGACCATGAGCGACCGTGATTCCAGTGGATTGCTGACATTCCTGCTCGGGGTGACCACCGGAGCGTTGCTCGGCGTGCTCTTCGCCCCGGCACCCGGAAGAGAAACCCGTAAGCGCGTCGCAGAATACTTGGATGAGATTGAAGAAAAAAGCGCACCGTACATCGAAGAAGGGAAGAAAAAGATCCGGGATTTTGTGGACCAGAACGCCGAAAAGGTCGTCAGCAAGTTCATGAAGGACTCCGACGAAGAGGCGTGATCCGTCGTATCCGCTGTATTTTGCTGGTTATGGTGTTTATGTAATAGATGCCGGGGTAGCTCAGTGGTGGAGCGCCGGTCTGAAAAACCGGGCGTCGGGAGTTCGATTCTCTCCCCCGGCATATCTTGTATCGTGCGATAGTCAAAGCCGCCGGTAGTCTCTCGTTGGTATCCACCTCGCCTGAGAGGAATCTTTCGATGCATTTCCGCCGCATGTGTGCGGAGGCTTTGCTTGCGTTGAGCGTCGTCTGCGCTGTCGGTGCCGTTTTTCTCGCCGTGAGACCGCACGATGTTACCTACAAATGGGATGCGGCGGAACACGCATGGTTCGCAGGTCGTCTCGCCGTACACCTCCGAGCGCTCGATCTCGTGGCATTCATCCGGGACAGCAGCGACACCGGTGTCTGGCCGTTCATGCACCCGTGGATGATGGGAATCACCATGGCGGTATTCGGCATACAGGAGAAGACCGCCGCCTGGTTCACGCTTATCCATTTCGCTGGCTGCATGGTCGTGGTGTTCCTCCTTGCTTTGAAAGCATCTTCCGGACAAGGCCACTGGCCAGGTTTTTTCGCTGCGGCCCTTTTCGCATCGGCGGCATTCGTCGTGGATTACGCGGCCCTCCCGATGCTTGAGATCCCCTGCATTTTCTGGATGCTGCTCGGCATCTATCTGTTCATGTGGGGGAAGCATACATCGGCGGGAATAGCTGCTACCATCGTTTTTTTCATCAAGTTCAACTACGGCGGACTGCTGCTGCTCGCGCTCATCGTCGCGGATTCCCTGCTGCCCGGAACAATACAGGATCGACTGAAAAGATGGTGGCGCATGTGTTCGCCGCTCGCCCTGGCCATTGCCGTATGGTTCGCCTGGGACTTCCCGCAGCACATCCTGTTCCTCAGGTATTCCACGGTGCCGCGCGTTTCCGGCATTCCTTTTTTCAGCCTGCGGAACGCGACGCTCTACCCAGAAATCCTGTGGAGGTCTTACTACCCGGTCCTGCCCGTGGCGATACTGGTGCCTGTCGCGGCGCTCGCCGGCGTATGGAAGGCGAACCGCGATCTCCGGATACTCCAGGTGATTACACTACTGCTGTATGTGCTCATCGTCGTACACCCGCTCAAAGACGGGCGTTTTATCATGCCGGTGGTGCCTCTACTGGTCCTCTGTGCTTCCCTCGGTCTCCGGCAAACCTTTCCACGGATTATCACCTCTCCCGTGGTGCTGGTTTGCGTTTCCCTGCTGATAGCATGCCAGGCGATTCACACGTACACCGGCATACAGAACCGATCGCAATGGCATGTCGCCGACCCCCCCGCACGGGAGGCGGTCCGCTACATCGCGCAAACAATGCGCGAATGTGCAGCGAAACAGGCGGTCGTCGTCGGCGCTTTTGACGAGGTAAGTCCAGGAGGAGTGCGGTGGGAACTCCTAAAGAACGGGTACGGTCCGGATGTGAACGTCACCCATGTGATGCCTCACGTGCAGGCGGGACACGCACATGACAGCGAGATGCCAATGCACCAGCGGTATCGGGACGCATTCAACGCTTGGTTGCACGAGAAACAAGAAATAGACTTAATTGTTGGAGTGCGGTTGACAGACGAGCGTTCCCGATACCTGACAGACGATTACCGCAACTACTGCGCGTGGAGAGTCCATTACGTGACATTGGCGGAGCAGCATCCGTCTCTTGAGCGTTGCGGAGAGTGGAAGGGGGACAACGGACTTCACGTACAAGTGTTTCGCCGTCGTGTGAACAGCGCATGAAAACGACATGAGAAAAATGTGTGTTTCTTTGTTTGCAAAGAATGCCAAACCACAGCACCACGCTTCGTTATAGCGGAAAACTCCGAAAAACGTGCGGATCACACGAGATGTTCCCGAAGCCGGAAAACTTGACATTCGCCTTGTGATTTGATAGCAATTCGCACTTAATGCCCGGGTGGCTCAGCGGTAGAGCAGCGCACTCGTAAACCCAAAAAGACCCCTCGCCGGTACCACTTTCCGACGGAGAACTGTTCCGACGATTCCGTCAAAAACCGCCTGTTCTGACTACAACCCGGATAAAATTCCGGATACTTTTCCGATCGCGTTTTCACACCGATGCACCTCGGTGTCCGTCGCACACACCGCATGCTTCGCCGACAGCGAACCGGCCATGTTCGCCTGTGTCCGTCGGAACGTGCCGTCGCCTCCGTCGGAGAAAACCGCCGCTCACCGCGGGAATCACGTCATCCCGCTTCGCGCGAGCGCCAAACGCATGCTCCGCACATGTTCCGCACCGAGCGAAGCAACGTGTCCCAGTTGAAAACCGGGCCAGTATAAACTACAACTCTTTGCTCGACACGTGGGGGAGGAAGCGGTGTCATGAATACCCGTGAACGGCTCCATGCGGTCTTTCACTGGAAAAAACCGGATCGTGTGCCCTGTATGGACTTCGGGTATTGGAACGAGACGATTGCCGCATGGCATTCTCAAGGGCTTCCGGAGACAGTGAAGACGAGTCTGGATCTGGAGAGATTCCTCGGTCTTGAAGGTGTGGAGACAATTCCGTTTATTCCCGTCACCCACGGACTTTTCCCATGCTTTGATGAACAGGTCCTTGAGGACAGGGGAGACCATCTGATAAAACAGGACTGCGAAGGGAACATCTGCGAAGTATCCAAGCACAACCCGTCAATTCCGCGTTACATCAAGTTCGGCATTGAAACGCGCGATGATTGGGAACGCTACAAAGCCGAGCGACTTGATTACACCCGTGTGGAACGCGTCGGGGACGTCACGCAATGCGTTGCGGAAGCGCACGCCGTTGGAATGCCGGTGAGATTTTTCGCAGGTTCGCTGTACGGATGGCTCAGAAATTGGTTGGGACTGGAGAACTTCTCCATGGCCCTCATGACAGACCGTGGCTGGGTTGAGGAAATGCTGGATCATCTGACGACAATGACACTGTACTTCATCAATACGGTTTTGCCGGGAGTTGCAGTTGATGCAGCCGTGTGGTGGGAGGACATGTGCTATAACAAAGGGCCCCTGATGTCACCCGCATTGTTTGAAGAACTTTTAGTTCCCCGGTACCGGAGAGTGACCGACGAACTCAAGAAATACGGCGTTGACGTCAACATCGTGGACTGCGACGGATGTATTTACGAACTCGTCCCCGGTTGGATTCGCGCCGGAATAAACTGCATGTTTCCCATCGAAGCTGCGCACACCGACCCGCGCAAGCTGAGGGAAATGTACGGGAAAGATATTCTTTTATTCGGCGGCGTGGACAAAAGACGGTTGATCGCTGGGAAAGAAGCGATAGACCGCGAGCTGGAGCGGGTGGCGGATCTGGTTTCTCAAGGCGGGTATATTCCCACCATTGACCATTTGGTGCCGCCGGACGTCACATTCGAGAATTACCTGTATTACGTGGAGCAAAAAAAGAAAATACTCTAAGCGTTCGTGTCCCCAACCACATGACACCCTTTCGGTGAAATCTTCAAGAGCCTCGCCGTTACCACTTTCCGACGGAGAAACATTCCGACGATTCCGTCAAAAACCGCCTGTTCCGGCCACAACCCGGATAAAATTCCGGATACTTTCCTAATCGCGTTTTCACACCGGTACACCTCGGCATCCGTCGCACACACCGCATGTTTCGCCGACAGCGAACCGGTCATGTTCGCCTGTTTCCGTCGGAACGCGCCGTCTCGCCGCCATCAGAGGAAACCGCCGCTCACCGCGGGAATCACGCCATCCCGCTTCGCGCGAGCGCTCAAACGCACGCTCCGCGCATGTTCTGGGATGAACGAAGCCCAACGAAGCCCAAGGCATTGCACAAAGACCGCCGGGCGCCACGACCTGCAAATCAAATGTTGCACCCGGAGCACCCGCAAAGCACCTGAAGGGCATCTCTCTCAGTGCCTGTTAGCGGCTCATGAGAGGCTAATTTGTGGCTCTGTTGTGGCTGTGTTGTGGGTGTGTTGTGGGTCAGTTGTGGCTCTGTTGTGGGTCCATTTTGTGGGTCTTCTTGTGGCTCTCTGAGGCTTTTCTGAGGCTTGTCAAAGGGGGCATGCAAGCGTATACAGCCTCACCATGCCATCCCATACGGGCGCTGTCACGTGCCTCTACCTGCTGTACCGCACAAGCTGATATGCCGCATCACCTGACTGGAATCCCCAATCGCATTCCCGCTCCCCGCGTCTGAAATCTCTGAAACCTCTGTAGGCCTTGTTTTTTTCCACTGAAGTTTGTATTCAATATGAGACATATCACCGGATTGTCCGGAGGTTTCATGCTCCACAGTCAAAACGCAGCTGCACTGATGCGCGGCATTACGCGGTGTATCGCCGTGTATAGCCATGCGTATGGCCGACACAGCACTCCGTTGGGAGAAACCCCACTCCATCAACAAAACACCCCAACCCAAGCGCGCCGCACGGCGACACATCTGCGCGGTCTCGGCTGTGCTCGCCTCGGGATTGTGGTGCCGGTGTCCCGGGCGTGGAGCGGCAACGCCGATGGGCAACAAAGCCACGGTGCGATGTTGAGGGGTGAGGACGAAACCATGAACGTGCCTGACCTGTTGACAGACCTATGGGAATCCACGTTGCGGAAGAATACACCCGCAGGAGCAACGCGATGATACGCGAAGTGGCTGTAGTCATGGTGTTGCAAGCTACCGTATTAGCGTTGTTAGTTGCCGCGTATAACCGGTTTGCACAGACAACACGGTTGGTGCGGCAGTTTGGGACGAGCAGCACGGATTGGGGGGCTGACATCGCGGTGGACGGTTCGGGGAACGTGTACGTGACGGGGGGGACGAAAGGCAGGCTTGACGGTAACCCCTCGGCGGGCGGTGCGGACATTTTCGTGGTGAAGTACAGCGGTACGGGGAGGAGACAGTGGGTGCGGCAGTTTGGGACGGGCAGTCGGGATGCGGGGAATGGCATCGCGGTGGACGGTTCGGGGAACGTGTACGTGACAGGGGAGACGCTCGGCATGCTTGACGGCAACCTTTGGGGCAGGTGGGGCGTTTTCGTAGTGAAGTACAGCGGTACGGGGAGGAGACAGCGGAGTTTTTCAGCGGTTTTGACCTCATGTACTGCTGATACCTCCTTCTGATACCGGTATGACGGGCCGTCCGTTG
>Ga0308417_1002630_pt1 | contig 11809 bp, 9 predicted proteins | sample HotsprSampleOS65_FD_203528 | JGI IMG/M metagenome (GOLD analysis project Ga0308417, IMG submission 203528) | Hot spring phototrophic mat microbial communities from Octopus Spring, Yellowstone National Park, Wyoming, United States - 20090730_OS65 ... | reverse complement strand
CCGGCCCCTCTCCCACAGGGAGAGGGGGGGAGGAGAAGGGTGGGAAAGAAAAGCCGCTCACCGTTCTGCAAGCTCTCAACCTCGCCCTCCATCAAGCTCTTGCTGAAGATGAGCGGGTGTTTCTCTTCGGTCAAGATTTACTCGATCCGTATGGGGGAGCCTTTAAAGTCACGCAAGGGTGCTCAAGCCGTTTTCCGCAAAGGGTTTTTCCTACGCCGATCTCCGAAGCTGGCATGGTAGGAATGGCATCTGGCATGGCGATGCGGGGGCTGTTGCCGCTAGCGGAGATTATGTTTGGGGATTTCCTGACCTTGATTGCTGATCAGGTTATCAACCATATCGCGAAATTTCGCTGGATGTACAACGATGCTGTCAAGGTACCCCTGGTCATCCGTACTCCTATGGGAGGTGGGCGCGGTTATGGACCGACCCATTCTCAGTCGTTAGAAAAGCTCTACCTGGGGGTGCCGGGCATACATGTTGTGGCGGTGACACATTTCGGAGACCCACAGGACTTATTGCACCAAGCCATCTTTCGGGATGGAGAGCCGGTTCTCTTCATCGAGCACAAGAGCTTATACCCGCTGTCGATCTGGGACGATCAGGATCGTGACCTGGAACGCGAAGTTGGTTGGACGGCATTGGGCTACCCAACCTATGCCTTGCGACTACGCGCCTCGCCACCTGCGCATCTAACTTTGATTGCGTATAGCTACATGGCAGAAGTTGCCCGCCAGGCGATGATTCAACTGGCCTACCAGGCAGAGATCTTTTGCGAACTGGTTGTCCCAACGCAATTGAGGCCTTATGATGAGGTAATGCTCACAGAATCGGTTCAACGCACCGGGAGAGCGCTGGTGATCGAGGAGGGTACGCTGAGTTTCGGCTGGGGAGCAGAAATCCTGGCGAGGATTGCCGAACAATCCTCCGTAAACCCTATCCGGGTAGGTCGGATTGGGGCTGCAGAACATCCGATTCCCGCTTCTCCGCTGTTGGAAAGAGCCACCTTGCCGAACGTGGAAGACATCTTCTATATGGCGCGGAGTCTGCTGTAGGTCAGTCGTTTGCTCTCGAGGATATCATGAACGAGCTGATCAAACCGATTCTCTTTCCCCTGATCAACGCCAATGAACCAGAAATGACGTTGGCGTCCATTGAAGTACAACAGGGGCAACAAGTTCAGGCGGGACAGGTTTTGGGAGTTGTTGAGACAACCAAAGCTACGGCAGAAATAACCGCTGAAAGTGCTGGCTATGTCTTCCTCGTCTATCTTCGGGCCGGGGAGGTCGTGCGAGCTGGCGAGCTCTTTGGGGTTCTCTCTTCAGAGCCGAATTTTGATCTTCAAAGCCTGCCGCTTAAGGCGGGGATGACCAACGTCATAACGGAGGAAAAGTCACAAACCGAGGCTCGTCTTACCGAACCGGCGAGACGCCTAGCAGAAGAATTAAAGATCGATTTAAGCCGTTTGCCGAAGGGCGAATGGATCACCGAGCAACGCCTGCGACGCTGGTTAGAAGAAGAAAGCTTGCAAGCTGAAAAAACGATTTCCTCAACAGTTGATACCTCAGCGGTTTTGGTCTTCGGTGGAGGAGGTCATGGAAAATCACTGATCGAGTTGATCCGTGCTGGCGGACAACAGGCTATTGCCGGCATCATTGATGATCACAAACCTCTGGGCAGTCTCGTTTTGGGAGTGCCGGTAATCGGACGCAGCGAGGATTTAACCCGCTTTTATCAAAACGGCTACCGTCTGATGGTCAATGCGGTTGGTGGAATCGGTGATATTTCGCAGCGCATAGCTGTTTTCGAGCGCGGCAGGTCGGCTGGCTTCTCTTTCCCAACGGTTATCCACCCAACAGCTTTTGTTGAGGCAAGTGCTACTTTGGGTGAAGGCGCTCAGGTGTTTGCTCACGCTTATGTGGGTAGTGATGCCAGGCTCGGCTTTGGTGTGATCGTCAACACGGGGGCGATTGTCTCACACGACTGTGTCCTTGGCGATTACGTCAACTTATCGCCAGGGGCGATTTTAGCGGGAGAAGTGCGGGTGGGGGAAGCGACCTTAATCGGCATGGGAGTAACCGTTAATTTGCAGGTCAGGATTGGGGCTCATTGTCGCATTGGGAATGGGGCAACGATCAAGCAGGATGTACCGGATCGAACCATTGTACGCGCCGGCACAATCTGGCCTGCATAGACCCAAGCCGATCTTAAAAGCACTTGACGAGTGTGAAATGACCCTGTGGTAACCAGAATTAACGTTAGAATCAAAACGTGCAAAACTTCAGTAATATCTCCTTGCCCGAACAGTTGCGAGCGCTTTTTTTGGATGTCACCTTTGAAGACCTATCCTGGGACTTGCACCATGACTTTATCGCCGCTCGCATTCTCGAACGAGGCAGCCTGCAAGATATCAAATGGTTGCGAGGACATTGGGGAGACATAGCCTTGCGAGATTACATCCTGAACCGCCGGGGAAAAGGATTAAATCCCCGCCAAATGCGCTACTGGCAGTTGATTTTAGACCTGCCCGCAGATCAGGTGGATCAGTGGATTGCGCAATTCCACAACAGTGTCCGGGGAAGGAGAACCAAAAAATGAACTTCTTTCTGGATGGATTATCTCCCCGTCAAATACGGGTGATCAGGCAACTTGCGCCGCTGGTAACCAGCAGAACTTCTTCCTGGTCGATGGAACAGCCATAACGGTTTACCTGGCTCATCGACAATCGTTAGATTTGGATTGGTTTTGCCAAGATAAATTTGACCATCCAATGGATTTTGCTCAACAATTGAAGCACGCTGGCATTGCGGTTACATCAACCCAGTTGCCGAGGGAACGCTACATGGATCAATTGACGATGTCCAGGTGAGTTTTTTGCGGTTTACTTATCCTTTTCTCGCGCCTTTGGTCTACTGGGAGCAGTTTGGTATCTGGCATCATTGCAAGATTTAGCCGCCATGAAATTAGCTGCCATTGCTCAAAGAGGCTCGAAAAAAGATTTTTATGATCTCTACGCCTTGGGTAAATTTGTTTTTTCGCTTGAACAGATGTTAGCGTTTTATCAGCGCAAGTTTGCAAACGCCGATATTGGGCCTGTTCTTTGTGGAGTAGTTTATTTTGATGACGCCGAAGCCGAAACCGATCCCATTCTGCTTAAACCAGTGGCATGGGAGGAGGTTAAGCAGTCAATCCGAGCATGGGTTAAGCGAATTTGAATTAGCCAAATGGCTAAAAACTATCTACAGATTGCGTGGATACCTGCAGAAGAATGAGAAAGCTACTGAGGACGGAAGCAGAAGATTCCAACAGAATTCTTAGATTTTTGCTCCACATTCTCGGATAAAATCTGCGTTGGAGGTGAACCGATGAATACTTCGATGTGGATTAAGGCTTTGCAAATTATTCCCCATGTGGAAAAAGCCGAGTGGGATAGACTGGATGTAATCTCCAAGTGGCTGATCTCTACCCGCGCCGCCGTGCTGATCATGACGTTTTTGAGCGGAGCTATTGCAGGAATTCTGGCTTATCAACAAGGAGTTTTCCAATTTTTGCCCTGGTTTTTAGCCACCCTGGGCATTGTCTTAGCCCATGCAACCAATAATTTGCTCAACGATTACACCGATGCGGCGCGCGGCGTCGATGAGCAAAACTATTACCGCGCTCAATACGGGCCGCAGCCGCTCCTTCATGGCTTGATGACCAGACGACAGCACTTAACCTACTCGGCGGTGACGGGGGGATTAGCCCTGGCAATTGGTATCTACCTGATTTTCTATCGGGGTGGATTGACCCTGCCACTTTTATTAGCTGGCGCTTTCTTTGTTCTTTTCTATACCTGGCCGTTGAAATATATTGCTCTTGGTGAGCTTGCAGTTTTGATTGTTTGGGGGCCGCTGATGATCGGTGGCGTTTATTACGTTGTTAGTGGGATCTGGGATTGGAACGTTGTGCTTGCCAGCCTACCCTATGCGTTGGGAGTCACGGGGGTTATTTTTGGCAAACATATCGACAAACTAGAGATGGATAAGGCTAAGCGCATTTACACCCTGCCGGTCATTCTGGGTGAGCGACTCTCGCGTTGGACGGTGGTGGGTATGCTGGTGGCTCAGTATCTCTCGGTCATCTATCTGGTAGTAATTGGCTTCTTCTCCCCTATCTTACTGCTTGTTGTTTTTGCCTTGCCGGCCTTTTTGCGTGTCCTTTCGATCTTTCGTGCTCCAAAACCACAAGAGAAACCCCAAGACTTCCCCGACGTTTGGCCGAATTATTTTGTGGCTGCCGCCTTTTTCCATAATCGTCGTTTTGGGTTGTTTTATTTAGCGGGTCTGATATTAAGCTTGGTCGTTCGACTTTAACCAGCAGCTTTGGAAACCCTGCTTCCGCTATGCCGAGTTTGTCGGAAAGATGACTTCTTCCCGACCGGCTAAGCGTTCTTGAATGCGCTGCACCACGATATTAAGATGTTTTGGGCGATGGACATAATCGAGGTCATCAGTGCGAATGGTCAGGACAGGACACACATCAAAGGTTTGCAACCAATCGTCGTAGAAACTTTCTAGTAAGCGTAAGTAATCGGCGGTAATACCGCTCTCGATATTGCGTCCGCGTTGCTGAATGCGGTTCAACAAAACCTCCACCGGGGCTTGGAGGTAAATCAACAAGTCCGGTGGAGGCAGTTGGTTTACGATGAGATCGAAGACCGTCCGATAGGATTGATAATCCCGTTCGCTGAGGTTGCCCATCTGATAAAGGGCGCGAGCAAAAATGTAGGCATCTTCGTAGATACTGCGATCAATAATCACCGATTGAGGCAGTTGCACCATTTGCAGATATTGTTGGGCGCGATGCCCAAGGAAAAAGACCTGCAAATGAAAAGCCCAGGCGCGCATATCGGCGTAAAAATCTGCCAGGTAGGGATTATCAGCGACCGATTCAAAGGCAGTGTACCAACCTAAGCGGGCGCCGATCCGCTCTGCCAGCGAGGTTTTGCCGGTTCCAATGTTGCCAGCAATCACCACCAAACGTTTGGTCATCGCTCAACATTCGCTATAGCCACAGGCATAACATTTCCGACAGCCCTCCTCGTTGACGACAGCAGCCTGCCCACATTCGGGACATAAATCTCCGATTTGCATGCGGGTTGTCTCGGACGAGGAGTTAGATGGCGACTCAGGTGAGCTTCCGATCGTCCGTTCAGCATCCAGCTCCAGCTCCAGGGTCGGCATCTTTGGATATGAACTCTCTTCATGATCTTCTTTGTTTTCCAGATACTCTGCCAGAACCTGGGCAACGCCATCGGGGAGAGAACGGACGCGGTTTGGTCCAAAGCCCAGGGAACGCCCGCCGCCAATGCCGCTCAATTGCCTCCACACTTCTTTGAGTCGTTCACGGGGTGGAACTGGAGAGGCAAGCCGCAAAATGTAGGAAATCAATCTGCCAATGGCTTCAGAGACGGCTGCTGTATCCGATCCGGCTTTGGCGGTGTTGATAAAGACTTCGAAGGGTTGATTGCCACCGTTTTCGTTGATGGTGATAAAGGCTTTTCCTAACGGCGTATTGATACTATAGGTGTATCCATGCAAGGCGCGTGGGCGGGGCTTTTTCTGTTCCTGCCAAAGGGCAATTTGTTCTGCGCTATAACTGCTGCCTTCCTCTTGGACTTTTCTCTTGGCGGTTGCTTTGGTTTCCAAAACGACTTTTTCGCGGGAACCGGTGACGTATACGGTGATACCCTTACAGCCTAACTGCCAGGCAAGCTGGTAGGCGATCATGACGTCTTCTACCGTTGCGTTGGCTGGGAAATTGATAGTTTTGCTCATGCTGTTATCAACAAAAGCTTGCATTGCGGCTTGCATCCGCACGTGTTCTTCGGCGGTGACATCGGTAGAAACAACAAAAACACGGCGGATCCCTTCTGGCACTTCCTGCAGATCTTGACAGGTGCCGTATTCGATCACGTGATCAATGATCCGCTTGCGAGTCTCCTCATTCAGTCCCGCCTCGATGAGTGCTTTTTCAAAGAGGGGACTGGTGTAGTGGAGTTGCAAATCTTTGCCGTTGTCATTGACGTGGCGGATATAAGCAAGAGCAAACACCGGTTCGCAGCCATATCCTTCGCAGCCGGCGACGGTGGCTATGGTGCCGGTTGGGGCAACAGTGGTTTGGGCTGCATTGCGAATGCCATATTGGCGGATGCCAGTAACGATTTCCTGCCAATCAATAGAAGGTCTATTCCAGTTGCGGGTGTAGGGGAAGAGGGGCGTTGGGGGTTTCCAGGTCAAGTTTTCAGGGTCATAGATGCTCCCTTTTATTGCCAGAAATGGTCCGCGCTCCTTTGCCAGTTGGATGCTGGTGCGCATGGCATGGAAACGGATAAACTCCATCACCTGTGAGGCAAATTCCTGTCCCTCAGGTGAGCCATAACGAATGCCAACGTGGTACATCAAATCGGCTAGACCCATGATGCCCAGACCGATGCGCCGAGCTTGCATGGCTGCTTCACGCAGTTGGGGTACGGCTGGTACATAGGCGTTGGCATCCACAACATCGTCTAAAAAGCGAGTAGCCAGTTCGACGTTGTGTTGCAGTTTCTCCCAATCCACCTGACGATCAGGCGCAAAATGCTGGGCAAGGTTGATGGAGCCCAAACAACAATTCTCGTAAGGGCCTAGCCACTGTTCGCCGCAAGGATTGGTGGCTTCAAGCGGATATAGGTGGGGGACAGGGTTCGTTAGATTGGCAGCATCGAGGAAAAGTACGCCGGGTTCACCGTTATGGTGAGCCTGGCGAACGATCTTTTCAAATAATTCGCGTGCCTTGACCACTTTATACACTTTGATTGGAATGCCGGCCGCTTCGGCTTGTTCCAGGGTACCATCGAAGTCTTTGTACTCTGGGGCTGTGACGTCTGGAAACCGCAATTCCCAATCTGCGCCTTGAATCACAGCCTTCATAAAGGCGTCGGTAATTCCCACCGAGATATTGAAGTTGGTAATCGCGTTTTCATCTGTTTTACAGGTGATGAATTCTTCGATATCTGGATGATCGACTCGTAACACGGCCATATTTGCGCCTCGGCGTGTACCACCTTGAGCCACCTCGCCAAAGGCTTTGTCGTAGACGCGCAGGAATCCAACCGGGCCAGTAGCCTGCCCGGCAGAGGATTTAACCAGCGCGCCTTTGGGTCGCAAACGGGAAAAGGAGAAGCCATTACCTCCGCCTGTTTGCTGGATTAAGGCGGCATCGCGCAGCGTTTGGAAGATGCCAGTTGAGCGCCGCCCCATATCATCACTGATGGGCAGGACAAAGCAGGCTGCCAGTTGCCCAAGAGGGGTGCCAGCGCCGGTGAAGGTCGGTGAGTTTGGGAAGAAGCAGCGGGAGGTTAATAGCTCATAGTACTGAATAGCAATGCCTATCACATCTTCGCCCCATTGTTTTTCAACCTGGGCGACGGCATAAGCAACCCGCCAAAACGTCCCTTCGACGGTCTCTGCCGGAGTGCCATCTGGATTGCGGCGCACATAACGGCGCAGGAGAACCTGGCGAGCGTTTTCAGTTAGCTCGACTTTTGGTAGCCCTTCGGGCATCGAAGGGATGGGGAGGAGGGTAGAAGATTGTTTGGATTCGGTCAACATTGTAGCGACTCCTTATAGATAAAATAACGATAAAATAAAACGGGTACCCCCTTTGGCATCTTACCTTGACGCTCAACTCTCAAGGAGATGATCGATTTCGTCTCGAATCGATCTTAAGTCGGAAAGTCGTAAATAAACGATGGCGTAACGGATATAAGCGATTTGATCTAGTTCTTTTAGACCAGCAATCACCATATCCCCCACCACGCGGGATGAAACTTCTGCTCGTCCCATAGCTTGAAGGTTGGCTTCAATCTCCCCAACCAAACGTTCAATATCGGCAGCAGAGACCGGCCGTTTGGCGCAGGCGATGCGAATGCCCCGCAACAACTTCTCCCGATCGAACTCTTCTCGTGTTCCATCGGCTTTGATAATTAAGGGGGTGGCAAGGATAGGGCGCTCATAAGTGCTAAACCTTTGCCCACACTTTTCACATTCGCGTCGCCGACGCACACCACCGCGAGAATCGTGGGAAGTGTCTATGACTTTTGAGGTCGTGTTTTTACAATAAGGGCATTGCATCGTTACGGATAAATAATTAGAACAAATGTAACCCCTATAGATGGGAGTATTCTAATTGTTTGGGGTCATATATTGTGCTGTCGGGATTTTAGCACAGGTCGGTCAATAAAGCAAGAGTTAATTGTGATTAATAAGATTAAAATTTTTGGGGCAACATCCTTGCTGCCCCAAAAGCGCCAACCCCTCTCCACGCGAGGGCAAAGATGGAGAGGAGTGGGCATGAAACCCGAACCGCTGCTGGGAGGAGGAGACCAGCAGCTTGTCGATATTAGACAAGTCGTAATTCCAGCCTATTTCAAACGATCGCTTGTCGAACGGTTACGCAAAAAGGTCGGAATGTCTAGATCTTCGGTGTTGAAAGCGCGTGGCTGGAAGTCGCGCCGTTGGCTTTGGCTGGGTGGGGCACTTGGCGCCGGCCGTTCGGACTTGGTTTCGCGGCCCACCAATTCACCGGCATACCGGTTTGGGGTGGATCGTTCAAAACCCGTGGCGATCACCGTAATTCGCACCTCGTCTTTCATATTTGGATCAATCACTGCTCCAAAGATCAGGTTGACGTCAGGATGAGCAGTGCTTTTGATGATCTCGGCTGCTTCATTGACGTCATGCAACGTCAAATCGTTCCCGCCAGTCACGTTAAACAATATGCCTCGGGCACCATCGATGGTAATATCCAGTAACTGGCTGGAGATGGCTTGCTCCGCTGCCACGCGGGCTGCACCTTCTCCTTTGCCAGTTCCAACTGCCATCAAAGCGGCGCCGCCTTCGGACATAATGGTGCGTACGTCGGCAAAATCCAGGTTAATCAAACCCGGCACGGTAATCAGTTCCGAAATGCCTTGCACCCCTTGTCTGAGAACGTCATCAGCTAGCTTGAAGGATTGCTGAACGGTAGCTCGGCGATCGATAATTTGCAATAAGCGATCATTGGGAATAACGATTAGGGTGTCGGCCTGTTCTTTTAGTTTGCCGATTCCCTGTTCAGCGGTTTGAATGCGTTTTGGGCCCTCAAAAGAGAAGGGGCGCGTCACTACACCGATTGTCAAAGCACCGCATTCTTTGGCGATTTGAGCTACAATTGGCGCCGCTCCGGTTCCGGTGCCACCTCCCATACCGGCGGTGATAAAAATTAAGTCAGCACCTTTTAGGATGTTGTAAAGATCCTCGGCAGATTCTTCGGCGGCTTTCCGCCCGGTCTCGGGATCGCCTCCCGAACCCAGGCCGCGAGTCAGCTTTTCGCCAATGCGCACGCGAATTGGGGCCTTTGAATTTAGCAGGGCTTGTGCATCGGTATTGATGCCAACAAATTCCACACCTTGCAAGCCCTCGTCGATCATGCGGTCGACGGCATTACAGCCACCGCCGCCTACGCCAACCACTTTTATCTTGGCAAAAGATTCGAGCGAATTCGGTATTGGATTGGTACTCATAAAAAATCCTCCTCATACTTTAGAAATATCGTCGTTCGTTATCGGCATACTCGCTTAGGGGAGTAGCCGTCGTAACCATTCTTTCAGGATTTCCCAAGCCTGATGGTTGCCCGACAAGGGCAAGGAACTTTTCTGCGGCTCGGTGGGTAAGAATTCATTGTAGAGAAAGGCCCATTTCAACAGGCCTACCGAAGTGGCAAAAGCCGGAGAGTTCAAGCGATCGGTCATCCCTACCAAACCTTCGGGGCGGGCAATCCGCACTGGCACACCAAAGATGCGGTTTGCCATTGTGCGCATCCCCGGCAGGAGACTGCTGCCACCGGTCAAGACAATGCCAGCCGGTAGCAAACCGTCGTACCCCGATCGTTTCAGCTCTTGGAGCACCAGGTTGAAAATTTCTTCAACCCGCGCCTCGATGATATTGGCAAGCAATGCACGGCTGATTTCTATCGGTTCGTTTTCACCAAAGGGCTTGATTTCAAAGGTTTCGTGCGCGTTTACATCCGCTTGAATTGCGTGACCATGCTGAATTTTGATCTCTTCAGCTTGAGACATGGGTAAGTGCAGTCCCTGGGCAATGTCCGAAGTGATATGATTGCCACCTACGGCTAAGACGGCTGTGTACCAGACATCTCCTTCACTATACAGGGCAATATCGGTTGTGCCCCCGCCAATATCGCAGACCAATACTCCCATTTGGCGTTCGGTCTCTGTCAGGGCAACCTCCGCAGAGGCAAGCGGATTGAGAACAAACTGAGATACTTCCACGCCAGAGAAACCGACGCATTGGCGCAGGTTTTCGGTTGAAGCGGCTGAGGCGGTGATGATATGGGTTTCGACCTCCAGACGATAGCCATGCATACCAATCGGCATACGAATCCCTTCCTGTCCATCAACATTAAATCCGCGGTGAATGACGTGAATGATCTCTCGATTGTGGGGGATTGGGATAGCGCGAGCCGACTCAATCGCTCGCAGGATGTCATCCTGATCGATCACGCGTCCACTGATACCAACTACACCGCGACTATTGGTCGAAGAGACTTGCGATCCGGCCATACTGACCAGGGCCGCATTGATCTCCATCCCAGAGGTGCGTTCGGCTTTTTCAATGGAACGTTTGACTGCTTGAGAGGCGGCAGCCAGGTCTACAATGACGCCCTTCTTGATCCCTTGCGAGGGTTCTATACCAACTCCCAGGATTTGCAGTTGACCAGGAGACTCTTCACAGCCGACCAGGGTACATATCTTGGTCGTACCAATATCAATTCCAACAACGACTGGACGTTCGCTTCTCATCATTATCGCTCCAATCGGTAATACGGTGCATGGACGTATTCAATGCTAATCAGTACCGGTTTTTGTTCTTCTTTCTTGATGATTTTCTTAACCATCAATTCGTAGATCTTCATTTTGAGACCGAGATCTTTCGACGCTCCAACATAAACTGTCCATCCGCGGGGATCTCGCCAGCCAAGTCCGCGTTCACCATCGTAGAAAAGAACTGCACCTTCTGGAATCGCTGCGCTGATGGACAGAATGCTCGAAACCAGATCGATCGGAAGCAAAAGCTCCCGCAGTTCGTTCTGCAACTCAGTTGGGGCAGGTTGGGGAAAGTTGCTGGCTTCGATCACCAGTTTGGGTAATCTGGCGTTCTCACCGCGGAGCGGAAATGCAACCCCCTCTGCATCGACCAGTAAGGTGCGGTCGTCTTGTTTCCAGACAAAAATTGGTTTGCGTTCCTCGACCTGAATGGTGACCTTATTGGGGAACTGCAGGCTCACTTCAACGCTCCGAAATTCCGGGAATTGGGTGATAATCTGTTCGCGGAGCGTTTGCGGATCAACGGTAAAGATTGGATGATTTTCTAGATTTAACTCAATCGAAACTTCTCTGGCACTGATGCGTTGCAACCCTTGAAGATTTACAGTATCGATCCTGAACACAGGGGCTGTCCAGAGCAAATAGAGCAAGGCTAACAATGCCAGGCTTAGAATGGCGGATAGCAATCGCCAACCTACCTGAATCTGGGGGATGCTCGGCAAGCGGATTTCAGTGCCTGGGACGCCGAGCGGCACATCTAGCCGCCGCCCGGCCTTCACCGAGCGCCGCGGAGTTGCCATGGGTAAGCCGGCGATTGTGCCGCGCATCAGAACTGGAACGCGGCGGGCTTCCATTTCAGCGATTCTTTTTCGTCCCGTTGCAGAGCTCCGTAAGCGCGAT
>Ga0308417_1002627_pt1 | contig 11813 bp, 15 predicted proteins | sample HotsprSampleOS65_FD_203528 | JGI IMG/M metagenome (GOLD analysis project Ga0308417, IMG submission 203528) | Hot spring phototrophic mat microbial communities from Octopus Spring, Yellowstone National Park, Wyoming, United States - 20090730_OS65 ... | reverse complement strand
AAGCGGCGCGCGTCGTCGGCCATGCCAGCGATGGGGGTGGCGGCGTTCTCGGCGATCACTTTGAAGCCGGGCGGCAGCGCTAGGCGTGCGCAAATTAGATGCGACGCGTGCACACATTAGATGCGACATGCACACATTGCGTGCGACAAGTCTAGCCTGTGGATAAGTAATTTCCGCAAGCGCCGACACCGCATCTTGTCGACTCCTCGTGCCGTGAGAGCGCCCGCGCCTCGGGCGCGGGCTGGGAAGCATGACACATCGGCTCCATGACCCATCACACCTTCGCGGGGCGGGCACCGGCGATGGTGCTTGCGAGAAGCGGTTCGTAGTGCAGGCCCGCATAGAACAGCCCGGCGCCTGAGGCCTCGGCAAAATAGCCGCCTCGTATCATATGACGTTTACCATAGTTGCGCATGATAATAATGCCACTGGCAGAGATGCTACCAGGGGCGAGCAAGAGGGCTTTCATTGCTGCAGGAACGGCGATACCAGTATCGGCAGAGAGCGCCATGAACGTCATTGCGTTTATGTCGTAGTTATCGGAGTTATTGCCCTGCGGGCCGTTGCGGAAATCCACCACGTCGTCAATCTGGAAGTCGCCTAGGTTATCGACAACGCCGTTGTCGCTGTAGGCCACCAGGCTGTCGTATTTGGCCGTGCCCGCAGTGCCAGGCGCGACCAGTGCACCATCGGAGAGGTGGATGGCTTTCCACGGCGCGCTATCGTCGAAAGCGCTGGCGGTAGCAGCGTTGTTGTTTTCCAGCACCTGGATTTCGCCATCGACCAGACGCATTCCAGGGGTAAATTCCCAGACGTTCCCCACCAGATCGGCAATGCCGGCTGGGCTGCCGTCGTGCCGCCAGGTGAGCGGGCCGGCGCCGGTGAGCGTGCGCCCCGTGCCGGACGTGTTGCCGGGCGTGCCGCCATCGACGCGACGGGCGGTCTCCCAGGTGGCATCATGGGCGCGGCCCCATTGGGTATTGCCGCGCGGCTGCGCGCCGGACTTGGCGGTGAGCAGCGCAACGGCGGCCCACTCGGCGTTGGTCATGACGTGGAAGCCCGCGCCGCACGCGCGCGCGGCGTTGACGAAGTAGGTGTAGGGATGCGAGACGGTCGGATCGACACCGGGCAGCGACAGCAGCTCGCCGTTTTTGATGATGCCGGGGTACATGCCGATCCACAGGCCATCGCGCACGACGCCATCGACGACGAAGGCCGGGTGCACGCCGGTGCCGTAGTCTGGCCCTAGGTCTTCGAGGTTGAACTTCGGGATCCAGCGGAAATAGCTCGGCTGGCCGGACTGGGTGTAGTGAACGGTGCACAGGCCGCCGGTGGCAGCTTCGATGGCGGCGCGGAGTTCGTCGCGGACAAAGATGGTGGGCATGGTGTTCTCTCCTTATAGATCAGCCAGCAAATGGCCAGAGTTCGACGGATACGGCGTTGGGGTCAAGCGGCTCAGCCACGCGGGTGGTGGTTGGCTCGCCGGTGATCGGGTCGGTATCGCCCGGCTGCTCGGTGTAGCGCCGCGCTGGGATGCGCACGATGGCGACGATGGAGCCATGGTCGCCACCGCGCACGAACGTGCCCGCATGGTGGCGGATGACGATCTCGGCGGCGGTATCTTGCTGCTCGGCAGCGAAGTCCACGGTGATGTCGCCGATGGTAAGCCGGTCGGCGGCGATGGCAACCGGCGCAATCGGCGCGCCGGGCTGGATGAGGGTGGTCATGGGCATGGCGGATCTCCTTTAGTCGGTGAGGCGTTCGATGAGGTAGCGCACCCGCACGTTGTCGGCAGCGCTGGCAAGCGTGAGGGTGCAGCCGTTGGTGGCGCGGTTGGTGACCACGATGTCATCGGCGCGGGCGATGCCGGTCGCGGAGACCAAATCGAGGCTGATGCGCCAGTCGGTGCCGCGCATCGGGCGAGCGAAGGACAGCGAGACGGTCGGCGGCGAGTCCAGCATGTCGGGGAAGTTGGCATCGATCCGGCGCACGTCGGTGAGCGTGACGTTGGCGAGGTAAGGGTCGGTGGCATCGGTGTTGTTGGCCGGGATCGTCAGCCGGTAGATTTCGATGCCGTTGTCCGGCACGGCCTGGCCGATGGCGGTCACGGCCAGCCGGTAGGTCTGGCCGTCGGTGTGCGGGTAGAGGTAGGCGCTGACCACGACCGCCGTGGTCGTGGAGGTGTTGGCCGGGACGCTGGCGGCGTTGTTGCCCTCGATGACCGGGTAGGTCTGCCCACCCGCAAAGCACACGCCCGGCGCGATGTTGAGGTTGCGCGCGGCGGTAGTGGATTTGGTGACCGTGCAGCCGCTGACCACGCCGCGGTTACGGATGACGATCTCGCCGCGCTGCTGCCAGGGGCCGAAGCGCAGCGCCTCGATAGCCTCGTGCGCCATGTGCGCAAGCGAGAGCGCCTGCATGACGGCGGTGTGGTCCATGTTGACCATGTCGGCCCCGACCGCCTCCACCTGCGATTGCAGTGCGGTCAGGCGCGCTTGCAGGCTGCCGTAGCCGGATGCAGCGGCGTCCACCTGGTCGGCGCGGACTTTGAGCCAGAGGGTGCGGTTGGCCAGTTGCTTGGCCTGGATGTTGGCGGTGCCGGTCTCGCCGCCCAGGATCGGGTCGGTGGTCTCGATCCGGTAGATGCCGGATTCCCATGCGGGGGTTTCGGTGACGTTTGCCATAGGGCAGTCTCCTTAGAAGATGATGGTCCAGGTGCCGGTGAGCGCGAGGTCGTCGGACTTATGGATCGCCTGACGCACCTTGCGCGCAAACAGCGTTCCGTCGGCACAGCGCAGGCCGAACTCGGTAATCGCCAGGCCGTTGCCCTCGGCGGTGGAGAGCGACCAGGCAAAGGCCACTTGGCCAGTGGCCGGGTAGCTCACGCTGGTGACGGGCTTCCAGAACGCGCCGGTGAGGCCGGTGTTGTTTGGGCTGGCTGCGTTGGTGCCGGTGCCAAAGCCGATCTGGGTGATGTGGCGGTTGGTGCCGTTGCCGCCGACGAGGCGCGCAAGCTGGTCTTTTGCTCCGTTGACGATGAGGTTTTCCTCGTCGATGGCATCGACAAGCGTGCCGTCTGAGCGGCGAATCTCGAGGTGGAAGTGGCCGCGCAAGGCGGCGGCGTCAGACAAGTGCATGGGCGGCTCCTGCAATGGCGATGCAAATGGCGGCGGGAACGGCCAGGTCGAGCACGCTGCCCATGTGCCAATAGCGCGGGTGGAGGCAGCCAATCTCGGCGGGCAGTCGGGTGGCATACCGGCTGCCGCCATGCGCATTGATGTAGTGGTACTCAGCCTGCGCGTGCTCACGCCCGACGAAGAGGGCGATGCCGATGGCGGCACCCGCCCACCAATCGCCGGTGGCGAAGCCCCATCCCGCCTGAGCAGCAGCGGCGACGATGGCGTGTTCGACCGGGGTCAGGTCGATGCGGATGCGCCAGCGCACGGTCAGCGCGGCGAAGCCGAGCGCGAGCGCCAAACCGGCCAACAGCGCAGCGGAAATGATCAATGCAATGGTCATGCGGCCTCCAGGTAGGTGATCTCGTGACCGGACGCGACGCGCCCGGCGAGGTAGCGGCGGCTGCCGTCGAAGCGCGCCGTGCCGTCGAAGATGTTGTCCGCGCCGTAGCGGTAGCGGCCGTCGAAGCGGACGAAGCGCGTGACGGTGATGGGCATGATGGCGTCTTCTGCTACCGGTGCGGCATCGCCGTAGTCGGTGCCGCCGTCGGCCTGCGTTGCGCCGTCAAAGAGGGGCAGGCGCTGCTGGCGGTCGGCGTCCGTCCAGGCGAGCGCGAGCGTGGTGTCGGACTCGGGCGCACCGGCGCGCCAGTGGCTGTCGTTGGCGGCCCAGCCTTGGTAGGTGCGGCTGCCGTCGGCAATGGTTGCGCCATCGAAGGCGAGCAACACGCCCTGGTCGTAGCGGTGTGCGCCGTCATAGATCCGACGCCACGGGCGCGTGCTCTCGCCACTCCATGCGGCGGTTGCGGTGGCGGCGTCCGAGCTGGGCGCGGTGTCGCTGGTCTGCACGGTCCAGGCGAGGCTCGTCAGGTGACGCGACACCGGCTTCCACTCGGCGATCAGCGCCTGCGCCATGGCGGCGGTTTCGGCAGACAGGCCCTGGGTTTCGCCCAGGTCGGCCTCGATGCGGAACTCGGCCCAGGTATGGCCGCCGTATTTTTCGGAGCCGTCGGCAAAGATCGTGCCGTTGTAGCGGCGGTCGAGCGCGCCTTCGATGAGGCGAAGCTGGTCGCCAAAGCCCGCCATCTGGAAGGCGCGGCGCAGCGCCCACGGCGTGCCTTTTTTGCGGTGCAGCGCGATCGCCTCGCGGATCAGGCGGCGGCGGTCGGCATCCGTGCCGACGAACTGCCAGCCCTCCATCGGGCCGACGTGAAACTGCCGCGCAAGCTCCGGCAGGAAGGCGGCTGGGACGGTCTCGACCAGGTAGGTCAAGAGTCCATCGAGCGGCAAGCGTTCGAGGCGCTGCGTGGCTTCGGCAAGCGGGCCAAAGCGCGCATCGAGCGCGATCACATCCGGGGCGAGGCGGTCAGGCATCGGCATAGCCTCCGGCGGTGACGGTCACGCTGGCCGCATGCGCCCAGCCGTGCTCAGGCACGGTCGTGTCCGCATTCGGTGCGACAAGATCGACCCGGTGCACCCCCTCGACATGCAGCGCGGCGATGATCTGGGTGCGCACGATGTCGGCCCCGAGGCGGCGGCGCATGGTGTCGAGATGCGCCGTGAGGCTTGCCTCAGCCGCGGCGCGCACGGCGTCGGCGTCGAAGCCCGCGCGTATCGTCAACACAGCGTTGACCGTGAAAGGGTAGTCCGCCGGGTCCTCAACGCTCACTTGATCACAGATGGGTCGCGCATCCTCGGCAGATGCGGCGGCGAGCACCAGCGCCTTGATCTCAGGCGACGGCAGGCCGGTTTCGGTCAGCGGATAGAGCACCACCTGCCCCGGCTCGGGCGAGCGCACGGCGCAATCGACGATGGAGGCATGCGCGCGCATCGCGTGGTGCCGGTAGGCCAGGCGCGGCCCCGCGACGCTGAAGGATTCTGGCGCCTCCAGGATGCGCGCGCGCAGCCGGTCGTCACTCTCGCCCGGAAGACGCGCTACGCCCACCAGCTCGCCCAGATAGTCGAGCATGGGCGCGCGGGCAAAGCGCACGAGGTTCTGCCGCGCGGCGTCGTTGATCGCAGCGCGCAGCAGGGTTTCGCGGTAGGCGATCATGTCGATCAAGAGCCGCTCGATCTGCGCCGGGTAGAGCGTCTTGCCGGTGGCCGTCTCGTAGGCGGCGATGATCTCGCTGGTCACCGCCTGCGGATCGTCCGGGATGATCTTGAGCAGCTCCGTCATCGCGGCCTCACTTCGGCGCTGATCTCGTCGCCTTCGCCGGCGAGCTTGAAATAGACCGTGACGCGGATGGCCGCGTCGTCATCGAGCGCGACCACCACGCGCGTGACCTTGACGCGCGGCTCCCAGCGGCGGATCGCCTCGACCGTCTCGCGCACGATGTACGGGCGCGCGCGGTCGATGGGGTGATCCAGATAGATCCACACCCGGCTGCCGAAGTCGGGCCGCAGCGGATCGCTGCCCTGCGGGGTGCGCAGAATGATGGCGATCGCCTGGCGGATGTCGTTGAGGCCTTCGACGAAACCGTCGCGGCCCAGCGCGGGCTGCCAGTGGTGGGTGGATGGGGTCATGGCGGCGATCATCGGCGGTTTCGCTGGGCGGCGTAATTAACACGCGTTGCAATCATCCGGCGAATACATCCGGGCTGCCTGTGGCGGCACTCGATCCGCAGGAGACCGGGTCGCCGATGCGCCCGGCGGCGCGTCCGTTGACAAAGACGGTGCCCGAGCCCGCAGCCAGTGACCCGCCATGCGGCACACAGACCGCGCAGCCGTGCGGCTGCCAGCCGTCGCCCACGCGGTGCCAGCCCAAGCCGTTGACGAACACGTCGGGGCTGCCCTCGGTGTTGGCGCGCGACGGGAAACACCCGTGCCCGGTGCAGATGTCGGTGTGGCGGTGTGCGGCAGGCATGGCTGCGTCCTTACGGATTGAGGTCGATGCGCGGCGCGCGCAAGGTGATGTGCGTGTCGGAGACGATCTCGATGTCGCCCACGCAGTGGACCTGCAGCCTGTGCGCGGCACGGTCGTATTCGACCGTCGTTCCGTCGGCAAAGGTCGCGCGGGTGATGTCGGGCGCGCCGCCTGGAGACGGGTCGCGCGCGGAGAAGATTGCACCCAGAACCACGCCTTCCTCGCCGCGCGGATCGAGCAGCAGCGCCACATGGTCGCCCACGTCGGGCAGATGCTCGAAGCGGTCACGGTGCGTGCGCGCGACCAGCACCGGCAGCCAGTAGGTTTCCAGGTCGTCCAGGTCGGGTAGGCGCACGCGCACGCGGTGCGTGGCCGCATCGACGGCGGTGACGAAGCCGAAGCGCAAGGTGGCGAGCGACTCGCGCAAGGTCTCGATCATGATGCCTGCTCCTTGATGCGCTTGAGCAGCAGCGTCGTGGCGTAGCCGCTGCTGCGGTCGATCTCATGCCGCGCTTCGATGATCAGGTAGCGGCCATCGAGCCGCGACCAGCCGGTCACATCCACCGCTGCGCCAGCGACCAGCAGCGGGTCGCCGGGTAGCTGCACCTCCAGGCTGGTCTTGTCGATCTCATGCCGCGCCTGCTCGGCCTCGGCGATGGCCTGGGCCTGCTGTGGCGTTTTGGCGCGCACGTGGCGCTTCTTGGTGTCGCTCGCCGTGGTCGTGTCTTCGGGGGCCATGACGCCTTTCGATGCGCCATAGACCACAAGCCGCCCGGTGGCCGCGTCGTGATGACGCAGCTCGGAGCGCGACGGCACCTCGGTGATGCGGTCGCGGTAGGCGAGGCGCGAGAGGTCGCGGGGCGTGAGCGTACGCACCGGCTCGGCATCGTCGCCGAGCTTCATGACGGCGAGCGTCTTGTTGTTGTCGGTGAGCTTGAGCGCGTAGCCATACTCGCGCGCGAGGCGCACCGCGAAGGCCCAGTCGGTCTCCTGGTACTGCGTCGCGCGGTCGATGGGGATGCTTGCCACCGCGCCCTTGCGCTTGGCCCCGATGCGCTTGGCGATCTCGTCGAGGATTTTGGCGAGCGTCGTGCCCTCGTACTTGCGCCCGATGCGCGTGCGCACGGCGCGGCTGATGCCGGTGGCCAGCGCCCGAATGCGGATGGTCATGGGCGGCGATTCGACTTCGATCTCATCCACGTCGAAGGCCCCGCACGGGACCAGCGGCTGCCCGGCATAGCCGATCTCGGCGGCGATCTCCATGCCCTTGTCGGGATACCACTCGGCCAGCCAGCGGCTTTTCACGGCGTCGGTCTCGGCCAGCTCTACGTCCAGCGCATCCGCCTCGCCGGTGAGGCGGTCGGTGTAGGCAACGCGCATCAGATACGGCGTGAGGTCTGCCGTGATGTCGCGCCCGTTATAGGCGATGCGCACGGCAGGTGTCAGCGCTTCCATGGCGGCAGTCCGGCGGCGGCAACGGCGGCGGGGCGCTCGATCAGCGGCACCGCGAGCTTGAGTCCGGCGGGCAAGATGCCCGCGCGCGGCGCGTGCGGGTTGGCGGCGATCAGGCGCGGCATCTCGCGCACGTCGCGGTAGTAGCGCCAGGCGAGCAAGTCCCAGCGCTCGCCGTCGATGGTGGTGTGAACGATGGCCTGTGTCATGCCCAGCCCTCCACCGGCAGGCGGCTGGCGGCGGTCGCCGCAATGCGGCCCACCGACTCGCGCGCACTTTCGAGCGCCTGCGCGCCCGCGCGCACGCTCCACAAGGCCGACGAGACGCCCGATAGGCCGCCACCGAGCGCGATAGCTGCCACGTCGAAGGTATGGCGCGCCGACTGAAAGGCCGATAGCACCTGCCCCGCATCGGCGGCGACCGCAGCGACGCCGCGCAGCGCATCGAAGCCCTCGACGGGGATCGTTGCGCCGAAGGCGGACACGCGATCGGCAAGCCCCGGCAGCGCCAGCAGCGCGGAGGCCGGGTTGCTCTGCGTCAGCGCCGCGAAGCTCGCCACATCAGCCGCCAGACCCACCCCGCGCGCGATGGCGGAGAGCCCGTCGGCGGACACCTGCGCGACGCCGCCGGGGCTGCTCAAGGGCGCGGCCTCGATTAGGGCAAAGTCGTCCACCGTCGCGGCCTCGATCGGGATGCGAAAGCCGCTCGTCACCACGCCCGGCGGGTTGGGCTGCGCCGGGTCGCCCACGTACTCGCGCAGCGTGATCGAGAGCTCGAAGGCGATGGCCGCACCAAAGCCGTCGGTCTGCGTGGTCGTCACCTCGGCCTCGGTGATGACGAACACGCCCCGGTATTCGCCGGTGCCGAGCACAAAGGCCACCGGCTCCTTGGCGTCCATCTTGTCCTTGATGCGCCGCACCTCGGCGGCTGGGTCGCACCACTGCGCATGCAGGCGGGCATCGATCCGCACCTCGTCGGGCTTGTGCCCGGTGTATTGCAGCAGGCTCTTGCGCCCGATCAGCCCCTGCTCGGCATACTCCGCGCCGTAGCGCATGGACAGGCCGTCGAGCCAGGTGATGATCTCGAGCTCCACGTCATTGAGCACGGCATAGAGGCTCATGTCGTCCCCTCCCAGCCGACGCGGCGGCGCTCGGCGTCATAGCGGCGCATCAGGCGCTCGAACTCGGCAAAGCTCAACTGCACCGCCTGCGTCACCTGCGCACGCGCGGCCTCAGGGCTGGCCGCGCCGTTGACCGTGATTTGTGGCGCGTAGGTGATCTGCATCGGCGCGCCCGGCGCTGCGCCCGCTTTGAGCGCACCGCGCGGCGGCTCGACAGCGGGAAGCGCGGCAGGCTGGATCGACGGCAGCGCCACCGGCTCCACCGCTTGGCGGATGGTGCGGAGTGCATCGGCGGGCTGCGGCAGAGCGACCGGCTCCACCGCTTGGCGCAGGATGCGCGCGGCATCTGGAGCGGCCTGCATGACGGGCGCAGCCAGCGCGGGCGGCGCAAGCGCCATCGTCGCTGCACCGGCCATCGCGGCGGCGGCTTTCTGCACCTCACCGAGGCTGGCGCGCATTCCATGCGACAAACCGTCGCCCAAAAAGCCGCCGAGATCGGCAAACACGCGCGACGGCGAGCGGATGCCGAGCAGGTTTTTGAGGCCGTCGCGCACCGTCGCGCCGAGGTTCATGACCGCATCTTTGGCCGCCGAGAGTTTGGCCTGGATGCCATCGATCAGGCCGGTGACGATCTGGCGGCCGATGTCCAGCATTCGCCCTGGCAGACCTTTGAGCCACTGCCAGGCGGCCTCGAACCCGCTTTTGATATGCCCCCAGACCCTACCCAGCAGCGGGCCGATGGTGTCCCAGTTGCGCCAGATGAGATACGCGGCACCCGCGATCGCGCTCAGCACCAGGCCGATGGGGTTGAGCAGCACCGCGCGGCCCAGCCACAGCACGGCGCGGCCCACGGCGGTCAGCGCCGCCACCGCCGCCCCCTTCATCCCGACAAAGGCCGCGCCGAGTTTGGCCATCGCCCCAGTGGAGAGTCCAGCGGCCATGCCGATGGCCTTGAGCGGCCCCGAGCCCGCCAGCAGCGCCGCACGCCCGATCAGCACGCGCGCGGCCAGCGTATGCCACGCCACAGACGCCAGCGCCAGCGGCGACTTGACGAAGAAGTTGAGCGCCCACGCCCCAGAGAGCACGACGGCCTTGAGCGCGGCCATGCCGAGCGCCGCGCCGATCAGTCCCTTGATGAGCGCCGGATGCTCCTTGGCCCAGGCGACGAAGGCCGACACCGCAGGCTGCACCGCGCGCACAATCTCCAGCAGCGGCGGCAGCAGCGCATCGCCCACGGTCATGGCGAGGTCTTGCAGCTCGATCTTGAAGCGCTTGAACTGCTCGAGGGGCGACTCCATGCGCTTGGCGAAGTCCTCATCTAGCGCGCTCTGTCCCGATGCGCCCTTGCCGGTGGCGGTCTCCTCGCGGATTTTCTTGAGGTCGTCGCGGTTTTGGAGTTCGGCCAGCAGGTAGCTCATGGCCTGCATATCCTGGAACATCTCGCCCAACCCCGCGCGCTGGCCGAGTGCTTCGATCATCGTACGGCGGCGCTCCATCTCGGCGGCGCGCTGCGCCGGGTCTTGGATCTTGGCGAGTTCGTCCGACAGGGCCTTGAGCTCGGCGGCCACCTGCGGGCTGCGCTGCGCCATCTTGTGCATGATGATGCCCACACCGGCCTCAATCGGGTCGAGCCCCTGGCGCGCAGCGCGCAGCATCGAGCCTTGCAGGTCGATGCCGAGTCTTTCGAAATCCTTCTTGGTGTCTGGACTGGTGAGCTTGGCGAGGAAGTTGCGGAAGTTGTTGGCCGCCTCGTCCGTGCTGCCTGCGGTGCGCATGGCAATCTGTAGGCGCGAAGCCATGTTGACCACCGCCTCGTTGCCGGTGATGCCGATGGCCTTCATGTAGCCGCCCAGCTGCGGGAACCATCTGGCCATGTCGCGCACTTCGAAGCTGCCGAGCTTGCCTGCCTTGGCCGCCTGCGCGAAGGCGAGCTCCATATCCTTGGCCGACACGCCCAAGAGGTCGAAACTCACCATCATGCGCGCGGCATCGTCCATGCTTGCGCGCGTGGCGGTCGTGAACTTGCCCAGCAGCTTGGCCTGCTCGGCGGCCTTTTGCGCCTCCATGCCGTTGGCGATCAGCATCGAGACCCCGGCGGCCATGTCGCGCGCGCTCTGGTTGGTCTCGCGCGCGACGGCGCGCAAGCTGCTGCCCAGCACCTGCTCTTGCTCTTTGGAGAGCTCGCCCACGATGGCGATGTCTTTGATCGCATCGCCAAAGCCCGCAGCTTCGCGCACGGCGGCCAGCGCGGGCGCGCCCACGGCGGCGGCGGTGGCATACGTGCCCATGATCTCGCCCCCGAGGCGCTGGCGCTCATCGGCCAGCGCCTGACGGCGTGCCATAGCAGCAGTCAGCGCCTCTTGCCGCTTGCGCACGGCGTCGATGGTCTGCCCCAGGCGCTCGTAGTCGCGGTTGAGGGCGGCCAGCGTCTTGGGCGCAAGCGTGCCCATGTGCCGGGTGATCGCGCCGCCCAGGTCATCCTGGCGGCGCTTGAGGTCGGCCATCACGCGGCCCAGCCCATTGAGCGAGCCGCGCACCGAGCCCAGCGCTGCGCCCACCGCGCCCGCGCCGATCACGCCCAGCTTGATGCCGATGGATAGATTCACTACTCACCCTTTATCTGCTCGCGCGCCACATCCAACCAGCGGCGCAAGTCGTCCACCGTCAAATCGTCGATCTCCGACGGCTGAAACCGGAACCACCGCGCCAGCAGCCCGGCGGCCCGCCATAGATCATCCTCCGCTATCCAGCATGCCCCGAAAGGCATCTTGGAGCTTGCGGTAGTCGGCCAGATCGAGCTCGTCCATGTCCTCGGGCGTCAGCCCGCACAGCGCGGCCAAGAGCGCCGTTTCCTGCTCCTCGGTCTTGTCCGAATAGCGCGCCGCGTGCTTGAGGTCGCGCACCTTCGGTCGGCGCAGCGTGAGCTCCGCCACCGTGCGCCCGTCGGCGAGCTTGACCGGGTAGGTGAGCTTGAGCTTGTCCATCCTTCAACCTCCCAGCACTTGGCGCGTGATCGCGGCGGCTGCCGTTTTGACCGCCTCGACGGTCAACTCCAGCCCGGCATCGCGCACGCGCGCCTTGATGCGGTTCCACAGGGTCTGATTGCGCAGCGCGGTCAGCAGCTCATGCCCGGAAAAGGTCAGCCGCTCGCCCCAGCACAGCGGCTCGGCACCCAGCGCGCGCTGGCAGTGCGCGCGGA
>Ga0308417_1002626_pt1 | contig 11816 bp, 10 predicted proteins | sample HotsprSampleOS65_FD_203528 | JGI IMG/M metagenome (GOLD analysis project Ga0308417, IMG submission 203528) | Hot spring phototrophic mat microbial communities from Octopus Spring, Yellowstone National Park, Wyoming, United States - 20090730_OS65 ... | reverse complement strand
GGATCGACGTCCAGAGCAGCAGCCTCAGTATGTGCGCCGACACGCGTTCGGTGAAGAAGCGCTTGTGGGTGGTGGCGAGGTCGAACATCTCGTTCAGCGCCGAGAGCATGAGCGCCGAGATCGGGTTCGGCTTCGCCTGCGCCACCGAGGCGGCGATCCCCCAGAGCTCCGTCTGCAGGCGTGCCGTCTCGGCGTCGAGCCGGTCGCCATCGGCGCGGGAGCGTATGTCGCGGTAGACGCGGATTCGCACCTCAGCGTAGTCGGCGATCAGGCGCTGCATGCGCGCCCCTTCCTCGCCGCCGATCACGCCGGCGTGCAGCCAGGCGGTGCCGATCGCGTTCGCCTCGGCAAGCACCACGCCGCGGCGCTCGTTGTGGCGGCCCTCGGCAAGGGAAAGCGTGATGCCGAGCAGGAAGGCGAGCAGGCCGAGGATGCCCCGGTGACGAAGCCTACGCTCGAACGGTCGGTCTCCTCCGCCCGCCGGCGGTTGTACACGCGCCGCCCCAGGCGAAAGCCGATCTCGGTGACCACGGCATAGATCGCAAACAGGGCAAGGAAGAGCAGCAGCAGGCTCTCATCCGCCAGCGCGCTGAGCGCCTCGAGCAGGAATGTCTGGTTCAACGCCGCTCTTCCCTGCCCGCGGTCCGAGGCCCTCTCAGATGTGGATCGGCCGCCCGGCCACCGCGAGCGCGGCCTCCTTCACCGCCTCGTTCAGCGAGGGATGGGCATGCGAGGTGCGGGCGATGTCCTCTGCGGAGGCCGAGAACTCGATCGCGAGCGCAAGCTCGGCGATCAGCGTGCCGGCGTCCGGGCCGATGATGTGGGCGCCGAGGATCCGGTCGGTCGCGGCGTCGGCGAGGATCTTCACGAATCCCTCCGTCTCTCCCATCGCCCGGGCGCGGCCATTGGCGGAGAAGGGGAACTTGCCCGCGCGGTAGGCGATGCCGCGCGCCTTGAGCTCCTCCTCCGTCGCGCCGACGGAGGCGACCTCAGGGGAGGTGTACACCACGCCCGGGATCGCATCGTAGTTGATGTGCGGGTGTTGGCCGGCGAGCGTCTCAGCCAGCGCGACCCCCTCCTCCTCCGCCTTGTGCGCGAGCATCGGGCCGGCGATCACGTCGCCGATCGCCCAGATCCCCGGAACGGTGGTGGCGAAGCCCTCCGTCCTGACGCGCCCGCGCGCGTCGAGCGCGACGCCGACGCCCTCGAGGTTGAGCCCGGCCGTGTGCGGCTTGCGCCCGATCGCGACGAGCACGACGTCGGCCGTGATCTCCTCCGCAGCACCGCCTTGCGCGGGCTCAAGCGCGAGCACGACCCCTTCGTTCGTCTGCCGCGCGCCGGTCACCTTCGTCCCGAGGCGAAACGCCATGCCCTGTTTCTGCAGGATGCGCTGGAAGTGCCTCGCCACTTCTCCGTCCATTGTCGGAACGATCCGGTCGAGGAATTCCACCACCGTCACCTTCGCGCCGAGGCGCCGCCAGACCGAGCCGAGCTCGAGCCCGATATAGCCCCCGCCGATCACCACGAGATGGCCGGGAACCCGGTCGAGCTCGAGCCCGCCGGTCGAGGTCACGATGCGCTTCTCGTCCACGGCCACGCCGGGAAGCGCGACGCTGTCGGAGCCGGTCGCGATCACGATGTGCCTTGCCCTGTGCGCCACGCCGTCGACCTCGACCACGCCCGGCGCGGCGATCCGGCCCGTCCCCTTAAGCCAGGCCACCTTGTTCTTGCGGAACAGGAACTCGATGCCGGAGACGTTCGCGGCCACCACCTCGCCCTTGCGTGCGTGCATCTGCGCAAGATCGAGCGCGACCTCGCCCTTGACCACCACGCCGTGGCCGGCGAGCCCGTGGCGTGCCTCCTCGAACTTCTCGGAGGACTGCAACAGCGCCTTCGATGGGATGCAGCCGATGTTGAGGCAGGTACCGCCAAGGGTCGCGCGCCTCTCGACGCAGGCGACCTTCAGCCCGAGCTGGGCTGCGCGGATCGCGCAGACATAGCCGCCCGGCCCCGCCCCGATCACGATCACGTCGAACGCGGTCTCGGTCATGACGTCCCCTTATCGACCGTGGAACTCGGTGCGCGCGATCGCGGCGAGCTCGGCGAGCGAGGTCACCGACCAGTCCGGCACCACCTTCGCCTCAGGCGTCGCCCCGGACCCTGCCCGCCGCGCGCGGCGGTTCACCCAGACGCAGGGAATGCCCAAGCCCCGCGCGGGGGCGATGTCGTGGAACTTCGACTGCGCCACGTGCAGCCAGGCGTCGCGGCCGATGCCGCGCTCGGCGAGCAGCGCCGCGGCGCGGTCGAAATGCGCCCGGTGCGGCTTGTAGTGGCCCACATCCTCGGCGGTGACGATGAAGTCGGGCGCGGCGCCGATCGCTGCGAGGGAAGCAGCGATCGAGGCGCGATCGACATTCGAGAGGATGGCGAGGCTGAAGTGGTGCGAGAGCTCGGCCAGAGCCGCCGCCGTGTCGGGGAAGGGCGGCCAGTCGGGGACGGAGGCGCCGAAGGCCCGCGCCGCCTCGAGGTCGCGCCTCAGCCCGAGACGATCCGCAAGCAGAAGGAACACGCGCTCGAGGATCGCCGGGTAGGGCGCGGCCGGGTCCTTCTCCTGCTCGCGGTGTTCGATGTCGGCGAAGGCCTCGAGGATATGCGCGTCCGACCAGTCAAGCCCCTCGCGCCGGCACAGCGGCGAGACGAAGGCGAGTATGCCCTTCTCCCAGTCGATCAGCGTGCCGTAGCAGTCGAAGCTGAGCGCCCGGAAGCGGCGCAGGTCGATCATCGCCGACGTCCTCAGGCGCCAGCGACCGTGAGCCCGTCGATCCGCACAGTCGGCGCATCGATGCCGCGGCGGAACACGAGGTCGTCTGCGGGGACGAGGCGAGCGAACATCTCCTTGAGGTTGCCGGCGACCGTGATCTCGGCCACCGGTTCGGCGAGAGCACCCTGGCGGATCATGAACCCGGCAGCGCCACGGCTGTAGTCGCCGGTCACCTGGTTCACCCCCATGCCGATCAGCTCGGTAACGTAGAGCCCCAAGGCGATGTCGGCCATCAGCGCAGCGGGGCTCATCGTTCCGGGAGCGAGCCAGAAATTCGTCGCAGCCGGAGAGGGCGGAGCGGAGACGGAGCGCGCTGCGTGGCCCGTGCTCCCGAGCCCGAGCATGCGCGCGCTGCGGCAGTCGAGGATGAAGCTCGCGAGCACCCCGTCCTCGACCACGGCGCGCGGCCGCGCGGCGATGCCTTCTGCGTCGAAAGGGCGGGAGCGCAGGCCGCGGCGCCGCGTCGGGTCGTCGTGCACAAAGATGCCGGGGGCGAACAGGCGGGTGCCAAGCGTGTCCTTGAGGAACGAGGTTCCGCGCGCCACCGCCGCACCGTTGATCGCCGAGGCGAGGTGGCTGAGCAGGCTCGCCGCGACCCGCGGGTGATAGACGACGGGCATGGTTGCGGTGGCCGGGCGGCGGGGGTTCAGCCGCGCCACAGCCTGCTCGCCCGCCCGCCTGCCGAGCGCCGCCGGGTCCTCGAGCCCCTCGCCATGGGTCGCGGCGGCGTAGTCGTAGTCGCGCTGCATCGCGATGCCCTCGCCCGCGACAGCCGTGACGGAGACGGAATGGCTCGTCCGCGCATAGGCGCCGGCGAAACCGTTCGAGGCGACGAGAGCGATCGCCGTGCGGGAGAAGCCAGCCTCAGCGCCTTCCGTGTTGGTCACGCCGGGGACGGAGCGCGCGGCATCCTCTGCGGCAGCAGCACGCGCCGAGAGGGAATCGACGTCCGGCTCGCTGGGATCGACGAGGTCGAGCGCGGCGAGGCGCGCGGCGAGGTCGGCCATGCCGTCGGGCGCCTCGGCAAGCCCCGCATGCGGGTCCTCGGGAACCACGCGCGCCATCGCCACGGCGCGCTCGGCGAGGCGGGTGAAGCTGGCGGGGCTTACGTCGTTGGTCGCAACGATCGCCTGGCGGCGGCCGACCAGAACGCGAAGGCCGAGGTCGCGGCTCTCGGCGCGCTCGACGAGCTCGGTCGCTCCGAGGCGTCGCTGCACCGAGACGGAGGCGGCTTCGACAAGCAGCGCGTCTGCTGCATCGGCGCCTGCCCGCCTCGCCGCGGCGACGAGATCGGCAAGCAGGCCGAGGCGGTCAGAAGACGCAGGCGCGTCGCTCATGCCGCGAGATCCGCAGCGATCGCCGGCAGGGCAGGTAGCCTGCCGACGGGGCCGATCGCGGCAAGCGTCGGCGTTCCGCGGAAGATGCGCCGCGCCACGGCGGCGACGTCCTCAGGGGTCACGGCTTGCAGCCGGGCGAGGCTCTCCTCGAGCGGGATCACCCTGCCCCAGGTGTGGATCTGGTGCGCGATCTGCTCGCAGCGGGCGGAGGTGCTCTCGAGCGACATGAGCAGTGACGCCTTCACCTGCGCGCGCGCGCGGGCGAGCTCCTCGGCCGTGACCGACCGCTGCACGGCGCCGAGCTCGGCGAGCACGACGGGGACGAGCTCTGCGGCTTCCGCCTCGCCGGTCCCGGCATAGATGGCGAATGTTCCGCCATCGAGATAAGGCGAGAGGAAGGAGGAGATGGCGTAGACGAGGCCGCGCTTCTCCCGCACCTCCTGGAACAGCCGGCTCGACATGCCGCCGCCGAGCAGCATCGAGAGCAGGAGCGCGGCGTGATACTGCGGATCGGCATAGGCTACTGCCGGAAAGCCGAGCACGAGATGCACCTGGTCGAGGTCCTCGGCCTTGCGGAACTCCCCGCCCAGGTAGCGCGCCGGTGCGGCCGGCTCGCCTGCGCCAAGGGGCAGTGCCGTGAAGTGCCTCTGCACGAGGTCGAGGAAGTCCTCGTGCCGGATCGCGCCGGCGGCGGCGAGCACGACCCGGTCTGCCGTGTAGTGCCGGCGCATGTAGGAGAGGAGCGCCTCGCGCGGCATCGTCCTGATCACCGCCTCGGTGCCGAGGGTGGGAAGGCCCATCGGCTGGCCGGGATAGGCGGTCGCCTGGAAATGGTCGAACACGATGTCGTCTGGCGTGTCGTTCGCCTGGCCGATCTCCTGCAGGATCACGCCGCGCTCGCGCTCGAGCTCCTCTGGGTCGAACACGGAATGCTGCAGGATGTCGGCGATGATGTCGGCGGCAAGCGGGGCGTCCTCGCGCAGCACCTTGGCGTAGTAGGCGGTGCGCTCGCGCGCGGTGTAGGCGTTGAGATGGCCGCCCACGTCCTCGATCTCCTCGGCGATCCGCGCTGCCGAGCGTCGCGCCGTGCCCTTGAAGGCCATGTGCTCGAGGAAGTGGCTCGCGCCATTCTCTTCCGGCCGCTCGTGGCGTGTGCCGGCGGCGACATAGGCGCCGAGGCTGACGGTGCCGACATGCGGCATCGTCTCCGTCACGACCGTGAGGCCGAAGGGAAGGCGTGTGGTGCGGATCGTGTCCGTCATGCGGCGTTCCTCAGGGCGTGGCGGCGGACGAACTCCTCCACCGCGGCAAGGTCGTTCGGAAGTTCGGCGTATCGTTCCGGGCGCGTCTCGAGATCGGCAAGCCGCGCGGGCAGGGCGGGGCGGCGGCCGGTGGCGAGCGCGACCGCGTCGGGGAACTTCGCCGGGTGCGCGGTGGCGGCGACGACGACTGGGATGTCGGCGTCCGCCGGCATGTGCGCCCGCGCTGCCGCCACGCCGATCGCGGTGTGCGGGTCGGCGAGGTAGCCACAGGCCGCCTCGAGCCGGGCGATCTCCGCAAGCGTCGCCGTGTCGTCGACCGCGGCGGCGCGGAACAGGGCGGTGGCGCGCCGCCAGGCGGGGTCCGGCACCGGCATCCTGCCCTCGGCGCGAAACCGCGCCATCGCCGCTGCCGTCGCTGCCGCGTCACGGTCCAGGAGCTCGAACAGAAGCCGCTCGAAATTGCTCGACACCTGGATGTCCATGGACGGCGACAGCGAGGGCTCGACGGGCCGGATCGACATGTCGTTCGCGGCGATGAAGCGGGCGAGGATGTCGTTGCGGTTTGCGCACACGATCAGCGCGTGCACGGACAGCCCCATACGCCGCGCCGCCCAGGCGGCGAACACGTTGCCGAAATTGCCCGTCGGCACGGCGAAGGCGACCTCGCGGTCAGGCGCGCCGAGGGCGAGTGCGGCATAGGCGTAGTAGGGGATCTGCGCGGCGATTCGCGCCCAGTTGATCGAGTTCACCGCGGCAAGCCGCATCGCCTCCCGGAACGGCGCGTCGGCGAACATCGCCTTCACGAGATCCTGGCAGTCGTCGAAGGTGCCGAGGAGCGCGATGTTGCCGACGTTCGGCGCAAGCACCGTCGTCATCTGCCGCCGCTGGATCGGGCTCGTGCGGCCCTTTGGGTGGAGGATGACGATGTCGATCCGCGCGCGGTCACGGCAGGCCTCGATGGCGGCAGAGCCGGTATCGCCTGAGGTCGCGCCGACGATGGTGATGCGCGCATCGCGGCGGGCGAGCACATGGTCGAACATCCGCCCGAGCAGCTGCAGCGCCACGTCCTTGAAGGCAAGGGTTGGGCCGTGGAAAAGCTCGAGCGCGAACAGCCTGTGGTCGAGCTGCACGAGCGGCGCAACGGCCGGGTGGCCGAACCCCGCATAGGCCTCGCGGCAGAGGCGTGTCAGGGTGGCTTGGTCGAACGCCTCGCCGGCGAAGAGGGAAACGAGGCGTGCGGCGAGGTCGGCGTAAGGAAGGCCGCGCAGGCTGCGCCAGTCCTCGCGCGAGAGCGCCGGCCAGCTCTCCGGCACATAGAGCCCGCCATCGGCTGCGAGGCCGGCAAGCAGCGTGTCCTCGAAGCCCAAGGGAGGGGCTTCGCCTCGGGTGGAGACATAGCGCATGGCCGCCGGACATTAGGGGGCGGTTTTGGGGGATGGAAGGGTGGGGGAGGGCGTCGATGCGGGCCGAGCGCAACAACTGCAGCGAGAGGCGGGCGGGTCAGCTTGTTCGCTGCTCGCGCAGGGCAGAGGCGCTGCGCTTGCGCGCCCGTGGCCGGTCATTCGCCGAGATAGCGCGCGCGGAGATGCCGCTCGAACGCCGCCGGGTCGAGGCTGCGCCCTGTCGCGCGTTCAAGCAGACCGTCGAGACCGTGCGCGGCGCCGTGCGCGTGCACACGCTCGGCGAGCCAGGCGACGAGTGGGGCGAAGCTTCCCTGCCCCAGTGCCACCGTGATCTCTGGCCGGTCGGCAGAAGCAGCCTGGAAAAGCTGCGCCGCCGCCATCGCCCCGAGCGTGTAGGAGGGGAAATAGCCGAAGGCGCCGTCATACCAGTGGATGTCCTGCAGGCAGCCGCGGCGATCATCCGGCACGGCGAGGCCGAGCAGGTCCCGCATCCCATCGTTCCAGGCGCTGGGCAGCTCGGTCACCGCGAGGTCGCCCAAGACGAGCGCGCGCTCGAGCCGCCAGCGCAGCACGATATGCGCCGGGTAGGTGACCTCATCCGCCTCGACGCGTATCAGGCCAGGCCGCACGCGACGCCAAAGCCGCGCGAGGTTCTCGGGCGCGTAAGGGGACGGGTCGCCGCCGAAGGCAGCGTGCATCCGCGGGCCAAGCCAAGAGAGGAACGCGTCCGACCGCGCGGCTTGCATCTCGACGATCAGGCTCTGGCTCTCGTGCACGGCCATGCCCGCCGCCTCGCCGAGCGGGTTGCGCGCGAACGCCTTCGGCAAGTTTGCCTCGTAGAGCGCATGCCCGCACTCGTGCAGCACGCCGAGGATGGCCTGGGTCGGGTCCGACTCGTCGTAGCGCGTGGTGATGCGGATGTCGGTCGGCGTGCCGCCGCAGAAGGGGTGGGTGCTCTCGTCGAGCCGCGCGGCCGAGAAGTCGAGCCCTGCGCGCTCGGCAACGGAGCGGCAGAGCGCCCGCTGCGCCTCGACCGGGAAGGGGCCGGGAAGCGGGATGGGCGGCGGCTGCGCCTGCTGGCGGGCCAGCGCGGCGGGAAGCACATCTGCGAGCATCGCCTGAAGCGGCCCGAACAGCGCGACGAGGCGCGAATCCGTCAGCCCCGGCTGGTAGCCGTCGAGCAGCGAGTCGTAGCGGGCAAGGCCAGTCGCAGCGGAGAGCGCTGCCGCCTGCTCGCGCACAAGCCGCACCACCTCGGCAAGCAGCGGCGCGACAGCTGGAAAGTCGGACGCCTTGCGCGCCTCCCGCCAGGCAGCTTCGCAGGCTGAGGTGGCGCGCGCCATCGCCTCGACGAGATCGGCCGAGAGCGCGGTCGCGCGCCTGTGCTTGCGCCGCATCAGCGCGAGGTTGGCGCGGTCCTCCGCCCCGAGGCGCGCGGCATCGGCTTCGGCGGCGTCGAGGTCGACGGCGGTCGCGGGATCGGTGAGAATTGCGTGGGCGGCGGTGGCAAGCGCGGCCATCTGCTCACCGCGTGCCGGAGCGGCCTTGGGCGGCATCACCACGGAGCTGTCCCAGTGCAGGATCGAGGACGCCTCCTCGAGCGCTGCGATCCGGGAGAAGCGTGCGCGAAGTCGGAGATAGGGAGTCAGCGCGGTCATCGCGTCCCTCGGCTTGCGCCTCTGGCGCGTTCGAGCAGCGTCCTCGCCCAGAACGGGAAGAACGCCGCAAGCGCCGCGGCAAGCCCGAACCAGGTGATGGCGTAGCCGAGATGGTTGTTCACCGGGGTCGGGGGGCGTCGCTGCGGGATGGGGGGCTCGCGCGCCTCGCCGAGGAGAGCGAGCGCGAAGGGCGCGGGAGGATCAAGCCCGACCGCAGCCGCCATCGACGCGGGCTCGAGCGCCCAGAAGCGTCGCTCTGCGGGCTTGTCCTCAGGCGTGAACCAGCCGCGCCTCTCAGGCAGCATCAGATAGCCGCTGACGATCACCTCGCCCTCCTCCGCAGGCACTTCGGGGAAGGGCGGGTAGGGAACCCAGCCGCGCACGACCCAGAGCGGCTCGGCACCGCGGCGAAGCAGAGGCGTGGCGAGAAAGGCGCCGATCCTGCGGTCGCGCTCGGCGATGCCGACAACGACGGATCGGTCATGCGCGAGCGTGCCGGTGGCGGTAAAGCGGCGGAAGGCGAGCGCTGCGGGGTCCTCTAGACGCAGCGGAAGCGGCTCAGGCGGCAGCGCCTCGGCAGCGCGGAGCTGGGCGATCCAGGCGTTCTTCCAGGCAAGACGCTGCACCTGCCAGGTGCCGAGAGCGATCAGCACCGCAAGCGCAAGGGTGGTCGCAACCGCGGGCCAGAAGAGCACGCGCCAAGGAGGCTGAACGGTCATGCCCAAAGAGATGGGGTGCGACTCTCCCGCCGCACCCCGTCCGCGCGGCTCAGTGGTGCGCGATCGGGCCCGCGGCCCAGACGTAGATGCAGACGAACAGGAACAGCCACACCACGTCGACGAAGTGCCAGTACCAGGCAGCGGCCTCGAAGCCGAAATGCCGCTCAGGCGTGAAATGGCCGCGCATCGCACGGAACAGGCAGACGATCAGGAAGATCGTGCCGACGATCACATGGAAGCCGTGGAAGCCGGTGGCGAGGAAGAAAGTCGACGGATAGACACCGCCGTCGATGAACTTGAACGGTGCAATTGAGTATTCATAGGCCTGGATGGCGGTGAAGGCGAGGCCAAGGCCTATGGTGCAGGCAAGCCCCGCGATCAGCCCCTTGCGGTCGCCGTGCAGGAGCGAATGGTGCGCCCAGGTGACCGTGCAGCCCGAGAGCAGGAGTATCATCGTATTGAGAAGCGGCAGGTGCCACGGGTCGAAGGTGTAGACGCCGGGTGGGGGCCAGACCTCCTTGGCGAAGAGTCCGTCGGCAAGGTGCGAGGGAAACAGCGCGTAGTGGAAGAAGGCCCAGAAAAAGGCAACGAAGAACATCACCTCCGAGGCGATGAAGAGGATCATCCCGTAGCGCAGGCCGAGCCGGACGATCGCCGTATGCAGGCCTGGGGTGCGGCTCTCCCGCACCACGTCGCGCCACCACAGGAACATCGTCGCAAGCACGGCGAGGAGGCCGATGGTGAAGAGAATGTAAGTGCGGTTGTGCATCGCCTCGACCGCGCCGAAGGCGAGCAGGCCGGCGGCGGTCGCGCCGACGATCGGCCAGGGCGAAGGGTCGACGAGGTGGTAGGGGTGCTTGACGCCCGAGGGCTCGACCCTCGTCCCGTGGCTGTCTGCCATTGTTCCTGACCCTGCGGCTCGGTTGCGTTGGCGCGCGCGACTATGCGCCGCATCAATCCCCGAAATCCGCACGACGATCAAGCGCCGGCGGAGAGGGTCGGGGCTCGCTCAGCACGGCGGCGGTCGGCGGCGGCGCGGCGCGCGGTCGCCGGCGTGGCCGGTGGCGGCGAGGCGGGCGAGAGACTGCGGGCCGACGCGGTAGGTCACCCTGTCGCCTTCAGCCACACCCATCGCCTTGAAGGCGGCCTGGGCGAGCGCATTGCCACGGTCCGCCCCCCACTCCATGCGCTCGCAGCCCGAATCGATCGCCGCCCTGGCCACGGCGGCGACCAGCGCCCGGGCGATGCCGCGGCCGCGCGTCTGCGGCAGGACGAACAGGGCCTCGAGATACATCACGTCGCGGAACCGCGCCCCCGGGAACAGCGGCGCGAACAGCGCGACACCGAGGAACCGGGCCTCAGGCGCGAAGGCCCCGGAGGAGACCGCGACCAGACAGCGCGCAGGCGCATGCCCGCCCAACAGACGCGCCGCCGCTGCGGCTGCCTCCTCTTCGGTCACCGCAGTGTCATAGTGCCGCTCCATCGCAGCGAGCAGCCCAGCAAGCGGCGCTGACTCGGCTGGGAGGGGGGCACGCACCACGAAGCCCTGCAGCTCGGACATGGGCTCAGGTGACGCGACGTCGCGCCGAAATCAAGCCAAACATCGCATGGCTTGGGACAGGCGGCTCGTTCTCTGCCGCTCTCTCAGTTGCTGCGATACCACGTTCCTGCGATGCCCCAAGGAGCACGGGCGAAGCCCGCTGCGGCGCGGCTGAGCCGTCAGCGAAGGCGCGCTCAGCGCCGCAGCGCATGCATCAGGATCCCGGCAGCGACGGAGACATTCAGACTGTCGAGAGCGCCGCCGCCAGCGATGGTCACCCGCGCCGCGCAGGCGCTCACGGTCGCCTCGCCAAGCCCCGTCTCCTCGTTGCCGAGCACGAGCGCCACGGGGCGGTCACGCGGCAGCTTCGCCGGGTCGGTTCCGCCCGAGGCGACCGCGGCGACGGTGAGATAGGCAGGAGCGATGGCGGCAAGCGCCGCCGGAAGGTCAGCCACCCGCATGACGAGGACGTGCTCAAGCCCACCCTCGGCGACGCGATAGGCGGCGTCGGAGGGAAGAGCCTGGCGCGCGTCGGAGGAGAGCACGATCCGGTCGATGCCGAGGAAGGCGGCTGTGCGGGCAATCGCGCCGAGGTTGTTGGCATTGGCGATGCCGTCGAGGAAGAGCAGGAGGCGGCGCCTGCCGGCCTCGGCGATGGCTGCCTGCGGGTCGAAGGCCGGGATCGCCTTGGGCCGCGCGATCGCGACGATGCCGCCATGCAGCTTCGAACCCGCCACCCGGTCGAGCTCCTCGCGCGGCACCATGCGGTAGGGCTTGCGCGCAGCGGCGAGCAGCTTTGCCCAGGCGCCGACCGCCTCGCGGTGCCGCTCCTCGTAGAACAGCCGCTCGACACGCTGGGGCGAGCGGGCGAACAGGGCGGAGACGGCGGGAAGCCCCGCGACCCGCAGCAGGTCGCGCGCATGCTCAGCCTCGCGCGGGGCGGCGCGCAGAACCACCGGGGCGGGGCGGTTCTGCCTCTGCTCGCGCCGGCCTGGCGCTCCTGTCTCGGGGCGGCGCGTGCGGTCGCGCTCGGGGCGCTCAGGCGGTCTCTCCTTCATCGCGCGCCGACCCTAGGC
>Ga0308417_1002625_pt1 | contig 11821 bp, 16 predicted proteins | sample HotsprSampleOS65_FD_203528 | JGI IMG/M metagenome (GOLD analysis project Ga0308417, IMG submission 203528) | Hot spring phototrophic mat microbial communities from Octopus Spring, Yellowstone National Park, Wyoming, United States - 20090730_OS65 ... | reverse complement strand
CCTATCTCAACCTTGACGCTGAACTGCTGAAATCTGGCTTCACTCAGCCCCTACAGGAGGAGAAGAACTACCATCGCCTGCATCAATTCTATGTGGGTCAATCCTACTGTCCCATTCCCAGCGAAGGGGTGTGGATGCTCACCCAGCTTGCCCGTTGGGAATTGACTCCCTTCCCTCAGAACTGGTGGGAAATTGCCGATCGCACCTTCCAATTAGAAGTGTTTGCCCAAGCGGCGCGGGAATTGGAATTGCCCGACATTGTTCCCGATCGCCGTAGTTTCAGTCTCAGCGATGGCATTATCTTTGATGCCGATGATCCTCTGAGCTATCTGGAACAGTTCCCCATCCGTCGTGCTATTGACTTCCGTTCTGTCGTTCTCGCCTAAACTTCTATTCCTATGCAAACCCCTATGCGTACTCTCTCTACTCCACCCATGACCACCACTCACCTCCGCCTCGAAGGCGTAACCAAAGCCTACGGTAAGCACATCGTACTCGATAACATTGATTTGACAGTGCAATCGGGGGAATTCCTCTGCATTGTGGGGCACTCGGGCTGTGGCAAAACCACCTTGCTGAACATGGTGGCAGGTCTCACCAAACCCACCCGTGGTCTGGTCTGTATCAATGATCGCCTGATCACCGAACCAGGTCCTGATCGCATGGTAGTTTTCCAAAACTATTCCCTTCTGCCGTGGCTTACCGCCTACCAAAATATCGACCTTGCGGTGAAAGCCGTCAATCCCAAGATGACCGCCAGCCAGCGCAGGAGTGTAGTCTATGAAAATTTGGAACTGGTAGGACTAAAAGAGTCAGCCCACAAACGCCCGTTCCAACTCTCTGGTGGCATGAAACAAAGGGTGGCGATCGCCCGTGCCCTTGCTATTCGTCCAGAAGTGCTGATTCTCGATGAACCATTTGGCGCACTAGATGCCATCACCAAAGAGGAACTGCAAGATGAACTACTGCAAATCTGGCGCCGACAAAAAATTACGGTGATGATGATCACCCACGACATTGACGAGGCTTTGTATCTGAGCGATCGCATCGTGCTGATGACCAACGGACCAGCCGCCCACATTGGCGAAATTCTCACCCTGCCCTTTGCCCGCCCCCGCGATCGCGCTCGCTTGCAAGAGGATCCCCGCTACTACAGCCTGAGAAACTACATTTTGGAATTTCTATTTGAACGCTTTGCCCATCGGGAGTAAACTAAAACTGCATAGGGAGTTCAAGCATGGGACATGACCACAGCACTTAAAAGCGACCCAATCGTCTATCCTGACAGCGACGGTCAGCCAATAGCAGACAACACCAAACAATTTCGCTGGATTGTGCTGATCAAGGAGAACCTAGAATACCTGTTTGCGCAGGATCAGAATGTGTTTGTAGCGGGAGACTTGCTGTGGTATCCCGTGGAAGGTCGCCCTGATATTAGGATCGCTCCCGATGTGTTAGTAGTATTCGGCAGACCCAAAGGCGATCGCAGTTCCTATCGCCAGTGGGAAGAAGATAATATCCCACCCCAAGTGGTGTTTGAGGTGTTATCCCCTAGTAACACGCTTAGGGAAATGAACCGTAAATTATTGTTCTATGATCGGCACGGAGTAGAGGAATACTACATCTATGATCCCGACACTAATGAATTGACAGGATGTGATCGCCAAGAAGAAGGACTAACTCCTATTGAGTGCATGGATGGTTGGGTCAGTCCCCGTTTAGGAATTCGCTTTGAACTCACTTCAGAAACACTAAACATCTACGACCCACAAGGCAACCTGTTTTTAACTCCAGTGGAAATGCAAACTAGATTCCAGCAGGAAAAGGCAAGAGCCGACTATGAAGCCCAGAGAGCAGAGCAAGAAAAGGTAAGAGCCGATCGCCTAGCTGATAAACTCAGGGAATTAGGCATAGACCCCCAGCAACTCTAAATCAATCCACCTATGTTGCAACCAAGAATCCCAACCCTAGAGTTTCTCCGAGAGAAGCGCTCTGAAATCCTCGCCATTTGTGCCAAGCACGGTGCTAAAAATGTGCGCGTCTTTGGCTCTACAGCCAGAGGTGAAGCAGATGAACAAAGTGATATTGACTTTTTAGTGGATTTGGAATCAGGCAGAACCTTACTGGACTTGGGAGGTCTGCAATATGATGTTAGAGCAGTATTTGCTGATTCCTGTGGATGTAGCTACAGAATCAATGCTGAAGAGTAGAATCAAAGAGCGTGTTCTCAAGGAAGCTGTAGAATTATGAGAGATGCCAAAGAACGCCTAAGAGACATCCTCGACTGTATAGATAAGATCGAACGCTATCAAAATCTATCTCAGGTAGAGTTAGAAGTAAACGAACTAGTGCAAGTATGGTTTCTTAGGCATTTGCAAATTATAGGTGAGGCTTCTAGAGCATTGCCATTATCAATTAGAGAATCTACCGCAGAAATTCCTTGGTCAAAGATAATTGGCATGAGAAATGTTCTGGTTCATGACTACTCATCATGAGTTCTCCGCCCAGTTGTCAACATGGATAATATGGCAACAATCACCAAAACTCTCTGCCCCTACTGCGGGGTAGGTTGTGGCTTGGAAGTAATGCCTGATGCTAAAGTCAGGGGCGATCGCTCCCACGCTTCCTCTCGGGGGATGGTCTGTGTCAAGGGAGCAACTATTATAGAAGCTCTGGACAAAGACCGTTTGTTGTATCCTCTGTATCGCCGCACTTTGGATGATTCTCCCGAGCGGATTAGTTGGGATACAGCCCTAGGTTTGATTGCTGAGCGCATCCAAAAAATTCTCCGTACCACAGGAGCTGATGCCATTTGTCTCTACGGGTCTGGGCAATGGCAAACAGAAGATTACTATGTGGCACAGAAACTAATCAAAGGCTGTTTGGGCACTAATAATTTTGATACTAATTCCCGCTTGTGTATGTCCAGTGCCGTTTCCGCCTATATGGCGAGTTTTGGGAGTGATGGTCCTCCCTGTTGTTATGCAGATTTGGAACTGACGGACTGTGCATTCTTAATTGGTACGAATACTGCAGAATGCCACCCCATTGTCTTCAATCGCTTCCGTCAGTATCACAAAAAAAATCCCCTCGTGAAGCTGATTGTGGTTGATCCCCGCCGTACCCAAACCGCTGAATCTGCCAACCTACACCTAGCAATCCGTCCAGGGAGTGATATTTATCTATTGCATGGCATAGCCCATCTTCTGTTGAAATGGAATGCTATCAATCAAGAATTCATCCAGAAACACACCACAGGGTTTGCTAAATATCAAGAAGTAGTGCAGAAATATCACCCTCAATTAGTAGCTGATTATTGTGGTATTCCGATAGAAGATTTGCTCCAAGCCGCCAAGTGGTGGGCTGAATCTCAATCAGTGCTATCTTTGTGGTCTATGGGGATCAATCAATCCAGCGAAGGAACTGCCAAAGCTCGCAGTCTAATCAATCTCCATTTGCTAACAGGACAAATTGGTAGAGCAGGGACAGGCCCCTTTTCTCTCACGGGACAACCCAACGCCATGGGGGGTAGAGAAACTGGAGGACTTGCCCACCTGTTACCAGGATACCGTCAGGTAGTCAATCCTGAGCACCGCCGCCAGATAGAACTGCACTGGCAGTTACCCGCAGGTCAAATTTCTCCTCACATAGGCAGGAACGGATGGCAGATGATTGAGGGTTTAGAAGAGGGAAAAGTAGAACTGCTGTGGATTTGTGCCACTAATCCTGCAGTAAGTTTACCTAACTTAGCAAGAGTGAAGTCAGCACTCAAACAGTCTCCCTTTACTATCTATCAGGATTGTTACTTTCCTACAGAGACCAGTAATTACGCCCATCTACTTCTGCCCTGCGCCCAATGGGGGGAAAAAACAGGCACGATGACCAATTCAGAGCGCAGGGTTACTCTCTGTCAAGCGTTCCGTTCCCCTGTGGGTGAGGCAAAACCCGATTGGGAAATTTTTGCTGAAGTGGGTCGTAGGCTGGGTTTCTCTCAGCAGTTTCCCTTTCAGAACAGTGCCGAAGTCTATCAGGAGTTTGTACAGATTACCAAAGGAAGACCCTGTGATATGTCTGGGATTAGCCATGCCCGCTTGCAGAAGTTGGGGGCAATCCAATGGCCCTGCCCAGAGAGTTTAAGCGATGCCGAAGCAGTGCAAGATAAACGGCTCTACACCGACTATCGGTTTCACACCGCTGATGGTAGAGCACATTTTGCTGTAGATGATGCTTTGGGAGTGGCTGAACCAACTGATGCAGAATACCCTTTTATCCTCACCAACGGCAGGCTCTATGGACATTGGCACACCCAGACCCGCACGGGCAGGATTCCTAAAATTACTAAGATGTATCCTGCGCCGTTTGTGGAAATCAATAGCATGGATGCACAGGAGTTAGGTATTGCTGACGGTGCTGAGGTGCTGATTGAGTCCCGTCGTGGGACGGTAAAGTTGCCTGCTAAGGTAACCCCCCATATTGTGCGGGGAACGGTGTTTGTCCCCATGCACTGGGGCTATCTGTGGTATGGATCAGCAGAGGTAAATAACCTAACGCACTCTGCTAGTTGTCCTGTATCCAAGCAGATAGAACTCAAAGCCTGTGCAGTGCGCCTATCTCTAGCAACTTGCTAGGAAAATTTGGCACATTTCCCTAAAATAGAAAAAAACCTTAGCGCAATCACTATGGACTTGAGCAAAATTCCCCCACAGCCCAAAGAGGGAGTGCTAAATGTGTTGATTGAAATCCCTGCGGGGAGCAAAAACAAGTACGAGTTTGACAAAGAATTGGGCGCGTTTGCCCTTGATCGGGTGCTATATTCCTCCGTGCAGTATCCCTATGACTACGGCTTTGTTCCCAATACCTTGGCAGAGGACGGCGATCCCCTAGATGGCTTAGTGATGATAGATCAGCCTACTTTCCCTGGGTGCATTGTGCCTGCGCGCCCTTTGGGAATGCTGTTGATGATCGACGGTGGCGATCGCGATGAGAAATTGCTCTGTGTTCCTGCCAAAGACCCCCGCTATGCTAACTACAAATCCCTTGCCGATGTACCCCAGCACCGCCTAGACGAGATCGCTGAGTTTTTCCGCACTTACAAAAACTTGGAAAAGAAAGTAACGGAAATTCAGGGATGGGAGGGGTTGGAGGCGGTAAATGCCCTAGTGGCGCGTTGCATTCAGTCTGCCTTTGCTAAATCTTAGTCCTCTCCAGCAGAGCATAGTTGCAGACATTCAGGGCATCTGTGGCAGGCTAGGCTACAGGCTGTACGCTGTAGGGGGCATTGTACGGGATTGGCTTTTGGGCAGAGGAGAGACCCCTACAGACATCGATCTTGTGGTAGTTGGGGAGACAAACTGTGCCATTGCAGTAGCGCGGGAACTGCGCCGCAAATACCAGACCCGCTATGTGGAGCATCCCAAATTCCAAACAGCAGAACTGCGCTGGGATGCATTCACCCTCGATCTCACCACTGCCCGCCAAGAATACTATCCCTCTGCGGGGGCTAATCCTGTAGTCAGTGCTTCCACTCTGGAACACGACCTATGGCGTAGGGACTTCACCATCAACGCCCTTGCGGTGGAAATTTTGCCCCAAGGACAGATCAGCCCAGTGATTGATTTGTTTGGGGGTTTGGGAGATTTGGCTGAGGGGGTGGTGCGCCCTGTTCATGCCAACAGTTTCTACGAAGACCCCAGAAGAATATTTCGGGCAGTGCGCTTTGCCGTCAGGCTGGGATTTAGCCTGCCCCCAGCGGTACGGTCAGAAATTGCTCAACTGTGCCACAGTGGGGTGCACGATCGCATTGGGGGGAGTCGCCTGCAAGGGGAACTGCACTACATTTTGGCTGAGGGCGATCTCCTGAAGGTGCATACCATTTGCCAAGAATTGTCGGAGTTGGGGGCGTGGCGCTGTGTTGATCCGCAGTTTCAACCCAGTAGTAAGTTAGGTGCTGAGTTGAGACGGCTGGGCAAGTGGCGCAGGTGGTTTGGAGCGATCGCTCAGAATCATGCACCCAATTACCTAGCCCTTTGTGTTTTGCTCTATCCTGCTGTGGCTCCTACTCTAGGGAAACTCAACCTACCCCCTAGCTCTATTGATCAGATAGGCAGAGCTAAGGCTTTGCACAGGGAGCTAGCCCAACTGCCCCATTCAGCTAGTCCCAGTCAAATTTGCGATCGCCTCGAGCAGGAACAGCTGGGCACTCTGCTGTTGGCAGGAGCCATTCAGCCCCATCGCTGGCTGTGGCGTTACCTCAGCCACTGGCGGCACATTCCCCCTTTACTGTCGGGCAAAGAATTGCGATCGCTGGGATACCCTGCCAGCAAAGAGTTAGGGGAGTTACTCAAAATCCTGCACCATGCCACCCTAGACGGTCAGATCACAGACAAGCAACAAGCCATTGCCCTAGCCAATGATTACTGGCAGACAAAATTGGGTAAGATCGTGCCTAGCCAGTAGGGTAAATGCCATGTCCTCTCTTTTTTGCCGTTTCTGTCAAGTTTTCTGGACTTGTATCTTTTGCCTAACCGTAGTTTTGGCTCACTGTGCCCCTGCTAGTGCTGATGCCAAAGCTGATGTGAAGTTTCAGGGGATTCCCCTCACCTGCTATGTCACCGCCTCCCAACTCATCCCCGACACCAATGGGCGGGTCTTTTCTCTACTAGAAATTGCTAGCAAGTACAGTGAAGCCAAGCAGTATGACCAAGCGGTAGCTGTGCTTGATCAAGCCCTAGAGCAAATCAAAGATAGCCCCGACAACTCCAGCAAAGCCTTTTTGCTGGTGGAGTTAGCCGATCGCTATGCCAACGCCAATCAAAAGCAAAAAGCAGGAACTGTGCTCAACCAAGCCTTTACCCTAGTCAAAGGATTTCCCAACAAGACGGATCGGGTGTTTGCCGCTGTGAAAATCGCCCGCGCCTATAGCAATCTGGGACAGGTAGATAAAGCAGATCGCCTACTCAAGCAGTCCCTTCCCATCATCGACGATATAGTGGATGTCTATGTCAAGTCCCGCGCCTACGAGGCGATCGCCAGTGCCCTAATTAGCCTTGACGACCTAGAGAGCGCCAACAACGCCCTGCTCAAAGGACAACAGTACGCAGGGATGGCACTGGAAGCCAGCACCCGCTCCCGCAGTTTCATTGAACTGGCAGGCACTTATGCAGAACTTAAGGATCACAAAAATGCCATCAAGTTCCTACAGGACGCTTTTGACGAAGTGGGCGAGGAAATCCCTCCCGCCTACAAGCAGGACTTCATGGCGCGCGCCTTTGCCCTTGTGGTAGAGCGCTACCTTGGCTCCAATCAGTACGATCAGGCGGCGCAGGTGATCGCCAACATTCCTGACACTTCGATTGAGAAGGCGATCGGACTGCTGAACCTTGCCAGTGCTTACCGCAAATCTGGTCAGGCAGAGCTAGCCCTTTCCACCCTCGAGCAAAGCCTCAGCAAAGCTAAACCACTGCCCGATTCCCTAGATAAAGCCGCCCTGCTCAGTGAAATTGCCCAAGCCTATCGCCAGCTAGATAAACCCGAGCAAGCGGATGCACTAATGCAACAAACGCAGGAAATCGCCCAAAAACTCACCAGTGCACCCGAAAAAATCTATGCCTTAAATTCCCTCGCTAGTCAGTATGCCGACCTAGGCAAAATGGAAATCGCCAAGCAACTTTTGGATCAGAGTTTGGCGGTGCTAGAGGAAACGGAGAAGACTAAGAAACTGGGCAATCGCGATCGCGCCGTTTCCGACATTGCTGGGCTGTATTGGCAAGTAGGCGAGACCACCAAAGCCCAAACCCTAGCGGATTCCCTCACTGACTCTCCCGAAAAGCAACAACTGCAGAGCCTATTTACCTGCGCCAAAGCCTGAGTAGCGGGCGTGGTGGAGTGCTAACTGGTAGTAGTGTTCAGCGTGCTGGATCAGAGCCTCCTGCTCCTCTGCGGTTACACTGCGGATTACTTTGGCGGGCACCCCTGCTGACACCACCCCATCAAGGACATCTTTGGTGACTACTGCCCCCGCCCCTACGATACTCCCCTTGCCTACCCGCACTCCTTCCAACACAATAGCCCCCATGCCGATCAGGCTCCCTTTGCCAATGTACAACCCGTGGACTACCGCCCGATGCCCAATGGTAACCCAGCCCTCGATCACCAGAGGTTGATCGGGATCGCCGTGGAGAATTGCGCCATCTTGGATGTTAGTACACTCGCCAATGTGCATGGGATTGAGATCGGCACGAATCACCGCCCCGTACCACACACTAGAGCGGGGCGCTAGGGTGACATTTCCCAAGATAACAGCATTGCTGGCAATGAAAGCCGTAGCTGACAGGTCTGGTATTTTTAGAGGTATGATATTCATGGGGGTATATTTTATGTCAGAAAACGGGCACATTACCTGCCAGAGACCTTGGGGAACCTTCACCGTTTTGGAAGAAGGACCTGGCTACAAGATCAAGCGTATTCAAGTGAACCCCGGACACCGCCTCAGTTTGCAGATGCATTACCACCGTAGCGAACACTGGGTAGTGGTGTCAGGCACCGCAAGGGTGATTTGTGGGGATCAAGTAATCATGCTCACCAATAACCAATCTACCTATGTTCCACCCTGTACCAAACATCGCCTCGAAAACCCCGGGGTAATTCCCTTGGTGTTGATTGAGGTGCAAAACGGACAGTACCTTGGGGAAGATGACATCGTGCGCTTTGATGATGACTACAACCGCGAGGGAAAGCGGGACGAAACAAGGTATGATGTTTTGGTAAATCATAGAGCGTAAGTTAGTTTCACCAGATGCCGATCGCAGTTGGAATGGTTGAAGTATTAGGTCATCCTCCTGCCCTGGCGGTGGCGGATGTGATGGTCAAAGCCGCGCGGGTCACTCTAGTGGGCTATGAGGTAGTCAGCGGCGCAAGGATTACGGTAATTGTGCGTGGGGATGTAGCAGAGGTGCAAAGGGCGGTGGAGCGGGGCGTGGAAGCCGCCAAAAGTGTGGAGAAACTAAGCCCTAAAGACAAGTCGCTATTTCTGTCCTCTACAGTGATCCCACGCCCCCACGAAAATGTGGAAGTGGTAATCCGCAAAATGCGCTTCACCCCCGCAGTGGAGCGTTTTAGAGTATAATATAAGATTATTGTTGGTTCCCTGAGCAGATATGTTATTTTTCAAAGCGGTTTGGGTGGTATCAGCGATTTCATTGGTACTGCTGATCCTCCTACACAGCCCCAAAGGAGATGGCTTGGGTGGCTTTGGCGGGCAAGGGCAGATGTTTGCCAGCACCCGCAGTGCGGAAACTGCTCTAAACCGCTTTACATGGGGTTTGACAGTTTTGTTCCTTGGCTTTACGGTTTTGCTCAGTGGCGGCTGGTTAGATCGCATTTTTAGTTCCCCCGCTCCTGCTGTGGAAGTAACTCCTCCTGCCCCTGCGGTAAATACCGTTCCTGAGTCATTACCTGCTGAACCTGCGACTGCGCCAGCAGTTCCTCCTGACAATCCACCGCAGTAATGATTGCCTTGCCCTTGCAGTTGGCGATCGCTTTGTGGGGGTTAGCTGTGCCTGTCTATGCTAGTGCGGTGGATCACCGTTTGGCGGGGTTGGCTTTAAGGGCGGAAGAGCGTTTCCCTGAGGCGATCGCTGAATTTGAGAAAGCCATTGCCCTCGAGCCAAACCAGAGCAGTAATTATGTATTGCTGGGCTGGACGCAACACCTGTACGGACAGTCAGAATCAGCGGCGCATTCCCTATGGCAGGCAATCTACCTCCAGCCCCAGCAGGTCGAGGCGTACAATGCACTGGGCATTGTTTACTTAGTGCGGGGAGACCTGCCCCAAGCGGTACTCATACACAGTTGGTCTGCTTTGCTTAAACCAGACAACGAGATAGCGTATTTTAACCTCAGTCTCGCCTATCACCGCCAGCAGATGTATGATCTAGCCCTATACTACGCCCGCAGTGCTAGCGTTCTGGAGCCAAATAATCCCCACCCCTTGATTGCCCAAGCTCTAGCTTATTGGGGCAAGCAGGATCAAGCAAGCGCATTGCAGGCACTACGACAGGGGATTGCCCTACAGCCCCTATATGGCAACCCGCAAAGTCTTGACCAATTGAAAAAAGCAGGCTTTCACCCTACCCAGATTGCTACAGTTAGTAATATGCTCAATAGGATGACTATTGGTTTGATTGATGGAAATGTCCGTTTCTCCCATTGATGCCAAACATTTTTCTGCTACCACTGGCGATGATCCAGAGTTTGCGGCGGAATTGTTGGCGGTGTTTATTGAAGATACTGAAGCTAGGCTAGAAGAGATACAACAGGCACTACAGGCGGGCGACCTCAGCCAAGTCAAACGCACTGCTCACCATCTGCGGGGATCATCGGCTAATGTCGGCTGTTTTGCTATGCAGGCGATCGCCAGAGATATGGAACTTAACGACCACACCGTCGGTGAACTGCAAGCCATGTCTGCCCACCTGCAAGAGATATTGGGGCAGGTCAAAGAATTCGCTCACTCACTAACTGCCACAAATAGTTCAGGGTAGGACTATCCCCCAAACTGTGATCGCTGTCCACCAAGTGCAAATCCACATAGGGGCGACTCTGGGCAAAGTTTTCACTGACTTGCACAGGAACTACCTCATCCCGCCTGCCATGCAAGATCACCGTAGGCACAGCCCGATCAAACTGTTGATCTGTGTAGGATTGCGCATCCTTAAAAAACTCATAGCTCAAGGGAATAGGTTTTTGTGTTTCATAGTGCCAAAACTCGTAGTAGCCCAACTCTTGCCACTGCTGGATTGCTTGATTTCCTAACCACTCAGCGATCGCTCGGGGAAAAGCAATCGCAGGAGCTAGTAAGAGAAGTTTCTGCACCAGCAAGCTCTGCTGTGCCCAGAGTAAGCCAATGTAGCCCCCTAAACTAGAACCGATGACCGAGACTGGCTCAGCATAGACAGCTTGCAAATGAGCCAGCACTCTCGATACGGTCATACTGGTAAAATCTCCTAGATTCAGATCGGGGACATCAAGCTGTAACCTCAACTCCTGAAATTTCCCCGCCAAGTACCTTGCTTTGCCCGAATTGGGACTAGAGCCAAAGCCATGCAAATAGACATAGCGCATAGTTCAGATATTGCCAAGATACTTGAGCTTTAGGAGTTCCTTATTGATTTTGAATACCCCAATCCAAAGTTCACAGAGAAAACAGATGGCGAACAGAGCGAATGTGGAAGTAAACAACTCTCCTCCCCAGACACCCCGCATAGGGTCAAAAGTAAAGATCACAGCCACGAAATAGACCTCCCGCCAGATAAAAGTCGCAGTTAGGCACTTTCTTTCTCTTATGCCCATATCCTAAAAACGAAGGATATTACGAATGATGTCCCTAGACCGCACAATATCATACAGAGAAACAGCAGACAAACCCAAGGAAATTCCCCCAAGAAGAAAAAGTTTAGTTTTCTGGTTTTTACCGAAAAAACGCCGTAAAGCCCTGTCCTTTAGGGCAGGGATGTAAGGCGCACACTGTCTTATCAAGCCACACCTGTGATAAAATAGCAGTATGAGAGTAATGGAAGCCAAGCTACTAAACGGGACACCAGAACAATACCTAGCTCTGGATGAATCCATCCGCACGGCGCAATTTGTGAGGAACAAATGTGTGCGGTACTGGATGGACAATCGTGGAGCGGGCAGAAATCAACTTTATGCCCACTGCAAAGACCTGGCCAAAGAGTTTGACTTTGCCAAGAAGTTAAACTCATCAGCAAGGCAGGCAAGTGCAGAACGGGCTTGGGCTTCTATCTCCCGTTTCTATACCAAC
>Ga0308417_1002622_pt1 | contig 11839 bp, 11 predicted proteins | sample HotsprSampleOS65_FD_203528 | JGI IMG/M metagenome (GOLD analysis project Ga0308417, IMG submission 203528) | Hot spring phototrophic mat microbial communities from Octopus Spring, Yellowstone National Park, Wyoming, United States - 20090730_OS65 ... | reverse complement strand
CGGACAACTCCGGCGGGGCCGACATCATCCTCCAGCGCAGCGCCGATGGCATCGTCTGGAGCGACGTGAGCATCAGCGACAACGAATCGGCCACGGACAGCGGTCTGACGCCCGGCGCCGCATACCAGTACCGTGTATTCGCATCCAACTCCAACGGCGAGTCGGGCTATGCGACGGCGACGTTGCGCGATCTGGGGGCGGCCGAGTTTGCGCCGCCGGAGGACCGGGAGGCGCGCATCGGGGCGGTGGCGCCGCTGTGGGTCATCTTCCGCGACCCGGACCCCAACGACACGCACGTGGCCAGCGTCGATTGGGGCGACGGGACTATCGAGGACGCGGACGTGCTGGAGTTCGACGGCTCCGGCAGCGTGTATGCCAGCCACATCTACCGCTCGGCTGGCACGTTCAACGTCACGCTCACCATCACCGACAGCGACGACGTCTCGGCCAGCGCCGCGCTGCTCGTGACCGTCTTGAACGACGCCCCGAGCCTCTTGGCGCTGGACGACCAGAGCGTCGAGCAGGGCCGCGCGGCCTTCATCACGACGCGGCTGAGCGATCCGGATGGCGGCGATGAGCACACGGTGATGGTCGACTGGGGCGATGGGACCATTGAGCCGGCATTCGCGGCCAGGGCCCGCGAGGATGGCCAGTGGATCGTCTGGGCGTCGCACTATTACATGGCGACCGGCACGCACACCGTCACCATCACGGCCACCGACGGCGGAGGCGAGGTGGCCAGCCAGTCGATGGAGTTGACCGTCCAGAACGTCGCCCCGGTCGTCTATGCCAACGGGCCGCTCATCCGCACCGAAAGCGGTCAGCCGATCACGCTGTACGCCGACTTCTTCGACCCGGGCCTGGACGAGACCTTCACCTTCGCGTGGACGGTTTACGACCCCTCCGAGCAGGTGGTGGCCACGGGCAGCGACGAGAGCTTCACGTTCACGCCGGAATTGCCCGGGTATTACCGGGTGCGCATCGAGGTCACCGATCAGGACTATGGCTACCACCACGGCTGGCATACAATCGGCGTGGATTTGCCCGAGCCCATCGAGCCGCCGCTGGTGAGCGGCGATCCGGTGCTCGTCAGCGACGATCCGGACGACGGCGTGATCATCGAATGGGACGACAACTCCGACGACGAGGATGGCTTCGCCATCGAATGGTCGGCCGACGGCGAGGAGTGGTATACCATCGACGTGGTGGGGCCGAACGTCACCAGCTACACCGACCGCTATCCGCTGTTCAACTTCGACAACCACTACCGCATCCGCTCGTTCGCGGGCGAGTACGACTCGGCCCCCAGCGAGAGCATCGTGGTCAGGCCGCTGACGGCGCCGATCAACTTCGGCGATGACAACGGCGGGTTCAACGGACGGGGCACGCTCTCGCCGTATCAGGTGGCGCACGGGCAGACGCTCGATCAGATCAGCGTCCTGGGCAACGACCTGGACATCGCCGAGCTGTCGTTTTACATCGAGAGCTTCACGCAGCCGCAGCACGGCACGCTGACGCTCAACCAGAACCAGACGTTCCGCTACGAGGCCCCGGCCGATTTCGTGGGCACGGTGAGCTTCACCTGCACGCTGAGCGACGGGACGCGCACCAGCACCTCGGCGCCGATCGCCATCGACGTGACCAACGCCGCGCCCCGCGCCATCGGCCAGACGCTGCAGTACACAACGCTTTACACGTTCAGCATCGACGAGTACGGCATGGGGCACGTCGCCGATGCCCCGCTGACCGGCACGCTGGTCGCCTACGACGACCAGGCCGGCGAGTATGACGAGCTGACGTATCGCATCACCGTCCAGCCGCGTTTCGGGCAGGTGACGCTGGACGGGCAGACGGGGGTGTTCAGCTATCAGCCGAACGCCAGCTACCAGGGGTTTGACACGTTCAGTTTCGTGGCCAACGACGGCTTCGCCGACAGCAACCAGGCGCAGGTCATCATTGAGAGCCGGATTCTGATGGTGGCGGGGAACGAGAACCACTGGGTGCAGCCGGGGCAGAGTGTCACCAGCGCCGCGACCATGCCGGGGCTGGCGATGAAAGTGGGCGATCCGCAGTATGGGCAGGTGACATACCTGCGTTACACCGAGGTATACGACCTGGAGCCCGAACAGTGGCTGCCGGCCGGCAGCCAGTACATGTACCAGGCGCCGAACTTCCCCGGCCCCCAGACCATGACGTGGAAGTACGAATGGGGCACGTTCGACAGCAAGCCGTGGACGGCGGTGTTCCACGTGGCGCAGGAGGAGGGGGACTACTGGACGAATCCGCTGACGCGCGGGGGATCGCTGTACTTCGACGTGTCGAACGAGCGGGCGACCCCCGTCTACGCCAACTTTACGAAGTTCAAGGATCCCGTCGCCAACGCCACGCTGGCGCTGAAGCAAGAGCCGCAACACGGCAGCGTGGAACTCATCTTCGACGGCGCGTTCATCTACACGCCCAAGCCGCCCGACCCCGACACCGGGGAGCTGTACTTCGGCTGGGACTTTTTCAGCTTCGAGGTGACGGACAACGCGGACGGGTCCAAACAGGAACAGTGGGTGCAGCTCTATGTGGGCGAGTACTCGGTGCCCACGCAGGTCACGCTGCCTCCGCCGTACCTTTTCAACGACGTCCCCGGCAGCCCGCTGTACGATGGGCAGCCCCTGGATGAGGGCCAGCCGCCGGAGCCGTGGCTGTTCCCCAACACGGTGAAGCTCCTCTGGCAGGCGCACGACAAGGCGAAGGCGAAGCTGCGCGAGGTGGTCCTGGCGATGGAGGATTATGGCGCGGACGTCAAGGCCATGCAGGAACTGCCCGACCCGCCCAGCGACGAGCGCCTGGTGCAGAACCTGATGAAGCTCAGCGCCCTGGAGTCCGCCTACGCCATCTACACGGCCTACGCACAGGCGGCGTTCCAGACGGCGGCGACGCACCTGGGCAAGACCTGGTACATGTCGCAGAGCAAGTACGACGTGATCAACGCCATCCAGAGTCTGCCGCGCGACGTGGCGGGGCTGCGGCCCAACGCCGAGCAGATGGCCAAGTGGAGCAAGGCGCTGGCCAAGTACGCCGAGGGGGCCGACATCGCCCTGAACAACGCGACGTTCGCGGTGGAACTGGCCGAGGAGATTCACGCGGCGCTTCAGGTGGCCATGACGGTGGGCGGGATCAGCGCCGTCGTAACCACGGGGGCGGAGGTGCTGCTGAGCCAGGGGTGTGCGGCATTCGCCAAGTACGGGCAGCAACTAATTGTCAACGCCGCCGCGGGCACGGCGATCAGCCTGGCCTCGAAGCAGGCCGTGGCGCTGGTGTCCAAATGGACGGGGATCAGCGAGGAATGGGTGCGGATCGGGGCGGACGCGATTCAGCTCGGGTTCTTCGTCAGGGCCGCCCGCGCCGAGCGCCTGAAGCGTGGGGCGGCCTGCTTTGTCGCCGGCACGGAAGTGATGACGCAATACGGGCCGGTGGCCATCGAGGAGCTGCGCGTCGGCCAGCGCGTGCTGACGGATGTCAGTGCCAGCGGTCCCGGCGCTCCGCCGGCGGTTAGCGGGGAACCCGATCAGACGGCGGTTCACCCGGCCACCTGGCGCGTCGTCAGCCTGCGGATGCCGGACGATCGGCATCCGGGCAGTTATTACGAGATGGAGCTGCTCCAGCCGATGGGCTGGATCGCGCGAAATAACGCGGCCGCGGGGCGCTGGATCGACCTGAGCTTGCCGGAGCTTCAGATCAGCGGGATGGCCCAGGTGACGGGGATCGGCCAGTGCCCGCCGATCGAGAGCGGCTACGGCCGGGTCGTTCTCGGCACATTCACCTCGGTTTCCAGCAACGTGTACGAGCTGAAGCTGTCTGGCCAGGATGAGACGATTGGTGTAACCTATGGCCATCCGATCTGGTCGCTGGACCGAGGCGACTGGATCGCGGCCGGCGCTCTGCGCCCCGGCGAGCGCCTGGCCACGGCGGCCGGCGCGGCGGTGGTCGAGTACGTCACCGTCCAGCCGGGCGAGCGCCGGGTGTACAATCTGAGCGTGGAAGGGGATCACCGGTATCTGGTGGGCGAACTTGGCGTCGTCGTTCACAATACCCTCCCATGCCCATCAGGGCGCTCGTTGGCCGACATTGTGGCCGACGACACCGCGTTCATGCGATGGCTCAAGCGCAGACATCCGATCGCTCAGCCGCTTAGCGCCTCGAATGCCAGACTCATTTGGGACAAACTGGTGGCTCTGGGAATGTCGCCAGTTCTTCACCCGAGCGGGCAGAGCGGGCGATACTTCCGCGGCCCGCATATCAACGTCATCGTCGGTACACGAAACATCCATATCCCCGTCGAGGCAGGATTCGTATCATGAACCCAGTCGAAGGTTACTTGGTCGTCCGACAGGAGCCGGGCGTCGGCTTCGGGTTCCCGCCGGATGTTCCGAATCTGAATCCACGATACATGGGCGTGTCCCGCATCCCATGTTGGCCGTCAAAGGTCGCCGAGGAGAATGCCGCTCTGGAGCTGTACGTCTTCAACTACAGGGACGACGACACCAACCTTATCCCTACTCTCGCACGTGCGGAGGAGTTGCTGAACCATTTGCGACACTCACCGATCAAGTACGAGATAATCCGGTGTCAGGAGCTGAGCCCGGGTGCTCAACTCGCCGCCACGCCGTGGCCGTTTCTGGGAGTTGATGTGGTGAGTCTTGGTGACTACTGGTCAATTGTTGGATGTTTTCCCGAAGCATCCGATATGCAGTCCTATCTCAGGATGCTGAACGCCAATGGGCTCTTTGATAGCCCTGACGTCGCATTCGGGTACGTACACGAATATGTGGACAGGAAGTTGGAACGATGGGATGATCGCTATGACGTTCTTGGCATCTGGCGAGTACAAGCTTGACGGACGAACACGGAGAGACCCCCATGCTCCAACTCCTCCTCATCGCCCTCGGCATCATCGTGATTCTCATGGGCCTCAGCATCTGGGTCAAACAGGAGCTCAAGCTCTCGGCCTCCAGTAAGCTCCACGGCCGCTCCGCCCTCATCGCCGGCGCGGTCGTCATCGCCATCGGCACCGGGACGGTCTTCTACACGCTGGTGGTGCTGCCGAAATGAAGCGCATTTCGCTCCAACACGGACACCGCGGGCCTCCGCGCTTGGGGCCGGGCCTTCGTCCCAGCGGCGAGAACCCTGTAACACGGGCATCTTGCCCGTGTCCGTCCCCGGCCGGCGCGCCGAATGCACGGACGAGGACGCCCGTGCCACGAGCCGCTCGCGGCCGCGTGGCGCTGGTGGTGATACCCCGATGAGGCCGATCGTCCTGCAAATCCTCGCGTGTGCATTGATCGCGGCCGGCGCTCTGCGCCCCGGCGAGCGCCTGCCCACGGCGGCCGGCGCGGCGGTGGTCGAGTCCATCATCGCCCAGCCGGGCGAGCGGCGGGTGTACAATGTCCATGTTGAGGGCGATCAACGGTATCTGGTGGGGGATGTCGGCGTGCTGGCGCATAATATGGGGCTGTGCGACGTGCCGCCGCACACTGTGCCAGGCATTGGGAACGTTCGTACCTGTAACGGCTTTGTGAAGCAGCTACACCGTCTGGGATACGTGTACAATCGCCCGGCCAATGATGGACGAGGTTGGATCTACAGAAATGCGAGCACGGGCGAGGAGGTCCGCATTCACCCGAAGCCTTCGTACGCTGATCCGTTGAATCCGGAGAAGTTTGTGGGGAGGTTTTACTACAGGTACCGGACAGGTCCTGACCAAGGATGGGGATCTGCGGTGCATCTGGATTGAGGGATATCCAGCATGGACAAGGTATCTCAGTTCATCCTGACCTGCCTCGAGGAGCCCGGCGAAGACACCATTACGTGTTTGATCAACACTGCTGTCTCCCACCAGATCGTGGGTCATGATGCTGCTCCCGAGAAAGTGCTCGATGCCGTCTCATGCCTGCTTAGTACTGGGCAGGTATCGCTCGCCGAGATGAGGTACGGTTCAGACGGCCGTGGGCGCCTAACCATGCTTCGCGGGGCCGAAGAGCGGACACTTGCGGCGTGGGCTAAGCATATTATCTGGAACCCGGATGAGAACATCTGGAAGTGGGACCGTATACCTGAATTCTGGCCATACGTAGTGCTGGGCCGGGAGAGCCGCTGGCGGACGGCCGAACCCGGTGACCCGGAGCCGGATGACGGACACCTTCCGTGAATGTTCCTGAGCCTTCGCCCGTGAGGATTGACTATGCGCCATGTTTTCTTAGATAGCCAGTGTGCCCGCCCAGAGCAGCACGCAACTGCTGAGGCCGCGATTGTCGCTGCGGCAGAACAGAACCAGCAGTTCTGTGCGGCGGTCAATCTGGAAGCGATACGCTCGCGCCGGATCATCGCGGTCTCCTATACCGATTCGAGATTCTGGGCTTGGCTGGACGACGGTCGTCATTTGGTCATCTCAACCGTCGACCGGAACGGGATGACCCCAGCAGTGTCATTGGAGCCAACCGCCGAAGGCGCGGAGCTTCATGTGCGACCGGAGGAGCCGATAACACTCTCGTTCGGTCGACATTCCTGGCAATGGGACCGCAAAGCGCTAGCGCAGATGATCGTTGGAAGGGCGGTTGCCGACACGTTTCACAACGGGCGCGAGTTCTATCTTTATCTCGACAAGGGACTGATGATCCGTTTTGCGCAGATGAAGATGCTGGCGAGCGGTGCGCCACTGCTTTACTGGGAGTTCGCCGACTGAGAGCATCTTCGAGGGTTGAGGAAAGGCGCTGCCACTGTACACTTCATGGGGCGCGCACAGCAGCGACCCGCGAACCCCGACTATCACAGGAAGGAACTATCCCCATGCTCCAACTCCTCCTCATCGCCCTCGGCATCATTGTGGTTCTCATGGGCCTGAGCATCCTCGTCAAACAGGAACTGAAACTCTCGGGCTCCAGTAAGCTCCAGGGCCGCAGCGCCCTCATCGCCGGCGCGGCTGTCGTCGCCGTCGGCGCTGTGACCGTGTTCTACGCGCTGGTGATATTGCCCAGATGAAGCGCATCCGCTCCGGTGCAGAGGCCGCGGGCTTTCGGACCTGGGCTCGGGCCTTCCTCCCGGCGGCGAGAACCCTGTAACACGGGCATCCTGCGCATCTTGCCCGTGCCCGTGCGCGACGGGCGCGAGAGATGCACGCGCGAGGACGCCGGTGCTACGAGCCGCTGCCGCCCGGCGACGTTCCAGTAGCACGGGCATCCTGCGCATCCTGCCCGTGCCCGTCCGCGCGCAGCGCGCCGCAGGCACGGGCGAGGACGCCCGTGCGACGCATGCTACGAGCGGCTCGCGGCCGGCGTCAAGGCTCGACGACCCGCCCGTCGAGCCACAGGCGCAGGGGAAGAACATCCCTATCCAGCACCTCGCCCAGCGGATCGGGCGAGGTCGCCGGAAATGCCACCAGATCGGCCGGCTTACCTGGGGTGATGCTTCCCGCCTCCGCCTGCATGCCCAAGGAGCGGGCGGCGCGGGTGCTGACCAGTTCCCACAGCAGCGCCGGGGCCGCCGTCGGATCGATCCGCCTCAGCAGGCGCAGCTCAGCCACGACGTTCAAGTCCGGCGATGAGGCGCGGCTGTCGGTGCCCACCGCCACATTCACCCCGTGCTGGAGCATCCGCCGCCAGCGGTGCGGCCCGTGGCCGAAATACGCGTGCGTGCGCGGGCAGAAGACGACGCTGGCGCTCCCGGCCGCCAGCAGGTCCAGCTCGACATCGTCGCAGTAGTTCACATGGGCCAGCAGGGTGGGATAGTCCAGCAGTCCGACGGCGCGGGCCATGCGGATGGGGCCGCCGGCGAAGCGGGGGACGTTCTCGTCGAAGAAGCCCAGCCATTGCCACAGCTCCATGAACGGTCCGCGGTGATGGGCGAGAAACTCATCCTCATCGGCCGTCTCCGCAAGGTGCGTGGTCAGCGGCAGATTGTGAAGGCGCGCCAGCTCAACGCAGCGGCGGAAGCCCTCCATCTCGACGCTGTAGGGCGCGTGGGGCGTAAGGCCGATGCGGAGTCGGCCGCCGGCGTGGGCGGCATCCAGGGCCGCCGCCAGCCGCTGCTCCAGCAGGCCGCGGCGCCGGCCCATGCCCTGCACTTCGCCAAAGCTGACGATGCGCAAAGGTCCACGCGCCAGCAGGGGGCGGGTGATCAGGCAGTGCCTGCTTACATCGCCGACCAGGCCGACGCCAAAACGGAGGCACTGTCGCACGCCCCTGCGCACGGCCTGCTCGACCGTCGTCGCCAGTTCATCGGCGGGCAGTTGTCCGCGGGCGATAATGAGTTTGAGCCACTCGACGAAGCGCTGGCCGGGCGTCGTCCCGTCCGGCGCCGCCATTTCGGGCGGAGGACCGCTCAATTCCAGGTGAGTGTGGGCATTGACCAGCGCCGGCAGCAGCAGCGCCCTGTCCAGATCATCAACCGCGGCGTCCGCGAATTGTCGGCGCAGTTCGGCCGCCGGTCCCACCGCTCGCACCCGTCCCTGTTCGATGGCCACCGCTCCGTCGCGCACAAGCGGGCGGTCCATGGGGGCGACCCAGTCGGCGGTGATGAGTATGGGGCGCATCGGCCGCTCCCCCTCCTGCCGGGGCGGTTCAGTCGGGCGGTTGTTCATCCTGGCTCAACTCCGCTTTGAGCAGTTCGACGGCTCGCTGGGCCGAGGCCATTCGCTTGCGGGCCATTTCGCGCACCGCATCGAAATGAAATCCGTCCTTGAGCCGCGCCTCCCAGTAGCCGTACTCGCGGCGCTTGTCGTAACCCTCGATAAGCTGAGCGATACCGGCATGCTGGCGCGCCAGGTGCATGGCCTGCAGAAACAAACCCACCACGCCGAAGTCGTCCAGATTCACGGCATCGGCCAATAGCCTGGCCTCGCTCAACGCTGCATCGCGGCGGGGAAGTTGCCGCAGGATTTGCGCCGCGTAGTCCAGCACCTGCGGCTCGGCGCGCTCGGCCAGCATGTTGATCATCAGCTCGGCCGACTGTTCGGCGCGGTCCTTGAGGCTCATCTGCCCCATCCGCCCCGCCGGGGGCAGTTTCCCATAGCGCAAGGGCAACTGTAGCGCGTGGCAGGCCAGTTCCAGCGCTTCGAGGTTGACTTCCGGTCCGACCAGGTTCATGGCGATGAAGCGTTGCACGCGCCGCCAGAGGCGCCGCCCATCGTCCACGAGCCGGATATCGCCACCGCCCGCCTCATCCGGGGCCGACAGGAGGCGGTGCAGGAAATGTTCGAGCCTGGCATCCAAGCGCCTCGGTTCTCCGCCGCGGCGGACCAGCCAATAATGCAACATCAACGGGGGCGGGTCAAATCGCAAAATGCCGCGACGAGGTGCCCGCCCCGAAGAGCTGCCGCACCCCTGTGTCAGTACCACGCCGGTACGGCGGCGACCGGTCGGACCTGTGTGTCCGGCGCGGCCGGCCGTTTCCCCTGCGCCGATGAATGCTTAAGCTTCTGGCATGGCAAACCACAACTCCGCCCGCATCGCCGTCTTCCCCGGCCAGTTCGATCCCGTCACCAATGGTCACCTCGACATCATCCGGCGCGGGGTGGGCCTGTTCGATGAGCTGATCGTGGCCATCGGCATCAACCCCGAGAAGCGGGAGCTGTTTCCCATCGACGAACGCCTGGCCATGATCCAGGAACTGCTGAAGGACATTCCCCGGGCGCGGGCGGCCAAGTACGACGGACTGACGGTGGACTTCGTGCGTTCGGTGGGTGCCGGGGTGATCCTGCGCGGCATCCGCGATGTATCCGACCTGCGCCATGAGTTTCAATTGGCCCTGGCCAACCGGGCCGTAGGCGGGGTGGAGACGGTGTTCATCATGACGGGCGATGAATATGCCCTGACCTCCAGCAGCCTGATCCGCCAGGTTGTAGCTCTGGGCGTGGACATGGATAAGCTGGCCCCGCTGGTCCCGCCCAACGTACTGGCCCGCCTGAAGGCCATGCGGCTCAGCGGCGTTGACCTGCGATCGAGGATTCCCGATGCGCCCTCCACGTGAGGTGCCACGGCCGGCCTTCGCAAAGCCTGACCTGGCCGTCACTACACAGCGGCGACATGCTGCAACGACGCTCGCGCAGGGCGTGGCTCGCGGCACGATTCATCGCCGGCGGGCGGCCTCCACGTTCGTTTTCCTTCACCTGCCGCGGCCGGATTTCCGATACTACCGGGGCATGCCGCCATATGCGCCGTCTTGTTCCCTGCGCCTGGCCGCGCTCCTGATGGCAGCCCTGCTGTTTCTGGCGGCCGGTTGCGCCAACACCGACCAGGGCTACGGGCCATACCCGGTCGCACCGCATGCGCCGCCGCCGGGTTGGGCGACCCCCGCCCCGCCCACCTTGGCCGTGCCGCGCGCCTGGATTCCCGCTGCCGCCCCAAGGGCATGGCAGTGGATCGTCATCCACCACAGTGCCGGCCCCAGCGGGTCGGCGGCCGCGTTTCATCAGTATCACGTCAGGCACAACGGCTGGGAGAGCCTCGGCTATCACTTTGTCATCGGCAACGGCAACGGCTCGGCCGACGGGATGGTTGAAGTCGGCCCGCGGTGGGTTTATCAGCAGGCAGGGGCGCACGCCGGGGTGCGTCAGTTCAACGAGTATGGCATAGGCATCTGTCTGGTGGGCAACTTCGAGAGCTCCCGCCCCACCGATGCCCAGATGCGGGCACTGGCCTATCTGGCCGGCCATCTCATGCGCCAGTATCGAATCCCCCCTGCCAACATTATCGGCCATCGGGACTGCAAGACCACCGACTGCCCGGGGCGGAACATGGATTTGGCGGCCGTGCGCCGGATGGCATCGGTGTACGCCGGCATGGCCGCCGATCAGCCCGTGGCATCGGGCGAGCTAATGCGGCGGATTGGGCGATAGTCGGCAGGCTCGCGCAGAGACGCAGAGGCGCAGGGAAAGGCATCAGCAAGCTGCAGGCGCGCGTTGTATCCCTTCTGTGCCCTCTCTGCGTCCCAGCGCCTCTGCGCGAGGCCAGCGGGTTGCAGCAGCAGGCTCGCGCAGAGACGCAGAGACGCAGGGAAAGGCATTGAGGATGCCGCGGTCGCGTCCCTTCTGTCTCCTCTCTGCGTCCCTGCGCCTCAGCGCGAGGCCAGCGTGTTGCAGCAGGCTCGCGCAGAGACGCAGAGGTGCAGGGAAAGGCATTGAGGAAATGTCTTGCTTCACTCGGAATTGGAGAAACGGCCGCCGCGATGCCTTCTGTCTCCTCTCTGCGTCCCTGCGCCTCAGCGCGAGGCCAACGTGTTGCAGCAGCCTCGCGCAGAGACGCAGAGACGCAGGGAAAGGCAAGGTGCGGATGCACGAGAATGAAATTGGCACGATCATTGTGGAGACGGCGATTGAGGTACATCGCGAGCTGGGGCCGGGGTTGCTGGAATCGGTCTGCGAAGCGGTGCTGGCGCGGGCACTGATGCTGCGAGGATTGAAAGTGGAGCGTCAGGTGCCGGTGCCGATTCGGTACAAAGATCTCGTCTTTGACGAAGGCTTCAGGGCAGACCTCATCGTGGAAGGCAAGGTCATCATTGAGCTGAAATCCGTCGAGAAGATCACAGCGGCGCACAGAAAACAGATTCAGACGTACCTGCGGCTGACGGGGCTGAAGCTGGGTTACCTGTTGAACTTTGGTGAGGCGTTGATGAAGGACGGCATTACGCGCGCCGTGAACCGGTTGGAGGAGTAGGCTCTGCGTCCCTGCGCCTCTGCGCGAGGCCAGCGGGTTGCAGCAGCAGGCTCGCGCAGAGACGCAGAGACGCAGGGAAAGGCATTGAGGATGCCGCGGTCGCGTCCCTTCTGTCTCCTCTCTGCGTCCCTGCGCCTCAG
>Ga0308417_1002619_pt1 | contig 11847 bp, 9 predicted proteins | sample HotsprSampleOS65_FD_203528 | JGI IMG/M metagenome (GOLD analysis project Ga0308417, IMG submission 203528) | Hot spring phototrophic mat microbial communities from Octopus Spring, Yellowstone National Park, Wyoming, United States - 20090730_OS65 ... | reverse complement strand
GTCTCACCGGATGTTCTTCAGGCCTGCCAATGGCAGAAGTCGAAGGTCAAATCCTCGTGAATGGTAAGCCTGGCGATAAAATCCGTGTTGAGTTTCATCCCGATGAAGTCAAAGGAACGATCGGCCCTTCCTCGGTCGCCGAGACAGACGCCGAAGGCCGTTTCAGCCTCAGCTATGTCAATCCGGCTTACGGTCAAGGAAGTGGTGCGGTCGTAGGTTGGCACCGGGTCGTGTTGCAAGACTTGCGTCTTGCGGAGTCCGAAACCGGTCAGGGGGTACCCGTACGCTTTCCCTCAGATTATAGTATGATCTCCACGACGCCGCTGGAACAGGAAGTTAAAGAAGGGAAGCAAACGGTGACGATCACGGTCCCCCTGAAGTAAACACCGGCCATTGCTGCAAGCGAGGACTAGGGCATTGCAGTCAAGTGGAAGCTTGTTTTTTTGGAGTGTCAAAGATCGGCTGGTAACGTTGGCGTAAGAATACGCCGACGTCGCCTTGCCGATCATTGACGATCGCTGTCTACCCGGAGTGTCCCAACTCGGCAGAAGGCTGAGTCGAGGAGATTCATGCTCTTGAGCGATTCTTTCACTCACCAGACGATCCTTCGAAGTCACCCTCTTCAGTGCATGCATCCCATCGCCGTGATGGCCGAGTTCAGTGATCATTCGGATTGGCTTCTTGGTGGTAGTCGGCGGCGGCTTCATGTGTTTCGAGTCGCACGGGCTGCCAGATGTGCGGGCGGGCCAACGGCTCGATATGCAATTTGATTTCCCCGTTCTGAAAGACTCGGACGGCCCCGGACGATTGGCTGATGCAAAATGCCACAGCCCGGGTGTGGCGGCTGATGGCCGCGGCGGCAAGATGGCGGCTGCCAAATCCTTTGCTGATCGAAACCCCTTGTGTTGGCACATCCAAGTAAACGCAAGCCGCCTCGGCAATGCCATCGCGGCTGATCAGAATGGCCCCATCCAACTTGGCGAGCTCCTTGATTTGTTCGCGGACTCGGCGATCCCGAATGTCCCGCTCAGCTTTCGTGTAGCCACGAAATGGGTTGAAATTCAGCAATTTGGACATCGACTGCACGCGGCGAATGTCGCCGACGACAAGCACCGTCCCGATCGGTTGTCCTTCCCGACCTTCTCGGCCAATTTCCGATGCTAATTCCACCGTCGCTTTGAGCACGTCTTGCGGAATGGCATCGCCCAAGATCCGCAGGTCTTGTGGCGTCATCCGTTCAAGGTGTTCACTCAGGTGGATGACACTCAGAGTATCAATCGGCTCGGGGCTGTCTTCGAGGGTGGCTATGCCATTGTAAACGACGACGACGTGGGCACCCGGTTGCAGATCGTTGCGGCTGACTGCCTTCAAGAGGGCGTTGCTTAAGCGTTCCGGTGTGGCCAGCAGTTGCGGCTCGAGGTCGATCACGGTCCAATCTTCACGATCTTTCAAGTGCCGAAGGATGGCCGGCGTATCCGCCGCAACAAAGCGGTTGCATCCCACCAGTATCCGATCGACTTCATCCCAGTCGAGGTTTGTTTCCGTAAGCACCAGCACAGCATCGGCCGGCAAGCCACGGACAATGTCCCGGGCGGACTGGAGTAAAGCAACGGTTTGCTGCGGCAAGCTCATCAATTGTTACCGGGGCTACATTTCCTGCAGAAGGGCGATCGCCGTCGGTGTCACTGTAATCGTACAAAGTCGCGTGGCCACAGGAAGCAAACGATTTTTTTGGCGTTTCGCAACAGCACCGGAGCTTTCAATCCGGACAAGAAAATACCATGAGGCAGTCGCTCACGGACGCGCTAGCCAGTCATGATCCCGTCGCCGCCAAAGAATCCCATCCAGCAAATAATGCGATAATTGTGGAACTGCTAGCAGCGGTACGATCAGCCACTGCCAGGATTCTGCCTGCCAGGCGTTGCCGAACAACCAGCCGCGTTCATGCCAGACGAATCGATCCCAGAGCAATTCCTCAAGATACGCTAACGCCCAGACGGTTGCCAGGAAAACAATCACGCCGCGCAGTAGCCCGGTTCGCTGCGGGTTTCGTGCCGCCAGTTTGCTCGGCTGTAACCAGCCGTACCAGAAAATCAGGATCAGGTAAGGGATGCCGTGAATGAATACGTTCGTGACCGTGAAGGCGTAATCGGAGTTGAACAAGACGATGCCGCCATACCAGCAGGCGGCGGTGGTGGCCACGACGATATCTTTCCCGGGGTTCGGCCAGCGACCCTGCAGCCAAGCGTGAAGCATTCGCAATGCATAGAGAATCATCACGAAATAGAACGCTAAGCCAAGACCATCGGCGATTATCCCCGGCCAGGCAGCAAAGTCGCCGGGCAGGAACCAGTGAAACGAGCGGGGTAGATGTGCGTGCCAGTAGGCGAGAGGATAAAGTGTCGCCAAATAAATCGCAGCGGTGTCGAACCAACGACTCCAGCGACCCGATTCCCCGCGGCGGGCCCGATACAACATTACCCAACCGTATTGTTGGCGGACAAAGTGGAACACGGCCAGGTAGGCAAGACAACGCCAGAACACGGCAGCACCCAAGGAATACAACGCAAGCCCGGCCAGCAAGCCGCCGATCGGCACGAGTGTGTAAACCTCGGGTCGCCGACGAAACTCCCGCGGATCGAAGTAGACTCGGAATGCGGTTGCCCAGACATGCGCCACATCGACGAGTAAAACGGCGATGACCCAGGTCCACTCCGAGCCGCCAGGCTCCGAGCGTGTGAAGTTGTCCTCAAGCCAGCCCTGTTGCCAACCGATGGCGAGTGCCACGGCGGTAATGAAAAAACTGCCGACAAACGCGAGCAGGTCTAGTAACGGGGAAAACAGCCACAATCCCGAATTGTGGTCCAGGGAAAATACAGGCGAAGGTTCCCGCTCAACCGTGTTCATCCTCGTGGCGGCTCCAGCCAAGTCTCTGAGAGCAGCCCGACGGCAGCCAGTCGTTCCTCCGCCGCCCGGACGCCGTGGTAAAGCGCTTCTTCAAACAATGGCACTCCACTCAGATCAGCCCCTGCAAAGTGAATCCCCCGGTACGGTTGTGCCGCTTGGCGGCGTCCTGTCCCCCAGAGAAATCCCGGCGTCGGCCGAATCATGGCGTGTCCCCACCGCATGACATCGAGCCGCGTCGTCAGTGTCCGCAGCTCCGGGTGTGCTTGGCCCAGGTCGGCGAAAATGACTTCAGCCCAGTCATCGCGGTCGGTACTCAACAACCGCTGTCGGGCCTGACGCGGATCCGAGTCGGTCAGCGGGAAATAATAGGTGAGGATCATCGGACCGTAATCACGACCTTGTTGATGAGTATTGACGACATAGCCCAGTGACGGGCTCTCGTACAACACATTATCCCAGGCCAAGGGAAATCCTCGGCTTTTTGGCCGATTTCGCAGATGCAGGTTTGCCACCACCCACGAGCCGTAGTGAAAGGTCAATCGCGCGGGCGGCGGCCGTTCCCGCCAATCGGAGACAAGCCGCACCGCGAGAAACTGCGGCACGGCAACAATGACGCGACGGGCTCGAACACCACGCACCGTGCGGCCATCGGCATTCACCGCCACCACGGCGATTTCTTCCGGAATCTCGTCACTGCCCAGCGGCGAGATTTCCGTCACCATCCAACCGGTCCGAATCCGATCGCATTGTGGTTGCCGCAACCAGCGGACAAGTCGGGCATTGCCTTCCGGCCAGGTCATCAGTGGCTGAGGCTCGGCTGTCGCATCCCGCAACCGCGATGCAAAATAAAACAGGCCCGCCCACGCACTTGTCTGATCCGCCGTCAGACCGTAATCATCTCGACAAGCATAATCAATCAGCCAAAGTAGTCGACGGCTGTTGTAACCACGCTGACGCAACCAGTCGGCCATCGACAGACGATCCAATCGAGTCACTTCCGGATCATCGCTGCCATTGGCGATCGGGATCGTGAACGCCCGACGTCCCCGACCATCTCGACACGCCGCCCAGGTTCCGACTTCCTGCTGAAATCTGCGGAATTGCTCCTCATCCTCGGCAGTTGCTCCTGAATGTAAATACAGTCCTTCCATCCAGCGACCGCGGAAAAACAGCCGTTCTTGCGGATCCCGGCAACGATGTTGCTCGGCAACCAGGGGCGAGCCATCCTCTGATAATCCTTCGACGATCCCGGCCTCTCGCAACAAGCGAATCAGCAGGCGATTGTCAGCGAGCGGCACGGGAACGTAATGTGCTCCCCACGGATAGCCGCCGACGCTGGATTCGCCCCCCCGGGCCGTCCCGCCAAGCTCCGCTTCCAATTCGAACAGCACGAAGTCGCGGTGACCAGCATGTGTCAGTCTCCAGCCGGCTGCCAGACCCGCCACGCCACCGCCGACAATCACTGTCTCACAAGTTTCCCAGGCATCGGCTGCCGGACGCGGCCGCCAGCCATCACGGAACCGATGTCCAAGGAAAACCGACGGGCCCACAATCTCTCCCGGTGGCAACGGTGTCCGCTTCGCCTGGCATCCCGACAGGCTCAGTGCCACCGTGCTGCCGAGAAAACTCACCAGCAGTTCTCGCCGATTCGACCGCCCCTCGGACATGATTACGATCCACTCTCGAACCGTTGCCAGTCACTATCGTGGTAGCGAACCAGCACCTGATTATCCAGCCGATTCACTTCCACGGGCACTGGCCCGAGATCGACCGGGAGAATGAACAACTCGGGCAAAACCTCCGGTGTCAGATACCGCAAATTGGGGGGTAACCGCGTCGGCAACTCAAACGGAGTTTGCCGCGCCAAGGCAAAACCCCAGATTCCGAACGACGGCACCGCGGCATGATACGGTCGGACGACAAAGCCGCTGGCCTCCAAAGTCCGGATGATGCACCAGTACGACATCCTGGCGAAAAACGGCGACGTACATTGCACCGCGACGGTTGCTTCCGGTTGCATTCGCTGCTGCAGCATCCGGTAAAATCGCGTCGTATACAGTTTGCCCACAGAATATGTGGACGGGTCGGGAAAGTCGATAATCACCACATCGTACCGTTCCACGTCCGCCCCTGTTTCGTGGTGCCCGCGATCCAGCCAGACGAATGCATCCTCGTTCACAACCCGAACTCGTGGATCCTGAAGAGCATTCTCATTCAGTTCCGCCAGTGCTGGCAGTTTAGCCGATAACCCTGTCATTGCCGGATCAAGATCCACCAGTGTCACCGATCTGACACTCGGCCAGCGCAGGACCTCACGCAACGCCAGGGCATCGCCGCCACCCAGAATCAGAACCCGCTCCGGTTCGCCTCGCAAACTCATCGCCGGATGGACAAGGGCCTCGTGATACCGATACTCATCGGCTGAAGCGAATTGTAAATGCCCGTTGAGATATAACTGGAACCCGGTCCGGCCCCGTGTCACCACGATTCGCTGATACGGCGACGACTCCGCATAGATAATCTTATCTGCATACAAGTCCGCCTCGGCAAACTCCGTCAATGCCTCCGATTGCACAAGCGCCATCACCAGCAAAATCACCACGATCAGCCCTCGCAACCGCAAGCCCCAAACACCGGCGGGAAGCAGCGGTCGCAATAACCAAGTGGCCCACAGTCCGACACTAGCATTAAGCAACCCGAACAATAAGGATGTCCTGATCAGCCCCAATTTTGGGACCAGCAACAGCGGAAACATCACCGACGCCAGCAATGCCCCCAGATAATCAAAGGCCAGCACTCGAGAGACAAGATCCTTAAATTCAAGCCGATCCTTGACGATACGCATCAGCAAGGGCAATTCCAGGCCAACCAGCGTGCCGATGACGAAAACCATCGTAAAAAGCAGCCACTGAAAAAACGAAACTTGGCCGTAGGCGAGAAACAATAGCGGCGCGGAGAAACCTCCGATCAGGGCCACCGCCAATTCCACTTCAATAAATCGACGGACCACCTGCTCGCCGATAAAGCCGGAAAGCCAGGCCCCGACCCCCATGGCGGACAAGTAAATCCCGATCACCAGCGAAAACTGGGTCACGGAATCTCCCAGAACATAACTCGCCAGCGTCCCAGCCAGCAGTTCATAAATCAGCCCGCAGGTCGCAACCACCAGCACGTTCAAAAACAACAGCGTCGTCAGATTCAAAGCCGTCTCCCGCGACTCGTTCTCGGAAATTCCGCCTCGTAAAAGTCTTTGCTTGAAACTTTCACAAGCTGGTCGATCCGTCGAAGCTTGCTCTGGGCACACCGCTCGGATGTCGCAACCGACTCAACAACGTTAAGGTCCGTTCTGTCGCCCCTTGCTGTTGCCGAACCAGATGCTGCGCGATTTCACCCATCCGCCGGCGACGTTCGGGATCGGCCAAAAGCTCAACGACTCGGGATTCCAGTTCTTTCGCATCGGCAACCTGAATCGCTGCCCCAGCTTCGAGCAATCGTGTCGCCGCGTCCCGAAAATTCCAGACATGCGGGCCAAACAGCGTCGGCACCCCGTACCCCGCAGGTTCGATCATGCTTTGCCCGCCACGGTGGCCATCCAGACTCCCGCCGGTAAACCCGAGATCGGCTAGCCCCCAGGCCGCCCCCAGTTCCCCCACCGAATCCAGCAAAATCACCGCTGGCATTTCTGGTAGTGGCACCCGAAGCTCGCTCCGCCGACAAAAAGCGAGGCCGCTGCGCTGAAGGAATGCCGCCACTTCGGAAAAACGATCGGGATGGCGGGGGACAAGAATCAGCCGCAGCTGGGGAAATCGCTCTCGAATGCGGGCGAAAACAGCAACGACAATCTCTTCTTCAGGCGCATGAGTACTGCCAGCCAACCAGATCGTCACCGGAGAACGGGCCGGGCTAATGCCAAAAAGCCGTCGTAATTCGGCCGTCTTCGCCGTGTCCCGCTCACTACAGGCTCCATCATACTTGATTGAGCCCGTAACCTGAATTCGCTCTGGCGGGACACCCAGTTGCCGCAATCGCTCGGCGTACTCGTCCGATTGAACCCCCCACAGCGAAACTCGGTCCAGAAGGTATCGTCGAGCTAGTCCACGAACTCGGTATAGCCGGCGAAACGATCGCGGGCTGATGCGTGTGTTAATCACAGCCACCGGAATCTTGGCATGTTCCGCCGCTTCGAGAAAATTTGGCCAGAGTTCACTTTCCGCAAGCACCACCAGATCCGGATGCACAGCTCGCAAGCTGCGAGCCACCGCCCAGCTAAAATCAAACGGGAACGGGATCACCACGGCTTGGGGGAAACGTCGACGAGCCTCGGCCAGCCCGGTATCGGTGGTTGACGAGACCACGATGCGATCATCGGGAAAACGACTCTGATAACCGGCCACCAGTGGAGCCAGCAAATGAATCTCTCCGACACTTACCCCGTGAAACCAGACCGTTGATCGTAATCGGGAACAAGGTGGAAGGCTTACGACCCCCAGCAACTTGGCTCGTAACTCGGTCCGGTACCGCCCAGTCTTCGCAGCCCGCCAAATTAACCACGGCGACAACAATCCGAGGACCAGCAAATAGACGAAATCCAGGATTCGATGCATGGAGGCAACAGTGTAAAAGTTTCCGCTCCCGGATCCGATTTCCCGCCGCCGGCATAGTGAGAAAGAAAAGGAGCCGCCGTCAAGAATAACCGGCGGCTTGGAAGCATCCTCGAAGTTGACTCGACCGAACCATCAAAATGTCATTTCATGCAACAATTTTTGTATTTCTTGCCGCTGCCGCAAGGACACGGATCGTTGCGACCGACTTTGATTCCGGCATTCCGGATCGGTTCCGGTTTCTTGGCACCACTGCTCACATTCGTTTGCATCGATTGTTGCTCGGCCGCGGCACGGGCCGCCTGAGCCTGTAAAGCCGACTGCGCTTGCTGATGCACTGCCCGAGCTCCCGCCCAGATCGCCGCTTCCACCTGATCTTCGCCGACATCTTCCATCCGGAAGACACTTTCGGTGACCCGATCGTTCACCCCTTCCCACATTTGATCAAACAGCTTCATGCCCTCACGTTTGTAGACAATCTTCGGGTCTTCCTGGGCATATCCCGCCAGGCCGACCGTGCTGCGGAGATGATCCATCGTCAGCAAATGTGTTTTCCAGGCAGAATCGAGTTGTTCGAGAAGCAGTCGACGTTCCATATCGTGCATTTCGGGCCGATATTTTTGATCGTAGGCATTCAAAACCAGATCTTCGGCCTGCTCGACGCTCAGACCTTGAATTTGCGCGGGATCAATCGTCAACTGCAACTCCGCCTGACACCACTCTGCCAGTTCTCGGGCATCGTCCTCATCCGCTTGCCGAGCGCCACGGAACACTGCCTGAATTTTCTCGCGGATGTCTCGAATATCAGCGCGTGGCAGGAGCTCTGCGCTGACTTTCAGCAAGATCTCGCGAATCTTGGACCGCATCTCGGTGCGGGCCATTTCTTCGGTGAGAAGGCCGGCCACGGCTGGAAACCGGATCAACGCCCAGCGATACAACAACTCACGGTTCGGTTGACGGCCCCCGGTCACCCGTTTTTCGGGAAGGTAGGCAGCCAACCCGACCTGCACCGGAAACTCCACATCTTTTTGACGGTAGCCGTCACGGACTCGAGATTCCAAGAGGTTCGTGAGTTCAGTGGGTTCGAGGCCTGTTAATTCCGCCAGGCTCAGCTTGATCCCGAATTTTTGCCGGGCCCAGTCGGCTAAGGATTCCAGACCGTAATTGCTATCCAAATAGCGTTTGCCAGCGGAAAGATCGACCGCCAGAATCGCTTTCTCGGCTTCGGCGAGCAAAAATTCCGCGAGTTCATCGCGAGGAATTTTCTTTAATTCCCGCTCGTTCACTTTCAAACCGTAGCGGCTGTTGACGGCTCGAGTAAATTCTTGCCATTTCCAGTCTTTTTCATCTTCATCCGGATTGAGGTTTTCTTCCAGCACTTCCTGAACAAATGTCGGCGCGGCCTGGATGGCTCGATCCTGGGCGAGGCGTACCGCTTCTTCAAACGACGAGCCACGGAAATCAGCCGCGGCAAACTCGACCCCCAGTTCATTGGCAGCATATTGTGCGAAACTGGATGGACCGTAATTCTCCGAGGTGTAGCGGGCAACTGCCTTTTCGATCTGATCGTGGATCATCGTCACGAGTAATGCTCGCGGGTTTCTGCCATCCAGGATGCTTTGACGGGTTCCGTAAATCCGCTTTCGCTGATAATCCATAACCTCGTCGTATTCGAGCAAGTTTTTTCGCTGATCGAAATGATATTCCTCGACTCGCCGTTGCGCCCGCTCGATCTGTTTGGTGAGCATGCTGGATTCGAGCGCTTCACCGTCTTGCATGCCGAACCACGATGAATTCATCAATCGGCGGAGGCGTTCGCCGCCAAACAGCCGCATTAGTTCATCTTCCAGGGAGAGATAAAACCGCGAGGAACCGGGGTCGCCTTGGCGTCCCGCTCGGCCACGAAGCTGATTGTCAATCCGACGAGATTCGTGCCGTTCGGTCCCGATGATGTGCAAACCGCCCAATTCGGCGACCTTGCGACCTTCCTCCTTCATTTTTTCCCGCTTTTCGATCTCCGTGACCGTGGCATGCCAGACATCATTCGGAACTTCCAACCGGTTGCGATACAGCGGCCGACCCTCGCTATCTTTCAGTTGTTGCAAACGAGCCCAGGCAAGGGTCTCCGGATTGCCTCCGAGAATGATGTCGGTGCCGCGGCCGGCCATATTCGTCGAGATCGTAACCGCGCCCAGCCGGCCTGCTTGTGAAACAATCTCGGCTTCGCGGGCCACATTTTCCGGCTTGGCATTCAATAACTCATGCTTGATCCCCCGCCGTTTCAACATCCCCGAGAGTTTCTCACTCTTGGCGACATCGGTTGTACCGATCAGGATCGGCCGACCTTGCTTGTGAATTTCAATCACGTCGGCCAACACGGCATCCCACTTTTCTTTTTCGCTTTTGAAAACCAGATCAGGATAATTAATTCGCTTGAGCGGTTTGTTCGTGGGAACTGCAATCACATCCAACTTATAAATCTTCCAGAATTCGTTTGCTTCGGTCATCGCCGTGCCTGTCATCCCGGCCAGCTTGTTATAAAGCTTGAAGAAATTTTGCAGCGTAATCGTCGCCAGCGTCTGCGTCTCTTTTTTAATCTGCACCCCATCCCGTTTATGTTTTGCTTCAACGGCTTGATGGAGGCCATCCGACCATTGTCGGCCGAACATCGCCCGACCCGTGAATTCATCGATGATAATAATCCCGAGCTGATTATCTTCCCGAGGATCCGGGGCAATCATGTAATGGCGATCGCGATGGTAGAGGTGATGTGCTTTTAATGCATTGTCAATCAGATGCGGCCACTCCATGTTTCCGGCCGTGTAAAAGCTCTCGACCCCTGCTAGCCGCTCTGCCTCGCGAACTCCTGCATCGGTGAGATGGCACGTCCGCTCCTTCTCCCGAATTTCGAAATAAATCCCGCGTGGCGGCGGATTCTGCGGATCCACATTCGCCGGATCGACAGGCACCAGCACCGGCAAGCCATCACCTTCTGTTCCCTGCAGATTCATGATGCCGCGCTGCTGCAAGTCCTGACGAGCCTTGCGTTCGAGTTCCGTCAGCTTGCGGGCAATCGTATCCGCCGTCTCGTAGCTGCGTTCATCGGTGAACGCCGGGCCGCTGATGATCAATGGGGTCCGAGCTTCATCGATCAACACGTTGTCGACTTCATCGATGATCGCGTAATTGAGGGGGATGCGTTGCACTTGCCGTAAGTCTGGATGGAAATTCGGATCGTCGTAACGGGCAGGCTTCATGTTGTCGCGGAGGTAATCGAAGCCAAACTCGCTATTTGTGCCGTAAGTGATATCGCAGGCGTACGCTGCCCGCCGACGCTCCGCGTCCATGTCCGACTGGATATAAGCAGCGCTGACGCCCAGCGCGTTGTAAATCGGCAGCATCCACTCGCAATCACGCCGGGCCAAATAATCATTGACGGTGACGATATGAACACCTTTCCCCTCCAAGGCGTTCAGGTAGGCGGGCAAGGTCGCCACCAGCGTCTTCCCTTCCCCTGTCACCATCTCCGCGATGTTGCCGCCATGAAGGATGGCACCCCCGATAATTTGCACATCGTAATGGCGCATCCCCTTTGTCCGTCGGGCGGCTTCCCGGCAGGCAGCAAATGCCTCGGGTAGCAGCTGATCCAGGGTTTCTCCGGCGCGGAGCCGCTCCCGGAACTTACCGGTCAAACCGCGGAGTTCATCGTCCGTCAATGCCTGCATCCGCGGCTCGAGCTGGTTGACTTTATCCAGCAACGATCCGGGTACAACCGTATGAGTCTCGCTGCCTTTCGGTCTCACAAACCCAAGATTTTTGACCGTTCGATCATTCGCGGAACCGAATAAGCGGTTGACAAACCCGATGCCGCCTTCCATCATGGCGGTGAACGCATCGCCGATTTTTTCCCAAAGATTGGCTTCGATACCAGCTTGCGTTGCGGTTGCGGCCATATCAGGCACCTCGCTCACTCGCGGATTCACCGGAAGCAGGGTCCAGTGCTGTTCCCATCGTGTGGACATGGGGACACAGCCATGAACGGCTTCCCTTACCACAACGATCCATTTTCATTGTATTCCTGCAGGCTCACTCTAAGTGGGGGTATCCAGGGGGTCAATATCGACTCACGGACCGACGGCGGCTCTGTTCATCCCGATTTCGGATTGCTAGACCCTGCTAGGCACGTCCGGAGCCCTTCCAAGCCGGACGCCTCATGCAGGAAATAAACAAGCTCTACGCTGGCTGACCTGGGTACAGTGAACATCGGTCCTGCCGGAAGTGCCCATGATCTTATCAACCTGTGACGGTGTAACCGTTTGCATATTATCAAGGAATCGAC
>Ga0308417_1002614_pt1 | contig 11858 bp, 13 predicted proteins | sample HotsprSampleOS65_FD_203528 | JGI IMG/M metagenome (GOLD analysis project Ga0308417, IMG submission 203528) | Hot spring phototrophic mat microbial communities from Octopus Spring, Yellowstone National Park, Wyoming, United States - 20090730_OS65 ... | reverse complement strand
GCGGGCGGGTGTCGGCCGTGGTGGCCAACCCGGCGAGCGACCTGCTCGAGCTCGATGGCGGGGCGCTGGTGCCGCTCACCTTCGTCGTGGGCTGGATCGACCGGCCGCGGACCCTGCGGATCGACCCTCCCCCCGGCCTGTTCGACTGAGCAGCGGCGGTACCGGCGGGTCGCGGATCGACCCGGGGCCGGGGGCATGCCACGCTGCGCCGCCATGCGCATCGACGTGATCACCATCTTCCCGGCGATGGTGGAGCACTTCGCCTCCCAGAGCCTGCTCGGCCGGGCCCGGGCCCGGGGCCTGCTCGACGTGCGCGTGCACGACCTGCGCTCGGTCACGACCGATCCGCACCGCTCGGTCGACGACGCCCCCTTCGGTGGCGGTGCGGGCATGGTGCTTGCGCCCGAGCCGATCTTCGCCACCGTCGAAGCCGTCCGGCCGCCACGTCCGCTGCTGCTGCTCGGTCCCGGCGGTCGGCGCCTCGACCAGGCCTGGGCCCGTGAGCTGGCCTCCCTCGAGGGGTTCTCCCTGCTGTGCGGCCGCTACGAGGGCGTCGACGAACGGGTGCGGCGCCATCTCGTCGACGGTGAGCTGTCCATCGGCGACTACGTGCTCGCCGGTGGGGAGGTGGCGGCCATGGTGGTGCTCGAGGTGGTGGGGCGGCTGGTGCCGGGCGTGATGGGCAACGAGGCCTCGGCCGCGGACGAGTCGTTCAGCGACGGGCTGCTCGAGTACCCCCAGTACACCCGTCCGGCGTCGTTCCGGGGGCTGGAGGTGCCCGCCGTGCTGCGCTCCGGCGACCACGCCCGCATCGCCCGCTGGCGTCGGGCCATGGCCCTGCGCCGCACGCTCGCCGAGCGGCCGGACCTGATCGAGGCCCGGGGCGGTCTCACCGCCGAGGAGGAGGCCCTGCTCGCCGAGCTGGCGCCTGAGGAGGGTTGATCCGGCGCCGTCGCAGGGGCGGCAGGCGGCGTGCCGGGCCGGCAGCGGCCGCCGGGCGGCGGTCCCGCCGCCTTTGTGCTTCACCCCCGGCCTGCCTATCCTTGCGTGCTCACCCACACGGAGCAGACGACATGACCTCCTCGATCGACCTCGTCGACATGCGCAGCCTCCGGGACGACATCCCGGACTTCGCCCCCGGTGACACCCTGAAGGTGCACGTCCGGGTGGTGGAGGGCTCCCGCGAGCGCATCCAGGTGTTCCAGGGCGTGGTCATCCGCCGCCAGGGCACCGGAGCGCGCGAGACCTTCACCGTGCGCAAGGTCAGCTTCGGGGTCGGCGTCGAGCGCACCTTCCCCGTGCACTCGCCCATCGTGGCCAAGATCGAGGTCGTGACCCGCGGGCAGGTCCGGCGGGCCAAGCTCTACTACCTCCGGGACCGGGTCGGGAAGGCCGCCAAGGTCAAGGAGCGGCGCGACTGAGCGTCGCATGGGCCGTCCCGTGGGGCCGCGTCGGGCGGCGGGGGTGCGGGTGAACACCGAGGATCTCGAGGAGTACGAAGCCGAGGTCGAGCTCCAGCTCTACCGCGAGTACAAGGACGTCTCCCCGATGTTCCGCTACGTCGTGGAGACCGAGCGCCGCTTCTACCTGGCCAACGACGTCGAGCGCCACGTCCGCACCGAGGGTGGACGGACCTGGATCGAGCTCGAGCTGCACGACGTGTGGGTCTGGGACATGTACCGCCAGAACCGCTTCGTCAGCCACGTCACCGTCACGACCTTCAAGGACGTCAACATCGAGGAGCTCCCCCGAGAGGACCTGGGGTGAGCCCCTCCCGCGCTCCGCGGGATCCCGACCTGCGCAACCGGGCGCTGGGCGCGCACGGCGAAGCGCTGGCGGCGAAGTGGTACGAGACCCGTGGCTACGAGGTGCTCGCCCGCAACTGGCGCTGCCCCGAGGGCGAGCTGGACCTGGTTCTGGGCGGTGACGGGGTGATCGTGTTCTGCGAGGTCAAGACCCGCTCGTCGGACCGCTTCGGGCTGCCGGCCGAGGCGGTGACCGCCGGCAAGCAGCGCCGCATCCGCCGGCTCGCGCTGTCCTGGCTGGATGACGCCGGCCGACGGGCCGGGCGGGTGCGCTTCGACGTGGCCTGCGTCGTGGGCGGTCGGGTCGAGGTCATCGAATCGGCGTTCTGAGGGCACCCTCGTCCTCGCCCTGAGGTTCGCACCTTCCCCTCGGGGGTACTCCGACGGACGGGTGCGCGTCGTCGCCGATCTGGTCGGCTACGTCGAGCGCTGACCACCGTCGCGCCCGCCGGCGCCGCCGAGGAAGCGGGCGAGGCGCTCGATCCCCTCGAGTGCTTCGGGTACGAGGGGGGCGAACGCCGTCCAGATGTGGAACATCCCCTCCCAGACCTCGAGGGTCACCTCCACCCCGGCCTCCCGGGCGCGCTCCGCCAGGCGGGTGGCGTCGTCGAGGAGCACCTCGTCCGATCCCACGAGCACCAGCAGCGGCGGCAGGCCGTGCAGGTCGGCGTGCAGGGGTGAGAGGTCGGGGTCGGTCGGGTCGGCTCCCGCCAGGTACCAGCCGTTCCACAGCGCCCCGAGCTCGCGGGACAGCATCGGGTCGAGGTCGGCGTTGGCGGTGAGGCTCGCGCCGGACTGGGTGAAGTCGGTGAACGGGGACACCAGCGCGACGGCACGGGGGAGGGCGACGCCCGCACGGCGCAGCCGGCCGAGCAGGCTGATGGCGAGCGCCCCTCCGGCGGAGTCACCGGTCAGGGCCAGATCGGTGGGATCGATCCCTTCGCCGACCAACCACCGGTGGACAGCCTCGGCGTCGTCGTTGGCCGCCGGGTAGGGGTGCTCGGGGGCGAGCCGGTAGTCGGGCACCAGCACCCGTCCCCCCACTGCCGCGGCCAGGTGGGAGGCGAACGGCCGGTGGCTCGCGCACGAGCCGATGGCGAACCCCCCGGCGTGCAGGTGCAGCACCACCGGCCCGCTGCCGTCGGCCACGAGCCACTCGGCGGGCACGCCACCGGCATCGACCGCCACGACCTCGACCCCATCGGCGAGCGGCAGCAGGGAACCGAGCGCGTCGAACGCCGCACGTTGCGCCTCGAGCGGCATGTCGGGGGTCGGGCGGCTCGCTCGCAGCATCTCCGCGGTCTGGAGGGCCTCCGGGCTCGGCATGCCCGCACCCTAGCCAGTGCGCTCAGCGGGTCTGCAGCTCGCGCTCGAGGTGGGAGGTGTCCGAGAAGCGCAGCAGGCTGAACGCCCAGCCGTCGCTGATCTCGAGCGGCGCCACGGTGCTGACCGAGGCGTGGAACGACACGAAGCGCTCCCACTCCCAGGGCACCGGCGGGATGCCGAGCAGGTGCCCGAGCGCGACGGCGTTGGTCCCGGCATGGGCGACCACCACCACCCGCCGCTTCGGGGTCTGCAGCCGCCACAGCGGCGGATGGTCGCTGACCTGCCGGGCGCCGAGGTCGTCGAGCAGCTCCCGCAGTCCGCTGGTGACCCGGGCGTGGAAGGCCCGGAAGCTCTCACCGCCGGGGATGCCGTCCCACTGGCGCTCGAGCGGCAGGCCGCGGCTGTGGCGGAAGGCCCGCTCCACCACCTCCACCGGGGTGCCCTCCCAGGTCCCGGCGCTGATCTCGGCCAGCCACGGGGCGGTGATGGGGGCGAGGTCGAGCGCCTCGGCGATCGGTGCAGCCGTCTCCTGTGCCCGCCGGAGAGGCGAGACCAGCAGCTCGTCGACGGCCAGGTCCCGGAGGGCTTCGGCTGTGCGCTCGGCCTGCAGTCGCCCCATGGCGGTGAGGCCCGGGTCGTCCACCGAGGTCCCGCCGGGGGCCCAGTCCGGCTCACCGTGGCGGACGAGCAGCAGCTCCATCAGCGGACCCGGCCGGGTCGGCGGCGGTGCCGGGCCTGCCAGCACCCCCGGTGCCAGTGACGGCGCAGGTCGGGGGCGCCCACGGGCACGACGACGAGATGCCCGGTGCCCGGCGGGATGTCCTGGTTGCAACCCGGGCACCAGTAGCTCTTGGTGGCCTGGTAGGGCTGGATGCGGCGGACCTCAACCTCGTGGCCGTCGGGGTCCACCTCGCGCCCGGCGCTCACGGCCTTCACCCCCACACGGCCCACGCGACCAGACCCGCGCAGATCACGAGCGCCGCCACCACCATCAGGTAGTCGGCGGCGGAACGGCGGTGCGGCCGGAACGGATTCATGCCCACGCACCCAGTATGGCTACGCTCGCCCACCGTGAGGCTCGCTCGGCAGCTGGTGACGACTGCCGCGCTGCTCGTGGCGGCCTCCGGCGCAGTTGCAGCCTGCGGGACGGACGGTGGACCCACCCCCGACGATCCCGTGCTCGCCCAGGGCCAGCAGGTGTACCGCCAGTACTGCGCGAGCTGCCACGGCGCCAGGGGTGGGGGTGGGTCGGGGCCGAGGCTGGCCGGCGTGGTCGAGCAGCGCTACCCCGACATCGAGGACCAGATCGCGGTGATCGCCAACGGACGGGCCGGCATGCCGGCGTTCGGGCAGCGCCTCAGCGCGGACGAGCTGCGGGCCGTCGCCCGCTACGAGCGCGAGGCGCTCGGGGACTGACCCCGGACCCGCCATCGCAGCGGCGCTGTTCCGCACAGGTGGGCCCTTCCATCCCGTCACCCCCTGCCGCTACCATCCGGTGGCGCTCGACGGTCGGCGTCACGACGGTCCTCCACCACCGGGTCGAGGGGCCTTCCCATGCTCGCCACCGTCTCGTCCGCGATCCTCGTCGGCGTCGAGGGCCGCCCCGTGACCGTCGAGGTCCACGTGAGCAACGGCCTGCCGTCCTTCACCGTCGTGGGCCAGCCCGACACCTCCTGTCGGGAGTCGAGGGACCGTGTGCGCGCCGCCCTGCTCTCGAGCGGGCTGGCGTGGCCGCAGCGGCGGGTGACGGTCAACCTGGCTCCCTCGGAGGTGCGCAAGCACGGCGCCGGGCTGGATCTCGCCATCGCCATGGCCCTGCTCGTCGCCGACGGTCAGCTCCCCGCCGAGGCCGTGACCGGTCGGGCCTTCCTGGGCGAGCTGGGCCTCGACGGGTCGCTGCGTCCGGTGGCCGGTGCGATCGGCATGGCCGACGCCCTGGCGGTCGAGGAGGTGGTGGTGCCACCGGGCAACGCCGGCGAGGTGGGCCTGCTCGCCCGACACCTCGTGCGGGCACCGGCCACGCTGGCCGAGGTGGTCGCCGCCGTGCGTGGGGAGCGGCCCTGGCCCCCGACCCCGGTGGCGGGTCCGGTCCCTCCGGCGCCCCCGGGGCCCGACCTCGCCGACGTCCGGGGTCAGCCCGTCGCCCGGCGGGCGCTGGAGGTCGCCGCCGCCGGAGGCCATCACCTGCTGATGGTCGGCCCGCCGGGAGCGGGCAAGACGCTGCTCGCCGAGCGCCTCCCCGGCCTGCTCCCACCCCTCAGCCGCGACCAGGCCCTGGAGGTGACCCGGGTGCACTCGGCCGCCGGGCTGGCGCTGCCCGCCGGGGGGCTGGTCGAGCGACCGCCGTTCCGTGCGCCGCACCACACCGCCTCCGCGGTGGCACTGGTGGGAGGTGGGTCGGCCTCGGTGCGACCCGGGGAGATCTCGATGGCCCACGGCGGGGTCCTGTTCCTCGACGAGCTCGGCGAGTTCCCCGCTGCCGTGCTCGACGCCCTACGTCAGCCACTCGAGGCGGGCTGGGTGCACATCGCCCGCGCCGGCGTGCGGGCCGTGCTCCCGGCACGGTTCCTGCTGGTCGCCGCCATGAACCCGTGCCCCTGCGGTGAGCGCACCTCGCCCGACTCCTGCCGCTGCTCCGATCTGCAGCTCGCTCGCTACCGGCGGCGGCTCTCCGGTCCTCTGCTCGACCGCTTCGATCTGCGCATCGAGGTGGCCCGCCCGGACAGCCGGGCGCTGCTCGCGGCCGAGCCCGGCGAGGCCTCGTCGGTGGTGCGGGCCCGGGTCGCCGCCGCCCGGGCGGTGGCCGCCGAACGCGGTGTCCGCTGCAACGCCGAGCTCACCGCGGAGCAGCTCGAGCACCTGGCTCCACTCGCGCCGGACGCCCGGGACCTCGCCGAGCGGTGGCTCAGCCGGGGGTTGCTCACCGGCCGGGGCCTGCAGCGGCTGCGTCGCGTCGCCCGGACCCTGGCCGACCTCGACGGGCGTGACGGCCCGCTCGACGCAGAGGCCCTCGGCACGGCCGCCCACCTGCGGGTCGACCCGTCGTTCACCGTCACCCGGCTGGCCGGATGAGCACCACGGCGGATCCGCTGCCCCCGGAGGCCTACGTCGTGGCGTTGGCCGGGCTCGACGGGATGGGCCCGGCGCGGCTGCGGGCACTGCTCGCCCGGTGGTCCCCGGCCGAGGCCTGGCGGGCGGTCCTCGACGGCCGGGTGCTCGCCGAGAGCGGAGCGGTGGACGGAGAGCGAACCACTGCCGAGATGGAGCGCGGGTGGGCGCGCCGGGCCGCGACGGTCGAGGTCGCCGCGCTGTGGGAGCGGCACCGCCGAGCCGGCGTCGGGGTGTGGGTCTGGGGTGGCGCCGGCTACCCGACCGACCTGCTCGAGGATCCGGATCCGCCCCCGGTGCTGTTCCACCGCGGGGACCCCGCCGCCCTCGACGGACCGCGGGTGGCCGTGATCGGGACGCGGGACTGCACGCGCACCGGGCGCGACGTCGCCTTCGAGCTGGGTCGGGACCTCGCCACCGCCGGCGTGCGGGTGGTGTCGGGTCTCGCCCTCGGGATCGACGGCGCTGCGCATGCCGGGGCGCTGGCGGCGGCGGGCGCCCCACCGGTGGGGGTCGTCGGGTCGGGCCTCGACGTCGTCTACCCCCGGCGCAACGCCCGTCTCTGGCAGGAGGTCGCCAGGCATGGGCTGCTGCTGTCGGAGTACCCCCTCGGCGGCCCACCGACGGCATGGCACTTCCCGGCCCGCAACCGCATCCTCGCCGCACTCGCCGACCTCGTGGTGGTCGTGGAGTCCCACGACCGTGGCGGCGCGCTGCTCACGGTGGACGCCGCCGAGGCCCGCCAGCGTCCGGTCATGGCCGTGCCCGGCTCGGTGCGCAGCCCTGCCTCGGCGGGAACCAACCGGTTGCTGAGCGAGCTCGAGCACGGCTCCGTGTGCCGGGACGCCACCGACGTGCTGGTGCGTCTCGGGCTGGAGGCCGGCGCGATCAACCGGGGGGTCGACACCCGACCGGCGCCGCAGCCGGACGACGCCGCCGTCCTCGACGCCGCAGGCTGGGAACCGGTGACCCTCGAGCAGATCCTCGCTGCGTCGGGCCGGCCGCTCGGCGAGGTGGTGCTCGCCCTCGACCGGCTGGAAGCCGACGGGTGGATCGTCCGGCGGGGCGGGTGGTTCGAGCGGGTCGGGGGTACGCACCGGTGACGGCACGGGGCAGCGTGGCGCTTGTGGTGGCGGGGCGTCGGCGCAGCGGGTCCCGTCGGCTCCTGTGGGCGGTGGTGCAGGTCGGCAGCCGGCCCTCCCCGTCACCGACCCGGCGTGCCGGTAGCGTGGCCGGTCGTGGGTTCGCTCGACCAGTGGCGCCTCGACGCGTTCACCGCCTCGCTCACCGCCGCCGCGCCGGCCACGGTGTCGGCCTACCGGTCCGACCTCGAGGCCTTCGTCGGATGGGCGGAACGGCTCGGGCTGTGCTCCCCGCAGGAGGTGGATCGGCGTGCACTCCGCCGCTACGTCGCCTACCTGGCCACCCGCCGCTACGCCAGGCGCACGATCGCCCGCAAGGCCTCCGCGCTGCGGCGCTACTTCGGGTACCTGCGTCGCAGTGGGGTCATCCCGACCGACCCGGCCAGCGGACTGTCCGTACCGCCGGGAGGGGGTCGCCTCCCGCGGGTGCTGCGTGCCGAGGAGCTGTCCACCCTGCTGGACGAACCGCCGGCGCGCGTGCTCGAGGATCCGCCGGCTCTGCGACGACGGGACGACGCCGTGCTCGAACTGCTGTACGGCAGCGGGCTACGCGTCGGCGAGCTGTGTGCCCTGCGGATCGGCGACATCGACGTGGCCGCAGGCACGGTGCGGGTGTGGGGCAAGGGCGGCAGGCAGCGGGTCGTGCCGATCAGCGGGCCCGCCGCCCGGGCCGTGACCGACTGGCTGGAGCAGGGCCGTCGGCACCTGCTCAGCGACGAGTCCCCCGACGACGCGCTGTTCCTCAACCGCCGGGGTCGGCGGCTCCAGCCCCGGGACGTCCGCCGGATCCTCGACCGTCGCGCCGGGGCTCCCACCAACCCGCACGCCCTGCGTCACACGTTCGCCACGCACCTCCTCGACGGCGGCGCCGACCTGCGGGCGGTGCAGGAGCTGCTCGGCCACAGCGACCTCGCCACGACGCAGCACTACACTCACGTGTCGAAGGAGCGTCTGCGCACCGTGCTCGACGCCACCCATCCCCGAGCCTAGGACCCGTAGGTGGACCACGAAGCAGCGGGCCAGATCGACCGTCTCTGGGCGGAGTACAAGGCCTCGGGGGACCGCGGGGTGCGCGACCAGCTCATCGTGCACTACTCGCCACTGGTCAAGTACGTGGCCGGTCGGGTTGCCGTGGGCCTGCCGCAGAACGTCGAGCAGGCCGACCTGGTCAGCTACGGCATCTTCGGGCTGATCGACGCCATCGAGAAGTTCGACCCGGCACGGGGCTACAAGTTCGAGACCTACGCCATCGCCCGGATCAAGGGGGCGATCCTCGACGAGCTCCGCTCGATCGACTGGGTCCCCCGGTCGGTGCGGGCCAAGGCCCGGGCGCTGGAGAAGGCCTACGCGAAGCTCGAGGGCGAGCTCCGCCGCACGCCCTCCGACGAGGAGCTGGCGCGAGAGCTCGGCATGAGCGAGGACCAGCTCCAGGCCACGCTGTCGCAGATCTCGTTCGTCGGGCTCGTGGCGCTGGACGAGATGCTGTCGGTGGGCGGTGACCGGGGTGAGTCGATCACCCTCGGTGACACCATCGCCGACTCGGGCGACGGTCCCGTGGCGGCCTACGAGGTCGAGGAGATGCGCCACATCCTCGCGGAGGCGATCAACCGCATGCCGGAGCGGGAGAAGATCGTCCTCACCCTCTACTACTACGAGGGGCTCACCCTGGCGGAGATCGGCCAGGTGCTCGGCGTGACCGAGAGCCGGGTCTGCCAGATCCACACCAAAGCGGTGCTGCAGCTCCGCTCCCGGCTCCTGGCCTCCGAACGGGAACCCGCCTAGCGACCGCCTCTCCGGCATCGGCCGGCTACCGGCCCCCGCTTCCCCCGCTGTCGTCCCACGACCGGGGGAGCGTCCGTGCGCCGCCTGTCCGTCCTGCTCGTGGTCGCCGTCGTCACGGCGACCGTCATCGCCCACTCGGGACCATCCCACGGCGCCGCCAGGGCGCCTGCACCGCCCGTCTACTCCCCGCCGGTCGACGCTCCCGTGGTCGACCCGTTCCGTCCGCCCGCCCACCGCTACGCGGCGGGCAACCGCGGGGTCGACTACGCCACGACACCCGGCGAGCCCGTGCGAGCCGCCGCGGAGGGTGTCGTGGTGTTCGCCGGGTCGGTGGGCGGCGCCCTCCACGTCACGGTGCTCCACCCGGACGGGCTGCGCACGAGCTACTCGTTCCTGGCATCGATCGTCGTGCGGCGTGCCCAGTCGGTCCGGGGTGGGGACGTGCTCGCCACCGCCGGTGCCCGCCTCCACGTGGGGGTCCGGGATCCGGCGGGCACCTACCTCGACCCCTCGGCGATCTTCGGCACCGGCCGCCCGGTCGTGGTCCGCCTGGTGCCCGGAACGGAGGAGGGCCTGCCGCCGCTGGCTCCCGAGCGGCGTGCCCTGCTGGCGGTGGTGTGGGACCGCGTCGTGGGCCTCGCCGGGGAGGGCGACGACGTGGTGCGGGCACGGATCGCGCTGCTGGCCCACCTCTCGGCCGAGCTGCGACCGGACACCCACCTGCTCAGGCTGATCTCGGCGACCGACCGCTGGCGTCGCCAGCTCGGGCGCTGCACCCCGCCCGAGGTGCCCCCACCCCCGCCGTCGGGTCGGCGGATCCTGGTGCTCGTCGGCGGGCTGGGCTCCACATCGGAGTCGGCGTCGGTCGCCTCGGTGGATCACGCCGCGCTCGGCTACGCCCCGGGTGACGTGGTCCGCTTCTCCTACGCCGGTGGGGTGGTCCCGTCGCCGTCGACGTCGCCCGATCTCGCCGCCCTGCCGACGACCACCTACACCTCTGCGGACTCCCAGCAGGACCTGGACCTGGCGGCCGACCGTCTCGAACAGCTCCTGCTCTCGCTCGCGGCATCGGCACCGGGTGTGCCCGTCGACGTGGTCGGTCACTCTCAGGGTGGGGTCGTGGCCCGTGTCGCCGTCACCGACCTGGCGGACCATGGTTCACTGCCCGCCCAGGTCCGGACCCTCGTCACCCTCGGCAGCCCGCACCAGGGCGCGGACCTGGCCACGGCGGTGGCGGCCGCCGAGGTGAGCCCGGGTGGGCCGGTGCTGCTCGACCGGATCCGCGACGGGCTCGGTCTCGACCTCGACCCGCGACTGCCCTCGACGGGGCAGCTCGCCGAGACCTCGACGTTCACCACCGCGCTGCGCGGTCGCCCTGCGCCCGGAGGCGTGCACATGGTGTCCGTCGCCGCCAGCACGGACCTGGTCGTGCCCGTGCCCCGCACCCAGGTGCCGGGCGCCGCGTCGGTGGTGGTGCCCGGTGAGGGGGCGAGGGCCCACGACGCCCTCCCCGGCTCGCCGGCGGTCACCCGCGAGCTCGCGCTCGCGATCAGCGGCCTGGCGCCCACCTGCGCGGGGCTCGCTCAGACGCTGGTCGACACGGCGACCGGTGACGCCATCGGGCTCGCCGAGGACCTGATGGCGGCGGCGGTGCTGTTCGGCGGGGGCGGTGTGCCCTGACCCGTCGGGGGCGGTGTGCCCGACCCGTCGGGGGCCGATGACGGGGTTGGCCGCACGGGGCGCCGCTCCCTAGACTGCCCCCTCGGCCCTCGGGGCTGATCCAGTCACCTCCCCCCGTGCCCACCCACGGTCGCCCTCGGGCGTCGGGCCCGGGGTCGCACACCAACCGATGGGAAGGAGCACCACGATGACGCCGGTCGTCACGATGCGGCAGCTGCTCGAGGCGGGCGTCCACTTCGGGCACCAGACCAGGCGCTGGAACCCGAAGATGAAGCGCTTCATCTACGGGGAGCGCAACGGGATCTACATCATCGACCTGCAGCAGACGCTGTCACGGATCGAGGCGGCCTACTCGTTCGTGCGGGACCTCGTCGCCGATGGCGGGGTCATCCTGTTCGTCGGGACGAAGAAGCAGGCCCAGGATCCGGTCCAGTCCTACGCCGAGAAGTGCGGCATGCCCTACATCAACCAGCGCTGGCTCGGCGGCATGCTGACCAACTTCCAGACGATCTCCAAGCGGGTCGCCAAGATGAAGGACTACCAGCGCATGCGCGACGCCGGCGAGTTCGAGGCGATGCCGAAGAAGGAGGCGCTGCTGCTGTCACGGGAGCTCGAGAAGCTCGAGCGCAACCTCGGCGGCATCCGCAACCTCGAGCGCCTTCCTGACGCCGTGTTCATCCTCGACACGAAGAAGGAGGAGATCGCGGTCACCGAGGCGAACAAGCTCGGGATCCCGATCGTCGCGGTGGTGGACACCAACTGCGACCCCGATCTCATCGACTACGTGATCCCCGGCAACGACGACGCCATCCGCTCGGCCTCGCTCATGGCCCGGGTGATCTGCGATGCCGTGGAGGAGGGCCGCTTCATCGCCTCCCGCCTGCAGGGCCCGGTCGAGGGTCCTGCGCAGCGCACCCCCGAGCAGGAGGCGGCCGTGGCCGAGCAGCAGGCCGAAGCCCGCCGTCAGGCGGCGCTCGCTGCCCAGGAGCGTGAGGCACGCCTCGCCGCCCAGCGC
>Ga0308417_1002613_pt1 | contig 11860 bp, 9 predicted proteins | sample HotsprSampleOS65_FD_203528 | JGI IMG/M metagenome (GOLD analysis project Ga0308417, IMG submission 203528) | Hot spring phototrophic mat microbial communities from Octopus Spring, Yellowstone National Park, Wyoming, United States - 20090730_OS65 ... | reverse complement strand
CTGGTGATCCCGCCGAGCGGCCTTCGTCAGGTGGCCGGGTTCGTTGACGTTCCCGCGAGCGGCCTTCGTCAGGTGGCCGGGTTCGTTGACGTTCCCGCGAGCGGCCACCGTCAGGTGGCCGTGACGCCCAACTGCCCGAGGGCGTCCCACAAGAGTTCCCGGTCCGATCCGGGCCGCGTCGGGCTTCCCGGGTGGGTCGCGTCGCAGCCGATCCAGCCGCGCAACTTCAGGAACATCGCCGCCGAGTGCTTGTAGGCCGGCACCGGCGCGCGGAACGCCAGGAAGCCCAGGTACTGCAAGCGGTCGTTGAGTTCGTAGAAGCCCGGGTCGCCGGCCGCCCACAGCCGGTCCCGCCGGGCGAACAGGTCCGGGGCGAAGGTACTCAGCCCCAGCAGGTAGTCGCTGCCGTACATCACCATGTCGATGGCCAGGTCGTTGCCGGTATAGACGCGGAAGTCGGGACGGACCTGGTCCCGCAGCCTGAGCCTTTGCCATTCCGCTTCCCGCCGTAGCGACGAGTGCTTGGCCCCCCGGCACTTCCGGATCCCGAGCAGCCCGCGGTAGACGTCGAGGGAGTAGATGCGGCCGAACGGGGCGAACATCGTGCCCAGCTCGAAGGCGATGAACCCGTCGCAGTACCGCCCGAGTTCCTCATGGGCGGCGAGGAGTTCGGCCTCGGCCAGCCCGGTCAGGCCGAAGCTCGGGAAGATGACGGGCGTGCCGCCACGCTCCACGACCGGGGCCAGGCCGTGCAGGTAGCCGTCGCGGTCGAACGGGGCACCGGGGAAATCGGCCACGAACACGCCGGCGACGAACGGCCGACCGCCCAGGGCCGACCGCGTGGCGTCGAGGACGGCCAGCCGCTGCTCGGCCGTCAGCAGGTTGACGTAGCCGGTGTCCATGTTCACGGCGGGGGTCAGTCCGACCTCGGCGGTGCGGACGCAGTGGGCCGTGAAGCCCGCCCAGTCGATCTCGCCCGAGTCGGTGAACGGCAGCAGGATCGCCGAGATCCCCTCGACCTTCCGGCGGGGGCGGAGCAGGGCGATCGGGTCGAGCGGTTCCATGAGAGAACTCCGTGCGGCCGGTCCGCTGGCTAGGTATGTATACTGACCCCCGCCATGATGACCCACCGCCAGGCCCTGGAAGTGCTGGCCGCCCACCGCGGCGACCACGTCGTGATCACCACGATGGGCTCGGTCGCCCTCTGGCCGCAGCTCTCTGATACGCCCCGGGACTTCCACTACCTGCCGTCGAGCATGGGCCAGGCCGTGCCCCTGGCCCTGGGGTTGTGCCTGGCCCGACCGGGCCTGCCCGTCGCCGTGCTGGTGGGGGACGGCGGCCTGCTGATGAACCTCGGCTGCCTGGTGACGGCGGCCCAGTTCACGGTGCCGCTCCGCGTCCTGCTGATCGACAACGGGCTGTACGAGGTGACCGGCGGGCAGCCGGTGGCCAACGCCGGCCGCACCGACTTCGCCCGCCTCGCCGAGGGGGCCGGCTTCGCACGGGTCTACTCGTGTGGCTCGCTCCCCGAGTGGCAGGCCTGCGCCGCCGAGGTGCTGAGCGGTCCCGGACCGGTGTTCGCCTGGCTGAAGGTGCAAGGCGAGCGGGGCCGGGCCACCCCCCACCCCCCCCGGCCGATGGCCGAGCAGATCGCCCGGCTGCGGCAAGCCCTGGGGCCGCCGCTCGGGTGAACCGATCGGCCCGGGCCGCACCCAGCCGCACCCATCGGTTGAACCGATCGACCCGGGCGGGGCCGATCACGGCAGCGTGATCCGGATCTGGGCCTGCCGGCGGAGCTTCTTGACCAGGTCGTCGCGGAACTCCTCGGTGTACGCCTCCAGCACCTCGAACAGGCACTTCTCGTAGTCCGACGGCGTGCCGGGCTTGCGGTCCGTCACCCGGATCAGGTGGAAGCCGTAGTCCGTCTCGATCACCTCGCTCAGTTCCCCGACCTTCAGGGCGAAGGCGGCCCGGGCGAGCGGCTCGTCCTCCGGCAGGCCGCGACGCCGGATGAAGCCCAGATCGCCGCCGCTCGTGGCGGTCGGGCACTGGGAGAAGGTGCGGGCGGCAGTGGCGAAGTCGGTGCGTCCGGCGATCAGCTCGGCCCGCAGGGCTTGCAACTTCTCCCGGGCGGCGGCCCGTTCGGCCGGCGGTGCCCCCCGGCTGACGCGGATCAGGACGTGGGACAGTCGCACCTCCACCCGGTCGAAGTGGTCGCGGTTGGCCGCGTGGAACGCCCGCAGTTGCTCCTCGGTCACCCGTTGCTCGACGTAGGCCGTCAGTCGCATCTGCGTGGCCCAGTCGGCCCGGAAGCGGCTCTCGCTCTGCCCGGTCTGCTTGAGGTAGTCCGCCAGGGTCCGGTTCTGCTTGGCCAGCTGCTCGGTGAAGACCTTGATCTGGGCATCGAGTTCGGCCGGGTCCAGTTTCGGCCCGTGCTCGGCGAGGAACTGCCGCAACAGCACGTCGTCGATCAGGTCGTTCAGGACGGTGGCCCGCAGGCCCTTCAACTGCGCGGCGGTGAGCGGAATGCCGGGCAGGTTCGCCTTCACCCGGGCGTCGAGTTCCGCCAGCGAGATCACCTCGCCGTTGACCGTGGCGGCCACGTCCGGCGCGGGCGGCGGTTCGCTGCCGGGGGCCGTGCCGACCCAGCCGAACACGACCCAGGCCACGAGCATGCGTCGCATAAGTCGCATTAAGAAGACCTCCATGAGGCCGGCCGTATATCCTCCCCGCTTTCGCGGTGCAACCGGACCCGACCGACTGACCGGCTCGCCCCCGCCGCCCTAGCGAGGTGGCGAATCCGGCGACTGACGACCTGTGGACAGCCGGTCCGGCCGTGGATACTGTTCAATCGGACCCCCCTCCGCTCCCTGCCCCGAACCGACGAGGAGTTCCCATGAGTGACGACCGCCCCCGCCGGGACAACAACGATGACGAGGAACTCGGTAGCCTCGCCCAGAGTGCCCGCCGGAGCAGCCTGAAGCAGGCCCGCATCATTCTGATCATCATCGGGGTGCTGACCCTGGCCCTGAACCTGGTCCTGTTCTTCAACGCCGAGAAGGAAGTGAGGCAGGCCCTGGAGCAGGAGAAGCAGAAGGCCGGACCCGGGGTGGTCTTCGACCCGATCCAGCTCAAGGAGGCCGAGGAACAGATTCTCAACGTGGTGAAGCTGGTCTACGGGGGCACGGCCGCCCTCGGTGTCGTGTTCATCGTCCTGGGGATCGCTGTCTATGCCGCCCCGGTGCCGTGTACCGTCACCGGGCTGGTGCTGTACGTCGCCGGTATCGCGGTCTTCGCGGTGATCAACCCGGCCAACTTGCTCAGCGGCCTGGTCGTCAAGATCATCATCATCATCGGTCTAGTGAAGGCGGTGCAGGCGGCGGCCGCCTACGAGCGGGAACGGAAGGCCGAACGGCAGGCCCGGCAGCGTGACCGTGACGAGTCCGAGGCCGAGGCGGTGAGCGACGACGACCTGCGGTGACCCCGCCGGGTCTCCCGCCGAGCCTGCCCCGATGCTGACCTGTGGTGACCCCGCGGGGTCTCCCGCCGAGCCTGCCCCGATGCTGACCTGTGGTGACCCGCCATGCCTCCCGCCGAGCCTGCCGACCGGCCCGGTACCGGGCCGGACCCCGACCGACCCGAAACCAGGGCCGACCCCGACCCGCCCGGTGACGAGCCGCCACCGGTCGGCGGGAGCGACGACGTGGTCGAGGTCGAGGAGACCCGCGAGTGCTGGCGGTGCGGCCTGGTGCAGGTGCCGGCGGCGAGCGGGAGGTGCCGCCGTTGCCAGGCCCGGATCGCCGAACCGGACGAGTGGTCGGTCCGGCCCCGTGGTCGCGGCCCAGGCGGGGCCGGGCCGACCGGGCCGACCGGGCCGACCGGGCCGAACCCGCTCCCGACGGTGGTCGTCGTCTTCGCGTTGATGCTGCTCACGTCGGTCGTCTGGGGTTGGGTCCTGCTCGGCAGTGCCCACCTGTCAGATGAGGACGTGCTGGCCGGGACGGTCGTTGTCGAGGCGGTCGATACCGTGCTGGTGCTGATCGCCCTGGCCCGGGTCGGCCGGCGACCGCTGCCCGAGCCGACGCCCGGTGCCCGGTGGCGGGCCTGGACGGTCGCCGTCCCGGTGTTCGGCCTGCTGATCGTGCTGAACGTGCTGTACGGGGCGGTGCTGAAGGACTGGCTGAAGGTCGCCGACCCGCCGTTCCGGCAGCGGCCGTTGGACGCCGTCGTCTTGCTCGTCGCGTGCGTGCAGCCGGCCCTCGTCGAGGAGTTGTTCTTCCGGCACGTCGCCTTCGGGGTGCTGCGGCAGTCCACCGGCCCGCACGCCACGGTGTGGATCAGCAGCGTGATGTTCGCCGGGGCCCACATTTACAACCCGCTCGGCATGCCGTACCTGTTCGTGGCGGGGCTGGTGTTCGGGTACCTGCGGTCGAGCGGCGGGCTGGCCCTGCCGATCGTCCTGCACTTCTGCCACAACCTGGGCGTACTACTCCTCGAGGGGGCGTGATGACCGGAACGGTCGTGAGTTCGCGTCGGGCGAGCGGCCTGGGGGCCGTGATCTGGGCCTTTCTGGGGGCGGCGGCCCTAGTGGCGGCTGTGGCGACGGAAAGCCCGCACTGGGCCGTCCTCGCCGTCCTGCCCCTGCTCATCGCCCTGGCCCTGATGCTGAGCAGCGAACCGGTCACCCGCTTCGAGATCACCGAGCGCGGCCTGTCGTTCGAGGAGCCGGAGGTCGTCTTCGTGCCGTTCGCCGACCTGCAGGGCCTGACCGCGCCGGACCCGGCCCGCCGCGAGCAGTTCGCCATCCAGGTCTATCACAGCGGCGGGGTGGTCCGCATCCCGGCCCGCCTCGACGTCTCCTCGAAGGACCTGTACCAGTTCCTCTACTCCTGCCTGCCGCCCGTGCCGGGGCCGAACCCGGACGAGGTGCCGGCCGCCCTGCGGAAGTTCGTGGCGGAGCAGATCGAGACGTTCGGACCGGAGAGGGTGCAGGTCTATTTGGCGCGGCGACACCCGCCGGCCCCCTCGAACCGCCGCTCGGTAGCCGTATCCTGGGCCGTCATGCTCACCGGCATCCTGTGGGGCATTGCCGGCGGCGTCCTGGTGGCCCTCTCCGGCGGGCCGCCCGGCGGAGACCAGAGCGGCTTCATCTGGATCTGCCTGGGGATCCCGCTGTTCCTGTTCGGCCTGCTCTTCGTCCTCGTCACCTCCCGTCAGGGGACGATCGCCCGGGTGCCGGGCTGGGACAAGTCGTGCGTGGTGATCAGCCCCGGCGGCATCGCCCTGTCCCAAGGCAGCCTCAAGGGCAAGATGCGCTGGGACGAACTCCGGGAGATCGACTTCCCGGCCCGGCCGCGGCTGGGGCTGGCGACGGCCGGCGGCGTCCCCCACGGCATCGGCCTGCTCGTCGAAGGGGCCTATTTGGTGATTGCGGACTACTACGACCGACCGCTATCCTGGATCCACCGACAACTCACTGCCTACTGGGGCGGTCGCGAGGCCAACTGAGTCGCGTTCGGTCCCCCCTGGGGCGGCCGCGAGGCCAACTGAGTCCCGTCGCGTCATAGGACTGCCCCGGGAGTTCGCCCATGGAACCCGCCCCGACCCGTCCGCACTTACCGCCGTGGCCGGACCGGCTTTCAGATTTGCAGAAGGAGCAGGAGGCCCGCTGGTCGACCGGTGACCGCGTCCGGGTCGAGACCCTCGTGGAGAGGTGCGGCGAACTGTCCGACGAGGACGTCTTGGAGTTGGTAGTGGCGGAGATCGCCCTGCGTGTCGCTGGCGGCGAGGAGCCGACCCCGGCCGAGTACCAATCTCGCTTCCCCCGCCTGGCCGCGGCCCTGGCCGCCCGGTTCCCGCGGCCGGCCACGGCCGACCCCAACCCCACCCGCCCGCTGCCCCTCGAACCGGGTCCGACGCGGTCGGTTGTCGGAGCGATCGCTCCTCCGCCCGGCTCCGGGGGACCGCCCCAGGGCGTGCCGGGGTATGAGCTGCTCGAAGAGATCGGCCGGGGGGGGCATGGGCGTGGTGTACCGTGCCCGCGACCTGGCCTTCGGTCGCGACGTGGCCGTCAAGTTCCTGCAGGACCGGTTCCCCGCCACGGGTCCGGCTGCGGAGCGGTTCGTGGAGGAAGCGCGGATCACCGGCCGCCTGCAGCACCCCGGCATCCCGCCGGTCCACCACGTCGGCATACTGCCCAACGGCCGTCCGTTTCTGGTCATGAAGCTGATCCAGGGTCGGACGCTGGCCAAGGCCCTGGCCGGACCCCGGCGGGACACGCCCGGGGGCCTGCTGGCCGTCTTCGAGAGCGTCTGCCAGGCCGTCGGTTACGCCCACGCCCACGGCTACGTTCACCGGGACATCAAGCCGGCCAACGTGATGGTCGGCGAGTTCGGGGAAGTCCAGGTCCTGGACTGGGGGCTGGCCCGGGGGACGAGGGAGACCGGCGGCAGCGCGGGGAAGGAAGACCGGCCGGCCGCGGCGGCCCCGGAGTCGTCGTTCCAGCCGTCCCCGTCATCCCTGACGCAGGTCGGGACGGTGATGGGTACACCGGGGTACATGGCCCCGGAGCAGGCGCGGGGCGAGGCGGTCGATGCCCGGGCCGACGTGTTCGCCTTGGGGGCACTGCTGACGACCATCCTGACCGGCCAGCCGGCGTTCGTGGGGACTACCAGGGAAGCGCTGGGGCGGGCCGCGGCCGGTGACCTCGCCGGGGCCTACAGCCGCCTGGAGGCCTGCGGGGCGGGACCGGAGCTGGTGGCACTGGCGAAGCGGTGCCTGGCCCCCGACCGCGACGACCGGCCGAGCGACGCCGGCCAGGTGGCCCGGGCGGTCGCCGACCTGCGAGCCGCCGCCGAGGAACGGGCCCGGCGGGCGGAACTGGACCGGCAGACCGCCGAACTGAAGGCGACCGAGCAGCGGAAGCGGCGACGGGTGCTCCTGGCCCTGGCCGGGACGCTCGTGGCCCTGGTGACGGTGTCGGCGGCGGGGGCGTGGTGGGCGCAGCGGACCGAGGCGGCCCGACAGCGGGCCGAGTTCGACCGCGACCGGGCCGCTGCCGAGGCCGAGGCGACGAGCCGCGAGGCGAAGGGGCGGGACCGTGGCCGGGCCGAACTGACCGTCGAGGCCACCCGCTCGGCTGTCTACGAGTTGTGCCAACGGGGGCTGTGGCCCGACGCCGCCCGCGAACTCGACCGGGCCGCCGTCGCCGTCGGCACCGACCCCGCCAACGCCGACCTGCACGCCCGACTCGCCGACACCCGTCGCGACCTGGCCCTGGCCGAAGAACTCGAGCGGATCCAACTGGGCCGGGCCTTCCTCTGGGATACGCCGACCTGGGAGAATGCCACGACCAGGCCGCCGTCCCCCAACGCACAGACCGAGGCCGTCCTGCGGGCCGCCGGGTTCGACGTGCGGGCCGGTGACGTGGCCGAGATCGCCGCCCGCATCAAGGCTTCGCCCCTGCGCGGCCCGATCCTGGCGGCCCTCGACCTGTGGATGTTCCACGAATACAACCTGGAGGACCGCATCCGCCTGTGGGCGATCACGACCCGCGTCGGCCCGGAATCGTGGCGGGAATCGCTCAAGACGCACTGGTTCACGCCCCAACTGGTGCGTCGGCTGATCAGCACGTCGCGGCCCGAGGAACGCACCCCGGCCCTGTACCTGTTCGTGGCCTCCCGGCTCGCCGAACTCGGCGATGACCCCCTGCCGTATTGCAGTGAGGCGTGCCGCCGCTATCCCTCCGACTTCCTGCTCCACTACTGGTACGGGGTGTACCTACGCAACCGGCAGCGCTACCCGGAGGCGGTGGGAATGCTCCGCACGGCCGTCGCCCTGCGACCGCAGTCCGCCAGCCTGTGGGGCTGGCTCGCCTACGTACAGTGGCTGGCCAACGACACCGCCAACGGCATCGAGTCGGCCCGCCACGCCCTCGGCCTGGACCCGACGACCGAGTCGGCCCACGTCACGCTCGTCGCCGCCTTCATGGCACAGAAGGACTGGAGGGCGTCCGAGGCCGCCTGCCGGGACGGACTCGCACACCTGCCCACCTCGGCCGAGTTGCACTACCGGCTCGGGATCATTCTGAAGAACCGTGACCGTCTGCACGAAGCGGTCGCCGCGTTCCGCGAGGCCGTCCGCCTGTTCCCCGAGTTCACGAGCGCCTACACCGAACTGGCCAGCGGCCTGGAAAGACTGGGGGACGTTGCGGCGGCCCTCGCCTCCCTGCAGCAGGCCGCGCGACTTCTGCCGTCCCTGAAGCCACGCCTGGCCGCCACCGCCGCCCGCTACGGAGGGAAGCTGGCCGCTTCCGGGAACTGGCCCCAGGCGGCGGAGGTATACGGCCTGGCGGCGGCCAACGACCCGAATACGCTGGCCTACCAGCTTCTGCTCGGCTCGGCGCTGCGCAAGGCCGGCCGCACCACCGAAGCCCTACCCGTCCTCCGCGAAGTCGTCCGCCGCGACCCCAAACCCCAGACCCACCGCCTGGAACTGGCCCACGCCCTGGCCCTGACCGGCGACACCGACGCGGCCGTCCTCGCCTACCATTCCCTCCCCGAGTTGCTCCCCGTGCATCACCCCTACCGCCGCGCCCTCGGCTGGGATATCTGCCTGCGGCAACGCGACCTCCCCACCGGTCTGCGGTTGCTGCGGGAAGCCGTCCTGCTGGAGCCGACCGACTGGATGAACGCGAACGACCTGGGCTGCTGCCTGCGGGATTACGACCAACTCGAGGACGCCCTCGTGTACTTCCGGGAGGCGCACAAGCGGCGGCCCTACGCCGGTTTGCCCCTCCGCAACGCCGGCGAGGTGCTGTGGCGACTCGGTCGGCGGGACGAGGCCCTCGACGCCTACCGCCGGGCCGTCAGAGTCGATCCGAACCCGCAACTGTACTGGACCGAGCTGGCCCAGTACGCCTCCCAGGCCGATGACCTCCCGACCGTCATCCTGGCCAACCGCGAACTGGTCCGGCGCAACCCCAACGACGCCGTCTCTCGTGGGCGACTGGCCCGGGCCTTGGCCCGGTCGGGCCGGTCCGAGGAAGCGGTCGACTTGTACCGGGTCCCGACCGGTCCACGCGCCGTACCGCTACCGGATGGCGGTCGCCGCGGTGCAGCTCGCGGCCGGGAACGACCGGGACGTGAAAGTCGGCTACAAGGAATGGTTCGTCCTCAATCGCCGGGCCTTCGACCTGCTCACGGCCGAACTCGCCGGCTGCCGGGACTTGCTCCGCTCCGACCGCGAAGGGGAGCGAAGCGGGGCCGTCGGGATACTCCGACACCTGAAGGAAGACCGACTGCTGGTCCCGGTGCGGGACCCGGACTGGCTCGCCGCGATGCCCGAGCCGCAGCGCCGGCAGTGGGCGGCCTTCTGGGTCGCCGTGGACGACATGATCGAGCAACTGCGGCAGCGGTAAGACGACCGGCCGGGGTCAGCGCCTGGGGTCAGGGTCGGGGTCAGGGGCCGGGGAAAGCGCCTGGGGTCAGGGTCGGTTCAACTCCGGTGTGAGTTCTCTGAGTTTTTTCAAGTCAAGGGCCGGGGTCAGCGCCTGGGGGCAGAGTCCGGGGTCAGGGTCGGGGGTCAGGGGCCGGGGAAAGCGCGGAGGGGGTCGTGGCTCCACGAGACGGTACTCGGCCGCCAGCCCTCGGCCCCGCGGTACATGATGAACGTCCAGACCACCAGCCCGTTGGGGCACTTCTGCAGGTACACAAAGCGGGCCAGGTCCGGCGTGGCGGCGCTCTCCCGCACCAGGGTCACATCCCCCGAGAGGGGGCCATAGATGCCGGGGATGACGGTGCGGTACAGCTCGAAGCTCCTGCGGAACTCGTCGAACTCCTTTTCGCTCGGGAAGACCATGCCGTTTTTCAGGTCGTTGACGAACTCGTCGTACTTGCCGGCCCGGAGGCGGGCGACGTAGGCGTCGGCGGTGGCGCGGGCCTCGGCGGGTACGGGGATGGCGGCGGCGCTGGTGGCAGGGCCGGGAAGCCAGCGGCTGGCCAGCGTGGAAAACACCCCGCCCAGCAGCCCGCCGAGCAAACCCGCCAGGAGTAGCGAACGTGTCATCTAGCGTCCTCGTCGTATCGGGGGTCAGGCGTCCTCGTCGTGTCGGGAAGGGTGGGGAGGCTGGGTGATGGCGGCCGCAGGGGGACGGGCGGCCGTCGCCGTCGGCCCTAGCCCTTCCGGAGCCGGGCCCAGTAGCCGCCGTCGGAGGGCCGTCCCGGCACGGCGTGGTGTTCGGCTTCGAGTCTAAGGTTGCGCAGGCCGCGGCAGACGGCCCTGACCACGCCCTCGTTCTCGTCCGGCTCGATACTGCACGTCGAGTATACGACCACGCCGCCGGACCTCACCCGTTCGAGTGCCTGGAACAGCAGGCGGGTCTGCAGGCGGACGAGGCGTTCGAGTTCGCCGGGCCGCAGCCGCCAGCGGACCTCCGGGCGACGACCGAGGACGCCGGTGTTGCTGCACGGCACGTCCACCAGGGCGGCGTCGAAGGGGCCGGGGGGCGGCTCGTCGTCAGGCCGCAGCAGGTGCGTTCGGACCCCCTTGACCCCGAGCCGCTGACACAGCGTCGTCAGCGTCTCCAGCCGCCGGGCGTCGGTGTCGCAGGCCGTGATGAGGCCGCGGTTGTCCATGAGTTCGGCCAGGTGGGTCGTCTTCCCCCCCGGTGCGGCACAGAGGTCGAGAACGCGCAGGCCCGGATGCACGCCGAGGGCCGAGGCCACGAGCATCGAGGCGTGGTCCTGCACGGTGAAGTCGCCGGTCGCGTAGCCGGGCAGGGAGCGGATCGGCAGGTGTTCCGGCAGCCGCAGCGACTGCGGGTGTTCCCCGGGTTGGGCATCGATCAGGCCGGCGGCCAGCCGCAGCCGGTACGTCTCCCGGTCGGTGTGCAACTTGTTAACGCGGACCCAGAGGGGCGGCGGGGCGTTGAACCAGAACCCCAGGCGGGTCGTCTCCTGCGGCCCGTAGCGGTCGAGCCAGCGGTCGGCCAGCCACCTGGGGTAGGAGAAGGCGGCGGCGAAGTAGTCGTCCGGGGCGGTCGTGGGGTCGGGCAGGAGCGGCCGTGTCAGGCGGCGGTAGCGGCCGTCGTCGGTCGGGACGGCGTCGGCCCCCGGCGTGTCGGTGAACTCGTCGGTCACCACGTCGGCCAGGCGGCGCAGCACGCCGTTGACGAAGCCCTTGGCCCTGGCCGCCCCCACATGGGCCGCGAGTTCCACCGTCTCGTTGACGGCCGCGTGCCGGGGGACGTGGGTCAGCAGTACCAACTGGAAGGCCCCCAGGTGCAGCACGTCGCGGACCCGCGGCTCGACGGCGCGAAACGGCAGGCGGACGAACGGCTCGAGCAAGGCCCGGAGCGTACCCCGCCGGCGAACGACGCCGAAGACCAACTGCGTGAGGAACCGCCGGTCGGCCGGGTTCCCGCCGGCCGCCGCCGGTCCGCTCAGCGCTTCGTCCACGAGTTCCCCGACGAACCCGACCCGCGATCGGGAAAGGTGCAGGATGTCGGCGGCGGTCTGTCGGGCGGTCGTCATGTCGCTTCACGCTGTCGTCCTGTCGCTTCACTGTACGCCCCGGCCCGGCGGTCGGTAACCCGGCCGACACCTCGTATTCGGTAGCCCGGCTCACGCCTCGTATGATGTGAGAGGTCGAGGTCATTCCCCTTCCCCTCGGGTCGTCGTCTCCGCCATGAAGAAGCTTCCGCGCGTCGCCATCACCACGGGTGACCCCGCCGGTGTCGGGCCGGAACTGTGCCTGCGGCTGCTCGACTCGCCGCGGGTGCGGGCGGTGTGTGTGCCGGTGGTGGTGGGCGACGCGGGGGTACTGCGGCGGGTGGCCCGGCACCTGGGCTGGCATGAGCCGC
>Ga0308417_1002612_pt1 | contig 11863 bp, 8 predicted proteins | sample HotsprSampleOS65_FD_203528 | JGI IMG/M metagenome (GOLD analysis project Ga0308417, IMG submission 203528) | Hot spring phototrophic mat microbial communities from Octopus Spring, Yellowstone National Park, Wyoming, United States - 20090730_OS65 ... | reverse complement strand
CAGGCGAAGCAGTGCCGCATCCATCACAACACGATCGAAACGAACTTCTCGATCGAAATGCCGTTCGAAAACGACGAAGATGTCGAGATCGACCACAACGTGCTCTTCGGCACGGTTTCCATTCCGAAACACGCCGGCGGGCCGGTGCCCAAGAGCGGCCGGACCTTCTTCATCCACCACAATTGGTTCCGCGACAGCTACGCGATCGAGTTCGTCCGCAATGGAGTCGAGATCAGCCACAATCTGTTCGACTTCGATCCGAAGAAGGACCACGGTAATCTGATCTCGGGCTTCGGCAATGCCCCCGCCCCCGGACCCGCCGAGTTTCACAACAACCTAGTGAATAATCCGGGCCGCGGGGTGATTTGGATCAACGAGCCGTACAACAACCTCGTGGTCCGCAACAATCACATCATCGCCCGGCCCACGGTCACGCCGCGCAAAGACGGGCTGTTCGGACTGAATCCGCGGAGCGATATGAAAACGATCTCGATCCGCGACAACATCATCGAATGCCTCGAGCTGCCGCGGCCGCTGTTCCGCAATGCCGAAAGCTACTCGGTCCGGGTGGAAAACAACCAACTCAAGGGCGTATCCGATGCCGACAGACTGGGCAATGCGCCCGCCGATCGGCCGGCGGGGCCGGAAGCTCCGCTGAAGTTCACCTGCGGAGCCCACGACGAATTCACCGTGGATCAATGGCAGGCCGGCCCGACGCAGAACGATGCGGCCTCGGCGCGATGACGAGGCCGGCCCCCGTTGCCGTTTCGGCACGACGAGTTGCTACTTCGGCATGATGAACGGCGTGGGCGTGAAGCCGACGGGGATGAAGGCCAAGATCAAGCAGGCGAGCACGGCCCGCATCGGCCCCAGCGGCAGATCGTCGCGGGCGGTGGGCGGGTGCGTCGGCCGCATCAGCGCCAGCACGACGATCAACAGGGTGTACGAGAACAAGTACTTCCAATAGATGATCATCGCGGCGATCAGCACGACGAACAGCAGTTGCGCCGCGCGGTTGGCGCGCCGCCCCAGCAGCGCATAGAGCACATGCCCGCCGTCGAGTTGGCCCAGCGGGATGAGGTTGATCGTCGTCAGCAGCAGCCCGGCCCAACCGGCGAAGGCCATCGGATGAGCGTAGATTTCGTGGCCGATGGGGGCCGGCCCGTGAATCCACTCGGCAATCCAACGGAACAGGGGCGGGTCGCCGAACCGTTCGGCCGTGGGGATGATCGGACCGTAACTCGACCACGTAATGCCCACGTACAAGAAGATCATCGTGGGCACCAGCCCGGCCAATGGGCCGCCTGCGCCGATGTCGAACAGCGCCTTGCGATGCGGCACGCGCGGGTCCATGGCGATCACCGCGCCCATCGTACCCAACGGCGGCAGCGGAATCGGTATGAAATGCGGCAGCGAGCAATACACGCCGTAGCGCCGCGCTTGGATGAAGTGCCCCAATTCGTGGCTCATCAAAATGACCATCAACGGCACGGAAAAGGGCAGCCCGTTCGCCATCAGGGCCGCCAGACCGACCAGCAACGCTTCGCCGGGCGAAGCCAGTTGCGATGCCCGGGTAAAAGCGCTTAGCCCCGGCCAAAACCCTTGAACCAACGTTGTCGTTGCGCACGTGGCCAGGAACAGAAGCACCGGGCGAACGATTCGCGGGCGCGGGTAGGCTGCCGGGGCCGCCTGCATGATCGGCTCGGAAGGACGCTCGGCGGGGGCCGCGGAGCCCGGCGCACTGAGCACGAGTTCGTCTTGGCGAAATGTATCCATAGAGACAGGCTATTCTACCAGTTGACTCATGCCGAGAGAAGCAAAGCCCCGTGTTGGCCGTAAATCGCGATCTTCGCAAATCGGGGCGAGGAGCCACTGCCGCGATTTGGGGACCGACCGCGCTGCTCGAATGGACGAAGATCGACAAGAACGGCAAAAGGGGGGCCATGCGTTCTCGCGGCCGCTGCGTTCCCAAGGGCACGGAGCTGTTGGGACCTTGCCGCACCTCGTCGTCGGCCGCAAAAAGCGATGTCGCCGCGGCGCAATAGCGATTCGTTTCGGACGCATCGATCCGGCTCTGGGTATAATAAACTGCGTCGGATTGTCGGATAAGCCGGCTATTGCCGGCTGAGCCGCTGTGAGCGGTCGAGCAACAATGGTGAGCCATGTCGGATCAGACAGATAACGAAAAACAATCGCAGCCGCGGTCGCCGAAGAGCGGCAGCGACGGCAACAGCAGCGGTTGGTGGTGGATCATCCTTTCGGCGGGGGTGATTGTTGCGCTGGTGATCGGGGTGTTCGATCGGAATCATCAGATTCGCATTCCGATCAGCGAATTGCGTCGGTTGATCGAAGCCGGCGCGCCGGATCAGAATCCTCAGGCCGCCGTGTCGGTCAATGAGGGAACGGCGAACGAGCCGTTGACGGTCCGCTACAGTCAATTGGAAGACTTGGTGATCGGTCCGGCGGCGGTTTCCGGCTCGGTGATGCGCGAAGTGATTGCCCCGCCGGAAAAGGCGGCGCCGCCGCAAAAAGTGCGGTTCATCTCGGGGCGGGTGGGCCTGGAAAACGACAACAACGAGCTGTTCGCGCTGGCAATGAGCAAAGGCTTCCGCAATATCCGCGCCGAAGAGGCTCCCAGCGGATGGCGGCAATACGGTCCGACGCTGCTGCTCACCGCCGTGTTGCTGTTTTTTTTGATCTTTCTGATGCGGCGGATGGGCGGACCGGGTTCGGCGATGGCCTTCGGCCGCAGCAAGGGACGGCTTTACGCCCAAGAAGACGTGGGCATCACGTTCAACGATGTGGCCGGGCTCGACGAAGCGGTCGAAGAACTTCGCGAGGTGGTGGACTTTCTGCGAGAGCCGCAACGGTATCAGCGGCTCGGCGGGCGGATTCCCCGCGGGGTACTGCTGGTCGGGCCGCCGGGCACGGGAAAGACTCTGCTGGCCAAGGCGATTGCCGGCGAGGCCAATGTCCCCTTTTTCAGCCTGAGCGGGTCCGACTTCGTCGAGATGTTCGTCGGCGTCGGCGCCGCCCGGGTGCGCGACTTGTTCCAACAGGCCCAAGCCAAGGCGCCGTGCATCGTCTTCATCGATGAGTTGGACGCCTTGGGCAAAACGCGCGGCACGGGGCTGGTCGGCGGGCACGACGAGCGCGAGCAAACGCTCAACGCACTGCTGGTCGAAATGGACGGGTTCTCCGGCAATAGCGGCGTGATCGTGTTGGCCGCCACCAACCGGCCCGAAACGCTCGATCCAGCGTTGCTGCGGCCCGGGCGATTCGATCGGCAGGTATTGGTCGATCGGCCCGACGTCCGCGGGCGCGAGGCGATTCTCCGCGTCCATTTGCGCAACGTTCGCCTGGCCGACGATGTGGATGCCGCCGCGATTGCCCGGCTCACGCCCGGCTTCGTCGGTGCCGACTTGGCCAACTTGGTCAACGAGGCGGCATTGCTGGCGGCGCGGAAAGGAAACGAACGGGTGACGATGGCCGAGTTCAACGAAGGGATCGAGCGGGTTTCCGCCGGGCTGGAGAAACGCCAGCGCATGATCCATCCCGAAGAAAAGCAGCGTGTCGCCTATCACGAAAGCGCGCACGCGCTGGTGGCCTATTGCCTGCCCAACACCGATCCGGTGCATAAGGTTTCGATCATCCCCCGAGGGCTGGCGGCGTTGGGCTACACGATGCAGCGGCCCGAAGGCGACCGCTATCTGCTCACGCGAAGCGAATTGGAGAGCCGCATTCAAGTGCTGCTGGCCGGAACGCTGGCCGAGGAAATGATCTTGGCCGATATTTCCACCGGCGCGCAAAACGACTTGCAGCGCGCCACGGATATTGCCCGCGCCATGGTCATGGACTTCGGCATGAGCCGCTTGGGCCGAATCACCTTTCGCGACGCGCCGCGCGCGGCGTTTCTTTCGGGCGACGAGATCGGGCCGGTGCAGGCCTTCAGCCAGCAAACGGCCCGCGAGATCGACGAAGAGATCCGCCGCATCATCGACGAGGCGCAAGAAAGCGCCCGCCAAGTGCTCACGTCGCGACGAGCGGCGCTGGTGGCCATTGCCGAGCGGTTGATCGAGAAGGAAACGATCGACAGCGGCGAGCTGCGCGAGTTGATCGAAGCGCACACGCCCTCGCCGTCGATCGTTCCGGGCACGGCCGAGCGGTTGGCCCGCTCGGTGCCGACGATGACCGCGGCCGCCGACCCCGCCGCGCCGAGCGACGCCCCGGCGTCGCTGCCGCGGCCCGGCGCGGCCGACCTGAGGGCGTAGCCGAACATGGCGCAGCCGCGCAGACGACGTTTCATCGCGGTCGTTCGATTCAAGCCGGCAAAGCAGCGCAAAATCGCCCTGCCGCCTTATGCGCCGAACTTCGCCAAGCGGCTGGCATGGGCCAAGGCCAGCGGCATCAGATGCACGGCCTCGAAGTGGCCCAGTCCGCCGCACAGGGCGGCCGTTTCGCCGAATGCTTGGCAGGCGTCGGGCCGGCAGTTTTCGGCCGCAAGAACCACCGGAACCGGGTGGAAGCTGTGGCCGGCCATCTTTGCCGGCGTGCTGTGGTCGCCGGTGACGATCAACACATCGGGCTTGAGCTTTTCGACGCGGGGGATGACGGCGTCGAACTGCTCGATCATTTTCACCTTCTCGTCGAACTTGCCGTCTTCGCCGCGGCTATCGGTGTATTTGAAATGAACGAAGAAGAAATCGTAGTCGGGCCAGGCCTTCTCGAGCACGTCGATTTCTTCGCTCAGGCTGTTTGGTTTGCCGATCACTTCCATGCCCACCAATTGAGCTAGGCCTTTGTACATCGGATAGACGGCGATCGCTGCTGCTTTCAGTCCGTACACCTCTTGGTAGCTCGGCAATCGAGGGGCGGCGGAAAAGCCGCGCATCGTCAGGCCGTTGGCCTTCGACTGGTCGGCCAAAAGCTCTTGGGCCTGTGCAACGAACTGGTTGGCCACTTCGGCCGTCCATTGGCTGTCTTTGTCGAGGGCTACGGCGGGCAGCGGGGGCACGCCGGTTTTTTGCGGATCGGTGTCGGCCACGTTTCCTCCCAGGCCTTCGCCGCGAAAGACCACGCAAAAGCGGTGTTCTTGAACCGGTTCGACAAAAACCTCCACGCCGCTGATCTTCACCTTCCGCAGCCGGATGGCCAGCGGGGCGCTTTCCGCCGATGCGATCCGGCCCGCCCGACGGTCGGTGATGTTGCCCGCCGCATCGAGCGTGCAGAAGTTGCAGCGAATCGCCACGTCGTTGGGCCCGAGCTTGAAGCCCACGCCGGTCGCTTCTAGCGCGCCGCGGCCGATGACGTACTTCAGCGGGTCGTAGCCGAACAGCCCCAGGTGGCCCGGCCCGCTGCCGGGAGTAATGCCCGGCCGGATCGGATACATCGAGCCGCATACGCCGCGACGGGCCAAGGCGTCGAGGTTCGGCGTGGCGGCCGTTTCCAGTTCGGTCTTTCCGCCTGGGGTCAGCGGCAGTCCGCCGATGCCGTCGGCGACCAGCAGAACGATTTTCGAGCCGTTGCTTTGCTTCAGTTGACGAACCAGTTCCTGAGTGTCCACGATCGATGCTCCTGGAAGAGTGGTCGGTAATATCCTTGGTTGGGGTTTTATACTGTTCGCGTGCCGAAATGAGCGATTCTCTCCCGTGAAAGAGAATCCGTTTCTCATCGCGCGAAACGAATTGATCTTCTCAAAAATGCTTGCCGCAGGTCCGCCGAATGTTGGGGACAAACGCGTCGCTTGGTTTGGCGAAGCCCCATAGGAAGCCCAATGGAACAAACGATGCGGCCGGTGGTGACAGGCCGCCAGTTCGGGCGAGGCGGCGTTCTGCCGGCGTTGCAGCGGCAGCGATGCCGACCCTTTGTAATTTGGTACCAGAAACTCCGCGGAAAACAAGCGGCCGCGATTGCCGATTTGCGGAACGGCCCGGGCGCCGGCCGGCAAATCGCTGGGCGGCATTGGCCCCTCTGGCCAGATGCGGCACGCTGCGTTATGCTGCCGAAGCATCGCCAAACTGCCGCGATTACACGCGATTACTGCCGAGATTTTCGACGGTCGCGATTCGGCTCGGTACGATTGAGCGGAACGAGCGGAGGCGATATGCGAGGAATCGAGGAATAGCTGGAGGATCGAAGCCGATGAACGTCCCGCAAATTGCCCCGTTGGTTTACAATTATTCGCCTCTTGTTGCTGCCCCCGACGCTCCTCGGATTGTCCGCGAAACGTCGCTACTGCAAAGCGATCTCGATTGGCTGGCCCCCCGCCTCGACGCCTGCCGCGCGGAAGTCCTGGCCGACGCCGAGTTGTTCCGATCCGGCGGCGCGGTTCCGCCCGAAAAGCAGCCGCTCGACGCCGGCTTTTTCGAGTTGCCTGAGTTGCTGCTTGGTCCCCAGCGGAGCGAACTGGATCGGATCGTCCGCACGGCCGATCGGCTGGCGCGGCAGTCGGACCGCGTGGTGGTGCTGGGCATCGGCGGCTCGTACATGGGCGCCCGCGCCCTGATGGAAGCCTGCTGCCATCCGTACCACAACGAGTTGCATCGGGCCCGTCGCGGGGGACGGCCGCGGATGTATTTCGAGGGGAACAATGTCGACAACGACGCCGTGCAGGGATTGCTCGACCTGCTCGAAGGGTCCGACAATTGGTCGCTGGTGGTCATTAGCAAAAGCGGCGGCACGCTGGAGACGGCCGTCGCGTTCCGCATCTTCCTCGACAGTCTGCGGCGCAATCTCAAAGGCGATGAGGCTGCGCTGCGGCAGCGTGTGGTGGCCATCACCGGCGCTAAGGGCGGCCTGCGGCAGTTGTCGGAATCGCTGCAACTGGCCGACGTGTTCACCATACCCGAGGGCGTGGGCGGGCGGTTCTCCGTCCTTTCGCCGGTGGGCTTGCTGCCGGCCTCGCTGCTGGGGTTAGACATCGAGCGCTTGCTGGCCGGCGCGGCCGAGATGAATCGCCGCTTCCGGCTGTCGCCGCCGTTGGAGAACCCGGCCTTGGCCTTCGCCGGCGTGGGACGCTTGATGGAAACCCGCCGCGGATGCACCATCCGCGTGCTTTCCACCTGGGGAAAACGGCTGGAAGCCCTCGGCCTGTGGTACGACCAACTACTGGCCGAAAGCCTCGGCAAGCACGGGATGGGCGCGACGCCGCTGACGGTGGTGAACACCCGCGACTTGCACTCGCGCGGCCAACAGCATCAAGAAGGCCGCCGCGACAAGTTGATTACCAATCTCGTAGTCGAGCACACCGATCGCGACCCGCTCGCTATTCCCCAGTGGACCGACGACCACGATCAACTGAACGCCCTGGCCGGCACGCCGCTGCCGCGGGTTCTTCGCGCTGCCTACGACGGCACCAACCGCGCCTACGCCGCCGACTGCCGCCCCACGGCCGAGCTTCGCGTCTCCCGGCTCGAAGAAACGGCGATGGGCCAACTGCTGCAAATGCTGATGATCTCGACGGTGGTCGAAGGGCGACTGGTGGGCATCAACCCCTACGGTCAGCCGGGCGTGGAAGACTACAAGCGCAACATGAACGCCATCTTGCGGTCGAAATGATCAGCCGCATCGAACGAGCGAAGGCCGCCACGGCTCAGCTTCCGCTTTTCGGCGGCTCTTCTTTCGGATTGACGTAGTACCGCTGCAAGTTGATGCCGCCGCGCATCTCTTCTTCGAGCAGCCGGATACGCGATTCCAACCGATCGACGCGGCGCTGCAACGCCGGCAGCAGGTTCTTTTGCAGGTCTTCCGGCTTCGGCCGCGGCACCGTAGGGTAGTTCAAGTGCCGCTGCAACGCGGCAAACAGGTAGAGCGGGTCTTTCCGCCGATTGGCCAACGCGATGCGACCCTCTTTTTCGCCGAAAAGGACGGGCTTTTCCGTTTCGCCGCGGGTTTGGCGATACAACTCGCTGCGCACATAGATCATGTCGCAAAAGTCCACCAGGCCGACCTGCCGTCGAACCGTATCGAGCCACTCGCGCCAGGCGGCGTCGTAAATCGCGTCGCCCGCCATCGCCTCCAAACCGCGATCGTAGCCCAACCGATTGCGGCATAAGGCCTCGAACTGATAAAGGAAGATGCCCTGCACGCTGCCGCCGGCGGCCCGATACTCGGCCTCGCGCTCGAGAATCTCTAGGGCGATGCGGAAGTCGAATCGGCCCGTGTCGCGCTCGGCCTCGGCAACCAGAAAGGTTTGGAACGGGCTGAAGTAGTGCGGAATCCGCGCCATCGCCGTGGCGAACCCGCCCGTGTGCCGCAACTCGTCGCCCAAAAAATCCACCGCCAACGGCAACTGCGTGGTGGAAAGCAGTTCCTGCCGCACCATCCGCAACAGCTCTTGCGTAGAAAAGGCCTGCTGCATCCGCTCGCGCAACGTGCGGAAGAAATAGGCCTGCTCGATATACTCCTCGCGAGGAAGCATGTGGCTCCGTTTCGTATCGGCAAAGGGCGACCGCGAATGACGCGAATAACCGCAAACAACCGCGAATGACGCGAATAACCGCAAACAACCGCGAATCACGCGAATGGCCGCGAATGACCCGGATAACCGCGAATGACGCGAATAACCGCGAATCACGCGAATCACGCGAATAACCGCGAATGATGTCAATAACCGCGAATGACGCGAATAACCGGCATCGTACGAGAAAAACGTGCTAACGTCCATGCCGCGATCGTCGTGGGGTAATCCTCCGATTGTCGCCATTGCCGCCGCCCGCTGTCGCGCCCTACATAGTCCAGCCCGGGCGGTAGTCGCGACGGATGTAGCGTTGGGCCTTGTCGGCATTGACCGTCCGCAGCTCGGCCGCATTCCAGGTGAACCGCTCGCCGCTGCGATAGGCGGCCGCGCCGAGCAGTGCCGCCTCGGTCAACGGTCCCGAATAGGCGAAGTCGCAACTGGCCGCCTTGCCGGTCTTGCATCCGTCGATCCATTCGCGGTAATGCCCGGGCGAATCGGGAATCGAAGGCGCCGGCCGTTGGTAGTCGCGGAACTTCTCCTCGGGCAGCAGCTTGTGCCGCGTGTAGTCGGAAAGTACGTAGCCGTCGCGGCCGACGAACAACACGCCCGACGACCATCCCTTCTGGCCCAACTGGTCCAGCAGTGGCGGGCGACGGCCGCTGTCGTACCATGTGAGTCTCACCGGCGGGGCGTCGCCGCGGGCCGGGAACTCGTAGCGAACGATCAACCATTCGGGGCAGCCTTCCGGGTGCGGCGGCGGGCCCTCGGCCTCGACCGTCGTCGGGTACTTCAAATCCAGCGCCCAAAACGCCAGGTCGCTGTAGTGGCAATAGAAGTCGCCCAGCGTGCCCGTGCCGAAATCCCACCACGAGCGCCAGCGCGCCGGCACATAGGCCGGATGATACGGCCGCTGCGGCGCCGGGCCGAGCCACAGGTCCCAATCGAGGTTCGGCGGCACGGGCGGGGTGTCTTTCGGTCGATCGCCGGCGCTGTACTTCGCCGACGCCCACACATGAACTTCGCCCACCGGCCCGACCGCCCCGGCGCGAATCAACTCGACCACGCGGCGGTAGTTCCGCTCGGAATGAATCTGCGTGCCCAATTGCGTGATCAGCTTGCCGCGGGCGGCCAGCTCGGTGAGCGTGCGAACTTCGAACACCTCGTGGGCCATCGGCTTTTCGCAGTACAAGTGCTTGCCCAATCGCAACGCGGCCGCTCCGGCCGGCGCGTGGGTGTGGTCGGGCGTGCTGACGACCACCGCGTCGATCTGCGCGTGCATTTCGTCGAACATCTTGCGGAAATCGCGATAGCATTTGGCCGCCGGAAACCGTGCCGCCGCGGCCGCAAGATTCTCCGAATCGACATCGCACAACGCCGCGATCTGCTCGCCGCTCACGCCGTCGAGATTCTGCCGCCCGCGCCCCGCCACCCCAATCACCGCCACGCGGAGCTTCTCCGACGGCCCTGCCGCCCACACGCGGCCGGGCAGCAACCAAGGCACTCCCAAGCTTGCGGCACTGCCAAGCAACAGCGTGCGACGATGGATCGTTTGCATGGCGATTTTCTCCGGGCGGGTTGACGGAAAAGGTAGGCTCAAGTCAAATCATGCTGGCCAAAGCGATGCGTGCCCCGGCTGCTTTGCTGCTTGCAGTAATCGACCTAATACGGCGTCTATCCTGCGCGGAGTGAGAGGGCCGGAGTTCGCACGAACATTGCCCGCTTTCGCCCGCGAAAAACAGACCGCCCCTATTGTAGTTTGCCGCCTTCGCCATGGAAACATCGTCGCCGCCGCCCCCCGAACCGCAAGGCCCGCCCACCGCCGGCTTACCCCCTTCGAGCACATTGGCCGAAGCGGCCGCCCGCTGCGGGCTTTCGCTGCCTGCCGAGCAACTCGAGCGGATCGAATGCTATTGCCGGATGCTTTGGGACTGGAACTCGCGGCTGAATCTCACCCGTCATACCGACTTCGATAAGTTCGCCTCGCGCGACCTGGTTGATACGTTGGCCTTTTCGCAGGCGCTGGCCTCGGGCGAACGGGTGCTCGATGTGGGCACGGGCGGCGGCGTGCCCGGCGTGGTCTTGGCCATCGTGCGTCCCGATCTTCGCGTGGAGATGTGCGAATCGATCGGCAAGAAAGCCCGAGCCGTGGCCGACATGGTCGCCCGCCTGCGTTTGGCCGCGCCGGTGCATCATGCCCGGGCCGAGGCGGTGCTTGCCGAGTCGCGGTTCGATAGCCTGGTGGTTCGCGCCGTCGCCCCGTTGAAAACGCTGCTCGAATGGTTTCGCCCCTATTGGCCGAAGATCGGCCGACTGCTGGTGCTCAAAGGTCCTTCGTGGGTCGAAGAGCGCGGCGAGGCGCGGCACTATGGTCTGTTTCGCTCGTTGGCCTTGAGGAAGATTCACGAATACGCCAACCCGGCCACGCAGGCGCTGAGCGTGCTGCTGTCGATCACCGCGGCCGACCGCGACAAAGAGGCCAAAGTGAAGGACAAGCACGCAAAAGAGAACGCCCAGCCGGCACCGCGGCAGAAGCCCAAAACGCAGCAAAAACCCGCGGCCCGGCAAAAGCCGTCGCGCCGCCCGACGCCGCGCGGGCCACGGCCTGCGACCGGCGCCCGCCGCGGCAACCGCCGCGGTAAGCAGCCGCCCAGCGGAGGCGGTTTTGGCAAAAAGCCGTCGGGCGGCAAATCCGGCGGCAAGCAACCGCCCCGCGGCAATCGCCGCTAGTGCATCATCCGCACCGCCCGAGCGCCAAAGGGCGCGACGGTAGGGGGCGGCATGCCGTGCCCCGACATCGAGTTTGCCATCTTAACAAATCGTCAGCCGTGGGGAAACTCGCCTTGCGTACCCCGCCCAAATACGCTAATTACCCGCATTGCGCGATGCCGGTCCGCTGCATCGCTCGCGGCTGCTTGCGCGCGTTGGTCGGCCTGCTCAGCGGTGCATCGGCGGGTGGGGCCCGCGTCGGCCAGCAGCCGCGCGTCGGAGCAGTCGGTCTTGTCCGGACTCTGCTTGATCCGCGCCACGTAGCCCGGATGGGCCATATCCACCGACCAACCCCACCGCGCGACCCGCTCGTCGGCCAGTGCGGCGGTTCCGCTGCAAGCTTCCACGGCCAGTCGCACGTCGTCGCCGTGGGGCAGCACGACCGCGGCAACCTCCTCGGTGGAGTTGCCCACCCGCCGGTTCGCCAAAATCGTTCCCGCCGCGTCCATCACGCACACCTGAATCGAATCCTGGTGGTAGTCCACCCCGACGAAAACCGTTACCTTACTCATGTCTGTTGCTCCTATGATTGTTGTCTACCCCAGGGGGTTGCGTTTGGAGGCGCAAGCCTCTCGGTCGCAAAAGGTTAACGATTTGCGTGCTTTTGGGTGCGTGCTATGGTTGATCAGCCTGGGCGGA
>Ga0308417_1002609_pt1 | contig 11870 bp, 8 predicted proteins | sample HotsprSampleOS65_FD_203528 | JGI IMG/M metagenome (GOLD analysis project Ga0308417, IMG submission 203528) | Hot spring phototrophic mat microbial communities from Octopus Spring, Yellowstone National Park, Wyoming, United States - 20090730_OS65 ... | reverse complement strand
GCCACCGCCTTGTGCGGCCGGCGAACGACGGTTTTCGGCAGAGTCCACGAGGCGGTTTGTCCTAAGCAGACCAGGCGACAGGCAATTGCATGCGGCTCGACGCGAACCTCGAAGTCGTATTGCGGCAGGCCTTCGCCGTCATCCGCCGCCCGGTCGTCTTGCTGCGATAGATCGTCTTGCCGCGATTGATCGCCGTTTGGCTGCGATTGATCGAAGTCGGCCGCGACGGAGGAATCATCTGTGTTCGACGACCCAGCCGAATCTGATCGTGCGGCGCCGCGCCCGCGTCCCGCGGCCGTGCCGGTCAATGCATTTCGTTCGCCATCCCAATATCCGCAGGTGGTTTGCCGGCCTGCGTAGGCGGTCAACTGTTCGGCGGCGGATCGCCATCGCTCGGGATCGCCGTTGGGCGAGTCGATCGCTTCGCGGTACAACGAGACGGCCCGCCGCACCCACTCGGCGTTCTTCAGCCGCCCTTCGATTTTCAATGCCCGCACCCCGCACGCCGCCAATTCGTCGAGCCGATGCACGCCGCAGAGATCGTGCATCGAGAAGAGTGGGGACGAACCATTTCTCGCGCCGCTCCAGGGGACGCGGCAGGGGCTGGTGCAGGCGCCGCGATTGCCGCTGCGCCCGCCGACCCAACTGGAAAGCAAGCATCGGCCCGAAACGCAAAAGCACAAGGCGCCTTGGACGAAGACCTCGGTTTCCACCGGGCCTTTCGAGGCGGCGGCAATCTCGCGGAGCGTCAATTCGCGGGCCAAGACGACCCGCGCCACGTTGAGCGATTGGGCGGCCGCAACGTCGGCGCTGTTGCAAATGGCCGCTTGGGTGCTGAAATGCACGGCAAGGCTCGGCAGTTCCCGCACCATTGCCAGGACGGCCGGATCGCGGACCAGAACCGCATCGACGCCCAATTCCGCGGCCAGTGCGAGGATTCGGGCGGCCAGGCCCACTTCGCGCTCGGCAACGTCGATGTTCAGCGTTAGATAGGCCTTCTTGCCGCGGCTGCGCACCTCGGCCAACGCGGCCCGAAACTGATCAACACCGAAGTTCGCCGCCCGCCGCCGTGCGTTGAGCGTTTTCATGCCCAGATACACGGCATCGGCGCCGCTTTCCAGCGCGGCGACAAGCGACGCCGGGTCGCCCGCCGGCGCCAGCAATTCCAATTGCCCAACGTCCGCCGCGCGGCCGCCTCCGGCCAATGTCGCTTCGCCGTCCACGAACCCAACCTCTTACCGACCGACCAACACGGGCGCAGCGGTCTACTTCGTCCGACTGGTGACTTCGACCAAGTGATAACCGAATTGGGTGCGGACCGGACCCTGCACCACGCCCACCGGCGCCGAAAACACCACCCGATCGAATTCGGGGACCATTTCGCCCGGTCCGAACTCGCCCAGGTCTCCGCCGTCTTGCCCCGAAGGGCAAAGCGAATGCTCGCGGGCCAATTGGGCGAAATCGCCGCCGGCCTCGATCTCCTTTTTCAATTGCTCACACGACTTCTGATCTTCGACGAGAATATGACGGGCGGTGGCTCGGGCCATTAGTGGTTCTCCACGTGAAAACCGGACTGGCCCGCCGTTTCGATCTCCGTGATCTTCAACTTCTTGCAGGCCGCATGCGAAAAGTTTACGCCCGGGCATGCGGATTGACAAGGCGCAGGTGTCGGCCGAGGCGCCCGACCGCCTAAATAGGTCTACACAATTGCGAAAGCGGTCGTGGTCGCAACGACGCGGCCGATTGCGTGCAATCCTCGTTTGAACCGCTATCCGTTATTCGCGGTTTTATTTAGAGTTCGGCCGCCCCGCATCGTTCACGGCCTTGCGCGCGCGGCGACGGGCGGTTCGCATCGCGGCGGTTGAAACGCGATTCGCACAGTACGGCGGTTCGATTGCCGCGCGAGGCGGACACGTTCGGGGAACAGAAGACCGATGGCCCGGTCGGCTTGGGCCGTGCGCTGTTTTCCACGGAAAACGACGGCAGGCGGGAGAAGCCGCGTTGCCGGCGCTTGTCGCCTGGCGCTTCATGCGATATTGTTCGATATTGTTGAAGCGGTTTGTACCGCACCGGTCGGTGGCCGATGCGATCGGCTGTCGAGGGACGCGAGCAACTCCTTGGCGATTCGGGAGTCGCCGCCGGGGCCTCATGCCTGACCTGAGAACGCATTTTTTCACTGTCGAAGGGCTTTGTTATGAAAGCGGCATACATCAAGGGCACGGGTTCTCCTTCGCGGATCATCTACGGCGATCTTCCCAAACCGAAGCCGGTGGGCAAACAGGTTCTCGTCAAGGTCGAGGCCGTCAGCGTCAATCCGATCGACACGTATTTGCGGTCGGGAATGGTGAAGATGGATCTGCCCAGCCCGTACATCATCGGCTGCGACTTGGCCGGCGAGGTCGTGGCCGCGGGCCCGGAAGCCACTCGATTCAAAAAGGGTGATCGAGTTTGGGGAAGCAATCAAGGGCTGCTCGGCCGGCAGGGCACGTTCGCCCAGTTCGCGGCCGTCGAGGAAGACTGGCTCTATCCGATTCCGCCGGATGTGTCGGCCGAGTCGGCGGCCGCCGTTGCGTTGGTGGGGATTACGGCTCACCTGGGACTGTTTCGCTGCGCACAACTGAGAGATGCCGAACGGGTGTTTGTTTCGGGCGGCTCGGGCGGCGTGGGATCGTGCGTGGTGCAAATGGCCAAAGCTACTGGGGCCGAAGTGGTTACCACGGCCAGCACTCCGGCGAAGGCCGACATCTGCCGCCAATTGGGCGCCGACCATGTGATCGGCCTGCGTCAGCGCAACTTCGCGGCGGCGTTGGCCGAACTCGGCCCGTTCCATGTGTGGTTCGAGACGAGCCGGAAAATCGATTTCGACCGCATTGTTCCGATGATGACCCTCGGAGGCCGAATCGTGGTGATGGCCGGCCGTGAGGCGCGGCCCAGGTTTCCGTTGGGGCCGTTCTACGTTCACGATCTGAAGCTCTTCGGCTTCGCCATGTTCAATGCCCCGCCCGAAGAGCAGCGCAAGTGCGCGGCCGACATCAACCGCTGGCTCGTCCGCGGCCGACTGAAGCCGCTGATCGATCGTGTGTTGCCGCTGAGCAAGGCGGCCGAGGCCCATCGTCTTCAGGAAGAGAACACCCTGAAGAAGCCCGGTTTGCTCTGCGGCAAGATCGTGTTGAAACCCTGAGCGAACCGAAACCGCGGACGATTCGAAGCAGGCTCGGGGATGATCGTCTGCAACGGGCCGAACGGTTTGCCCGGGTAGATTCCAAGTGCATCGTGCCGCGCTGCTTTCTGTGCAGGTCAATGGCCCATGACCAATCGATTGCCGCCGCTGCCGATTGACAGGGTGGTCGGTCGGGTCGTCGATGCGCTGCGCGTTTCCGGGGCGGCGGTAGTCTCTGCGCCGCCCGGGGCGGGGAAAACGACACGGATTCCGCCGGCGATTCTCGACTCGGGGCTTGCCTCCACAGGGCGCGTGGTCGTCGTACAGCCGCGGCGGCTGGCGGCCCGTATGTGCGCGCAGCGGATCGCCGACGAGCGACGCTCCGCGCTCGGCGACGAGATCGGCTATCAAGTGCGTTTCGAACGCCGTTGCGGCCGCGCCACGCGATTGCTGATCGTGACCGAAGGGGTCTTGCTTCGCTTTCTGCACGACGATCCGTGCTTGGAAGAGTACGCGGCCGTCGTCTTCGACGAGTTCCATCTGCGCCGCCTCGACACCGACGTGGCGACAGCCATGGTCCGCCGCTTGCGCGACACGGTGCGTCCGGACCTGAAGGTGGTAACCATGTCCGCCACCCTGGACGCGCGCAAAGCGGCCGCGTATTGGAACGATTGTCCGCTGGTCGAGTGTTCCGTCCGCAGCCATCCGGTGGCGGTGGAATACTGCGACGCCGCCTTGCCGCGCGATGCGGCGCAGCGGGCGGCTTGGGGCGTGGAGCAATTGCTCGCTCGTGTGCGCGGCGATCTGCTCGTTTTTCTGCCCGGCGCGGGCGAGATTCGCAGCGCGATGCGATTGTTGAGCGAACGCGGCATCGGCGCCGAGGCAGACGTTCTTCCGCTGTTCGCCGATCTCGATCCGGCGGCTCAGCAGGCGGCTGTTGCGCCGGGACCGCGACGGAAGATTGTTTTGGCCACGAATGTGGCGGAAACGTCGATCACGATCGACGGCATCGAGGGCGTGGTCGATACCGGCTTGGCGCGGACGCCAGTGTTCGATTCGTCAGTTGGGGTGGAGCGGCTGGATGTGCAATGGATTTCGCGCGCGGCCGCCGACCAGCGCGCCGGCCGCGCCGGCCGAACTCGGCCCGGGGTGTGCCTGCGGCTTTGGCCCGCCCGCGCCGATGAGCATCGGCCCGCGCACGACACGCCCGAGATCGCGCGCATGGATTTGAGCGGGACGGTGTTGCAACTGCTCTCGTGGGGCGAAAAGCCGGAGGATCTGCCCTGGTTCGAAGCCCCGCCGGCTGCATCGCTGGAACAAGCCCGGGTTCTGCTTGCCGCGCTGGGGTTGATCGACGAGAACTTCCGCCCGACGGAACTGGGCCGAGCAGCGGCGCGATTGCCGGTTCAGCCCCGATTGGCGAGGATGCTGCACGAGGCATGGCGGCTGGGCCATCCGGCGGCCGGGGCGCTGACGGCGGCCTTGCTGTGCGAGCACGACCCGTTCGACCGCCCGGAGCCGGGAGATCGTGCCGTGCATTTGCCTTCCGATTCGAGCAGCGATGTTTACGACCGTGTCGTTGCGCTGCGGCAGCACGAGGGCGGCCGATCGTCGTTGCCGTGGCTGGGGCGGCTTCGATCGGGGGCGGCGCGCTTCGTGCTTCGGGCTGCTCGTCAGTTGCAGCGCGAACTGAGCAGCGCATGGGGCGAGGCGCCTCCCGCTTGTTGCGAGGAAGAGGAGGCGGTGCTGCGAGCGCTTCTGGCCGGTTTTCCCGATCGGTTGGTGCGGCGCTCCGAGCCGGGAAGCCGATTCGGCCGAATGGTCGGCGGGCTGGGAGTCCGCTTGTCGGAGCGCAGCGCTGTGGGCCGGGCGATGCTCTATTTGGCGATCAATGTCGATCGCGGCGGGGCCGAGGCCGTGGTGCGTTGGGCGTCGGCCGTCGAGCGCGATTGGCTTCCGCAAGATCATCGGCGAGTCGAGGTTCAGACAGAGTTCGACGCGAAACAGCAACGCGTTGTTGCACGCCGCCGCGAGTTCTACGACGATTTGCTCATCGATCAATCGCCGGCCGCGGCCGAGGAGTCGGAGGCCGAACGACTCTTGGCGGATGCCGTGCAACGGGCGCCGCTCACCGACTTTTTCGCTGCCGAGGGATCGTCCGCCGCCCAATATCTGGCGCGGTTGCGTTTCCTGGCAAACGCCTTGCCCGAGTGGGACTGGCCGCCGTTGGACGACGACAGCATTCGACAGCTCGTCGGCCATGTGGCGGCAGGCTGCCGATCGTTTGCCGATCTGCGCCAAGCCGACTGGCTGACGGCCCTGCGCTCGCGGCTCTCTCCTGCGCAGATTCAGTGTGTCGAGCGCGAGGCGCCGGCCCGGCTCGCGGTCCCCAGCGGCAGCATGATCGCACTGGACTATCCCGCCGGCCGCGCGCCCGTGCTGGCGGTGCGCATTCAAGAGGTTTTCGGGTGGCGCACCACGCCGCGGCTGGCATCGGGCCGCGTGCCGGTGCTGCTGCATCTGTTGGGGCCGAACGGCCGCGTCGAACAGATCACCAACGACCTGGAAAGCTTCTGGCGCACCACCTATTACCAGGTGCGCAAAGATCTCCGCCGCCGATACCCGAAGCACGCGTGGCCGGAAGACCCGCTGACCGCACAGGCTGAGAAACGCCCGCAGCGCCCGCGACGGTGAGCAGTACGCTTCCGGCGAGCGACGCGGCTTTCTTGCGTGCTTTCCCCGTTCGAACCGGCTTCCGTATTTCGCGGCTTCATCAAGAAATAAAGGCTCCCCTCGCAGCAGGGGACTGGAGGGGAGCGTCGGCACAGTCAGGGGTTACGACTGTACGATGGATAATCTCTTCGAGGAACAATCTCATCTGCCGCTGCCCGCAGGCTTGGGCCCTCGGCCGGCGCAGACGATGCGCGAATCGCAGCAGCTCGAAGAGGTTCTCGCCGCGATGTCGCACACGGATTTCCGCAAGTTCACTAATGCGCGCGGTAACCGCGCTCGTCTCTGCCCGATTCGCCCGTTACGGCGCAGGACATGGTTCGATCCGTTTTTCCATTCGGAAAGCGGGCGGGAGCGAATCGCCTTGGCCTGTTGCGGTCGATGGCCGCCCGGCCCGCGTTCCGTTCTTTGTGGTTTTATCTAGGCCCGTCGGCGCCGCCAGCAGACCAGGCCGCCCGCGGCTCCCATGATCAACAAGGCCCACGTGCTCGGTTCGGGAACGATCTCGAACCCGTTGATCGCCACGGCCGCGTTTTCGAGCCAATTGCCGTTTTCATCGACGGGCAGGTAGTACAGCGTGTAAATGCTGCTCGATTCGTTGGTTTCGAAGTAAACGGTGGCCTCGGCCCCGAGCCAGTCCGTGCCGGTGGTCGGATCGATCAGGGCCAACACCGGGCCGGTCGGCGAGTCGAGCGTCACGCGGATCTTTCCGTTGGGCGTCCCCGAGAGCAGGTTGTGATAGGTCTTCACGACGAAGGGGTCCCAGCTCAACCCGTCGAGGGTCAGCTTCAGCCCGCCGACGGCCTGCACACCGTCGCGGCGCAACTGCTCGGCAACCCCGCCTATGGCCCCGGCGTCGATCACATCGGCCGGGGTCAGCGGGTTGCTGTAGCCTTCGAGCGTGGCGGTCATTTCGGTGTGAGTCCAACCGAGCTGCGATCCGGGAATCACGTTGACGAACGACGAGCTGGCGTCCCAAGCGATGAATCCCGGTTGTACCGCTTGCCCGCTGCCGCCGATGTCGAACCGGGCGGTCATCGTGTTCGCCGATTGTTGACCGATGCGCAGATCGTCGATCAGCACGGGATCGCCCGGAGTGAGCGTGCTGCTGAGCGTCACGCTGTTGCCCAAGCTCAGCCGCTCCTGGGCGCCGAGGAATCCCAGGTCGCCGGTGGTCTGCAATACGTAGTTCGGCGTTCCGTACACCTTGTAGTTCGTCAGGTCTTCATGCCCGGCATTGACCCACAAGGTCAGCCGCTCTTGCAACCCGTCGCCCAAGCCGGGGACGTTGAACTCGAGTTGCCCGACGAGGTTGTACGGCGTGTTGACCTGAATCGTCGGCACGGCCGAGGTGAGGTAGCTGCCCGAGCCGAGGCGTGCATAGAAATAGCCGGTGCCGGAGTCGCGCTTCAGTCCGACTTCGGCGGTCGGCGTGGTCGGACTGTCGTAAAAGGTCAGTCCCACTTGGTGGTCGCCCAGCGGGGCCACTTCGGTCAGCTCCACGCTGAACCAGAAGGGATGGCCCAACGGCGCGTTGCCCGGCATGCCCAACTGTAGATCGAACGGCCGGCTGATCGAGATCGGATCGGGCGTGGTTACGTAGATGCGATTCTGATAGACGGTGAAGCCGTTGTCGCCGGTCCAGCCGCCGGTCCAAATGCCTGATACGTTATTCCCGCCGCCCTGACCGGCCAATTCGCCCGCACTGTAGTTGAACGAATCGACCACCGAAAGATGTTCTTGTGCGGCAGCCGGCGAGCCGGCCGCAAGCACGGCCGCCAACGCCACGCCGGCCGCAAGCACCGCCCAATAACTTTGGTGACGAACAAAAGCAAATCGTTGTCGCTTCATGAGTGCTAACCCCTGAACTGAATGTGCCGAAATCACAAATCCACACGACGAACCGATTGCCGAGAACACCCCTGATTCGTTCTCGCATTCGGTTGCTCGTCCATTACGCGCACACGCCGACCGCCGCCGATCGATGATCAGTCCGCGCGACGGCGGCGCATGCCCCGCACCGGGCACACCGAGAGTCGCGAGCACCATCTCGGAGCCTTGAACTGCCCTGATTGCGACCAAACCTGAATGGCGCACGGTGTCGGCCGTTCGCCTTGGTCAGAATGGCGACCTCGCTTGCGGCCGTCGGCGGCGCATACCTTCCACGCCTTCGCTGGCACAGCGATTTCGATCCTGACGGCTGCGGCTGCGCATACCTTCTCCGGCAACGCGCACCGAGGCGATCGCGACAGGACCAGACCCCCGACGCAAAGCGCAGCCCGAACCGTGGAACGTCCGCTTCGTGCATCGCTTCCGCAGATGCGCAGACCTTCTACGCCCCTAGGCGCACCCTATCGTGGGAGCCGACCGAATTGCATCGCCCACTCGCGCTCAACCTGCAACACGACGTCAGCCAAACACCGTCGAGAACGTTGCAGTTGGGCCGACCGATCTACGCCGATCAATAACGCCCAAGCGGCGTCGTCCGTCGCGAATGACAGCGAGCCTACGGGCGCGGCGCGGTCGTCTTGGCGCAGGGGAAGATCGCCTTCGCCTCCAAAGCAACGCCCAGAGATCCTCAACACACGTATGCCGCCCCGCGAGAGCCTATTCTCCGCGGAAGCCGGCCTTCGATAGGCGGGCCGCACTGCAATCGTGATGAGCCTCATTGTGCGTCGCCGGGCGAGACCTCGCGGATCGGCCAAGCGCGCTCGCGCAAATGCTCGCATCGCCTTGCCAAGCGACAATTCGCACGGAAATCCCGCCGATTGCCTCAAAGCGAAAGAACTGACCGAGCCGGCCGATGCCCCCAGCGTCCTAAGATACGAGGGGTCAAGCAGGAACTCGCCAAACAGTAACGTTGGGGTTCTGTGCTTGATCTCGCAAACGCTGCCTCATGACGGGGCAACAGAAGTTGGCCTGAGAATGCCGCGCCCCGGCCAACACGGCCGGACGCAGCTCACACGTACATCCTATCCAGTCCGCCCCAGGACTTCAAGTGATTTGTCGAGATTTGCCGAAAAATATCACGCGAAAACCGTATCCTTCCAGTTTTTTCTTTCTGGTCCGGGCCAAAGAGAACACGGCTGGAGAGAACACTCGGGAGCCGAAGAGGCCGCTTGGGCCTGTTCGTCGCGGCGCTTCCGTCGGCAGGCGCTTTGTTTTAGAATCTTCGGCGAAGTTCGAGTCGCGGCGTTATTCGTCGCAGTGCCTGCGCGTTTGTCTGTCGCCCGTTCTGGGGAATCGCTTTATGTCCACAATGCTGATTGCCAACGGCCGAGTGATCGACCCGAGCCGTCAAATCGATCGAGTCGCGAACCTGTTGATCCGCGATAGCAAGATCGCGGAAATCGATGCTCCGCACCAACAGGCCGACGAAGTCATCGACGCGACCGGCAAGATCGTCGCGCCGGGGCTGATCGACATGCACGTTCACCTGCGCGAACCCGGGCACGAGGAAGACGAGACGATTGCCACGGGCACGGCCGCGGCCCTTTCCGGGGGCTTCACCTCCATCGCCTGCATGCCGAACACCGATCCGCCGCTCGACACGCAGGGGGCAGTGGAGTTCGTCCGCGACCAAGCATTGCGGGCCGATCATTGCCGAGTTTATGTCGTGGCCTGCGTGAGCAAGAACCGCGAGGGCAAGGAGCTGTCCGAGATCGGCCAGCTCGTTCAGGCCGGCGCGGTCGCCTTTAGCGACGACGGTTCTCCGGTGTCCGATAACGAACTCATGCGGCGGGCGTTCGAGTATTGCTTGATGTTCGACAAGGCTGTTCTCAATCATGCCGAGGTTAAGGAACTGACTCGCGGCGGCGTGATGCACGAGGGATTGCAGTCGCTGATCCTCGGCCTGCCCGGCATGCCCGCGGCGGCCGAAGACGTGATGACCGCCCGCGACATCAGCTTGGCCGAGGCCACCGGCGGCCGGTTGCACGTGCAGCACGTTTCGACGGCCAACACGGTCGAAGCCTTGCGGCGCGCCAAAAAGCGAGGCGTTCGCGTAACGGCCGAGGCCGCGCCGCACCATTTCACCTTGACCGATGACTGCTTGCGCACCTTCGACGCGAACTACAAGATGAATCCGCCGCTGCGGGGGCAAGAGCACGTCGACGCGATTCTCAGCGGATTGGCGGATGGGACGATCGACGTGATTGCTTCGGACCACGCCCCGCACGCCCGCGAAAAAAAGATGCAGGAACTCGACCAGGCGCCGTTCGGAATCATCGGTCTCGAGACGATGCTCGGCTTGGTGGTCACCCGCTTGATTCAGCCGGGGCTGCTCAGTTGGTCCGACGCGCTGGCGAAGATGACGTGCAATCCGGCCGCCGTGCTGGGGATCGACAAGGGCACGCTCGCCCCGGGCGCCGACGCCGATATTACGATCATCGACCCCGCGGTGCGATGGACCGTCGGCTCCGACGACCTGAAGGGGAAGAGTGTGAACACCCCATTTCTCGGCTGGGAACTGACGGGCCGCGCCGAACTGGTCATTGTCGGCGGAAAGGTGAAGTTCCGCCGCTGACTCGCTTTTTGTGGGGCATGCGGTGACTCTGCTGATCGACGGGTACAATCTGATCCACGAAGGCGGCATCGTTTCCCGCCGTGCCGGCCCCGGCGACTTGCACCGGGCGCGATTGGCTTTGGCGAACATGTTGGCGTTCTCGTTGCCGCCCGAAACGCTCCGGCAAACGATTGTTGTCTTCGACGCGGCCGCCGCCCCGTGGGGCCTGCCCAGGGAAGTGGTGCATCGGGGCGTTCTCATGCGGTTCGCCGATCGGGATCGCGAGGCCGACGATCTGATCGAAGAGCTCATCGCGGCCGATTCCGCCCCGAAGCGGCTCGTTTTGGTTTCCAGCGATCACCGGTTGCATCGGGCGGCACGGCGGCGCGGGGCCAAGGCGATCGACAGCGAGCCGTGGCTGCGCTGGCTGTTCGCGGAACGCCGAAGCCGGCGGTCGTCGGACGACGCCCGGCCCGACGCCGCGGAAAGCAAACCCATTCCGCTGCCCGACGACATCGAGGCTTGGCTGCATTGCTTCGGAGATGATGTCGAGGCCTTGCTGCGCGAAGCCGCCGAGCCGGACAAATCGGGGTCGCTGGCCGATTCGCCGCCGCACTTGGGCGGGCGGGTCGATTCACCGCGGCACGCAGTCGAACGAACGGAACGCCCTGCTTCCTCGGCCGACAGCAAGCGAACGCGCCGCGACAAAGGCTCTTCGCTGCGACGAAAACGGAATCGACCCGAGGAAATCCCCGATAAGCCGCTTCCGTCGCCGAACGCGGCCGACGACATCTTCCCGCCCGGCTATGCAGAAGATCTTCTGGAAGATGAATGAAAGCAGTCCTCGACCGGCAGAGAGCATCGTTCCGCCTCAAGCGACGGGCGGCTAACGCTCGACGTTCTCCAGCACGACGGTCACTTTGCGTTGGCCCTCGGGGCCAACCACGGTCAACTCGACGGAATCGCCCACCGCCTTGTCGGCCAGCAGTTCGAACAGGTCGCGGGCACGCCTGATCGGCCGGCCGTCCATTTCGGTGATCACGTCGGCGATAATCCGGTTTTCTTCGTCGCGCGCCAGGCCGCGCAACCCCGCCCGTTCCGCCGGCCCGCCGGCCACAACGCCGCCGACGATCACCCCGCGCACACCCCACCGCTGGGCGATCTGGTCGGGCACCAGCTCGATTCCCAACGAGGGCCGAACGATCTTCCCGTGGCGGATCAACTGCGGCACGACGCGGTTGACCTCGTCCACCGGAATCGCGAACCCGATGCCCGCATATGCGCCCGAGGGGCTGAAGATCGCCGTGTTGACGCCGATGACGCGCCCGGCGCTGTCGAGCAACGGGCCGCCTGAATTGCCCGGGTTGATCGCCGCGTCGGTTTGAATGACGTTCTTGATCGGCCGCCGGGTAACCGATTCGATCTGGCGCCCCAGCGCGCTAATGACTCCGGTGGTCAACGTCTGGTCGAGTCCGA
>Ga0308417_1002605_pt1 | contig 11878 bp, 5 predicted proteins | sample HotsprSampleOS65_FD_203528 | JGI IMG/M metagenome (GOLD analysis project Ga0308417, IMG submission 203528) | Hot spring phototrophic mat microbial communities from Octopus Spring, Yellowstone National Park, Wyoming, United States - 20090730_OS65 ... | reverse complement strand
TCTTGGTTTGATACAAGGTTTCCTCAATGTCAGTCATTTGCTTTTGAGTGCGGCTGATTTGGTCGAGCAAATCTTTATCTTTTGCCTTGTCTAAGCGTTTGGCATACACATTCAGCTGCTCGCGCAAAGCGCGGATGTTTTTAATGGCTTGATGGGTTTCGGTCAGTTTGTCGCGCACTCCTATAAGGAAGTTAAATTGCGCTTGCAAATCCTCTTGCGTGGCTTTGGAGCGCGGGTCTTTGCGAATTTCAAAACTTTGCACAACAGAATCTTTCCCAACTTTCATTTTGACAAAATAATTGCCGGGTACAGCTAACGGACCTTGCAAACCGCCGCCCCACAAAATCAATCCGTCAAAACCTTCTGCATCGGGGTAGCGCATGTTCCAAAAGAAGCGATTGCCGCCCGCCTGCGCTTCTAATTTGTCGCGACGGTCTTTGGCGTCGCTTGCATAGCGTTTAATCAGCTTTTGGTCTTTGTCCAAAAATTCTAATGTTACTACGTTGGCAGAGTCGGGCGCATTTTTGAGGAAAAACTGCACCATTACTCCGCTGTTGAGGTTTTCACCGTGCAGTTTAGGGTTTCTGCTACTATTGCTGCCGCCTACGCGATAGGCAGGGCGCGGTTGGAACAGTTCAAAGGCTTTTTGCGCCATAGCAGGCTGCCAATTGCGCAAGGGCGTCAGGTCGTCAATAAGCCAAAGGCTGCGCCCTTGTGTAGCAGCAATCAGGTCGCCATCTTTGATAGTCAGGTCGGTAATAGGCACAATAGGCAAATTGAACTGCAAACTTTGCCAGTTTGCGCCGTCATCAAAAGAAACATACACACCACTTTCCGTTCCGGCAAAAAGTAGCCCTTTGCGCACAGGGTCGGCACGCAGCACGCGAGTAAAGTGGTCTTTTTTGATGCCGTTAGTGATTTTTTTCCATGTTTTGCCATAATCGGTCGTTACGAACAGATAAGGCTGAAAATCATCCATTTTGTAGCGCGTACCGGCTACATAAGCACCTCCTTTCACAAAAGGATGCGGCTCTATGCTGTTAATCATTGTCCATTCGGGCATGATGGAAGCTGGAGGCGTCACATTTTCCCAGTTTTTGCCACCATCGCGGCTGATGTGAATCAGTCCATCGTCGCTGCCTACCCAAAGCAGGTCTTTCTCGTAGGGCGATTCGCAAGCGGCAAAGATAGTGCAATAGTATTCTACGCCTGTATTGTCTTTGGTAATTGGTCCGCCGGAGGGTTTCATTTTTTCGGCAACGTTGCGCGTTAGGTCAGGGCTAATCATCTGCCAACTTTGCCCTTCGTTGGTAGTTTTAAACAAGTGGTTACCTGCCGCGTAAAGCGTGTTAGGGTCATGTGGCGAATAGAAAATTGGAAAATTCCATTGGAAGCGATATTTCATGCCTTCTGCACCACTGCCCATTGGGTTTTCGGGATAAACGGTTACAATGCGCGATTCGCCTGTGCTGTGGTCTAAGCGCTCTAAAAAGCCACCGTAAGAGCCGCCAAATACAATGTCGTTGTTTAACGGATTAATAGCAATATGCCCGCTTTCGCCGCCTGCCGTTTCTTCCCAGTCTTTTTCGGTAATGCCGCTGTTGCCAAACGTGCGATGCGCAATGCGAAGAGTTGAGTTGTCTTGTTGTGCAACATAAATGCGGTAAGGAAAATGATTATCGGTTGTAACGCGGTAAAACTGCGCGGTCGGCTGATTATGGTAGGTTGTCCATGTTGCACCGCCGTCTTGGCTTACCTGAGCCCCGCCGTCATCGCCAATAATCATGCTTTGGTTATTGACCGACGAAATCCAGAGGTCATGATGGTCGCCATGAGGCGCATTGAACGCTTGAAACGTACGTCCGCCGTCGCGGCTGCGGTGATAACTCACGTTCATCACATAAACCATGTCCTCGTTTTGCGTGTCGGCATAAATGCGTGTGTAGTACCATGCCCGTTGACGAAGCGCGCGGTCGTCGTTAGTTTTCATCCATGTTTGGCCGCCATCATCTGAACGGAAAACGCCGCCCTCGGCAGCTTCAATAATTGCCCACACGCGGTTAGAGTTTTTCGGAGAAACCGTAACGCCGATAATGCCCAGCGTACCTTTGGGTAAGCCTCTGTTGCCCGAAATATTTTTCCATGTATCGCCGCCGTCAGTACTTTTCCACAAAGCAGAGCCTTCGCCGCCGCTTTCTAAGCTATACGGTGTGCGAATGACGCGCCATGTGCTGGCATAGATGACGCGCGGGTTGTTGGGGTCTAAAATCAAGTCCACAGCACCTGCCTGATTATTGGCAAACAAGATGCGCTCCCAGGTTTTGCCACCGTCGCGGCTGCGATAAACGCCGCGTTGTTCATGTGGACCAAAAAGATGACCCATTACAGCAGCATATACCAAATCAGGGTTTTTCGGATGCACGCGGATGCGGCTAATATGGCGGCTGTCTTCCAAACCAATGGACTGCCAGGTTTTTCCTGCATCCATGCTTTTCCACATGCCGTAGCCGTGCGATACGTTGCCACGAACCGTTTTTTCACCACCGCCTACATAAATTACGTTTGGGTCGGACTCGGCAACGGCAATCGCGCCGATAGAGCCGCCAAAAAACCCGTCAGAAATATTGACCCAACTGTTGCCCCCATCGGTGGTTTTCCATACACCGCCACCCGTAGCGCCCATGTAAAACACATTAGGCTGACCGTTCACACCTGTCACAGCACAGGAACGACCGCCACGAAAAGGTCCGATGCTGCGCCAGTAAACAAATTTCTCGGGTAAATTGCTTGTAGTGCTTACCGCCTCGGCAGGGCGATTGTTGCGCTGTCCCCAAACCTTCAAGCTGCTGCCGACTATCAGCAGAAACATCAATAGCCTTAGGTAGTCATGTAGTGTTTTCATTTGCATTCAACATTTGAATTCGCTTGTGAATTACGGTTTTTCTATTGAATTTTAACTGCCTTGCAAACAAGTTGATTGTAAGAACTGTTCGCTGTAGATTGGGAGTTTTGTTGTATTTCATGTCAAATTGAAAATGCTTTTGCACATATGAGCCTGATTTACAAGCCCCTGCTCTGTGTGGCGATTGTTCTTTTGCTGGGAAGTTGCAACCCTTACGAGCAACAATTCACGCTAATTGCGGCGGAAGATTCGGGCATCCGCTTTTCTAATCGGATTACCGAAACCGACACCATGAACATTTTGGATTTTGAATACATCTACAATGGAGGAGGCGTCGCTATTGCCGATTTTAATAATGACGGCTTGCAGGATATCTATTTTACAGGCAACATGGTGTCCAATCAATTGTACTTAAATAAGGGCGAATGGCAGTTTGAGAACGTAACCGACCGCGCGGGCGTAGCCGCTGCCGATCGTTGGTCATCAGGGGTGGCTGTGGTGGATATCAACACAGACGGCTTGCCCGATTTGTACGTATGTGCCACCGCACATCCCAAACCTGAAAAAAGAGCCAACCAACTATTTGTTAATCAGGGTATTAAAGACGGCATACCTGTTTTTAAGGAAATGGCAGCCGAATACGGTATTGCCGATACAACGCATACGACCAACGCTGCTTTTTTTGACTATGACAATGATGGCGATTTAGACCTCTACATTTTGGTCAATGAAATGTCGCAAACCACCTACCCGAACAAGTACCGCAAAAAAGTTACCGATGGCAGTGCAGTTACTACTGACCGTCTGTACCGCAACGATTACGACAGTGCGCTCCGACACGCCCGCTTTACCGATGTTTCCCGGCAGGCAGGCATTACTATTGAGGGCTTCGGCTTAGGCATCAATATCTGCGATATTAACCGGGATGGATGGAAAGATATTTACATTACCAACGACTACCTGACCAACGATATTTTTTACATCAATAACCGCAACGGCACTTTTACCGACCATGCACCCGAAATGTTTATGCACACCTGCTATTCGGCGATGGGTAATGATGTGGCAGACATTAACAACGATGGGCTTGCCGACATTATCGCGCTGGACATGTTGCCTGAGGACAACCGCCGCAAAAAACAGATGCTTGCACCTGCCAATTATTTTCACTACATCAATAATGACCAATTCGGCTATCAGTACCAATTTGTGCGCAATACGCTGCAACTCAATCGAGGAAACAAACCGGGGACATCGCTGCCCGTTTTTTCCGACATCTCCATGTTGGCGGGCATAGCAGAAACCGATTGGAGCTGGGCACCTTTAGTAGCCGATTTTGACGGCGACGGTCTCCGCGATTTAATTGTTACCAACGGTTTCCCGAAAGACATCACCGACCGCGATTTTGCTGCTTACCGCGCCGCCCTAGCAATTTATGCGCCCAAATACATGCTTTTGGAAGAAATTCCACGTGTAAAACTGAAAAATTATGCCTTTCGCAACAAAGGAAATGGACTTTTTGAAAAAGTTACCGACCAATGGGGTATAGAACAGACAAGTTTTTCCAACGGCGCAGCTTACGGCGACTTGGATAACGACGGTGATTTGGATTATGTTGTCAATAATATTGACGACTCTGCCCATGTCTATCGCAATAATTTGATTGAGCAAAAACGCTCTGACCGCAATTACCTCCGCATCCGATTTAAGGGAACCGCTCAAAACCCCATGGGGATAGGCACCATTGTTGAACTGTACTACAACAAAGGTGAAAAGCAAATACATGAACACAGCCTCTATCGCGGCTACCTTTCTACAATGGAAAATGTTGCTCACTTTGGGCTGGGCGCTGTGCAAAAAGTGGACGAAGTACGTGTCATCTGGACAGATGGCAAAATTGAAACGTTCAAAAATATAGCTGTTAATCAGGTGATTACAGCCGATTATAGCCAAGCGATTTTGCAGAGCCCAACTCCTGCTCCCGCTGCCGAAACGCTGCTTTTTCAGGCACTTCAAGCTGAGGACGCTATTCAGTACCGCCACGATGAATTAGACTATGTGGATTTTAATTTGCAGAAATTATTGCCGCACAAACTCTCGCAATACGGCCCTGCGCTGGCTGTTACTGATGCCAACGCTGATGGGCTAGAAGATTTATTCATTGGTGGCAGCAATCAGCGCAAAGGACGATTTTTTATACAAAAGCCCGATGGCAAATTTCAAATGCAAGACCTGATTGCCGATGCAGACAGCACTGCCAAAATTTACGAAGATATGGGCGCGCTATTCTTTGATGCCGACAACGACGGCGATGATGATCTTTACATTGCAAGTGGCAGCAATGAACAGCCACACGGTACAGGCGCTTACCGCGACCGCTTCTACTTGAATGAAAAAGGCAAATTTATTTTACAATTGCAGGCGATTCCTGAAATATTGGTGAGCAAGTCCTGTGTAAAGGCTGCCGATTTTGACAATGATGGCGATTGGGATTTGTTTGTTGGCGGGCGCAACTTTCCACAGTTCTATCCCAAATCAGTAAGTAGCTACCTGCTTCGCAACGATACGCCAAAAGGCGGCACTGTAAAATTTACTGACATTACTGCGCAGGCCGCACCCGCCCTGATTGACATCGGCATGATTTGCGACGCCTTGTGGACAGATTACGACAATGATGGCGACCCTGATTTGCTGCTGGCAGGCGAATGGATGCCGCTGACATTGTTCCACAATGACAAAGGAAAACTGATACGACAAAGCGGCAACGGATTAGACCAACTCATCGGCTGGTGGAATAGCCTTGCCGGCGCTGACTTTGACAACGACGGCGATATTGATTACATAGCAGGTAATTTTGGTCTCAACAGCCTGTTCCGCCCTACAAACGAACGCCCTGTGCGGCTCTACTCGGCGGATTTTGACAAAAACGGCAGCTATGACGCTATTCCGACTGCCTATTTCCCTGATGATGCCGGAACGCTGCGCGAATTTCCGTTCTTTGGCAGAGATGACATGATAAAGCAAATGATTTCCATAAAAGCCCGTTTTACAAGTTACAAGGCTTTTGCTTCTGCTAGTATGATTGAAGCGCTGGGTGCAGATACGCTTAAAATGGCTACTGTCCATACGGCTAATTTTTTGGCATCAGCTTATGTGGAAAACAAAGGCAACGGGCGGTTTGAGGCACGACAACTGCCTTTGGAAGCGCAATATAGCCCTGTGTTTGGCATCTTAGCTGACGATGTAGATGACGACGGCAACGTAGATGTCCTACTGGTTGGCAATGACTACGGCACCGAAGTGATGACAGGTCGTCAGGATGCTTGCTATGGTCTGCTGCTCAAAGGTAAAGGCAACGGAGAGTTTGAGGCTGTCAATTTTGCGCAAAGCGGCTGGTTTGTACCAGAAGATGGCAAAGCGTTGGTGCAAATCAGCCGAGCAAACGGGCAACCGCTTTATGTGGCAAGCCGTAACCGCAATACCCTGCTTACTTTCCAAAACCGCATCAACCGACAAAGAACGGCGCCGCCCGCTCACGCTGTCGCTGCGCTGCTAACGCTTGCCAATGGCAAAACCCGCCGTCAGGAATTATACATCGGTTCGTCGTTCCTTTCGCAGAGCAGCCGCTGTATTTGGCATGGTAATTCAATAAAAAGCATTCGTTTTTTATCGCGATAATAACAATGATTTCATCAGCTTTCTATGCTCATTTTTACAAAATTTGCAGTTTGTTAATTGTATGGTTGCTGTTACAGGCATGTAACCGCAGTGCGCAAGAAAGAACACAACAAGCAAGCGACGTTCCCATAACGCCTATTGCTGCCAACTCTCCGGCATTGTTGCACAAAGGTTTGCAGGAAGTAACCAATGTGGTGATTTATGACATCTTTTCGCCCCCTGTCGCCAGTCGGATTTATGCTTATACATCACTTGCAGCCTATGAAGCTGCTCGATGGGCGGACACAACCAAATATCCTTCGCTGACCGCCCGTCTGCGCGGATTTGAGCCGATGCCCATTCCTTCGGGAAATATTAGCAAGGCGGCTGCGCTGGCAGGTTTCAAGGCAATGCTGACGGTTGCAAGAAGCGTTACCTTTTCTCATGATTCGCTCAATCGCTGCGAAAAAGAAGTGATGGCGGCTGTTAAGAAGAGTGGCGCGCCCGAAGAAACCCTTGCACAGGCTGTTGCCTTTGGAGAGGCAATTGCCCAAGCCGTGCTGGCAAGAGCCGCAAAGGATAATTACAAAGAGTCGCGAGGCTACGAACGCTACAACGTAACCCAACGCGAGGATGTCTGGAATCCGACGCCGCCCGACTATACAGACGCAATGGAACCCTATTGGCGAACCATCGCTACCTTAGCCTTAGATTCCGCTACACAGTTTAAGCCGCCGCGCCCAATTCCTTACTCCTCTAAAGAAGACAGCCCTTATTTTAAGGAAGTACGCGAAGTATTCCAAACCGTTAATAATCTCACCAAAGAACAGCAAGAAATTGCACTTTTCTGGGATGACAACCCTTTTGTATCGCATCACAAAGGGCATGTGGTTTTTAACTCTAAAAAAATGACACCCGGCGGACATTGGATGATGATTGCTTCACAAATTGCTCGCAATACCAATGCCGACGCCGCTAAAACCGCGCAAAGTTTCGCATTGGTCAGCATAGCGTTATTTGACGGTTTTATTGCCTGTTGGGAAGAAAAGTTTTACAGCGTTATGGTTCGTCCTATCACAGTGATTAACAGATACATAGATGAAAAGTGGGAGCCGTTTTTGCAGACGCCCCCCTTCCCCGAATATACTAGCGGACACAGTGTGATTTCCTCTGCCTCCGCCGAAGTGATGACAGCGCTTTACGGTGATAATTTTGCCTTCAATGACAGTACTGAAACGCCTTATGGACGTTCGGTAAGAAGCTTTTCATCATTCAGGCAAGCCGCCGAAGAGTGTTCCATCAGCCGTTTGTACGGCGGCATCCACTATCGGAGTACGCTTGCTGCAAGCGTCGAACAAGGTAAAAAAGTTGGTAAATGGGTACTTTTACGCGCAAAAATTCATTCAAACACCGTACAATGAAGATAAAAGTGCATCTGTTTGGACTGTTAGCCCTTGCAGCGACAGCAGCTTGCAATCCAACCCCAAAAGAGGGAAAGCAAAACGATAACACTACCGACAGCGCTACAACGCATCTCCGTCCACAATTCCATTTTACGCCGCAAAAATTTTGGACAAATGACCCTAACGGTTTATTGTATCACGACGGAGAATTTCATCTTTTCTTCCAACATAACCCTTTTGACAAGATATGGGGACATATGCACTGGGGACATGCAGTCAGTCGCGACTTATTACATTGGGAGGAGTTGCCCATTGCTATTGCTGAAGATACAGCGATGATTTTCTCTGGCAGCGCCGTTGTAGATAAAAATAACACGGCAGGTTTTGGCGAAAATGCCTTTGTGGCGTTCTACACTGCGCATCGCATTTTAGACACTGCCAACAAGGATATGTATTTGCAAACGCAACACATCGCTTACAGTACCGACAAAGGGCGCACATGGACAAAGTATGAGAAAAATCCGATTATAGATTTAGGTAAAAAAGATTTTCGCGACCCTAAAGTTTTTTGGCATGAAGAAAGCAAAAAGTGGATTATGGCGGTCAATTTGCCCCAAGAACGCAAAACACAATTTTACAGCTCCGACAACTTGAAAAACTGGGACTTTCTCAGCGAGTTTGGACCAGAGGGCAACGTAGCGATTCCTTGGGAATGTCCCGACCTGTTCTCTTTACCTGTAGAAAATGAACCCGGTAAACAAAAATGGGTGCTGCTTATTTCTGCCGAAGGACCTTATCCCGGCTTTCAGGGAATGCAATATTTTGTCGGCGATTTTGACGGCAAGCGTTTTACAAACGATAATCCCGCCAACAAGCCGCTGTACTTAGATTATGGTCGCGATTATTTTGCCGCTGTTACATTCAATCACATTCCCAATAATCGCCGCGTACTGCTGGGCTGGCTGAGCAACTGGGCATATGCCAACCAAGTACCTACTCACCCTTGGCGCAATGGCATGGCTATTCCCCGCATGTTGTACTTGCGCAAACAGCCCGACGGTTATCGTCTCTTGCAGCTACCTGTCGAAATGGTGAATGACCTTGCCAAATCAAATACACGCCACCTAAATATTGAGTTGCAACGAGTAGGCGAATTAGTAGTGGGTAATCAGAGCAAAGGCGGCGATTTGTATGACATTGAAGGCGTTTTTGAATTTGCCAACGATGCAGTTTTTGGCTTTAAAATTTTTAAAGGCGAAACACAAGAAACAGTCATTCGTTACGATGCTGCCCGCAAAATGCTGTATCTAGACAGAAGCAAATCAGGTGATTTATCGTTTAGCCCTAAATTTACAACATTAGACAGCGTTACCATTGATACGAAAGGTGATAATCTAAAACTTCGTGTGTTGTTTGACCGCAGTACTGTAGAAGTATTTGCACAAGACGGGCTTTACACTATCAGCAATGTAGTGTTCCCATCCAAAAAGAGCCGCGACGTAGTGGCATTTGCTGAGAAAGGCAAAGGACTTGCTAAGTTAGTAAGCTCTTCATTCCGAGATCTGAAGCCGGAGGCAAACAAGTAAGAAAACTATTTCATTTGCATTTTTCAATCTCATTGCAAAAAATTTCTCTTAACAATAGAAACTACAATATCTTTACTGTTGATTGTCAGCATGTTAAATCCCCCAGAAACTCTAATGAAGACTAATCAGGCAAAGAAGTCGGGAAAAAGCACCTGGATTGTGATAAGCAACTTTATACTTCAACCAGGCAGTAGTAAAAATTAGGATGCTCTTACACAATTTGCCATTGAAAAATGTGCAGACCATCGCATTTTATACACTCGCGTTTTTTTATTAGCTTGAAGCTATGAAACCAAACTTGCGTTTTTTAGAGTTGGCAATACTTGGCTTAGTACTGCTGACTGCTTGTAAAGGCACACAAAGCACTACCGCCAATTTGCCAAAACTTGCTGCTGCTGATATCCTGAGACGTGCTGTAGCTGCTGCCGGTGGCGATACCTGGCAACGCCCACAGACATTGGTATTGCAAGGCACCGCCGATTTTTTCCCCGATGGTAGGCAGGATATGCACATGCACTTCGATAAATATGCCATGTACCGCGTTTATCCATCCGAAAACGATGAAGCGCACAAAGCTAACGGGTGTGTGCGATTCGATGCTGCCGAAGGTGATTCGGTATTTTTCAAACTGACCTTCGACGGTAAAACTTCCTCGACTTATCTGTCACCAAAGGCTAAGCCCTACGAAAAGCATTTTGCATGGAGCAATAACTTTGGCTTTGGTATCATCCGCTTTGCCAATTCGCCGGGTTTCAGGCTGGATTTGCTTGCTAACGACCAAGTAGAAGGACATCCTTGTTACTTTATTCAGATTACCGACCCCAAGCAAAGCAAAACTATGTTTGCAATAGATGCTCAGAATTTCTACATCCGCATGGTGGGTTTTGATACAGAAGTCGGCTACCACCACCGCATTTATTCGGATTTTAAACAAGCACCTAACGTGTCTTTTTTGCAGCCTACCCGTGTGCGACTGTATTTCAAAGGAGCAAAATGGATGGATATTCGCTGGCATCAATTTGTTGTAAATCAACCAATTGAGCCGCAAATCTTTATCGCAGGTAACTAATCTGCTGCCTGTAATCTCCCAATCATAGTTATGTTTGCTGGCTAAACCTTATAGAACCCGAATATGACTGCGCATTTCTATAAAAAATTCTATAAACAAATCGGTGTGCTGCTTTATGCCATTGCCAAAGCCGACGGACAAATCCATGACAAAGAAATCAAAACCATTCACCAAATTGTAGTAGAAGACCTTGCCCCGATAGAAGAAAGCGTGGATGACTTCGGTACAGATGCCGCCTTTTTTGCCGAGTTTGAATTTGAAATTTTGCAAGACCGCGACATCAGCGCCAAAAGGGCTTTTGACAAATTTATCGCCTTTGCCAAAGAACATGACAAAAACCTTTCAGCAGAGATGCGCAGGCTCATCATCGCCAGCGTAGAAAAAGTAGCAGCTTCCTATCGTGGTATTAACAAAGCCGAGTCAGAAATGATCGAATCGCTCAAAAAACATCTTTACTAAAAATTTTGCAAAACTGGGAACATTTGATCAATGGTGGTATTAAATATCAAAACACATCATTACAGACGTTCCCCATGAAAAAGTCACAGTTTCTCTTGTTTATCCTACTGCTGCTCGCCAGCGCCGCTTTTGCGCAAAATCCTGAGGCGGTATTCCAAAAGTCTATCAAATCATCTGTCAATGTTATTGGCAAAAATCAGTCAGGATCCGGTTTCTTTGTGCTACCTAATGTGGTGGCTACCAATTTTCATGTAATCGAAGGCGAAGGCGAACTTACTATCTATGCCAATGATTCCGACCAGCGATGGAAAGTAATAGGCGTAGTTGGCTACGATATTGTCGCCGACTTGGCGCTTTTGCAAGTGGACGGCAAAGGTCAGCCACTGCCACTGGGCAGCAATCCAAAGGTGGGACAACAGGTTTTTACCATCGGCAGACCGCTGGGCTTTTCTGCTACTTTTACCGATGGCCTCATCAGCGCCATACGCAATTTTAATGATGTAGAACATTTGCAAATAAGTGTGCCTATCTCTTCGGGCAACAGTGGCGGGCCGCTGATTAATATGCAAAACGAAGTAGTTGGTGTTATTGTCGGTTCGGTCGTGCATGGCCAAAACCTGAACTTTGCCATCCATGTCAATCACTTGAAAGATTTGCTCAAAAACCGCTTTGAAACACCCATGCCGTTGGTAAACCTGCTCAAAGCCGTAGTGGTAGAAACGCAGCGCTCGGCAACAGGATATACCAACGAAGCCGTCTTCATTGCAGATGTGATTAAAATGCTGAATGATTTTCAGAAAAG
>Ga0308417_1002604_pt1 | contig 11879 bp, 8 predicted proteins | sample HotsprSampleOS65_FD_203528 | JGI IMG/M metagenome (GOLD analysis project Ga0308417, IMG submission 203528) | Hot spring phototrophic mat microbial communities from Octopus Spring, Yellowstone National Park, Wyoming, United States - 20090730_OS65 ... | reverse complement strand
CCGGTGTGGACTCGATGCAGCCCTCGAGCTTCACGGTCCACAGCAGGGGTGGGTCCACCCGGGTGTCGCGCACGTCGTAGGCGTTGAGGTTGCCCTCGCAGTCGCCCATGATCAGCACGTCGTCGACGACGACCGGGGACTGCCAGGTCTGGCTGCCGAGGTTCTTCTCCCAGCGCACCTGCCCGCTGGCCCGGTCGATGCCCATCACCCGACCCCCGTTGGTGGCGGCGTAGACGGTGTCGCGCCAGATCGCCGGTGTCGCCCAGAACCCCGACTTGTAGCCCTCGATGTCGCGCACCGACCAGACCACCGGGTTCTGCGGGCGGCGCGGGTCGAGCTTCATGAGCTGGCCAACCTCCCGGGCCCGGGGCAGCCCCCGCTCGTACTCGGAGGCCACGTACAGGTAGCCCTCCTCGTCGGCCACGATGGTGGCGTCGGTGTCGTCACCGGTCCAGAACCGGAACACGCGGGTCGGCTCGATCCCCTCGGTGAGCCCGCTGATGTCCCACCCCTGCACCAACCCGCCCGAGTTCGCGAAGTAGACGGTGTTGCCGGTGATGGTGACCGAGCTCTCGATCGAGACCTGGCTGTCGCCGATGTCGGCGAGCAGCTCGTCGTCCCAGCCCGGCGTGTGGAACACCAGCTCGGGGTCGACGGTGACCCTTCCGTCGGGCCCGTAGCCGCGGTTCAGCTTCACGATGTGGAACTGGCTGTTCTCGCCGCCTTCGAACAGGTAGTCGTCGATCACCAGGCCCGAGCCGTCCCAGTCGTTGTTCCACTTGGTCGGTGACACGTCCTCGGCGTTGATCCGCCACAGCTCGGTGGGGGTTGCCCGGTCCATGGCGATGACCCGGTAGTTGTCGTCCCGCGAGCCCGTGTAGAGCAGCGGGAAGCCGTCGGGGTCGACGGTGACCGAGCCCTTGATGATGTCGCCGGTCCGGAAGGTGGGGAGCAGCTCGGCGCCGGTGCGGTAGTCCAGCCAGTGCACGCCGTAGTCGTATGCCCCGAACGCCACCCAGGTGCGGCCGTCGGCGGCCTCCCACACGGCCGGCTGGCCCGTCCAGCCGGTCCCGCACCAGGTCGAGGTGCCGCTGCCGTCGGTCGAGGTGCCGCACATGCCGCCCTCGCCGGGATCGGGATGGGTCCACAGCACCTGCGGGCGGGTCGGCACCGGCCCCAGGCCGTAGAAGCTTCGGGTGGGATTGCCCCGGAAGGTGAGGATGCCCGGCACGGTGTCGCTCCACATCCGACCGGACGAGGCCGGGTTCACCCAGCCCTCGAACGGCGGCAGGGTCGCGAGCGTCGTCGCGCCCAGCTCGTCGCCGGCTCCGGAGCCGGCACCATCCCCGCCGCCGGCGTCCCCTGGTGGTTCCCCGGCGGAGCCGACGGTGCCCTCACCGCCGCCCTCGGCGACCCGCCACACGACGGTGGCGGCCAGCAGCGACGCCACGATGATCACCGGGACCAGCCACGGTCGGCCGCGCTCGGGCGGTCGGGGCCGGGGGGGCGACACCCCCAGGTCCGAGAGCCGGACCCCCGGCCGGTCAGCCACGACGGCGGCTCCCGCGCTGCGCTCCCGTCCGTCTCACCCGATGCTCCCCTCCGCCACGAGCGGTTCCAGCACGTACTCGGGATGGTCGGACTCGAGGCGCTCGACCCAGTAGCGGCTCTCGAACAGCGCCAGCAGGGTGCCGTCGGCGCGGGTCAGCACCCGGACCCCGCGCATGCCCCGCAGCTGCGCCGCGGTCGGCTCGTCGGTGCGACGGGCGAGCGTGTAGGGGGTGGCGGTGAGCTCGACCGGGGCGCCGAACTCGTGCTCGAGCCGCCAGAGCGCGACGTCGAACTGCATGGGTCCCACCGCAGCCAGCACCGGTGCCTGGTCGCCCTCGTCGCGGTCTCGCAGGACCTGTACGACCCCTTCCTCATCGAGCTGGGCGACGCCACGGCGGAACTGCTTGAACCGGGCGGTGTCGCGGACCCGGGCGACGCGGAAGTGCTCGGGGGCGAAGCTCGGGATGGCGGGGAACTCGACCGGCTCGTCGAGCCACAGGGAGTCCCCGACGGTCACGTCGGTGGCGTTCACCAGCCCCACCACGTCCCCGGGCCACGCCTCGTCCAGGGTCTCCCGTTCGGCGCCGAAGACCTGGTGCGCGTACTTGGTGGCGAACGGCTTGCCCGTGCGTCCGTGGGTGACGACCATGCCGCGCTCGAAGCGTCCCGAGCACACCCGGGCGAAGGCGATGCGGTCACGGTGGGCCGGGTCCATGTTGGCCTGCACCTTGAACACGAACGCCGAGAACGGTGCGTCCAGGTCCCGGGCCCGGCCGTCGACGTCGAGGCGGGGGGCGGGTGGGGGGACGAGGTCGACCACGGCGTCGAGCAGCTTGCGCACCCCGAAGTTGGTGAGGGCGCTGCCGAAGAACGTGGGGGTCGTCTCGGCGGCGAGGAAGCGCTTCACGTCGAGGTCGGCACCGACCTCGGTGAGCAGACCGAGCTCCTCCTCGGCGGCCGCCCAGGCGTCACCCTCCTCGACGGCGGCACGGTCCGGCTCCACCAGCTCCTCGGGGGCCTCGGTGGCACCGCGGGCGGTGCGGGTGAAGCGCGTGTAGGTGCCGTCGCGGCGGTCGACGACGCCCCGGAAGTCCCCGGCGATGCCCACCGGCCAGGTCACCGGGGTGGCCACCACGCCGAGCTGGGCCTCGATCTCGTCGACGAGCTCCAGCGGGTTGCGTCCCGGCCGGTCCCACTTGTTGACGAAGGTCAGCAGGGGCAGCTCCCGACGCCGGCACACGTCGAACAGCTTGAGGGTCTGGGGCTCGATGCCCTTCGCCGCGTCGAGCACCATGATGGCGGCGTCGGCGGCGGCGAGCACCCGGTAGGTGTCCTCGGAGAAGTCGCGGTGGCCGGGGGTGTCCAACAGGTTGATCACGCAGTCGCGGTAGGGGAACTGCAGCACCGCGCTGGTGATCGAGATGCCCCGCTGGCGCTCGAGGGCCATCCAGTCCGAGGTGGCCCCCCGACGGCCGCCCCGGGCCTTGACCGCACCGGCCTCCGAACTGAGCGCGCCCCCGTAGAGCAGGAACTTCTCGGTGAGGGTGGTCTTGCCGGCATCGGGGTGGCTGATGATGGCGAAGGTGCGCCGTCGCGCTGCCTCGTCGCTCGGGCGTGGGGTCACCGCTCCAGCGTAGTGGTGGCGCCTCAGGCGATCGACGCGTAGCAGGCGTTGATGAGGTTGTAGCTGCGCATGTCCCCGGCCAGGCCGAGGTCCATGCGGTTCATGACGTAGCCGAAGGCCAGCTCGGCGTCCGGGTCCGCCCAGCCGACGGACCCGCCGGCGCCGAAGTGCCCGAAGGAGCTCGGCCCCCCGAGCGCGATGAGATCCGATCGCAGCATGAACCCCAGGCCGAACTGGATGTCCATGCCCATGAGGATGCGGTTGGGGCCCTCCGTGAGCCGGGTCGTCGCCCGCTTCACCTGCTCGGGGGTCAGGACCCGGATGCCGTCCACCTCGCTGACGCACGCGGCGTAGAGGCGCGCCAGCGAGCGGGCGTCGGTCACGCCGTTGGCCGCCGGGATCTCCGCGGCGCGCACCTCACGGGAGTTGTAGGCCTCGAACTCCTGCATGGCGAAGCCCGGCGCGAACAGGGCCTTGCCGAGCTCGGTGTCCGGACCGATGAACGCCGACAGCAGCTGCACCAGCGGGTTGTCGGGCTCGCTGCGCAGGGTGTCCATGGTGATGCCGGCGGGGATCATGGAGATGAGCGGCGCCACCCGGGGCTCCTCCGACTCGGGCAGACCGATCCACATGTCCAGCCCCAGGGGCTCGGCGAGCTCCTGGCGCAGGTAGGTGCCCACGCTGCGGCCCGCCACGCGGCGGATCACCTCCCCCACCAGCCACCCGTAGGTGGTGGCGTGGTAGCCGTGCTCCGCGCCCGGTTCCCAGTGCGGGTGCTGGTTCTCGAGCGCCTCGATGACGGGCTCCCACGACAGCATCTCCTCGAGGGTCATGTCACCGTCGACCCAGGCCAGGCCCGCCTGGTGGGACAGCAGGTAGCTGACCGGGATGTCCTCCTTGCCGTTGCGGCCGAACTCCGGCCAGTAGGTGACCACCGGCGCATCGGTGTCGAGGAGGCCCTCCTGGGCCAGCTTGTTGGCGCACACCGCGGTCATCCCCTTGGTGGTGGAGAACACGAGGATGATCGTGTCCTCCTCCCAGGGCCGGCCGCTCTCGGGGTCGGCCACCCCACCCCACAGGTCGACGACCTTGACCCCCCGGTGGTAGGCGGCGAAGGCCGCTCCAACCTCGGTGCCGGCGTCGAAGTTGGCCCGGAAGGCGTCCCGGACGCCCTCGAACCCCGGTGCGGTCCAGCCGTGGATGTCGGCCATGGCGGTGCTCCTCGTCGATGGTCGAGCCGGGAACGGTACCCGCCGATCGCCGCTCAGCGACAGGCGGGGCACACGCCGAGCAGATCGAGCCGGTGGGAACCGACGCTGAACCCGGATCGCCTGGCGGCTCTGGCCACGGCGGTGTCGAGCGCCGCCTCGAGGTCGGGGCCGAGGTCCACATCCTCGACGCGACCGCAGCGCGAGCAGATGAGGTGGTGGTGGTGGCCGGTCAGCTCCTCGTCGAGCTCGAAGCGGGCGTACTCGTCCGTGCCCACGACCCGGTGCACCACCCCCGCCTGTTCGAGCACCGTGAGGTTGCGGTAGGTCGAGCTCTGGGCGAGGTCCTCGGCCCGGGCACGGATCTCGGCGATGGTGAGCGGTCGGGTGGTGGCCGCCAGCACCCCGACGAGGGTTCGCCGTCCGGCGGTGTAGCGCTGCCCGTCGCGGGCGAGACGTTCGGCGGCGACGCGGTGCAGATCGGTGGTGGCGGTGGTCACCCGAGCGATCCTAGCGATGAGAACTGCTGAGAAGCCCAGGTCGGTGGGTCCGGCGATGCAATCTAGGCTGCGGGCCGTGCTGGAATCCCACCCGAGGGGCGACCCTGCGCCGCCGCCGATCACCCCGGCGGAGGGCGGGCCCCACATCGACGGTGCCCGCAGGCCGGACCGGTCCTGGTGGGTCGACGCCGGGGGTCTGCGCCTGGCCGTGTACGAGTGGGGGCCGCCCGACGCGCCACCGATCGTGGCCGCCCACGGCGGGTTCGACTTCGCCGGCACCTTCGACCTGTTCGCTCCCCTGTTGGTGGCCGGCGGCTACCGGTTCGTCGCGTGGGACGCCCGGGGGCACGGCGACTCGGACTGGGCCGTGCTCTACAACTGGTCGGCGGACCTGCGTGACGCCCTCGCCGTGCTGGACTCGGTGAGTGCCGAGCCGGTGGTCCTGCTCGGCCACTCCAAGGGCGGCAACCTGGTGCTCGAGCTCGCTGACGCCCTGCCCCACCGGGTCTCGCATCTGGTGAACCTCGACGGGCTGCCGTCGAAGAACAACTGGCCCGACGTGTCCGAGCACGAGCGCACCCGCCTCCTGCACGGGGAGCTGGAGAGCTGGCTCGACCACCGCCGCCGCTGCGCCGATGCCGAGCGGCGGCCCGGGACCCTCGACGAGCTCGCCGAGCGCCGGGCCCGGATGAACCCACGCCTGTCGATGGAGTGGCTCCGGTACCTGGTCACGATCGGGGCCCGCCGGGACGCCGACGGCTGGCGCTGGAAGATCGACCCGTCGCTGCGCCTCGGGGGGTTCGGCCCCTGGCGGCCCGAGTGGTCGATGCAGCGGATGCCGGGACTGTCGATGCCGGTGCTCGGGGTGCTCGGGCTCGAGACCGAGGTGATGGGATGGGGCACCCGCCCGGCCGACGTCGAGCCCTACCTCCCGCCCCGTGCCCGGTTCGAAGCCCTCGACGGTGTGGGTCACTTCGTGCACATCGAACAGCCACGGCTCGTCGCCGACATCGTGCTCGACTTCCTCGGGAGCAGCTGGTGACCACCACCTGGGTGCGGCACAACCGGGTCCGCCTGGCCCTCCACGAGCTCCGCCCGGCCCGCTCGCCGGACACCCGACCGCTGCTGCTGCTGCACGGGCTGGGCGAGCGGACACCGCAGCGGCCACCGGCCGTCACCGACGGCTGGGAGGGCGCCGTGCTCGGTCTCGACTTCGTCGGCCACGGTCGCTCCACCCGTCCGGTCGGGGGTGGCTACACGGCGGAGGTGCTCATGGCCGACGTCGACGCCGCCCTCGCCGCCGTGGGTGCCGTCACGATCCTCGGGCGTGGGCTCGGTGCCTACGTGGCGCTGCTCGCGGCCGGCGGCCGGCCGTCGCTGGTGCGGGGCGTGGTGCTGGCCGACGGTCCCGGCCTGGCGGGCGGCGGCACCCGGCCGGGCTCGCCCTACATCGGTCCCGCCGGACTGCCTGCTGGACCACCATCCCCCGACCCGGCGGTGCCCGACCCCTGGGCGCTGTTCGAGCTGTCCCGCGACGTTCGGCCACCCGACTACGCCCAGGAGTACGTGCGCCAGGCCATGGAGTGGTCGGGCCTGACCCGACCGATCGTGGTGGCCGCCGTCACCCGCCCCGAGTGGCTGGCGGCGGTGGCGGCCGAACCGGGGGTCGTGGACGCCGGCGTCGTCGAGGGGCTGGGGCTGCTGGCGACCGCGTGAGGCGGTGGGGTACCCGGGGGCGGAGCGCAGCTGGCACCTATACTGCGACGGCGGGCGGTCCGTTCACGGCAGCAGAGAGGATCCATGCCCATCGACGTCCCCACCGCAGGGCCTCCCCGCTCCGAGGCCACCGACGCGAATGCCCCGGGCGGGCCCGCCGACGGTCCCCCGCCGCCTGCGCCGGCTCCCCGGCCCCGGCAGCGTCCGCCGGCGTCGGCCCGGCTGCTCATCTGGGCCTGCATCCTGCTCGGCGTGGTCCTGGTGGTGCAGGTCGTGACGATCGTGCGGGTCGACGGCGAACGTGACGACCTGCGGGCCGAGCTCGACGACGCCCGGATCGCGCAGCTCGACCGCGACGCCCGCATCGCAGACCTCGAGCAGCAGCTCGCCGACACCCGGCTGGCGCTGCTGGCCGCCGAGGAGGAGAAGGCCCGCCTGCAGGCGGCGACGACCACGACCACCCCGCCGGCACCGGCGCCGGCGGTCGGCGGCGCCCCCCCGGGGTTCCCGGCACCCAGGCAGGTGGCGCTGACCTTCGACGACGGCCCGAACCCTCCGGCGACCCTGCAGCTGCTCGATCTGCTCGACCAGCTCGACGCCAAGGCCACCTTCTTCATGCTCGGTCAGTACGCCGAGCGCCATCCCGACGTCGTCCGCGAGGTCGACCGGCGGGGTCACGGGGTGGGGAACCACTCCTGGGGTCATCCCGACCTGACGAAGGTGAGCGACGACCAGCTCACGGGCCAGGAGATCGGCCACACCAACGAGGTGCTGAGCTCGATCATCGGACGGCCGGTCACCTGCATGCGCCCTCCGCAGGGCAAGACCGACGACCGGGTCAAGGCGGCGATCGAGGCCGCCGGGATGATCCAGCTCAAGTGGAACGTGGACCCGAGCGACTACCTGAGGATGGCGCCCGAGGAGCTGGCCAACCGGGTGGTCACCGCCGTCACCCAGCTCGGCGACAGGGGCGCCGTCGTGGTCATGCACGACGGGGGCGACAACGCCGATGCCACCATCGCGGCCGTGAAGCTGATCGTCGAGCGGCTCCGGCCGCAGGGCTACACGTTCGTGCCGATCTGCCGCTGACCGCCTGCGCCCTGCTCGCACGGGGTAGCGGCCCTGACGCGGGTTCAGGCGGAGAACCCGGTGATCATGGCGTCCACGACGGTGTCGACCAGTGCATCGCGGGTCATCGGGTCGAAGTCGAACCCCATGAGCGCCACCTCGGCGACACCGTGGACCGCGGCCCACAGCGCCAGCGCCGCCATCAGCGGATCCACCGGGCGGAACGCCCCGGCGGCCACGGCGTCGGCCAGCGCCGACATCGCCGACTCGAACGCCGTGGTGGCCAGCGGCAGCTCCTCCCCGGCGGGAGCGGCCACGTCGATGCCCGGGGGGAACAGGAACATCGTGCGGAACAGCTCGGGGCTGTCGAGCGCGTGGTCGACGTAGGCCCGGCTCAGCCGGCGGACCCGGCCCACCGGATCCGTGTCGGAGATGGTGGCGAACCGTTCCAGCAGCCGGCGGAACTCCCCTTCGGCCACGGCTCGCAGCAGGTCCCGCTTGTCGGCGACGTGGGCGTAGAGGGCGGGAGCCGTGACCCCGAGGCTGGCGGCCACCCGACGGAGCGACACGGCGTCGAGCCCCTCGCGTTCGATGAGCGAGCGGGTGGCGGCGACGATGGCGTCCCTCGTCAGCGGCTCGCCCATGGCGCCCCAGCATCGCACGCCCGTGGCGGGCCCCGGGTCGTTCGACGGTCCGGAGCCCCGGGTGAGGTCCGGGCTCACCAGCGCCGGCCGGTGGCCAGCAGCACGCCGAGGTCGTGGCCGGGGAGCGGCCGGGCGACGTGGAATCCCTGGGCCAGGTCGCAGCCGAGGCTGCGGAGCTCAGCCAACTGGTCGGCGGTCTCCACCCCCTCGCCGACCGCGGACAGGCCGAGGGTGTGGGCCAGGGTGATCACGGCCGCCACGATGGCGGAGTCGCTCGGGTCGCGTCCCAGGCCGCCGACGAAGGAGCGGTCGACCTTGAGCTGGTCGACCGGGAAGTGCCGGAGGTAGCTCAGCGAGGAGTAGCCCGTGCCGAAGTCGTCCACCACGATCCGCACCCCGAGCCTCTTGAGTCGTGCGAGCGTCTCCTCGGAGGTCGCCACGTCGTCCATGAGCACGCTCTCGGTGATCTCGAGCTCGACGAGGGCGGGGTCGATCCCCGTCCCGGTGATGGCGGTGGTCACCTGCTCCAGGAGGGTCGCGTGCCCGAGCTGGCGACCCGAGAGGTTGACGGCGAGCCGCAGCGGTGGGCGGTCGGGCAGATCCGCGTGCCAGCGTTGGACCTGCCGGCAGGCCTGGTGCAGCACCCAGGCGCCGATCGGCACGATCAGACCGGTCTCCTCGGCGACACCGATGAACTCACCCGGGAGCAGCAGACCCCGCTCCGGGTGCTCCCAGCGCAGCAGCGCCTCGACGCCGACGATCCGGCCGGTGGCCAGGTCGACGACCGGCTGGTAGTGGATGCGCAGCTCGCGCCGGTCCAGGGCCCGCCGCAGGGCGTTCTCGATGTCGAGGCGGTCCACGGCGCTGGCCCGCATGGCGTTGTCGAACACGACCCAACGACCCCGGCCACGGTTCTTGGCCTGGTACATGGCGGCGTCGGCGTCACGGATGAGGGTCTCGGGATCGGCGTCGGGATCGTCGGGGAACGCGATGCCGATGCTGACGCCGACGAACACCTCGGCGTCGTCGACCACGAACGGCCCGCTGAGCTCGGCCAGGATCCGCTCCGCGATGGCGACCGCGTCGGAGCGACCCAGGAGGTCCTCGCAGAGCACGACGAACTCGTCCCCACCGAAGCGGGCCACCGTGTCGTCGGGGCGGAGCGCGGCACGGAGCCGCTCGGCGATGGCCACGAGCAGGCGGTCCCCGAGACCGTGTCCGAGGCTGTCGTTGACCACCTTGAAGTGGTCGAGATCCAGGAACAGCACGGCGAGCCGGCGGTGGTGGCGACGGGCCCGGGCCACCGCCATCTCGAGCCGGTCGAGCAGCAGGGTCCGGTTCGGCAGGCCGGTGAGCGGATCGTGGGTCGCCTGGTGGGCCAGCCGGTGCTCGAACGCCTTGCGCTCCCGGATGTCGCGCAGCACCGCCGAGTAGTACTCGGGCGTCCCGTCCGGACCGGCGTGGACCAGCACCTGGGCGAGGTGCGGGACCGGGTTGCCGTCGGCGTCGAGGAGCGTCAGCTCGCCCTCCCAGGTGCCGCTGTGGTCGAGCCCGTCCTCCAGCTCGGCGGCCAGCCGGGAGAGGGAATCCGGCGGGAGGTGGCGCGTCAGGTCCACACGGTCCGCCGATTCGCCGTCGGCGAGACCGAAGAACCGCCGGGCGGCCCGGTTGAGGTGGAGCAGGCGGGCGTCCGGGTCGGCGATGGCGATCAGGTCCCGGGTCGCTTCGAAGACCTCGGTGAGCCGCCGGGAGTCGCGTTGGGCCTCGATGCGGTCGGTGATGTCCTCGACGGTGCCGACCCGCCCTTCGCTGCGGCCGTCCTCGTCCACCAGGGGTGCGGTGCGCACCGAGACCCACCGTTGCTCGCCGTCGGGTCGGATCACCCGCAGCTCCCGGGCCTGACCCAGGTCGCTCCCGCCGGAGGCCTCCAGAGCGGCCAGGTCGTCCGGGTGGATCGCACGTCGCCAGCCGTCGCCGAGCGCATCCTCGAACCGGTAGCCGGTGATCTCCTGCCAGCGCTGGTTCACGTAGATGCAGGCACCCGTCGCGTCCTGCTGGAAGATGCCCACGGGCGATGAGCGCGCCAGCGAGCGGAACAGCTGCTCGCTCTCGTGCAGGGCGTGCAGCGCCGTCACCCGGTCGGTGACGTCGCGGATGTTGACCACGACCCCGCAGACCGCCGGGTTGTCGAGCAGGTTCACCGCGGTGGCCTCCACCCAGCGCCAGTCACCGTCGGCGTGGCTGATGCGGCACTGGAGCTCACCGGTGGCGCCGGGGGTCGCCAGCACCGTCGTGAGTGCCGCGGTCACCCGGTCGAGGTCCTCCGGGTGGACCCAGGACACACCCGGTCGGTCCACGATGGCGTCGAGGGGCCTGCCGAACAGGGTGGTGAGCGACGGTGTCGCGTCCCGGATGGTTCCGTCGGGTCCGAGGACGGCGATGGCGTCGTAGGCGTTCTGCACGAGCGCCCGGAACCGCTCCTCGCTGCGGCGGAGGGCCTCCTCGCCACGTCGTCGCCACTCGACGTCGCGCAGGTTGACCACGACGCCCTCGATCCGGCCCTCCACCCGCCAGGGTGCACCGGCGATCTCCACGGTGGTCCACTCGCCGCTGGTGTTCGCCACCCGCACCGTGACCGGATCCACGGGCCGGCCGAGGCCGAGGATCGCACCGAAGCGGTCGAGGGCGACGGAGCGGTCCTCGGGGTGCACGAAGGCGAACCCGTCGTGGCCGACCACGTCGTCGGGGGTCCAGCCGAGCATCTCGGTGAGGCCGGGGCTGATCCAGGTGAGCACCCCGCCGGGGTCGAGGAGCCCGATGACGTCACGGCTGTGCTGGAGCACCGCCTGCAGGCGTGCCTCGCTCTCGCGCCGCGCCTCCTCGGCCATCTTGCGCTCGGTGATGTCACGGAAGTTGGTGAACACCGCCGCGATGTCGGGGTCGTCGAGGGTGTTGGTGGCGAGCACCTCCACCCAGACCCAGCGGCCCTCGGCGTGGCGGACGCGCAGCTCCCAGCGGAGGGAGCCGCCGGGACGGGAGAGCAGCTCGTTCCAGCGTTCGGCCGAACGCTCGAGGTCGTCGGGGTGCACGAGCTCACCCGGCGCGAGGGCCAGGAGAGCCTCGGGGGAGTGGCCGAGCGTGCGCTCGACCGACGGGGAGACGTAGACGATGGTGCCATCGGGGCGGGCCAGGGTCACGACGTCGCCGGGGAGTCGCGCCAGCACCGAGAGCCGCTCCCCGAGCGAGGTCACCGGTCCCCCGGACGCTCCGCCGGTCGCAGCCGGCGCTCCTCCATGCCGCCATGGTAGGCGGGCCCTCCCCGGTCGGGCCCGGGCGGCGGGTCAGCCGCCGTCGGCGACGTCACCCTCGGTGCCCGCGAGGTCGGCGACGACCTGTTCGACCTCGAGGCGGGCGCCGGTGATCCGCGACCGGCACCATCGGATCAGCTCCGCCGCCCGTCGGACCCGGGCCACGAGGAGGTCGACGTCGACGGCGTCGTCCTCGAGCTCGGCCAGGATCGCTTCGAGCTCGTCGACGACCGCGGCGTAGCTGGAGCTGGTCGCATCCC
>Ga0308417_1002603_pt1 | contig 11881 bp, 10 predicted proteins | sample HotsprSampleOS65_FD_203528 | JGI IMG/M metagenome (GOLD analysis project Ga0308417, IMG submission 203528) | Hot spring phototrophic mat microbial communities from Octopus Spring, Yellowstone National Park, Wyoming, United States - 20090730_OS65 ... | reverse complement strand
CGCCCGATGTCGCCGCTGAGCAGGACGGCGTCGCCGGCGCGCACGCTGGCCGGGCTGATCTCCAGACCGTGCTCGACCAGGCCGATGCCGGCGGTGTTGATGAACACGCCGTCGCCCTTGCCGCGATCCACCACTTTGGTGTCGCCGGTGACGATCTGCACGCCAGCGGCCTGGGCCGCGGCCTGCACGGACTGCACTACGCGCCACAGCGTGTCCATCGGCAGCCCTTCCTCGATGATAAGCGCCAGGCTGAGCGCCAGCGGGCGCGCCCCGGCCATCGCCAGGTCGTTGACCGTGCCGTTCACCGCCAGCGCGCCGATGTCGCCGCCGGGGAAGAACAAGGGGCGCACCACAAACGAATCCGTGGTGAAGGCCAGCCGCGCGTCGCCCAGGCGCAGCACAGCGCTGTCGTGGCGCGTCGCTAACAGCGGGCTGCTGAAGGCCGGCACGAACATCTTCTCGATGAGCGTGTGCATCAGCTTGCCGCCGCCGCCGTGCGCCAGCAGCACGTGCGGATACTGCGAGATGGGGATGGGACACGCAAGCGTGAAATCAAGGGTGTCAGTCATTAGTCGTCAGTCGTCAGTCTGCAGTCTTTAGTCGTCAGAACCTCACCCCCGCGCACCTGCGCCTCGCTTCCTCTCTCCATCGGAGAGGGGGTTAGGGGGTGAGGCAGCGCAGTCACGCTGGGTCGCTGAACAGCTCGCGCCGCCGGTAGCGGTAGTAAGCGGCGCACGCACCCTCGCTGGAAACCATCGTCGCGCCCAACGGGCGCTCCGGCGTGCAGCGCGTGCCGAAGGCTGGGCACTCGTGCGGCTTCTTCACGCCCTGCAGCACCAGCCCGCTGATACACTCGGTGTCCTCCTCAACGCCCGGCCCGGCCAGCCCGAAGCGCTGTTCGGCGTCGTAGGCAGCGAATTCCGGGCGCAGCGCCAGCCCGCTGTGCGGTATCTCGCCGATGCCGCGCCACTTGCGGTGCGTCACCTGGAACACCTCGCGCAGCAGCGCCTGCGCCGGCACGTTGCCCTCGCGCCGCACCGTGCGGCTGTACTGGTTCTCGACTTCAGCACGGCCTTCTTCAAGCTGCTTCACCACCATGTACACGCCCTGCAGAATGTCCAGCGGCTCGAAGCCGGTAACGACGAACGGCACGCGGTACTTGGCCGCCAGCGGGTAATACTCCTCAAAGCCCACCACCGCGCACACGTGGCCCGCCGCCAGGAAGCCGCTGACGCGGCAGTCAGGCGCGCTCAGGATCGCCTCGATGGCCGGCGGGACCAGCACATGCGACACCAGGATCGAGAAGTTTTTGATGCCCAGCTGGCGCGCCTGGTAGACGGCCATCGCGTTGGCGGGGGCGGTGGTCTCGAAGCCGACGGCAAAGAACACCACCTGCTTGTCCGGGTTGAGCCGCGCGATCTTGAGCGCGTCCAGCGGCGAGTAGACCATGCGCACGTCGCCGCCGCCGGCCTTGACCGACAGCAGGTCGGTGCGCGAGCCGGGCACACGCAGCATGTCGCCGAACGACGTGAAGATCACATCCGGGCGGGCGGCCAGCTCGATGGCGCGGTCAATCAGCTCCACCGGCGTGACGCAGACCGGGCAGCCCGGCCCGTGCAGCAGCGTGATCTGCGGCGGCAGCAGCGTGTCCACGCCGAACTTGATGATGGCGTGCGTCTGCCCGCCGCACACTTCCATGATCGTCCAGGGCCGCGTCGTGATTTTGGCCAGCGCCTCGGCGTACTGGCGGGCGGCCTCTGGATCGCGGTACTCGTCAATAAACCGCATCGTCGCCCACCTCAAGCTCGTCCAGGTCGCCGATCTCGCGCAGGTACTCGAACACCTTGCTGGCCTCGGCCTCGTCTAGCGTGCTGATGGCGAAACCAGCGTGGACGATCACGTACTCGCCGGCCTGCGCCTCCGGCACATACGCCAGGTTGACCTCTTTGACGACCCCGCCAAAGTCCACGCGGCCGGTGCGCATGATCGGGTCATCGCCGGAAATGTCGAGAATCCTGCCCGGAACTGCGAGACACATCGTAAATCACTCCTCACCCTAAATTCCTCTACTCGTAGGGGGTTGATGCATCACCCCCGCGCCTGCCCTCACTCACCCCCTGCGCCAGCGCCGCCGCAATGAGCTGACCCGGCGCAATGCCGCCGTCGTTGGGCGGGATGCGCCGGTGCCACACCGGTTCAAAACCGGCGGCGCGCAGCCGCGTCACAGCTTGCTCGGTGAGGCGGCGGTTCTGGAAGCAGCCGCCGGTCAGAATTACACGCTGTTCGCCGGCCTGCTGCGCCACCGCGACCATCATTTCTACTAGTGTAGTATGGAATCGCGCCGCCTGGAATCCCGCCGGGACGTTTTTATGCCGTTCGTCGTCAATATTGCGTATCATCTGTCGCCAGTCGAGGACACCCTCGGCGTCCAGCGCGAACGGGTACGGCTCGTCCGCCGTGAAGCCCTCGGCAGCGAACTCCAGCATCATGGCCGCTTCGCCCTCGTAAGCTGACTGCTGCGCCAGGCCCAACAGCGCTGCTGCCGCGTCGAACAGCCGCCCGGCGCTGGACGTGAGCGGCGCGTTGAGGCCGCGTTCGAGCATTGTGTGGAGGACGGCGCGCTCTTGTGAACTGAAAGCCGCCAGCGGCGGCAGGTCAGCGCGCTCGAAAACCTGCGCGCCGTACACAGCGAAGAGCGCCCCCAGCGCCGAGCGGCGCGGCTCGCGGGCGGCAGCGTCGCCGCCGGGCAGGCGGAACGGCAGCAGATGCGCGGCGCGCTCCCAGCCACTGTCGGTCACGCGCAGGAACTCGCCGCCCCACACCGTCCCATCTGGGCCGTAACCTGTCCCGTCCCACGCGATGCCCAGCGCCGGCGGCGCGACGCCGTGCTCAGCCATACACGCCAGCACATGCGCGTAGTGGTGCTGCACGCGCACCAGCGGCAGGCCGGCGCGGACAGCGTGCTGTGTCGAAAGATAGTCCGGGTGCAGATCACAGGCGATCACCTGCGGCCGCAGGTCGTAGAGCGCCTGCAGGCTGGCCGCGGTGCGCGTGAAGGCGTCGAAAGCCTGGGCCGTCTCGAGATCGCCGATGTGCTGGCTGGTGAATATGTCGCGCCCAACGGCCACCGCCACCGTGTTTTTGAGGTGCGCGCCCACCGCCAGCGCCGGCGGCAGGTCGAACGGGGCGCGCACCGGCAGCGGCGCGTAGCCGCGCGCCCGGCGCAGCACCAGCTCGCGGCCGGCCATCACGCGCACGATCGAGTCGTCCACGTGGCGGGCGATGGGCCGGTTGTGCGCCAGGAACAAATCGGCGACGCCGGCCAGCCGTTCCAGCGCCTCGCGCTCGTCGGTGCAGATCGGCTCGTCAGACAGGTTGCCGCTGGTGGCCACTACTGGAAAGCCCAAATCAGCCATAAGCAGATGGTGCAGCGGTGTGTAGGGCAGCATCGCGCCCAGATAGGGGTTGCCCGGCGCGACTGCCTCAGCCACGCCGCCCACGCCAGCGCGGCGGCGCAGCAGCGTGATCGGCGCTTCGGGCGCAGTCAGCAGCGCCGCTTCGCGTTCCGACACGTCGCAGTCAGCGCGGATCGCGTCTAGCGACGGGTACATCAGGGCGAAGGGCTTGGCCTCGCGCCGCTTGCGGGCGCGCAGCCGCCGCACCGCCGTTTCGTCGCGGGCGTCCGCCATCAGGTGGAAGCCGCCCAGCCCTTTGACCGCCACGATCAACCCAGCGCGCAGCGCGTCCTCTGCCAGCCGCAGGGCGTCGTCGTCGCGGGCCTGTTCGCTCCCGTCTGGCCCCCACAGCGCCAGGCGCGGCCCGCACACCGGGCAGGCGTTCGGTTGGGCGTGAAAGCGCCGGTCGAGCGGATTTTCGTACTCGGCGCGGCAGGCCGGGCACATGGGAAAATGGCGCATGGTGGTGTTGGGCCGGTCGTAGGGCAGCGCCTCGATGATGCTGTAGCGCGGGCCGCAGTTGGTACAGTTGGTGAACGGGTAGCGGTAGCGGCGGTTCGATGGGTCGAAAATCTCGGCCAGGCAGTCCGGGCAGGTGGCCATGTCCGGCAGCACCAGCGTCGTGCGCGCGCCGCCGCTCGCGCTGCTGCGGATTTCGAACGCCGTGTAGCCGACCGGCGTGAGCCGCGCTGTCTCTACGCTCTGTACGATGGCGCGCGGCGGGGCGTCGCTCTCCAGGCGGGCGCGGAAGGCTTCCAGCGCGGCGAGCGGGCCTTCCACCTCAATGAACACGCCCTGCGCTGCGTTGTTCACCCAGCCGGCGAGCGCCAGCTCGCGCGCCAGCCGGTAGACGAACGGGCGGAAGCCCACGCCCTGCACCGCCCCGCGCACCGTCAGCCGCAGGCGGGCCGCCTCATTGACCTCATCCACGTCGCGCTGCGCGCGACTCCCCCGCTCCACATGGAGAGGGGGTGGAGGGGTGAGGTTCGCTATCTCCTCAATCACCCGCTGCGCGGCTTCGTGCGCCGCCGCCGCGACAGCCTCCGACGGCGGCGCGCCGAGCGTGAAATCCGCCGCCTCGACGCCGTAGATCACCAGGCGGGGCGGGAGCTGGCCCAACGCGCGCGCCATCTCGACTGCCTCGGCTGCGCCGAACAGGTGCGACGACGCGGCGAACAGCCCACGCGGCAGCGGCCGTGCCAGCGCGTCCACGCGGTGGATCGTCCCCGGCGGGCCGCCAGCCTGCGCTGCGTCCAGCAGGTAGACGGCGTCCGCGCCGGCGAACACGTCGAGCAGCGCCGCGCCGTCGCCGGTGGATTCGACGACGGTCACGCCGGGCAGGTCAGCGGCGCGCACAGCGGCGGCGGCCAGCAGGCCAGCGGCGTCGTCGCCGCGCAGCGGGCTGCCGATGCCCACGCACACGATGCGCAGCCGCGGCGCGGCGCTATCCGCCGTATCGTTCGACATACGCCCGCAGGTCATCCAGCTTGAGTTCGCCTACGTGCCGGTCGCGCACCACGCCCGCCCGGTCAATGACGTAGGTCATCGGGATGCGGTCGGCGCGGTAGGCGGTGTTGGTGCGAAAATCGGGATCGAGCAGGATAGGTATGCCGGTGATGCCCTGCTCCGTCAGGAAAGCCTCGATGCGCGCCGCCGGCTCGCCGGCGTTGACGGCCAGGATGATCGGGCCGCCCTCCGGCTGCTCGGCCATAAAGGCCATGAAGGCCGGCAGCTCGCGGGTGCACGGCTCGCACCAGGTGGCCCAGAAATTGAGGAACACAGGCCGCCCGCGCAGGCTGGACAGCCGCACCGAACCGCCGTAGAGCGTCTCCAGGTCGAAATTGGGCGCGGGGCGGCCCACCAGCGGCGAGACCTGCGCCGTAACCGGCGCGGGCGTGGGCGGGGCCGGGTTCAGGCCGCCGCTGGCGTAGACAGCCGCCAGCGCGCCAGCAGCGCCCAGCAGCGGCACCAGCAGCAGGGCCAGCAGCGCCGGGTTGAGGCGGCGGCGTTCAGGTTGGGGGTCAGCGGTCATACATTACGTTCTCCATTAGGGCTCGCTCCGCTGCTGTCCTCACCCCTTGTCCCTTCTCCATTGGCAAAGAGAGGAGTCGCACACAGCGCGGCGGGGGCGAGGCGCTGGCATCACGGCACCCAGCGCGGGAAATAGGCGTTGGTCGCCACCAGCGTCAGCGCGCCGGTTTCCAGGTCATACGTCCACACCTCAGGGCGGCCGGCGTTGTTGATTTCGCCGTCCTCGGTCAGCTCAGGGAAGCGCTGGATCACCAAGCTGCGCCCCTGCGGGTCCCACGAGAAGAAGCCGTTGAAGTAGCGCGGGTCCTCGATCAGCGGCGCGGCCTCGCCCGTGGAAGTATCCAGCAGGTAGAGCTGGCGCGTGCGCGTGTAGCGCTCGTCTAGGTAGCGGCGGGCCAGCGCCAGCCGCACGCCGTCCGGATGCCAGTCGCTCTGCGTGTCGTCCTGCGGCTCGTCGGGGCTGGTCAGGTCCACGATCTGGCCGGTCTCCAGGTCAGCCATCTGCAAATTGGAGCGCGCTTCCATGCCCTGAATAATCAGGCGCGGAAAGACAACGCGCCGCCCGTCCGGTGACAGGCTGACATCGCCGCCGCCGGCGCGGGTGGGGATGAGCGCGGTGCTGCCGTCGGTGAAGTCGTACACCAGGATGCCCAGGCTGTTGTTGTCGAATACGGCGATGCGCGTGCCATCAGCCGACCACTGCGGCGCGTAGCCTAGAATCTGCGAGTCAGCGAACAGCGGGCGCGTGCTGGCCGGCGTGGTGGTCAGGTCAATCAGCCAGACACGGGTGGGGCTGGCCCCCACGTTGTCCAGGCCCAGGTTGTAATCAATCCGGTGGTAGGCAATCATCTGTCCGTCGGGCCGCCACACCGGCGTGTTGCAGTCGCTCTCCGGGCAGTTGGTGAGCTGCTGCAGCGCGCCCGTCTGCAGGTCGAGCAGCTTGATATCGGACGTGCCGGTCTCGCTGCTGCGCTCAGCGAAAGCGATGCGCGTCCCGTCCGGGCTGATGTCAAAATTGAGCACGCTCGACGGGCTGAACGTCACCTGCTGGGCGCTGGCTGGGTCGGCTGGGTCGGCGATCCACACGTTCTGCGGCACGGCGTCAGACGGGGCGAGGTAAGCCACGCGCGGCGACCGCACGTTGAAAGTGAAGCTGACAGGCCGCAGCACCTCGCGCCCGGTGCGGCCCTGCGCCCCGCGCTCCAGCGTGACGGTGTAGGCCGCGCCCGGCTGAAGCGGCTCGGCGGGGCGAAAGCGCAGCGTGCTGCCGGTCCAGGCGAAATCGCCCTCGACAGGCGGCTCGACATGGAAACGCGGCGTGACAGTGTCCCACTGCATCGGCTCGTTGAACTGGATCGCGACGCCGGCGGTGCTGGCAGCCACCCCAGTAGGCGCGGTGCGCACGATCTGCACGCCCACGTTGTCGCCCAGGGCGATCACCAGGATAGTGGCCGCCACCAGCCCGGCGAGCACGGCCAGCACCATACGGTCAAAGCGCGTCATTGGTCCGCCTTTGCCAGGACGAACCTCACCCCGTCGCGCTGCGCGCGCCTCCCTTCTCCAAGTGGAGAGGGGTTGGGGGGGGTGAGGTTATGGATACAAATACGGGTGCGCCGGCTGCTCGACTACCTCGACGCTGGTCGGGCGCAGTATCGGCTTCTGCTCACCGCGGAACGTCCCCAGCTCGAAGCGGCCCAGCACGCGCACCCAGGTGTCGAGCGGCGGCACATCGTGCCACTGCACCGGCAGGCCCACCGCCACCGAGTCGGCCACGCAGCAGCTGATAGTGAAGCGGGTGACCATGAACACGTCGTCGTCCATTGTGTCATCGTGGTAGACAAAGCCGATCACGTCGGCCTCCTGGCCGTTGAGGGCGCTCAAGTCGTCCGTTGCGTTGAAGACGCGCACCCAGTCCAGCACGTTGCGATCCAGCGGGGCGATGGTAAACGTCATCGCGCCGCCGCTGGCAACAGCGTCCATGTTGAAGCTGCCGCCGACAGCGCTGGCCCCCAGCGGCTGCGACGGCACGAGCGTGCCCAGCACCAACGGGACAGCGACGACGGCGATCACGCCCCACGAGAACGCGCCGTGATCGTGGTCATGATCGTGATCGTGGTGCGCGTCGTCGTGGCTGTGGCCGTGGCGCAGCAGCCGGTAGACAGCGGCCGCCCCCAGCAGCAGGAACAGCGCCGCCGCCACAACGCTGAGCCAGGCGAAGCGCGCGTTGATGTAGTTGGCCAGGTTGCCGCTGACGATGTTGTAAACGAAATACAACCCCAGGCCGATCAGCAGCGCGGCCCGCGCCCAAGCGTAAATCGTCTCGCGCCGGTGGTCGTGCTCGTGGTCATGATCGTGATCATGGTGATGGTCGTGGTCGCGCAGGCGCTCAGCGGTTTGCATGGCAGCAGTGTGCTCCGGTCTTATAACGGCAGATTGAGGTTGATCCACACGCCGATCAGCAGCGTCATCAGCAGCGGCAGCAGGATCAGGTAGGCGACCACGCGCCGCTGGAACACGCCTAAGAACATCATCGTGCTCTTGATGTCCACCATCGGGCCAAAGGTGAGGAACGCCAAGATCGAGCCAGCCGTGAACGTGCCTACAAACGCCAGCGCCAAGAAGGCGTCCACTGTCGAGCACACGCTGAGCACAAACGCCATGATCTGCATGACGATCACCGACGTGACCGGGCCGGTGCCCAGCGCCAGCAGCACATCCTGCGCCACCAGCGTCTGCATTCCCGCCGCCAGCATCGAGCCGATCACCAGGTAGCGGCCCATCTCGAAGAACTCATCGGCGGCGATGCCCAGCGCGCGCAGCAGGCCAGCGCCCAGCGCCGGCCGCCGGTAGACCGGCAGCGCGCTGCCCGAACCGCCCGCCGCCGGAACCAGACCCCGCGGCAGCAGCACGTCCTGCGGGCGCGCGCCCAGCGCGAACACCAGGCCAGCGCTGATGGCGACAACTGCTGTAATGACAAAGCGCCCGATGAAGATCGGCCCCCAGCCGAAGGCGGTGAACGTGCTGGCGACTACAATCGGATTCATCACCGGCGCAGCCAGCAGGAACGTCACACCCACCGACATGGGCAGCCCCTTGCCGAACAGCCGCCGCACCACCGGCACGACGCCGCACTCGCACACGGGGAAAGCGAAGCCCATGAACGCGCCGGCTATCGTGGCCAGCACCGGGCTGCGCGGCGTCAGCCGGGCGATGTCGTCGCGGCTGACGAACACATCCAGCAGGCCCGACACCAGCGTGCCCAGCAGCAGGAACGGCGCGGCCTCGATAAAGATGCCCAGAAAGCGGGTGGTGAAGATGGTGAGGACGGTCCCGGCATCCTGGCCGGTTCCCACTACAGCGCTCAGGAGCAGCGCGGCCACGGCCAGCAGCGCCAGCCACCAGCCGAAACGCCGCACCAACTGAAACACGCTTACGTCAGATTGCATTGGCTCGTTCTCTCGCGTTTCGCCGGTGGGCGATTCTACCAGAAAGTGGGGGGTTATCCAGCCTGCCTGCAACACCCCGTCGGGCGGCCGCGTATTGTTGTGTAAGAACAGCGGAATAAAGGCGGAAAGGAGCTGACGATGAAAGCCTGGAAAGAGCTGGAGCTGGACGGCCTGCGCTGGGTCGAAGTGGGCAGCTACCGCTACGAGCTGCGCACCCAAGACGATGAAGTGATCGCCACCATGAAGCGCCTTCGCTGGTGGAACAGCGCTGTCGAGGTGGACGCGCCCGGCAACCGCTGGCGCTTCGAGCGCCGCGGCTGGTGGAACCGGCGCATCACCATCCAGACAGCAGTGACCGGCGACGAGCCGGCCCGCTTTGAATACCGGGGCATGTCCAGCGGCCGGCTGATATTCGCCGATGGGCGCGCCTACGACTGGAAACAGAGCAACTTCTGGGGCACGAAGTGGGCCTGGGTGACGCCGGACGGCGAGCCGTTCCTCGGTTTCCAGAGCGGCGGCATCCTGCGCCTGAACGCCGAAGTCAGCAGCGCGCCCGCCGCGCGCGACCTGCCCTCACTGGCGCTGCTGGTGTTCCTAGGCTGGTATCTGCTCACGCTGTACCAGGAGGACACGGCGGGGAGCACTGTAATTGTGGCCACCTGAGGCCGCCCCGCTCTGCAGCCCGGACACCGGTCCGTTTCATGAACGTTGGATGAGTAACCGCTGCGGTCTGAAACTGATTCTCATCTGCTGGCGGTAGCATGGTTGGCGGGCGCGCAGCCTTCTGCCGCCCGCTGACACAGGATGAGATATGAGGAGAACAGTATGGTGCGCAAGAGCTTGATCGTGTTGGCGCTGCTGCTGGTGGCAGCGCTTCCGGCTGTCGCTCAGGAAAGCGGCGTGACGGTGGTGGACGGGCTGGCCAGCCCGCGCCAGATGTCGTTCGACAGCGCCGGCAGCCTCTACATCGCCGAAGCAGGCAGCGCCGGCCCCAACCTGACCGCCAGCGACGACCCCTTCGGCGCGTCCAGCCAGATCACGCGGGTAGCGCCAGACGGCACGACTGAGGTAATCGTCACCGGCCTCATCAGCTACCGCGCCGGCAACCCGCTGGGCGCGCACGACGTCATCGTAACCGACGACTCGATTTGGCTGCTGCTGGGCGAGACCAGCGATTTCCGCATTCCGTTCACGCACGCCCTGGTCGAACTGGACAAGGAAACCTACCGCGTCAAGACATTCGTAGACCTGCTGACCCTGGAGCTGGAGCAGGACCCGGACGGCAACCCCAACCAGCAGTCTAACCCTGTTGACATGGCGCTGACGCCGGACGGCACGGTGTTGATTGCCAACGCCGGCTGCAACTGCCTGATGGCTTGGTCGCGCGAGGCCGGCCTGAGCGTGGCCGCCGCTTGGTCGTTTGCCGACGACAACCCCGTGCCGACAGCAGTCACGGTGGGGCCGGACGGCGATATCTACGTGGGCTTCCTCACTGGCTTCCCCTTCCCGCAGGGCGGCGCGCGCATCGAGCGCTGGTCCGGCGGTGAGCTGGTGCAGACCTACACCGGCCTAACAGCCGTCACCAGCGTGCTGGTAGACGCGATGGGCACGATCTACGCCGTCGAGACCAGCCTGCAGGGGCCAGGCCGCGTCGTGATGGTGGGCGCGGACGGCGCGATCACGCCAATCGCTGAAGGCCTCAGCGCCCCCTACGGCCTGGCGCAGGCCCCTGACGGCCGCCTGCTGGTGTCCGTTGGCGCGTTTGGCGGTCAGCCGGGCGCAGTGATCGCGCTGCCGGCTGTGCAGTAATCAAACACACTGCCTGGCCCCCGCGCCGCATTGCACGGGGGCCGGGGCGTATCTCACAGCGTATCTCACAAGGAGAAAGCGGCTATCCATGGTTTCAAGACGTGTAACGATCCTGCTGGTGCTGCTGGCGTTTGGCGCGGGCGTAGCGGTAGGCGTGTTCGGCCTGCTGTGGGCTACCGGAGGCGACGCCACGCCCAGCCGCGACGTGCGCGAGGTAGCGCCTACGCTCTCATTGGAAGAGGCCGCGCCCGCGCCAGAGGCCACCGAGCCGCCGCCGACAGAGGCTGCCGCCAACCCGGCTGCCGCGCCCGCAGCGCAGCGCGCCTTATACCGCATCACCGAGGACGGCTCGCAGGCGCGCTACAAGATTGACGAGACGCTGCTGGGCAACCGGATTACCGTCGTGGGGGCCACAGCGCGGGTGGCCGGCGACATCATCGTGGACTTTGCCAGCCCGGCCCAGTCACAGGTGGGCGTGATCGCCGTTAACGCCCGCACCTTCCGCACCGATCAGGAGTTCCGCGACCAGGCTGTGCGCGGCCAGATTCTGCAGACCTCGCGCCCGGAAAACGAGTTCATCACGTTCGAGCCAACGTCCTACAGCGGTCTGCCAGCCGGCCCGGCAGCCGTGGGCGACACGCTCGACTTCCAGATCACGGGCAACCTGACCGTGCGCGGCGTCACCCGCCAGGTCACGTTCGACGTCAGCGTGACAGTCGAGGCCGAGGAGCGCATCCGCGGGACGGCGACCACCACCATCCTCTACCGCGATTTCGGCATCGGCATCAACGCGCCGCCCACTGTCAGCGATATCGCCGACGAGGTCACGCTGGAGATTGATTTTGTGGCGCTGCGGGTGGCGGCGTAGACTCTAAGCGCGCTATTCCAATCTCCGCGGCTCGCCGCTATAATTCGCCGTTGTCCGGCCCTGCAGCGGGGCTTTTTCCATAAGGGATGCAGACAATGACAGATACAATCGCGGATGGCCTGGTGGTCAGCCTGGCTTACGTATTGAAAGTGGACGGCGAGGAAGTGGATCGCGCCGAGCGCGACGACCCGTTCGAGTACCTGCACGGCGCGGACAACATCGTCCCCGGCCTGGAGACGGCGCTCACCGGCAAGCGCGTGGGCGACACGTTC
>Ga0308417_1002601_pt1 | contig 11887 bp, 10 predicted proteins | sample HotsprSampleOS65_FD_203528 | JGI IMG/M metagenome (GOLD analysis project Ga0308417, IMG submission 203528) | Hot spring phototrophic mat microbial communities from Octopus Spring, Yellowstone National Park, Wyoming, United States - 20090730_OS65 ... | reverse complement strand
CCAGCGTGCTGCTGGACGCGGCCAAGCGGCGTTTCCCTGAGGCCAGGATCCGGTTTGCCGCCCCCGAGAAAAACTGGCGGCTCTTCTCGGGCGATCCGAAGCTGGAGTGGCTGCCGGTCTCCTACGGGCGCATGGCGACGCTGCGGGAGCGCTTGGAGGCGGGCCGGGCGTTGATGCCTCACCTGAACCGTGAGGGGGTGATCGTTATCGATCCCGATTCCCGCCTGACGCAACTGGGGCTGCTGCCCATTTGCCTGGATGAGAGCTACTACCTGTTCGACAGCCGTTCCTGCGGCGGAGACGGGGCCGATCCGTTGCCTGTGCTGGCATCGCGCTGGGCCGGCGAGGTTTTCGGGGCGTCTGAGTGCGCGCCTTACATGGCGCCTCAGGAGACGCCGGAGACGCCGCCGGCACCATTTCTTACGGTAAACCTCGGGGTTGGCGACAATCCACGGAAGCGCGTGCCGGATCCGTTTGAAGCCGAGCTGCTCGCAGGATTGGCGGCGCTGGGGATGCCGCTCTTGTTAGACTTGGGCGGCAGCGAAGAAGAGGAGGCCCGCGTCCGGCGCGCTGTCGAGCTCTCTGGGGCGGCCACGGACCAAGTTCGGCTCTGGCGCGGGTCCTTCGCCGCGCTGGCTGCCATCATCGCCCGCAGCCGCTTGTATGTGGGTTACGACTCCGGCGGGCAGCACGCCGCCGCCGCCGCGGGCACGCCGCTGGTGACGGTCTTTGCGGGTTTTCCGTCCCTCCGGATGATGGCGCGCTGGACGCCGTGGGGTCCCGGACCCAAGCAGGTCGTGAGAGCGGACCTGGGAACGCCGTCCCAAATCCTGGGAAAAGCCCTAGCCGCCGCCCGCCGCCTCATCCGCGGTCCAGCCGAGTGAGCCCCGCCTCCCGCGCCCAGCGGAGGGCCTGCTGGTACTCAGCACTCGTGATCCGCCGGGAGAGTTCCGGGATATTTTTGGCTTTATACTCCGGACGGTACTGGGCCATGATATTGACGTAAGTCGCCGGAGTTATTTTCTCCGCGACGAATTTTACAAACTTGTCCGTGCCCGCGATATTGTTCGGCAAGACCAGGTGCCGGATCATCAGCCCGCGCAGGGCGATCCCGTTCTCATCCACCACCAGCTCGCCGACCTGGCGGTGCATCTCCTGGATGGCGGCAGCCGCCACTTCCGGGTAATCCGCGGCCCCGCTGGAATACTTCGCCGCCATAGCGCCGTCGGTATACTTATAGTCCGGCAAATAGATATCAATGATGCCGTCCAGTAACTGGAGGACTTCCACCGGCTCGTAACCGCCGCAGTTATAGACGAGCGGGACTTTCAATCCGCGGCGGATGGCCGTACGCAAGCCGGAGATGATATTCGGGACCACGTGGGTAGGAGTAACAAAGTTGATGTTGTGGCAACCCAGCTCCTGCAAGTCGGTCATCAAGCGGCCGATCTGGTCGTCGCTGACGTAAGAGCCGTCGCCTCGGTGGTTAATCTCCCAATTCTGGCAGAAGACGCACAGCAGGTTGCAATGGCTGAAGAAAATGGTTCCCGATCCGCCGCGCCCCACCAGCGGCCGCTCTTCCCCGAAGTGGGGATGGGCGGAAAAGACCTTGGCCCGGCTGGTCGAGGAGCAGACCCCGGTCTGGCCCTTGGTGCGGTCGACGCCGCAACGGCGCGGGCAGAGACGGCAACTGCGGTAGATGGCCTGCAACTCGCGCACGCGGCGTTCCAGCTCCCCGCTGCGCTCCAGGCGAAGATAAGCCGGCTCAAAATCCTTGCGGCGCATGGTGGGAACCGGGGCCGCGGTGACTTGGTCGCCGCAGGATTGCATCACCGGAACGGATGCCAGCGTCGCTCCCAGGAACTCCCGGCGTGTGGGGTCGTGCATAGTTGCCCCCTTTCGAGCCCTGGGCGCCGGGCCCAAGACTCCGTTTACATATACATGCCGCCGTTCACGTTCAAGACGTGGCCGGTAATATAAGCCGCTTCCTCACTCACTAAAAAGTTTATCGCATTGGCGACGTCTTCCGGCTGGCCGAAGCGGCGCAGCGCCACCGCCGCCAGCATCCGGTCCTTGACCTCTTGGGGGAGTTTGGCCGTCATGTCGGTTTCGATAAAGCCCGGGGCGACGGCGTTCACGGTGATATTCCGGCTGGCGACCTCGTGAGCCAGAGCTTTGGTGAGGCCGATGATGCCGGCCTTGGAGCTGACGTAGTTGGCTTGGCCGGCGTTGCCCATCTGCCCGACCACGCTGGCAACATTGACGATTCTGCCCCACCGCTCGCGCATCATACCAGGCAGAACTTGTTGGGCCGTATAGAACGCGCCGCTGAGGTTGATTTGCAGCACCAGTTGCCAGTCTTCGGGTTTCATGCGCACGGCCAGTCCGTCGCGGGTGATTCCGGCGTTGTTCACGAGCACATCGATGCGGCCGAACTCTTTGAGAGCCGCGGCGACGCCCTGTTTAATCGAATCCAGCGAGGTCAGGTCGAAATCCAGGGTCATCGCCGTCCCGCCGGAGCCGCGGATTTCGCCGGCCACCTTCTCGTTGTTGTCGACTTCCGGGGAGGCCACCACGATGCGGAACCCCGCGCGGCTCAGCCGCAGCGCCGTGGCCCGTCCGATGCCGCGGCTGGCTCCCGTAATGAACGCAACTCGATTCTCCATTCGCTCTCCTTCTGGAATTTAGATCAAACCTCAATCATAGTAGAAAGGAGGCTACGCGCATGGCTTATTCGGATCTCCGGGAATTCATTGCCGCCCTCGAACGGCAGGGCGAACTGAAGCGCATTCCCTTCGAGGTGGACCCGGTTCTGGAGATCGCCGAGTTCGCCGACCGCGCCGTGAAAGGCGGCGGGCCGGCGCTGCTGTTTGAAAAGCCGAAGGGGTCCTCGGTCCCGGTCTTCATCAACGGCTTCGCCTCGATGCGCAAGATGGAGATCGCGCTGGAGGTGGAGTCGGTGGAGGAGGTGGCGCGGCGGATCTCGGAGTACCTGGAGATGCGCATGCCGCAGGGACTGGTGGGCAAGCTGAAGATGTTGCCCAAGCTTGCGGAGATGGGCTCGTTTTTTCCCAAGACGGTCTCTACGGGCCCCTGCAAGGAGGTCATCCGCCGCGAGAATTTCTCCCTGTTCGACTACCCGATTCTTCAGTGCTGGCCCAAGGACGGCGGCCGTTTCATCACGCTGCCCATGGTTTTCACGCGCAATCCGGAGACCGGCAAGCGCAACTGCGGCATGTACCGCATGCAGGTCTTCGACGAGCGGACTACCGGGATGCACTGGCAAACGCACAAGCAGGGCGCGGAACACTACCGCCGGCAGAGCGCTGCCGGGGCGCAGCGCATGGATGTGGCCGTAGCGATCGGGAGCGATCCGGCCACCATGTACTCGGCCATTCTGCCGCTGCCTCCGGATCTGGACGAGATGATGATCGCCGGATTTCTGCGCGGCAAGCCCGTCGAAATGGTGAAGTGCGAGACGTCGGACCTGGAGGTTCCCGCCAACGCTGAGATCGTTTTGGAGGGCTATGTGGAGCCGGGCGAGACCCGCACGGAAGGGCCGTTCGGCGATCATACCGGATACTATTCACTGGAGGACCAGTATCCGGTCTTTCACGTCACCTGCATCACTCAGCGCCGGAATCCGATTTACGCCACGACCATCGTGGGCCGGCCCCCGATGGAGGATTACTACATGGGCAAAGCCATCGAGCGGATCTTTCTGCCGCTGATGCGCCTTCAGCTTCCCGAGGTCCGCGACATTTCGATGCCGGCCGAGGGGGTTTTTCACAATCTCATTCTGGTGTCCATCCGGAAGTCTTATCCGCTGCACGCGCGCAAAGTGATGCATGCGATCTGGGGCTTGGGCCAGGCGATGTTTTCCAAGTGCATCGTGGTGGTGGATGAGGACGTCGACGTGCAGAACCCGCGGGAGGTGGCCTGGCGGGCGTTGAACAACATCGACCCGCAGCGGGACATCGAGTTTGTGCTGGGACCTGTAGACTCGCTGGACCACGCCAGCCGTTTGCCGAATTTCGGCTCCAAGATGGGCATTGACGCCACGCGCAAGTGGCCTGAGGAAGGTTTCACGCGTCCCTGGCCGGACGTGATCGAGATGAGCCCGGAAGTGAAACGCCGCGTGGATGAGCTTTGGAAACAGGCGGGCCTGTAGAACATGGCTCTTCATCACAAGATCTTGATCGGAATGGCAGCGGGACTGGCCGCCGGACTGACGGCCAATCTCGGCGGCATCGAGTGGCTGCGGACCGTGCTGGGGAACCTGGAGCCTCTCGGGCTGGCCTTCATCCGGCTCATCACAATGATCGTGGTGCCGCTGGTGGTGGCCAGCATCGTTGCCGGAGCGGCGTCGATCGGAGATCTCGGCCGTTTGGGCCGCGTGGGGGCCAAAGCGGTCGTCTTCTATCTGTTCACCACCGCCGCCGCGGTCGCTCTGGGGTTGATTCTCTCGGACCTGGTCCGCCCCGGCAGCCGGATCGATCCGGCGACGAGGGACGCGCTGGCTGCGCGCCTGGCCGGCTCCGCCTCCGAATTGGCGCATCGCGCGGAGCCTTCGCTTTCCCTCACCGGCTTCTTGTTGAAGATGATCCCGCGCAATCCGGTGCAGGCTGCGGCGGAGTTCGACCTGCTGCCGCTGATCTTTTTCGCACTGATCTTCGGCGCGGCGGCGGCCACGCTGCCGGGCGAGCGGCGGGCGTCCCTTCTCGGCCTGATGGAGGCGATCAGCCAGGCCTGCACCGTGATCATTCATTGGGTGATGAAACTGGCGCCCTACGCGGTTTTCGCGCTGATCGCGGTGGTCACTTCCCGGTTCGGTCTCGACCTTTTGCGGAGCCTGCTGGTTTACACCCTGCTTGTTTTGGGCGGCCTGGCGCTGCATAACTTCCTCGTTTTAGCGCCTCTGGTGCGCGTGACCGCGCGCATCCGCCCGCGGGAGTTCTTCCGGCGCATCGCCGCCGTTCAACTGTTCGCGTTCTCAACCTCGAGTTCCAACGCCACGCTGCCGCTCACGCTTGAAACGGCGGAACGCAAGCTGGGCGTCTCGAACGGGATCGCGAGTTTCGTGCTGCCGCTGGGCGCGACGATCAACATGAACGGCACGGCGCTGTATCAAGCCGTCGCGGTGATGTTCATCGCGCAGATCTACGCAGTTCCCATGTCGCTGAGCCAGCATCTCACGATCGTGCTCACGGCGACGCTGGCGGCCATTGGAACGGCGGGGGTGCCCGGGGCCGGCGTCATCATGCTGATCATCGTGCTTCAGTCAGTGGGACTGGGAGCGCAGGCCGAAACGGGCATTGCGTTGATTCTGGGGGTGGACCGGATCCTGGACATGGCCCGCACGGTAATCAACGTGACCGGGGATTTGGCCTGCGCGGCGTTCGTGGCGCGCAGCGAAGGGGAGGAGCTGTTGCCGCCGCTCGATCGCGCCACAGCCGATCGCTGAGCTCCTACGGAACGGAGCGCACGCGGCTATGGGCCCCGTTGAGCTCAATCGTTGGGCTCAAGCGGCCGCCGCGCGCATCTAATGGGTGAGAGTCAAGCCTCCGTGAAACGCAGCCCATCGTCAACCCTTGTTCCCATTCGAGAGCGGATTCTCGCGGCCGCACGAGAGCTGTTCTTGCAAGAAGGGTTCGAAGGAGTTTCGGTCCGGAGAATCGCCGGCCGGGCAGGTTGTTCGCCGGGGATGATCTCCTACCTGTTCGGCGGCAAGGATCAACTGCTGGCGCGCCTGGTCGAGAACACGTTTGAGAAGCTGGAGGCGCGGATGGCGCGGCACGCAGCGGGCGAAGAAGACGCTTTGAGCCGTTTGCGGCAAACGCTGGACGCCTATGTTCAGTTTGGCTTCCAGCATCCGCATGAGTATCTGTTTCTGTTCACGCATGCGCAACAAGGGCTAGCGCCCGATGTGCGGAGCGTTTTCGAGACCCGTGGAACCGCCTGTTTTCAGAGGATTCAGGTTCTGTGTGAAGAATGCTCGGCCAAGGGGCTGCTGCGGAAGGAGTTTTCCGACCCCGGCCAAACCGCTCAAGCGCTCTGGGCGTCCGTTCACGGTCTGATCCATCTATTGCACTCGGCGGAGGGTTTTCCATTCGCCTCCCGCGCGCGGCTGGCCCGGCAGCAGGTGGGGATCCTCCTGGCCGGAATCCGGAAGCTCTGACCGGACGCAAGAAAAAAGGATCCGGATTGAACAGTGTTCAATCAAATCTGGTGTGCGGCTAAGAACGGAATCCGGGTTGCGGTTCATCGCCTGGCAGATGCTCACGGGCGACCGCCCAAAGTACTTCGGCCTGATCCTGGCCATTGCTTTTTCCACCTTCCTGATGTCGCACCAGATGTCGATCTTCGTGGGGCTGCTGGACCGGACCCGCTCCCAGATCCGGGACGTACAAGACGCTTCGGTCTGGGTCATGGATCCAAAGACGCAGTATGTGGACGAAGTGCGGGCGCTCAGTTTTCAGGATCTGTACTATGTCCGGGGCGTCGAAGGAGTGCGGTGGGCCGTGCCCCTGTTGAAGTCCGTGGCGCGAGCTAAGGCTTCCGACGGCACCTTCCGCAATTCCATCCTGTTAGGCGTGGATGACGCGAGTCTGACCGGGTTGCCGCAAAAGTTCCTGGCAGGCGACTGGCGGGCGCTGCGCCTGCCCAAGACAGTAGCGGTGGACCGGGTCGGCTACGAGTACTTCATCGGCAAGCCGCCTTATCAAACCGGACAGGAGCTGGAACTGGGGACGCAGGTCGTCCGGATTGGGGCCGTCGTGGACGCCTCGCCGCCGTTTGTCAACTTGCCCGTCTTCTACGCGCGGTTCAGCGAGGCGCTGGACATGACGGGCCGTGAGCCGCGGCAATTGTCCTTCATTTTGGCTAAGGCGCAGCCAGGGGTCAGCGAGGAGGAATTGTGCCGGCGGATTCAAGCCGCGACAGGACTAAAAGCCCTGACCAGCAGCGCTTTCGGCTGGGACACGATCTGGTACTACATCCGCAACACGGGCATCCCCATCAATTTCGGCATTACGATCCTGATCGCATTGATGGTGGGGGCGCTGGTTTCGGGGCAGACCTTCTCCTTGTTCATTCTCGAAAACATGAAGTACTTCGGCGCACTCAAGGCGATCGGGGTCACCAGCCGGCGCATCGTGGGCATGATTCTCATGCAAGCGGTGATCGTGCTGGCCATCGGCTATTCCCTCGGCATCTCCCTCACGGCTTTGTTTTTTGAGCTGACCAAGGACAATCTGGAGTTGCGCGGGTTCCGGCTGTTGCCGGAAGTGATGCTGTTGACGGGCGGGCTGGTATTCGTAGTGGTTTTGATGGCGGCGATCGTGAGCGTCCGCCGGGTGGTGGTGGTGGATCCGGCTCTCGTATTCCGGGGTTAAAGATGTCTGATTCGAAGAGCGAATTCAACCAGGACGGGGCCGCGGTGGTCTGCCGCGGGGTGCAGAAAGCTTTTGGGAGCGGGCCAAGCCGGCTCGAGGTTTTGCGCGGGGTCGACCTGGAGGCCCATTACGGCGAAATGACCTTTCTGCTGGGACCATCGGGCAGCGGCAAGACCACGCTTCTGAGCATCATCGCCGGCCTGCTGAAGCACGACGAAGGCAGCGTGCGAGTGCTGGGCAAGAATCTCAGCAAGCTGCACAACGGCGAGGCGTCGCTGTTCCGGCTGCAAAACATTGGATTTGTGTTTCAGCAATTCAATTTGATCCCTGCGTTGACCGCCGCGGAGAATGCCGCGGTGCCGTTGCTGTCGGCGGGTTGGAGGAGGAAGGATGCGATCGATCAAGCGCGCCGGCTTCTTTCCGAGCTGGGCATGGCCCACCGCGCGGACGTGCTTCCCAACAAACTGTCGGGCGGCGAACAGCAGCGCGTGGCGTTTGCCCGGGCGCTGATCCAGTCCCCCCGGCTGGTGATCTGCGATGAGCCCACGTCGGCTTTGGATGGGCCGACAGGCCGGCACGTCATGGAGCTATTGCGGAAAATTGCGCTGAATCCGGACCGAGCGGTGCTGGTGGTCACTCATGATTTCCGGATTCTGGAGTTCGCGGACCGGATCGCGGAGATCAACGACGGGGTGATTCAGAAAGTGACCGCTGCGAAAGGAGTGAGTTGAATGTTGGCGAAATATGGCGTTCCCATGCTGGGCCTGCTGGCCCTGGCGTTCACCTTCTGGAGCGTGGCACGGATGACGCCGGGGCAGGTGGACGCGGCGCCCCCGCAAGAGCCGCCGGCCAGTGAATTCGCGCATCAGATTGGCGGCATCGGCATGGTTGAACCGGCGTCGGAAACCATCTCGATCGGGACGCCGGTTTCGGGACTGATTACGGAAGTGCTGGCGCGGCCCGGCGACCGGGTGCGGAAGGGGCAGCCATTGCTGCGGCTGGATGAGCGGGATCTGAGGGCCGAGCTGGCTCTCCGAAAATCGGGCGTGGAAGTGGCTCAAGCCCGGCTGGAGCAGCTTCGAAGGGCTCCGCGGGCGGAAGACATTCCACCTGCCGAAGCCCGCGTCGAAGTGGCGAAGGCGCAGCTGGCCGATGCGGAGAGTCAGCTCCGCATCATCGAGGCGGTGACCGACCGGAGGGCCATCCGCGCCGAGGATTTGGAGAGGCGCCGCTGGGCGGTTCATGCCGCCCGGGCCGCGCTCGCCGAGGCCGAAGCCTCTCTGGCGCGGTTGAAGGCGGGCGCTTGGGCTCCGGACATCGCCGTGGCGCAGGCAGAGCTGGCGCAAGCGCAGCGGCAGGTGGAGAGAATCGAGGCGGAGCTGGAGCGCTTGATCGTGCGGGCGCCGATCGACGGGGTCATCCTCCAGGTGAAGGCGCGGCCGGGAGAGTTTGCCGCCGCGGCTCCCCTGGAGCAGCCGCTGATCCTGATGGGATCCGGCGGTCCGCTGCACGTCCGCGTGGATGTGGACGAAAGAGATGCCTGGCGCGTGAATCCGAAGTCCCGGGCCTACGCCGCTCCCCGGGGGAATGCGAAGCTGCGCATCCCTCTGGCCTTCGTCCGGACGGAGCCTTACGTCGTCCCGAAGCGGAACCTGACTGGGGAGAGCAGCGAGCGGACCGACACGCGGGTGCTGCAAGTGATTTATGCGCTGCCGGCGGGAAGCGAAGTGAAGGCCGGCCAGCTCATGGACGTCTATATCGAAACGGAGAAATGACGATGCTAGCGAGCTTGCTGATTTGCGCCGCGCTGTTGGACCCGGCCGCCTGGTGGCAGAGCTACGGCGATCCGGTGCTGACCAACCTGGTCCAGCGCGCCCTGGAAGTCAACTTGGACGTGAAGAAGGCGCTGGCGCGCGTGGCGGAGTCCCGCGCCGTGAACCGGCAGGCCAAATCGACGCTGGGGCCCTCCATTCAGCTCTCCGCTTCGGCTCAGCAGTTGCGCGGGGGATTTCAGAATGGGATCATCCGGATCCCCCAGGCGGGGGCGGGAGGCGGCGCGAGCCTGATCACGCCGTTCGAAACCAGCCTGATTTCGGGGGGCGCGGACATGCGCTGGGAGATCAGCCTGTGGGGGCCGAATTCGAAACTGCTGGACGGCGCGCGTTCCGAGGTCCGGGCCCAAGAGGAGTCCGCCCAGGAAGTCCGCCTGATTGTGGCCGCCGAGGTTGCCCGCGCCTATTTTGAATTGCGCGGCGCCGAGCAGCAACTGGAGCTGCTTGAGAGACACCGGCTGCGGCAGGCAGACGTTTTGGAATTGACCCGCCGGCGGGCGGAGGCAGGATTGTCCCCCGCCCTGGACGTGGACCGCCAGGCGTCTGCGTTAGCCGCACTGGAAGCGGAGATTCCGCGGCTGGAATCCCAGCGCCAGATCCAGCTCAACCGTTTGGCGGTCCTCCTGGCTGATCGCAGTCTGTCGCAGGGCGGTTTGCCGTCCGCGGCCGGGACCTGGAACGTCCCGCCGCTGGGCGGCGGCGTCGATTCGGCGCTGTTGTTGCGGCGGCCCGACGTACGGGCCGCGGAGGCGCGGATCGCGGCTGCCGCCGCCCGGCGGAAAGCGGCCCGCGCTGAGCTCTATCCCAGGGTCGTGCTGACGGGCTTGTCGGGGCGCCAGTCAACCAACCTCTCCGGCTTGAGTTTGGGGAGCGGAAATTTCTTCGGCATCGGGCCTCAACTGGTTCTGCCGGTTTTCACCGGCGGACGCTTGCGCGCCAACATCGAGGCAAGCGAGGCCCGCTTGGATCAGGCCAGGATCGAGTACGAACAGGAGATTTTGGCTGCGTTCCAAGAGGCGGAAGACGCCATCGCGTCCTACCGCGCCGAGCAAGCCCGTCTGGCGAGGTTGCGCGAGGCTTCCGGCTCGGCCGAGTCCGCCCTGCGCTTGTCCGAAGACCTCTACCGGGCCGGGTTGGGGGACTTCCTTGGGGTTCTAGATGCCCAGCGTTCGGTTTTGGAGTTGGAGCAGGCGATCGCGCTGGCGCGCACGTCAGTCTTAGTGCAATCGGTGCAGTTGTTCAAGGCTCTCGCGGGCGGCTGGCCCACCGGTACGGGCCAGTAGCCCGGTCTATGCCGCGGCCTGAGCGATACAAGAGCCGGGGATGCAAAGGGGCTGAGCCAGCTCCGGAGCAGCGGGGTTGCCGTAAGCGAGAAGCTAAGGTGCGAGGATGAACTCCTCGAGAGGACGCCGAAGACTATAGGGGGCGAGGGGCGCGCGGCCGATGCGCACCATGAGCTGAGCCTTTTCTTCTTTCAGACCCAACCACGATTCGAATTGGGGCCGCAGCGAGCGAACCTCGATAGGCTGGTTGAGGAAGGCGTTCCGGATTTCGAGGGCTGCCGCCTGGAGCGCGAAGCGCTCATAAGCGCGTCCGGTTTCTACCCACGCCTCTTTGTCATCGCGGGCGGAAACGAAAATGGCTATCGCGGAAGAACTTCGAATGTTTCTTGCGTCCAAATCAGCTTGAGCCTTGGGTGTAAGTACAAAGCGAATAACCCCCTTGGCCAGCCAGGTAGGAAGAGCGGGTTGTCCGGTGGTGCGGCCTGCCAGACCGTCGCCTTTACGCAGCGCTGCGCTGGGATTGAAGCGAATCCAGGAAACCAGCTCTTGGCGGAACGCCGGATCGGATAGTTGCGCCAGGTTACCCTGATTCACATACTCGACAACAGATTCGATCTGCGCCGGTTCGGTCAACAGCACGGTCCTCACCCCGGGACCTTGCCCGGCCTGTTCGAGTCGCCGAAGCTGCGCAACCGCGAGGGGCTGACCGTCGTAGAGAGTCTTGGTGCACTGACGGACAGTTATGGCCTGGAAGAGGTCGCCGCCCTGAGCTGCGGGCGAGGGCTCCAAGAGTACCCCGACCGACTCCGCGAGCGGGTTGAACAGCGTCTCAGCTTGATAGCCCTGGGCAGCGGCCGCATGCACCAGATTCTCCGCCGCGCAGCCGAGGCTCTTGAAAAGATGGGAGTCGTCCGGGTCGACCACCGGGCAGCGCCGGGAAAAATCGGGCAGCACCTCAATGCACCCGCGGCCAATACGGAATTTCCAAGGCTGGGTGTTGTGGCTGGAAGCCGCCAAGGTGGCGAAACGAATCATTTCGCGCAGATCGGGCGCCGGTCCCGTTCGTTCCTTGACTGGTTTCCTGATTTCGCCGGCAGCGCGGTCGTAAGCCTGAGCCGGGGTCATGGTGGGATCGTCTCTGTCCTTTCGCTTTTGACGCATTTTCGCACAAAGCGAAGCGTCCAAAGCCCGCGTATGGGAGATCCCTGCGCATGCGCCCGGCCCTAGCGGCGTTGCGGGTGTGGGCTGGCCCATCGCAGGCGCCGATTGACGCAGGCGCGGGCGGGCGGCTACACTGTGTTTTCTAATCGCCGATCTCTTCAGGCGACATCTCAACACAAAGGAGGCTCCCGGCATGAGCGAGGGTGACGCAGCCTCG
>Ga0308417_1002599_pt1 | contig 11892 bp, 6 predicted proteins | sample HotsprSampleOS65_FD_203528 | JGI IMG/M metagenome (GOLD analysis project Ga0308417, IMG submission 203528) | Hot spring phototrophic mat microbial communities from Octopus Spring, Yellowstone National Park, Wyoming, United States - 20090730_OS65 ... | reverse complement strand
CCGCGGCTGGAGCTGGTCAATCCCAAGGTGCTGATCGACGAGTGCATTGAGCTGATGGCCACCGCCGCCAGCAACAAAAAGGTCATGGTGGTGGCGGACGTGGAGAAGGACATTCCGGCGGTGCCGCTGGACCCCGACGGCATCCATCAGGTGCTCATGAACCTGCTGAGCAACGCCCTGGACGCCGTGGCGGTCAATCGCGGGCTGATCCGCGTCGTCTGTCGTTACCTGGCGGATCAGAGCCAACTGGTCATGGAGGTGATCGACAACGGCACAGGGATCCCGCCCACCATGATGAATCACATGTTCGAGCTGTTCCACTCTACCAAGGGCAACCGCGGAACGGGCCTGGGTCTGGCCGTGGCCCGCAAGATCGTGACCGAGCATGAGGGGAGCATTTCGGTGCAGAGCAAGCCGGGGGAGGGCACCACGTTTACCGTCCGCCTCCCCGTGGAGCAGTCGCGCCTGGGCGATCCATCGGTGACGCACGGGCCGGCACGTTGAACGTCGCGCCGCCGCTTCCCCTACAACAACGACTCGACCAGATCGCCGTCCAGTGTCCGCTGTGGGTGCCCAGGTGCCCCAACGGTCCCGGCCAGCACGCGGCGGCACTCGCCCAGCCATCCGCCGTTGCGCCCGGCGGGCCGCACCACCGGCCGCCCCAGCGTCAGGATTGGGTGAAACCCGCCGACGGGCCAGGCATGCAGCAGCCCCGCGGCTGCGGCGGCGGCCGAGAACAGCTCCGCGCGGCTGCGTATTGCGCCGGCCGCTCGCTCCGCCAGTTGCTCGATGGCCGACCACCCCTCACCGTAGAGCTTCAGCGGCAGCCCCTCGCGGATGGCGATGCGCGCCACCCCCTGTTGAAACGCCGGCAGGATCAGCCGCTCGATGAACTGCGCGCGGTCGAATCCATCCGGACAAATGGACAGGCGCTGCATCCGCGCGCTCAGATAGCGGCCAACGTCGTCCCCGGGAGCCAAGGGGTCCTTGCTGAGTTCCTGCGCGATCAGGTCCCACAGAAGCCTGTGACTGGACAGCTCGAAGCGGGCCTCGTCGGCGCTGATCGGGCTTGTGTCGGCGATCAGCGCAAGGAAGGCTGGACCCGCCGGCGAAGCCGCATGCGCCGTAACCGGCCAGTGCGCTACCCCCAGCCGGTTGCGCGGCCAGCCGGCGCGCAAAGCCGGCTCGATCCAGGCCTCGTCCGCCAGCAGCAATCCATCGCGCGGTCCGACGCGCGCGAAGGGGATGATCCGGCACACAGTCAGCCAGGTTATGACGGGCGTATCACGGCTGATTGCGTCGGGCCAGTCGGCGCGGGTCACGTTGGCGGCCACGATCGCCCGCGACTGGGCCGCCAAATGGGCCAGCGCCAGACTCGATGCGCTGGCCGGATCGTCGCTGTCGAGCCGCCGCCAGTGACCCGGCTGTGACATGAGCGACTCGGCCAGCACTTGTCCCGCGTCGTTCCACAGCCGAAAGCGCGAGGGGGCGACGATGCCGATGGGGCCGTCGGTCGCTGGCGGGCGCCGGCGCAGATCGCCGATCAGGCTCCGTCGCCGTTGTGACTCGCTCGCCAGCACGCTTTGGGCGCGCGGGATGAGTTCGGCCGCAGTCCGCTCGTCCAGCGTAGGGGCACGGATGAACTGCTCGGGCTCGGCCAGTCCCGGATGCTCGCGCAGCAGTTGCGTCAACTCGCCGGGCCAGTCGTCTCCCGCGGCGAACCACAGCCGATGGGCCGCTATCGCCCCGGCGAAGTTGCCGCAGTGAAGGGCGAAGTGGAGATCGTCCAGGTCAGGGATGATGGCGATGATGGACTGATGCGGCTGGAACTTGTCGAGGGCCACCTGAAGCATGGCCGCGTGATCGGGCGACAGAAAGCAGGCGGTGGTGCCGCGCACCTCCAGCCGATTGAGCATGGCGGCGACGGCCCGATGCGGCAGCGAGCAGCCTGAGTACCACTGGCCGCCCTGGTTGCGCGCTGTGAGCGAGCCATCGCGGCCGTAGACCCAGCTTACCGCCAGCGTCCGACCGGCCAACCGCGCTGCCAGGCGCGGCTGCGTGCCCGCCAGGGCTGTGTGATTGGCCAGGTAATTACTGGCGGCCTGGCGGTCGGCGGCGGTGGAGTTCGCCGGCGCAGGCTGATCGAGTTGAGGCGTCTGAACGGTCACCAGTCCGTTTATCGGACCAGGCGACGGTGTAACTCCAGCGGCACAACCGTTTCGTGCCGTACGAATGTGTCCGCATTTTGGCCCTGACCAACGCAGCGCCCCCGATTGCCGGCTTCCCGCGCCGCCGCCTCTAACGCAAGCCGTCGGCGAGGGTATTACCAGCACGTCGAGTCTCTGTGTACAGGCGCATCGAGAGGTCATCGTATGTTTTGTCGGTTCATCACCGCGTTGGCAGTCCTTATCACCGGGGCGGCCGCCGCCGCCCAGAACACCACCACCATCAGCAGCGATCGTCTGGAAGTGGATGTGTCGCTGGATGCCCCCCGAATCCTCGAATACCGCCTTAAACAGACCGGGGGGCGCATCCTCGGCTCCGTGGGCCAGGGCACCCCGAGCGTGGTCGTCTCGCAGCGCGGCGGACAGAGGCGCGCGATTGCCTGGAGCGAGCTGACGCCCACCGTCACCCGCACCGCCAGCGCTGTGGTCTTCTCCTGCACCGCCCGCATCGGCCAGACCGTCGCCGCCACATTCGACTACGCCATCCGCGTGGCCGGCAACACAGTCACCATCGAGATGCAGAACGTGCGCGAGGCCGAGGGCCACGATCTGGACGAGTGGCTCTTCGCCCGCGATCCGCTCATCCGCGTCAGCGCTGATCTGAGCGGCGCCCGCGCCTGTGCGGGTGATCTGGGCGCGGCGGGGATCATTGCCCCGGCCGGCCAGCGCCTCGGCGGCGCCGCGCGCGGCGGGGCGCGAGGCGGCGAGGCAGTGGAACAGTTCCACTTCGGCCTGGTCTACACCGATGCCGCGGCGGCCGGCATATATTCCAACTCGCTGTATCGCCAGGGCCAGAAGCCGGTGCACGTGCTGGTTGGCGACAATTGGACAGGCATCTTCGCCAACAACCACCGCTACAGCTACAAGGACGAGAACTACGAGCCGTTCAGGTGCCAGATCGGCATCATGCCCGACGTGAACGGCGACGGAGTGATCGACTGGAAGGATGCGGCCATCTTCATCCACGACGTGTTCCCCAAGCGCGTCAAGCTGCGTCAGGACAGCATCAAGTACATGCACAACCATGGCATGGACTTCTTCGACGCCCCCGAGAACGTCTACCGCAAGATCTGCAACATGGCCGACGGCCACATTCAGATGGTGCTGCTTTCCGGCTGGAACGGCTGGGGCTGGGACAGCGAGTATCCGACGTGGAACCAGCCCGGCGAGGAATACGGCGGGCGCGAGGGGCTGTATCACCTGCACAACAACGCGCACAAGTACCGGGCCTACACGTCGATGATCCACAACTTCGACGATGCCTACAAGAACACGCGCGGCTGGGATGAGAGCATCATCGCGCGCCGCGCCGACGGGTCGTTGTGGAACGCCACGTGGTGGAGCGGCGGGCCGAGCTTCATCATCGGGCCTTATCGCTTCTACAAGACCGGCAAGATGAAGGAGACGATCGACGGGCTGATCGCCCAGGGCCTGGAGCGGCAGATCTTCTCCGACGTGTTCACCATCCTCCCCTGGCGCAGCGACGAGGACCCCGTCAACGGCGCCGACGCCGAGACCAACCTCGTGCTGGGCAAGTTCAAACTGCTGGATTACCTGGCCGAGCATGACATCTACATGAACAGCGAGGGGTTCAACTATGAGATGCTCGGCCGCTACATCGGCGCCCACAACGGCTACAACCCCGGTTTCAGCCGCGATGAGAACCGCCCGCCTCTGGCCAACTTCATCTGCCAGGGTATGCTGGCCAAGAAGTACTTCAGCCCCAGCGACGAGGGTCGATTCCGCGGCGCGGATACCGAGGTGCCCACGCCGTTCAGCCCCGACAACCTCTACCGCTGGAGCATGCTCATCAGCTTCTACGGTGAGAAGCCCATGCGCGACTTCCGCGTCGTGCCCGAAGGGTACTTCGCGCGCTATGGCGATGATGTCGAGGTGCTCTGGCGCCAGCAGGCCGGCGGCGATCGAGGCCGAGGCGGCCGCGGCGGCGCGGGCGCTGATGCCGGCCAGGCCCAGGTGCAACTTACCGCCGTGGCGCGGGGAGGCCGGGGTGCCGGTGGCGGCGGCGTAGAGGTGCGCTTCCAGGGCAACATGATCGCCGATGGCCGCAGCGTGCTGCTGCCCAAGCCCGACTTGGGCCAGCGCCAGTGGGACGTGCTGCGCGCCTTCTCCAGCACCGGGCAGACCATGCGCTATCCCAAGCCCAAGAACTGGACCGACATGAACCAGCTCACGGTGATGGCCATGAGTTACGACCATCCACCGCAGATCATCTCGCGCGTGAACACGTTCATCTCCGGACCCAGTGATATCGTGCCGATTCAGACTGCGACCACCGAGCGGAGCATGGAGATCCGTCGCGGGCCTGACGCCCAGCGCTGGGTGTCGGTGGCCTTCGAAGGCAATGAACTGGTCATCGACATCCCGCGCGATCAGCCCATCAAGCTGGTCTACGGCCTGGATCTGGTGCCGATGGAACAGGTGTTCATCCCGCTTCCGCCGCGCAATCCGATCACTTACCCGCTGGAGGAGGTCGTCGAGCGCATCGGCGGCAGCGAGCGCCCTGCCTGGGTGCGTCTCAAGACCCGCCGCAACATCGAGCTGGAACCCGGCGTGGTGCTGGCAGTGGGCGCTTCGGCAGTCTGGCCGACGCGCGAAGAGGCGACGCAGCACGCGGCCAACATCGTGGCCAAGAAGATGGCCTGGCACGTGCGCCAGGCATATGTGAACCGCGCACGCGAGGCGGAGAAGCAGGTCGGGGCCACCACCGACAGTCTCGGCTACGACAACTGGCAGCTCGGTTACGACGGCGCCATGGCCCTGTTCACGCCGGAACGGATCAACGCCCGCCCCGGCGTGCAGTGGTACTGGGAGCGCGTCAGGGCCGGTCCCGAGCGGCAGGAGGGCTGGAAGGCGTTTGTGTGCGTGCCATGCCGCGGCGCCGACGCCCAGCAGGTCTTCATCGAGTCGATCAAGATCCGGCTGAGCGAGTGTCAGCGGCAACTGGAGCGCAACCCGACCGGCCAGCAGCGCGCACGCCTGGAGCTGAACGTGAAGGTCTACGAGCGGCTGCTGGAAGCAGAGGCCAAACGGGCGCCGGCGGCGCTGCGGTTCCAGGTGTGAGCGGCGGCCGGCGGCCAAGGCGGCCAAGCCATTGACAGCGGGCCGCTGGCGACTTCAAACTGTGCAGCCGGAAAGGATCCAGTATGGCATTCGCGGCCGATTTCGTGTGGGGTGCGGGCACCTGCTCTTTCAGCAACGAAGGCGGCTGGGACGCCGACGGGCGCGCCCCCTCGATTTGGGACACCTTCGCGCAGCGCCCCGGCGCCATCTTCCAGGGCCATACACCCGCGGTCGCCTCGGATATGTATCACCGCTGGCCCGAGGACGTGGCGCTGATGAAGGAGCTGGGTCTGAAGGGCCATCGCATGTCCATCTCCTGGTCGCGCGTGCTGCCCGAAGGCGTGGGGCGGATCAACCAAGCCGGGCTGGCCTTCTATGACCGCTTCATCGACGCGCAGCTCGAGGCCGGCATCGAGCCGCTGGTGTGCCTCTACGTGTGGGACCTGCCCGAGGCCCTTCAACAGCGCGGCGGATGGCTGGTGCGCGACGTCGCCGACTGGTTCGCTGAATATGCGGCCGTGGTGGTCGACCGCCTCTCCGACCGCGTGAGCCTGTGGGAGACGCTCAACGAGCCGCAGGTGTTCATCCCCCTGGGCCACCTGCGCGGCGAGCACGCGCCGGGGCTTAAGTGTCCCCTGCGCGAGGTTGTCAACGCCGCCCATCATGCGCTGCTGGCCCACGGGCGGGCCGTGCAGGTCATTCGAGCGCGAGCCCGCAAGCGCCCGCGCATCCTTCTGGCATCGACCGGGCCGATCCGCCTCCCCGCCACGGATTCACAGGCCGACATCGAGGCCGCCCGGCGCTCGACGTTTGAGGTGGCCAACAAGAGCCTCTGGTCGGCGGCATGGTTCCTCGATCCGATCTTCAAGGGAGAGTATCCGCCGGACGCCCTAAAGGCCTTTGCCGAGGATGGACCGCGGATCGAGCCGGGAGACATGCAGACGATCCACCAGCCGCTGGACCTGTTGGGCTTCAACCTGTACACGGGCGACCGCGTCCGCGCCGATGCGGACGGTCAGCCCAAAATCCTTCCGCAACCGCCCGGTGTGGGACGGACGATGTACGACTGGCCGATGACCCCCGAAATCCTCTACTGGGGTCCGCGGTTCCTGTGCGAGCGCTATCCGGTGCCGCTGATCATTACGGAGAACGGCTACGCCAATGCCGACTGGGTGCATCTGGACGGGCGCGTTCACGACCCCGACCGCATCGACTTTCTGCACCGTTATCTTCGCGAGCTGAAGCGGGCGTGCGAGCAGGGCGTGCCGGTGGTGGGCTACTATCAGTGGGCGCTGATGGACAACTTCGAGTGCCAGCACGGGTATCGTCTGAGGATGGGCCTGGTGCACGTCGACTTCCAGACCCTCAAACGCACGCCGAAGGATTCGGCGTACTGGTACCGCGAGATCATTTCCGCCAACGGCCGGCTGCTCTAACGCGGCGCCCGCCGGCGTCGGGGCATGAAGCCGTCGGCGGCCATCCAGTGGCAGGCGAGAGTCGGCCACGGACTTTCTCGGCGCATTTGCGGTTCCGGCCGTCAGATAGGCTATCATCGGGCGCCGGGAAGCGATCGGAACATGTCAACGTGGCGGAGGTGTGTCATGGCCGCACCTGACAGAATCTCCAATCTCGCCGGCCTGATTGCGGTGGTGCTGATCGCCGGCGCATGCATCGTGGTGATCCAGCGGGCCGCTCGGATGAGCGGCGGCGGCGACGACTCGATGGCGGCGGAGCTCTCGCCCGGCGCCGAGGCGCGCGCAGACGCTTCCGCCACTCAGCCCTGGACGCCGCCGCGGGCGAAATCGGCCGACGAGTACGTCGAGCAGCGCCACCTGATGGTGCAGACGCAGATTGCCGCTCCCTCGGATTTTCGCACGCCGGTGAGGGACAGGGCCACGCTGGAGGCCATGCGGCAGGTGCCGCGGCACGCGTTCGTGCCCGACAACGTGGCCGGCGACGCCTATCGCGACACGCCTCTGCCCATCGGGCACGGCCAGACCATCAGTCAGCCCTACATCGTGGCCCTGATGACCGAGGCGCTGAACATCGGTCCCCAGAGCAAGGTGCTGGAGATCGGAACGGGATCGGGCTATCAGGCGGCGGTGCTGGCCCACCTCACGCCGCATGTGTACACGATCGAAATCGTCGAGCCGCTGGCCGAACGGGCGCGGCGCATCCTTCGGGAGCAGGGCTATGACTACGTCCAGGTGCGGCACGGTGACGGCTATTTCGGCTGGAAGGAGGCCGCCCCCTTCGACGCCATCATCGTCACCTGCGCCGCCGGGCACCTGCCCACGCCACTGTGGGAACAGCTTGCTCCCGGCGGGCGCATCGTAGTGCCCATGGGCAGCCAGTACGAGGTGCAGCGCCTGATCGTCATCACCAAGACCGCCGACGGCCGACGCCAGTCGCGGACTATCACCGACGTGCGCTTCGTGCCCATGACCGGCGAAATCCTCAAACGCTGAGCGGCGGATGTCGATGCGCCCGGCCAGTTTCCCTGCATCGTTTCCCTCCGGGGCGCTGTCGATGGTGCTGCTGTCGGCGGCCGTGCTGGGGTTTGAAATCGGCCTCATGCGGATGCTGCTGGTTGCCAGTTGGCACCACTTCGCCTTTCTGGTTATCAGCATCGCCCTGCTGGGATTCGGCGCCAGCGGCACGGCGCTGACGTGTTTGCGGCCGTGGCTGCTGCGGCGATCGTCGCACGCTCTGCTGGCGCTGACGCTGTTGACGGCGGTTTCAATGCCCATCTGCACGGCGTTGGCGCAGCATGTGCCCGTGGAGTCGCGCTTCCTCGCGGCGCTGCTGTGGCGGCAGATCACCCACTGGCTGCTCTATTGGGCGCTGCTCACCGTGCCCTTTCTGCTGGGGGCGATGGCCATCGGACTTTGGCTGATGACGGCCGGCCAGCACGTCGGCCGCATGTACGCCGCCAACCTTGCCGGCAGCGGGGCAGGCGCCATTTGCGCGACGGGGGTGATGGCGCTGATACCGCCGGCATGGCTGGCGGCGCTGTTCGGCGGCGTGGCGCTGCTCGCCGCCCTGGCACAGGGCCGATCATCCCGGCCGCTGCGGGCAATGGCAGTAACGGCGGCGGCCGCCGTCATGGCGATCTGGTGCTGGATCAACCCACCGGCGATCCGCCCCGATCCATACAAGTACGCCGCGCATCTGCAACGCCTTGTCGATCAGGGATGGGCCGTGCGGCTTGAGCGTTCGTACGGCGCGCGGTCGATGCTCGAACTGTACCGCAGCGAAACGTTCCACGATCTGCTGCTTCTGCCGCTGGGGCGCCGACCGCCCGCGGTCGACATGCTCGTGGTCGACGGCCACGCGGCCGGCCCCGTGCTGCGCCTGGCCGCCGTGGAGGATGCGGAGTTTGTTGACGGCATGATGACGGCGCTGGCCTATCGGCTGGCCCCGCCGCGCCCGCGCGTGCTGCTGCTGGGCGAGACCGGCGGCAGCGGCCTGTGGCTGGCGGCGCGGCTGGGCGCATCGAGCATCGACCTCGTGCAACCCGATCGACGCATCAACCGGATGCTGCTGCGGCGACCGGCCGAGGAGGGCGGCGCCGCCTTCAACCTGCCCGGCGTCCGCCTCATTACCGCAGAGCCGCGACATTACGCCGAGCACGCGGCCGAGCGCTACGACGTCGTTCACCTTGCCGCCCTGCAGAGCGCCGCGGTCGGCAGCGGCGCCGTCGCGGGGCTCGGCCAGGATCACTTGGCGACGGTGGAGGGCTTCATGGCCTGCCTCGATCGCCTGACACCCGAGGGTTCGCTCGTGGTCGCTCGCGGCATTCAGACCCCGCCGCGCGACAACCTCAAGCTGCTGGCCACCTTCATCGAGGCTCTGCGGCGGCGCGGCGTAACGGAGCCGCAGCGCCATCTCGTCATCGTCCGCGACTTCCAGTGGGTCTGCACCATCGTGCGCGCCTCGCCCCTCGCCGAGCAGCAGATCGAGATCATCCGCCGCTTCTGCCACGAGGCGCAGTTTACTCCCGTGTGGTTTCCCGGCATTCGTCCCGACGAGCTGAATCAGCCCGACCAGCTCCCGGCGCCGCCCGACGGCGTCGGCGACTGGTATTACCACGCGGCCACGCGCCTCTTCTCCCAGGATGCCTCCCGATTCATCCAGCAGTGGACTTTCGACATCCGCCCCGCCACGGACGACCGGCCGTTCTTCCAGAACTTCAGCCGCCTTTCCACGATCGGCGCCATGCGGCGGGCCATGGGCGAGATGTGGCTCACCCGCGCCGAGCTGGCGCTGCTGTTCGTCGTCGCCGCCATGCTGGCCATCGGCGCCGCCGGAGCCCTGCTGACGCTCGCGCCGCTCCTGTTCGTGCGCGAGCTGCGCCCGCGCTGCGGCCGCCTCCCCACCGCCCTCTATTTTGCGGCCATCGGGCTGGGCTACCTCATGCTGGAGATCACGCTGCTGTCGCGCATCACACACTTGGTTGGCGATCCGGTGCTGGCGGCGGCGCTGGTTATCGCGGCGTTTCTGATCTTCTCTGGCGCGGGGGCGGCCGTTTCGCCGCTCGTCGGCGCGCGCGGCGGCCGTGCCGTCGGGATCGCCTTTGCCGCAACGATCGTCGCGGCGGCGGCGCTGCTGAGCTTCAGCGGCGCGATCGCGCACGCCGGCGGGGCATGGTCCACGCCGTTGCGCTGTCTGACGGCCATTGCCATCGTGGCGCCGTTGGCGCTGCTGATGGGCATGCCCATGCCGCTGGCGCTGGCGCGCCTCGACCGCAACGCGCCGGCCCTGCTGCCATGGGCGTGGGGCATCAACGGATTCGCCTCGGTGCTGGCCGGACCGCTGGCGACCCTCATCGGAATGCAGTGGGGCTTCCGCTTCGCCGGCTCGGCCGCCGTGGCGCTGTATCTGCTGGCCGCTCTCACGTTCGGGCGGCTTCCGCGGCCGACGCAGGCGCCCTTGTCGGTTCTGGCCGAGGCGGCAGCCCCAGCAGCTCCAGCACGCGATCGGCCATCCGATCGACCGTGAAGTTGGCGGCCACCTGCCGCGCGTTGGCCGAAAGCTCGCGGTGCAGATCGTCATCGCACACCAGCCGCCGCAGTTGCCGGGCCAGATCGCCCGAGTCCCACACGTTGAACGTCAGCCCTCCGCGACGCCCCCCGACCTCGACCACCTCGGCCACCCCGCCGTAGTTGGGCACCAGCACGGGCGTGCCGTGGCTCATGGCCTCCGCGGCAACGAGCCCGAACGGCTCGCGGTGGATGGAGGGATAGACGATGCAGCGGCTGTGGGCGTAGAGCGCATCGCGCACCTCATCGGGCACGCGGCGGCGGTGGTAGGTCCCCAGGCGCAGGTGCTGGGACATCTGCACAAGCACGTCGCGGTATCGCTCGCCGAAACTCGTGCCGCCGCAGACGACCAGGTCGAGATCGATCCCCTGCTCGCGCAGCATCTTCACCGCGTACAGCAGCAGGTCGATGCCCTTTTCTGAATCCTGGCGGCCGAGGTAGGTGACGAACGGCCGATCGGGACGTAGCTGCGGAAACTTCCGGCGAAGTGCCTCGAAGGGCGGGCGATCGCGCGTCGGCATCTCGATGCCGGGCGGTATGACCGTCAGGCGTGCCGCATCGATGCCCATCTCCGCTGTCAGCCGCCGCGCGTAGTCGGCGCTGACGGCGATTGAAGGCCAGGGGCTGCCGCCCACGACCTCGCGCAGACGCTGGTGATACTCATCCAGCCGCCCGAGGCGCTGGGCGTAGTTGGCGAAGAGTTCCTCGCCCTGGAAGGTGACAAGGTAGTCGAACGAATGCGTCCGGCGCTCTTTGGCGGCCAGCGCGAACGGGCAGATCATGGCGAAGGTGGGCAGCAGGTGCGTCACGCCGTCTTTGCGCATGAGCCGTAGGAGGCGCCGAACGAGGGCCGGATCGCTCTGGCCGCCGTCGCAGATGCTGCGGCAGCAGTTGGTCATGAGGCGGTCGACGTACGCCGGATGGCGCTGCACAAACGTGCGCCGTGTGGCCGGCGGCAGCAGCCGTACCGCGCCGCCGAGCCAGTCCATCAGGGCGCTGGGCCGCTTGAACTGATACCTCAGCCCGCCGCAGAGCATGCGCTGGGGAATGCCTCTGTCCACCAGTTCGGCGTTGCGCTCCATCATCCAGTAAACCACGACGCGCCACCCGCGCCGATGCAGTGCGTTGGCCAGCCGCATGTCACGGATGATCGCTCCTTCGAGAGACCCGCTGGTGAAGGCCAGAAACGCAAAGACGGGATCGAGCATGGGTGGAAGGTTACGGGCAAACCCCTGCGGATCATAGAGGCAGAGGCGCAGGCGCGGCAATGGCCTGAGCCACCTGAGCCATCGGCGTTTACAGAAGCCGCCCGCTTCCAAGCGGGCGCGTGACAGTTTCTGCGTTGGTTGGAGTCAGGATGGCCGTGGCGGAGCCTCGTTGGCACGGGCGAGGACGCCCGTGCTATCCATGAAAGGCGTTCGGCAGTCAAGCCCGATTTTGCGCAATACCGACCCCGGTCGGTATCATCACTCTGCCGCCGCGGAGGATAGGGCAACGCTGGGAAGCGACCCCAGCGCCGCGGCGGCGGCCCAACGGCAGGGCGG